>Ga0302320_10017689_pt1 | contig 14446 bp, 11 predicted proteins | sample Bog_T0_3_FD_202130 | JGI IMG/M metagenome (GOLD analysis project Ga0302320, IMG submission 202130) | Peat permafrost microbial communities from Stordalen Mire near Abisko, Sweden - Bog_T0_3 | ecosystem: Environmental > Terrestrial > Soil > Wetlands > Peat | place: Sweden: Abisko, Stordalen Mire...
GGTCCGGAAATGTCGCTGTCTGAGTCGCCTTCTGGGATTGGTTCGGATCTCTCAGAGTGCTCGGTCGTACTCGATCCCCGCGTCTGTCCGCCGCATTCTCGGGCGGTGTCGTTCTGGCATTTTCGTTTCAAACTGAAATCGAACGTGAGTCGCTAAACGCGCGGCACGGTCCAGTGCCCGTTCCTCAATCGCCCGATAGTCCATACGCGTCAGATACTTGCGCGACGTGCATAGAACGTATCGCCATGGCCAAGTGCGTGCAGTAGTAGGTACAGACTCAGCCGGAACCCGCCATATTCGTGTGCGTGCCAATAGCGGCGACGATGGGCTTTAAGGATTCAGTGACGGGAGCGCCGTTGAAGCGGATGAAGGTCGAAAGTCGTGAAAAGATTGGAATACTCCCGGTCGACTCGGTCCGGACCAACCGCCGTCGAATCGAGCGCAGAGAGTGGCAGCTGTGGATCGTCGCTATTTTTGTGTCCCTCGTCTTGCTCTCCGGGCTGATGGTTTTCATTCTTCCCGGCTTGGGCCCAGAAGAAGACACTTTCTCGTTTCGTCTTCTCCCGCCGGTCGTGCAGGGTTTGATCGCTTTGGTATTGATTTTTCACATCTACACGATTTTTCAGCAACTGCAAATTCACCGGATGCGCCATCGGCTTGCCGAACGCGAGGAATTGTTCCGTCTGATCAGCGAGAATGCCGCCGACATGATTGCGGTCGTGGACCTCGATGGCCGACGAGTTTTTAACAGCCACGCATATCAGAAAATTCTGGGCTATTCCGCTGATGAACTCAAAAAATCTTCATCCATGGAACAGATCCACCCTGAAGACCGCGATCGAGTGAAGCAAGCCTCCGACGAAGCCCGCCGGACGGGCATTGGCAGAAACCTCGAATATCGATTCCGTCACAAAAACGGAACTTGGAGGACACTCGAATCCACCTCGAGTGTGATCGGCAACGCAAAGGGCGTGCCCGAGAAGCTGGTCATCGTCAATCGGGATATTACGGAACGAAAGCTGGCGTCCGAAGCTCTGCGCCTCTCAGAAATCAGCTTCCGATCCGTGATTGAAAACGCACCGTACGGGGTCTATCGAGCGGAAGAGTCGGGAAAGTTTCTTCTGGTCAATCCCGCTTTGCAAAGGATGCTCGGATACGAATCACAGCAAGAACTCTTGCAGGTGAATCTGGCCACTGAGGTGCACTGTAACCCGCTCGAGAATCGGAGCTCGAATGATTTATTTGCGAGCCAGGCGCAATTTGCTGACGCCGAAGTCGAGTGGAAACGCAAGGATGGTTCACGAATCCGGGTACATTGCACGGGATGGTTGGTAAAGGGCGCTGACGGGCGCGCGGACTACTTCGAGGTTTTCGCGGAGGACGTGACCGAGAAAAGGTTGCTGGAACGCCAACTGCGGATGGCGCAAAAGATGGAGGCGGTCGGGAGATTGTCCGGGGGAATCGCCCATGACTTCAACAATCTGTTGGGAGTGATCATCGGCTACAGTCAAGTCCTCAAGAGAACTCTGCCGGGCGGAACTTCATTTTACGAGCATGCCGAGGAAATTGAGAAGGCCGGACAACGTGCCGCGTCGCTGACTCGGCAGCTCCTGGCGTTCAGCCGTCAACAAGTTCTCGCACCGGCCATCATTGACCTCAATTCCCTGATTTCTGGAATGGAAAAGCTATTGCCGCGGTTGATCGGAGAAAACATCGAAATCGTTGTGACTCAGGGAGTCGGGATTGGTTGCGTTCGCGCCGATCAGGGTCAAATAGAACAGGTGGTTATGAACTTAGGAGTAAACGCCCGTGATGCGATGCCCCAGGGTGGGAAAATCATAATCGTTACCAGGAATGTCACTCTCGACGATGTCTACGCTCGCCACCATCCGGGATCTAAGTGCGGGGATTACGTCATGTTGTCAATTACCGATACGGGTACCGGGATCGATTCCGAAACCCTAGCACACATTTTCGAACCATTCTTCACGACGAAGGAACAGGGCAAGGGAACCGGGCTAGGACTCGCGACCGTGTATGGAGTGGTAAAGCAGAGTGGCGGGTACATTGCAGTACAAAGCGATCCCGGACGGGGCACTACGTTTGAGATTTATCTCCCCCGTGTTGAGGATTCCGCCCCCTCGTGCCCGGCACCGATCGCAGTGCCGGGAGTTTTGCGGGGCGCCGAGAGGGTGCTTCTCGTCGAAGACGCCGATGCACTGAGAAAACTGACCGGCATGCTGCTTGTAGAGCACGGTTACCTCGTGCTCGCGGCGGCGAACGGAACGGAAGCTTTGGTGATCGCTAAAAAGGAGATTGAACCGATCGACTTACTTCTGACCGACGTGATTATGCCAGGGATGAGCGGTCGGGCGCTGGCCGAGATGCTGGGAGCCACGCAGCCTGGACTCACGGTGCTATACATGTCGGGCTATACGGATGACGAAATCGTGAGGCACGGAATTGTGGGAGCCGGGATTCACTTGCTCCATAAGCCGTTCAGCGAGGACGAGTTGATAGCAAAAGTCCGCGAGGTGCTGGACGTGGCGCAGGCAGCCGGGCCGGCTTCTCGAAAATCCTTGATTCTCGCGGGTGCCGATTCCTCAGTAATTGGTCGGGACGTATGACCAAGATGAAGAGGCTTTTGATCGTCGACGACGATGACGCGATGCGCCGGCTGTTTCGGCTGAACCTATCCGACGAATACGAGATCATTGACACGCCCGATCCTGACTTGGCCCTGGGACTAGCGATGGAGCACAAGCCGGACGCGATCCTGATGGACGTGCGCATGCCGAAACACTCAGGAATCGATCTTTGCCGCGCATTTGGCTCCATCAGCAAGACCCAGCCCATCCCTATCTTTTTTATCAGCGGGGAGACCAGCAACGAGACTCGGGAAGCTTGCCGCAGCATGGGCGCGGCGGGCTATTTAGAAAAGCCAGTCGACTTTGAAATTTTGAAGACATCACTCGCGAAGATAAGAAGTCAGACGCAGGTTCCCAGAACCGAAGTCCGCGTTCACCTGCGCGTGGAACTGAAACTTTCCGGCAAAGATATCCACGGGGAACCGTTCGTTGAGACAACGTTCACTGAAAACGTCAGCGTGAGCGCCTTTCTATGCCGTTGCACTGCGGTATTAGCCAAGGACTCCACGGTGGAAGTTTCTATGGTTTCAAACTTCAACAAGTTTGCCGGGAAGGCGCGGATGGTACGGATGGACGACCGCCCAAAGTGCCCGACCCTCTACGGTTTCCGTTTTCTGGAGAAGAAAGGGGAATGGATTCTCCAATGACCGTGCTTCTCGATTTTCGGAGATGTCCGCCGGAACAACCGGTGTCACGACAAGGGGAAAAGCGAATCCGTTTCGTTTGCGGCAACCGGCCACGAATGGAACGGCGGTCTCGTGAAACGAGAACAGCAACCTAGCTTATCCCGTCCGGGAAGGCCGATTTCTTGACAAAGCCGGATTGAGGGTTGTTCGCGCAATTCGGGCCCGCCGAAGCACGGTCTCAATCGGTGTGAAGGACTGGACACCAAGTGAGCGAACGCTCGCCTCGAACTTAATCTAGAGACGGCCACCATGGAACCACTCCCTCAAAGCAAAGAGATAGGCCGCGCTAGATACTTTCACAGGCGTTCGAGTCAGGAGAACCTGCCCGAAGACGCGCTCGATCGACTCACACAGATTGCGGCCCACATCTTCACGGCTCCCATTGCATTGATCTCTTTAGTGGAAACGGGGCGCACATGGCTGACGTGCGCATTGGACCTGAAGGAGCCCGACATTTCCCGGCTGGTAGGATTTTGTACCGGGGCGCTCACTGGTGGACAGACATTGGTCGTGTCGGATGCTACCGCCGATCGTCGTTTTGCGTCACATCCGCTCGTGGCGTTCTATCCGAAATTGAGATTTTACGTCGGCGTGCCGCTCGTAACTCGAACAGGGGGGCGCATCGGAACGTTGAGCGTAGTCGACAATTCTTCTCGCATCATCCAGGCGGAGCAGTTGGATGCCCTAGCGGGGCTGGCCCAAGTCGTAGTGGGCCAACGCGAGTTATGGCGCTCTCTCAGGTGTGCCGCGGTCAAACAGCGATCCCTTATGAATGTTCAGAAAGCGGCTGAGACGGGCTTCCAGCAGAGCAGGGACGAGTTTACTTTCAGCCTCCTATCGCTACAGCAACTGCTTTGCCAAGTATTAAGAGCCCAAGACGACGAACGCCGGCGCGTCGCCCGAGAGCTTCATGATTCAACTGGACGAACGTTAAGCGCACTGAGGGTGACGGTTGCGCGAATTAGGAAGGACGCGATGTTTCCGGATTTGTCCAGGATAGACCAGTGTAGCGAGTTGATCACGCGGGCCGCGAATGACCTCACGAATATTTGCGGTTATCTGCATCCCTTGCTCATTGACGAACAGGGATTGGCGGTTGCGGTTGAAGACTACGCTCGTGGATTTGAAAAGCGGAGCGGGCTCGAGATTCGGGTAGACATTCCGCAAGACGTTCAGCGGTTAGATATCGATCGCGAAATCACTCTGTTCAGAGTGATCCAGGAAAGTCTGGAGAGCATTCACCAGCACTCCGGTAGTCCCACGGCGCATATCCGAATGTCCGCGTCGGACAGTGACATCGTGCTGGAAGTTCGTGATTACGGGCGGGCTCTGCTGAGCGAGGAGCTGAACAATGCAGTCGGAATCAGAAGCATGCGAGAAAGGGTTCGGAACGTCGGGGGCTCATTGCTGCTGGAATCAAGCAGTAATGGAACGGTTGTGAGAGCGATCTTACCTTTGTGACATTTTTTGGACAGTACGGCGGACTGGAAAAGTGAGCGTGATGATCCACTGGGAAGCGAAGACTTACTCGCGCGTTGCAGAGCGATTGGCCGAGAAACTAGGGCCAAATGGTTTGCAGATGTCCCGTTTCGATACATCAAATGCAGGGTCAAAGGCGAATGGCGGGGCGGGTCACAATTCGCCGGAGATATCACAGGCGAACGAATGATTTGTTACGTAACGGGTCTTAAATTGCTATTTCCTCCCGGTGTGCACGTCGGGGCTTGCGAATCTTTTTGAGCCTGGTCCAGGTTGGCACGAACAACGATCGCTCGAGTTCAGGTTTTCTTCGATAACGCCGTCCAGGCTTAACGGCGGCAGTCGTTTAAGGAATCTTCCATGCTATTTGCGAGACGAACGGTTCGACTCTCCACGCGACGAGGCTACGGCCCACCTTATTTGCGGCACTTTGAATGTTCCTTCGTCGGATCGTCAGGAGTTCCCAAGTGCCGGAAACGCACCTTGGGAGGTCACCCGTGCGCCTGACGTCTAGGTCGCTGCCACCTGGCATCGCTACGAAAGTCCTGGTTGCGGACGATGATCCGGTAACGAGACGCATCCTCGAAGAAACTTTGAAAGGCGCTGGTTACGATGTGGTCGTGGTGGACAACGGGTTGAAGGCTTTGGAATGCCTATCTCGGAAAGACGGTCCGCGATTGGCCCTGCTGGATTGGGTCATGCCGGAAATGAACGGGCTGACTGTCTGCCAGGAGGTTCGAAGACACACCGAGCGCCCGTATATTTATATCGTACTGCTAAGTGGAAAAGATGCGAAATCAGATGTCGTGAGCGGACTCGGTGCCGGAGCGGATGATTATTTGACGAAGCCTTGGAACGCCGAGGAGCTCAAGGCCCGCCTGCGAGCGAGTGAGCGAATCTTGAAATTGGAAGACAAGTTGGTACATGAGTCCTTCCATGATCCGTTGACGCAATTGCCGAATCGCGCTCTATTTCTCGAGCGACTGGCCCTGTCCGTAAGCTGGACGACGCAACACCCAGAATACAAATTCGCAGTTCTTTCCCTCGACATGGATCGCTTCAAAGTGGTGAACGACAGTCTAGGCAACAGCGCCGGCGATCGGCTTCTGGTCGATGTCGCGAATCGGCTCGTCGCTTCGATTCGAAGAGACGACACCGTAGTGCGTTTCTCCGGGGCCGAAAGGACTGCGAATATGTCCGGCAACGGCGGAATGGTCGCCAGGCTCGGAGGGGACAAGTTCAGCATTCTGTTGAATCAAATTCAGAACGCCAGTGACGGAATCCGCGTTGCGGAACGGATTCAACAAAAAATGCGAAGCGGTTTTTTCATCGATGGACAAGGTGTCTTCACGACTGCAAGTATCGGCATTGCGTTCAGTGGCAGTGGTTACAGTGCTGCGGAAGACATGCTCGACGATGCGAATACGGCGATGGGCAGGGCCAAGACGCTGGGGAGAGCCAGATACGAGATGTGCGATCGATCCATGCACGCCACTGCGGCGAGCCGTTTCCGGCTGGAATCGGACCTCCGGCGCGCCACAGAATGCGATGAATTCCGTATGCACTACCAACCAATCGTTGCACTTCGCGATTCTCGAATCGTTGGATTCGAAGCGCTGATTCGTTGGGAGCGGCCGGAATTTGGATTGACGGCGCCTGGGGTATTTATCGCTGCGGCCGAGGACACTGGATTGATTCTGCCGATCGGGAGTTGGGTTTTGCACGAAGCCTGTCGGCAAACGCAGGCATGGAATTTGGAATTTCCCTCGAAGTGTGCTTTCACGGTGGCCGTAAACATTTCCGCGTTGCAATTTGCCCAGGCGGATTTAGTGCGCCAAATCGGCCAAATTCTTCGTGATACCGGTTTGCCGCCCGCAAATCTAAAACTGGAACTTACCGAAAGTATCACCATGCGCGACGAGCGCCGGACGGCTCGAATTCTCAGCCAGTTGCGAGCCACGGGCGTGCGCTTCTCTATTGACGATTTCGGTACGGGCTATTCGTCGTTGAGCTATTTGCGCCGGTTCGCGGTGGACATCCTGAAGATCGACCGCTCTTTCGTATCGGAAATGAGTAATGGTTCAGAAAGCCAGGAAATCGTGCGGACGATTGTGAATCTCGGCGCCAACTTGCGCATGGATATCGTGGCGGAGGGGGTGGAAACCGCCGAGCAGGTGAGCTTGTTGAAAAAATTCGGTTGCGAGTATGCGCAAGGGTTTTTGTTTTCACGGCCACTTGATTCCGATGGAATAACGCGGATGCTATCGAGTTCGAGGGAGCACTACTACACGTTGCCGCAAGATACCCGACCGCAACCGATTCGGGCACCACTCTCAGATGAAAAATCGGCTGCGTCAGTGAGTTCCACCGTTCGCTCTGCGTCTCAGATGAGACGATAGCGCGTCGAGTAGGTTATCCGGATCGATTGTCGTACGCGCGCTAATACAGAAGGGGATGGCCCACGACACTCCCCCTGGCGTAAGAACAGGAGCGGCGAACATTGAAACGCGGAGAACCGGGGCAGTCGCTGGCTTTGAAAGCCGAACGGAAACGAGGTGTCTGCTGAACGATAGTCTTGCAGCGAATCGACAGGAGAAAAATGGATGAGCGCAAAGGGGAATAAAATCCTTCTCTTGGTCGAAGACAACGAAGGAGACGCGCGACTCCTTTCCGAGATGCTCAAGGAGCACGCCCACCCCGCGACTTCAGTCTCACACGTGGCTAGCATCCGCGACGCCGAGGACCACCTTGCGCGATATGTCGTTGATATTATTTTGCTCGATCTCGGGCTGCCCGACGCCCAAGGGCTCGAGGCGTTAAGGCGTGCTCGTGTGGCCGCCCCAACGGTCCCTCTGGTAGTGTTGACCGGGCTTGATGACGAGTTGCTTGCTGGACAGGCTCTGAAAGAAGGGGCACAAGACTATTTGATCAAAGGGCAGATTGAAAGCCGTGGACTTTTGCAAGCCTTACGATACGCGATCGAGCGCAAAGCGTTGGAAGAGACCCTATTCGAAGAGAAAGAGCGCGCTCAGGTTACCCTGAATTGCATCGGAGATGCGGTGGTGTCTACCGACCTTTCGGGGCATGTCACTTTCCTGAACTTGGCGGCAGAACACCTAATGGGCTGGTCGTCGATCGACGCGACAGGTCGTTCCATAAACGAGGTTTTCCGCGTCGTGAATTCGGCGAGCCACGACACGGCACTGAATCCCACGGCAAATGCGATCGCGCAAAACCGCACCGCGCACCTACCGCCGAATTGTATTCTGGTGCGGCGTGATGGGTTTGAAATTCCGATCGAAGACTGCGCGGCGCCGATTCACGATCGCGTCGGGCGTGTCGTGGGCGCGGTCATTGTTTTCAGGGATGTCAGCGTGGCCCGCAAAATGGCATTGGAGATAACGTATTCCGCGCAGCACGATTTCCTGACCGAGTTGCCGAACCGCATTCTGTTGAACGATCGGGTGACGCAAGCGATCGTCCTTGCGTCGCGCCGATCGAAAAGGGTCGCGGTACTTTTTTTGGATGTAGACGGTTTCAAGCACATTAACGATTCGTTAGGGCATTCGATCGGCGACAAACTTCTACAGTCGATCTCAAGACGCCTTGTCGAGTGCGCCCGAGGCTCCGACACTGTGAGTCGCCAGGGAGGCGACGAATTTGTGGTGCTTCTTTCCGAGGTGGAACATGCCGAAGACGCGGCTTTGGCGGCGAGAAGGATGCTGGCGGCGGTCGCCGAGCCTCACACGATCGACGAACATGAGCTCCACGTTAGCGCCAGCATTGGGGTGAGCGTTTATCCGGACGATGGTCTGAATGTAGAAACCTTGATTAAAAATGCCGATACTGCGATGTACCAGGCCAAGGAAAACGGACACCAGAGTTACAAGTTTTTCAAGCCTGCGATGAACGTTCGAGCCGTGGAGCGGCAATCCATCGAAGAGAGCTTGCGAAAGGCACTTGAAAGGAACGAATTCGAAGTTCACTACCAGCCGAAAGTTAGACTGAGAACGGGCGAGATCACCGGAGCGGAGGCTCTCATTCGATGGGCACATCCCACCCGAGGATTGGTCCCTCCCGCGAAATTCATCCCGGTTGCGGAAGACTGCGGCTTAATTGTGCCGATTGGAAATTGGGTGTTGTATGAAGCTTGTCGACAAGCTCGCATATGGAGAGCGGCTGGATTGCCGCCGGTGACTATGGCGGTCAATGTCTCTGCGATTGAATTCCGGAACGACGGTTTTCTGGAGGGCGTATTTGCCGCTCTTCATGACACGGGTCTGGATCCGAGTATGTTGGAAATCGAAGTGACAGAAAGCGCTCTTATGAACCGCGTTGAGTCGACTGAATCGATTCTCAAGGCTCTCAGGGCGAGTGGGGTTCAAGTCGCGATTGACGATTTCGGAACGGGCTACTCCAGCCTCAGCTATCTGCGGAAATTCCCTATTGACGCTCTCAAAATAGACCAGTCGTTCGTGCGACAGATCGCGGTCGGCCCCGACGACACCAAAATTGTGACCGCCGTGATCAGGATGGGCCAAAGCCTGGGACTTCGAATCATCGCCGAAGGAGTGGAAACGGAGCAAGAGCTATCGTTTCTGCGCGATCACAAATGCGATGAGGCGCAGGGGTACTACTTCAGTCGTGCGGTCGTTGCGCCGGAATTCGCCAAGCTCCTTGCATATGGAGTCATGGAAATGGTCCACCATCGAAATCAAGTCTCGTTAGGTGATCGGGCAATCGGGTGACGAGTTCCTTGGTGAGGCATTTCGCTGCGCCGGCGGGGTTCCGTTTTGGCATCCGGAGTTACGCGTTAGGAGCGGAAGCGGATATTGGTTCGCACGAAATTTTCAAGAACATCGCGTCGACACCGGGCTTCGGAGCTGCTCGGGTAGCAGGGCAGTCGCGCCAAGGTCCAGGGTTCCAAACGTCGTTGGTGAACTAGATTACTGTTGACTGGAGTCTCCCGGACGCGGGCGGCGTTCGAGGCGGGATATCGTCCTAAAAAATACCCTTCGTCACCGCTACGGTTCCGGGAATGGCGGTAAATAGGTATTGCATCATTTTCTAGTGGCAGTCGGGGTTGCGTTCGCTGGGAGGGAACTTCGAGCGAACAACTTTGAACTCTAGCCCGACCGCGTCAGTGTCAGAGCGATTCTAGATGTCGGACGATCGTACTGGAAATCCAAGAACAGACGTACGGCGTTCGGTGTTTGGACACGTGCTTCCTAAGATCACGTTCCTCCGGGCAGAATATCGCCCGTCACTCGAAACATTGCATGGCACTTCGCGCGAACCGCGCGAAACGCAGACACTCTACTGGTGCCCCCGACTGATCGTTCTCGCCTTCGGAGAGGTCGAGAGGTGACGTGCGGTTGTATCGGCATCTGCCAGGGCGTGGCGCTGATCGGGCGACCGTGTTGCTGCTGGTTTTGCGAACTGATGCCATCGAAGCTCTTGGACCCCTCGTCTGGCCTTGGACCTTGTGGGGTAAAGCTCAAAACGATGAAATCCGGCGGCCAAGGGGGAACTGGTTCGGCAGTTGGATCTGAACGTGTGTGGACTCAGGCGTTCACACGGCTCGTGAGTCGCATGTTGCGGTTTCGTTCCGGCATGCGAGAGCGTTTTCCCTCGTTTTCGGGACGCGCCTTTGCCCAGGCGAGAAGAGCGATACTCGTCGCTGAATCTGTTTTTTCTCTCAGATCGCGCATGAGTCTATCGAATATGGACGACGAAATGCGCAGTTCTTTGCAAATGTGCTTGACCGAGCGCCCGCTCAAAAGAGCACGCAGCACGATCGACTCCTCGTGCGTGAGCGTCGCCTGCAACCGCGATGCTGGCGCTGATACGTCACTGGTAACAAAGGGTTGCTCTTTCATGGGTCTCGCCCTCTCAACATTTGCGATCGATCGCACTTGAGCGATCGAGGGTTTCATGAACTTGAAATCCAACCCGCGTCGGGTTTTCATTCTGTATAGCGCAACGTCTGCTGCGCTCAATAATGTCTCGACCGTCTTGCCGTCGCTTGGATACGTCGCAGTACCTACGCTGACCGAAAGCTTGGGTCTTTTCTGGTCATGTGCCAAATTTTCACAGATCCGCCGAGCTACCGACAGCGCTGCTTTTTCGCCAGTTTCGGGTAACACGAGCGCAAATTCATCGCCGCCAAAGCGCGCTGCCGTATCAATATCTCGGCCGGAGTTGCCAAGAACATCCGCTAGTCGGCATAACGCTTTGCTACCTATCACATGGCCGAACCGGTCGTTGATTGCCTTCAACCCATCTAAGTCGAGAAGAAGCAGTGCGAAGGCACGCTCGGTGCGCTGAGATCGTTTGATTTCAGTGTCCAAGATTTCAACCAGCTGGCGATAGTTTGCGAGCCCGGTCAGTGGATCCTTCGCGGCTTGATGGCGTAGATGATCTTCCAGTTTCCGCTGCTGAGTTACGTCCTCGACGATGATCTCATAGCTGGTTTTTGCGTCCCCTTCATTCCCGACCTCGCGTCCGCTGAGGCGCACAGTCAATGGCGCTCGGTCCTTGCGCTTCCAAACGACTTCGAATGGGAACTTCGCATGGTCTCTTCCGGAGACTCCGAGCAAATGGGTTCGTTTTTCAGGATCGCGGAAAATCCCGTTGACGTAGCGCGAACTCAAAAGCTGCTTTCGAGACGAATACCCGAGCATCGTCACGAGAGCCTGATTGACTTCTAGAAAGTTGCCGGTCCCGCTGCAGCGACAGATCCCGTAGGTTAAGTTTCCTGCAAGCGCGCGGTACCGAGCCTCGGAGTGGCGCAACCTTCGCTCTGATTCGTCGCGCTCGATGCGCAGCTGGTTGTCTTTAACGGCGCGCCGAATCGCAACGGGAAGATGACCGATGTGGTCACGGTCAATGCAGTCGGCCGCGCCGCGAGAGATCAGTGAGGCGGCTTGTTCAAGATGCAACGCGCGAGTCAGGAATATGAGCGGAATCTGCGCGTCTCTCAAACGCAGAATTTCCATCGGCTGCGTACCGCGCCAACGAGGGGTCGGGTATTGCACCAGGACGGCGTCGAGGCACTTGGAGTTTAGACATTTGACGAAGGTGTCCGGTGCGGTGACGACCTCTGGGGCGACGCGAATTCGCGCGACCGCGAATTCGCGAAGGCATCGCTTTACTTCTGCTGCGTCGTTACAGACGAAGAGAATGCGCAGAGGTGCCTTGCGGGTGCGGAAGCTTTCGCCCGTGTTTGGCATTCGGTCGTTCATGCAATCGCGTGTCATCATGAATAGCAACTTTTGTTTGGCCGAGATCCGGGGCCGTTCGATCTACACGGCGAGCGGGAAACCATGGAAGGGCGAGTCGCGCGTGTTAACCCCTTCGGAGCATCACCTCTGCTGTCACCGGAAAATTACTCGAGTGACGAACAACGCTGGGTGTTTGCCGTCAACCCGAATTCACGCTCGTAAGACTCGAATCGCCGGGAAGGACGCGAGCGACGACAAACAGGAGACTCAACGAACGGAACCGGATAATCATCGAAGTTCCCCGTAATGATCGCTGCGATCGCGGTTTGCTCGGGATGTCGCTATATCGAAGATGTACAGCTTCCGGCCGAAGTCATCGACAACCCGAAGACGAGAATCACCCACGGAATTCATGCACATACGAAGGGGCGGTCCGGCCCGTCTCGCGGAAGTTCCACCTCGTAGATTGCTCGTGGATATTTCGCGGTTGTTCGAAGCTGTCGAAGTCATGTGCGACATGGCGAAATCCGTGAGGTAGCAGTCATCGGCCGCCCCGCGCTTGATGTTTGGAAAACCGGCGGCCTCCGACACGCCCGAGAAAATCGACTTGTCGAATAGAGCCAGTTTGCCTGTGTCTACATCCCACATACGTCCTTACATTGCTTAACCAAGTGATGGACTTAATTCGACTGCCAATCCGCTCCGAAGTGCTTCAGTTTCCGGTAGAGGGTCGTTTTACTGATTCCCAAAAGCGCCGCCGCCGCCGGCTTATCCCCATTTGTCTGGTCGAGAGCTCGAAGAATGGTTCGCCGCTCAACGGCTTCGAGCTGAAGAGCTTCTTCACTCGATAAGAACAAATCGCCATTCCGGTGTTTGACGCAGGCCGGCAAGTCGCTAGCGTGCAGGATCGAGCCTGAGCCCAACGCAACCGCCCGTTCGATTGCGTTCTCTAGTTCTCGGACATTGCCAGGCCAGTCGTAGGCCATCATCTGAGACATCGCGTCATCGGAAACAGTTCGAGCATCACTTTTCGATGCATTGAATTTCTCGAGAAACGCATCAACCAGCACGGGAATGTCGGACTTGCGTTCTCGCAACGGGGGGAGCTCGATTTGCACGACGTTCAAACGGAAGAACAAATCTTGACGGAAGGTCCCCCGACGGACGGCGGTTTCTAAGTCCCGGTTCGTAGCTGCGATGACACGAGCTGCCAGCGGAATCCATCCAGTGGATCCAACCGGTCGAACTTCCCGTTCTTGCAGCACTCGCAGCAGCTTGGCCTGCATATCGAGTGGCATATCACCGATTTCGTCGAGAAATAACGTGCCGCTCCCTGCGATCTCCATCAGTCCCTGCTTCCGCCGTACGGCACCCGTGAACGCTCCGCGGACGTAACCGAACAGTTCCGTCTCGGCTAAGGTAGGAACCAGAGAGGAGCAATCGATCGGAATGAACGGTTTGTTACTGCGAAGCCCGGAGAGATGAGCCGATTTTGCTACTAGCTCCTTGCCGGTTCCGCTTTCTCCAAGTATCAGCACGGGATAGTCGTGCTCGCTGACTTTTTGGATCAGGTCATACACTTGGTGCATGGACCGCGATTCTCCAATGAGGCCGCCCAAACAGGGGCGCCGCCGTTTCTCGGCTGGGGCTCTGGAAGAGTCGTCGGCTCCGTCCGTGTGGCGGCGACCCTCGATCACGAGTGCGGCCATTTCGACGGCCCGCTGCATGACGGTTACGTGACGTTCTGTTGGGTGCTGCGCGGTCGGGTAGAAGAAAATTAGGGTACCCAGAATTTCCCTGCCCTTTGACAAAATGGGGACGGACCACGCGGCTTGGGCTCCGTCATTGAGAGCCGGACCCCAGCACGCCGCGAACGACGGATCGCGTCTTAGGTCCGCGACCGATGCTTCGTCCGTCCGGCTCCGCGCTGTCCTGTGAGCGCTGGCGAATGATGAAGCGGAGCCAACGACCCCGTTGCTCAAGGCGTCAGGAAGTCGTGATCCTTCTTGAGGGGCGAAACGTTCGTAGTTGGGATGTGGAAGAAGAACGGTAGGAACGACCCCCGGTAACTGCGCGGTCACAAAGTCACAGAAGTCCTTCAGACTTTCCGTCATGGTTGCTCCTCGGAACGCGCACAGGGCGCATGGTTCTCTGAAAGTCGATCTTTAAGAATTGACGCTTGGTCCATTTGGATGTTCCTCAAACGGAGTGCAGCTATTTTTCGTTGGCGTACTTGACCGAGTTCCCGTCTGGCTTACCCCAGTCTCCCAACACTATTGGAAGCGTTCGGGTGCGTATGTTCAATCCGAGACACTTGTCCTGAATTCGCGACCTTTGTGCCGCAAGCGACATGGTGTACCGTATCGATACGTTCAAATCATTCCAAGTGTCGCCGGGTTTCGTGAGATTG
>Ga0302320_10017691_pt1 | contig 14445 bp, 15 predicted proteins | sample Bog_T0_3_FD_202130 | JGI IMG/M metagenome (GOLD analysis project Ga0302320, IMG submission 202130) | Peat permafrost microbial communities from Stordalen Mire near Abisko, Sweden - Bog_T0_3 | ecosystem: Environmental > Terrestrial > Soil > Wetlands > Peat | place: Sweden: Abisko, Stordalen Mire...
CGGATAAGAGTTTCCATGAATTGCTCGAGCGAGCGAAGATTCGAGACTTTCGATTCCACGATCTGCGCCACACATTTGCTTCCTGGTACATGATGTCGGGCGGTGATCTCTACGAGCTTTCGAAGTTGCTCGGGCACTCCAACATCAAGATGACGGAGCGCTATGCCGACCTCGCCAGGGCGCACATCGTGAAGACCGGAAACGTTTCCCGCGAGCTTTGGAGCAAGCTGGAACCGCAGTCAGAAAGGGGAGAGAGTGAGGTTGCGCAAAAGAAGATAGGACGCCAGGCTTGACCGCGTGTACGGAGAGTCCCCACGTGATATCGAGCATGTGTCCTATATGTGTCTTGAACTAATCTTGGCTAAATCTAGTTACTGCTAAGTGCTTTAGAATGTGGTGGCCAGAGACGGGATTGAACCGCCGACGCCGGCCTTTTCAGGGCCGCGCTCTACCACTGAGCTATCTGGCCTCAGTGCAAACTTCCGGGGTGCGATTCGGTGCTCGGGATCCGGCGTCGCCGGAGGAGGCGGGCGATTCCCTGAAACTCGGCGCTGAAAAAACAACCTCAGACAGTATAGCAATTCCCATCTACCGCGCAAAGGCGGCACCTGGTTGCAGGCTGGAGGCTCGCCGAATCCATGGCAGTGTTCACTTTCAATCTAATTATTTGACAGGCTGATCGAATTCTGTGGTAGGGTTGGTGAACCGCATAAAGTCTTTGCTCCGCCCAACGGGAAAACCGCACACATTCCGGATTTTTAATTCCCCATGACAGGAGGCGACCAATGATGAACCAACGTGCTCAAGTTCCGGATAGTGAACGCACTTCTGGAATCACCTTATCGCTCAAGCGGATGCTGGCCGGGACCGCTCTTCCGGGCGTTGCGTTCGGTTTGATGGCGGTCTTCACGACGGCTGCGAACGCGACGACCTACGACTACACCCTCACCCCAGGGACTTATGGGTTTCCTGGACCAAACAGTGAAACAATCTCGGGAAGTTTTTCGATCGCTGGTTCAGATATGGTGTCCATCGATCTCACAGTAACCGGCACCGGTACGATTCCGGACGGTACGTATTCAGTCGTCGATCAGTTCTACGGCTCGAATTCCATAATCTTTGCTACAGACACGGCAACGGAGTCGACGGTCATTTCGTTTGAGTTCAGTTCGCCCTTGACGGGTGAGGTGGATCCGATCAGTCTTCTGGAGATCGGGACGGGCTGCTTGCTCGATGTCGGCTGTGCCTCCGTCGAGAACGCATCCAGCTATCCGGCCGGCGCCGAAGCGGTTCCAGCCACTCCGGAGCCATCGAGTATCGCACTGTTCGGTACCGGTTTTGCATTGTTCGGCCTTTTGTGGCTGCGCAAGCCAAGACGCCGGTTTTTATCCCTGCGAGTTGTTTAGAGCAGCTGGGTGCGCTTCACGTTGGCGATGATCTCCCCTCTAGCCGCTGTTTCATCTTCTCGAAGTTCACCTCATTTCAGCACCTGCCTCTGCGACGCCACCGGTCTGCCAGACCTCGGGTCGCAGAGGATCAGGTATGCGCTTTCCGGGAAGGCTGCACTACACTGGAAAGCAATCATGCGCGTCCGTCTTCGATTCCTGCATTGCCTCTCCGTTGCCCTCGTTCTTCGCTTCTCCATCGCTTCCCTGGGTCGCGCCGAGGCGCCGGGGTCTTTTGGCGCAGCCGGCGGGGAAGTCCGCGTCTCAAAGGCCTATCAAGCAGCCTTTGCCGGCGGTCCGCTCACTTTGAACGCCTTTCTCACCGGTTTTCCCAAAGGCGCCGACCTGCATATTCATCTTTCCGGCGCGGTCTACGCGGAGAGCTTTATCCGCGCCGCCGGCGAAGACGGGTTGTGCGTGGACCCGATGGCGCTGAGCTTTGCCAAGCCGCCTTGCACGGGGCCGCTGGTTGAGGCGGCAACGGTTCCGGCGAACCAGGATTTGTATGACCGGCTGGTGAATGCGTTTTCCATGCGCAGCTTTGTTCCGACGTCCGGATTCAGCGGGCACGACCAGTTTTTTGCGACGTTTGCGAAGTTTGGCGGATTGGGCAAAAAGCATGCGGGCGAGTGGGTGGACGAAGTAGCCGGACGGGCGGCAGCGCAGAACGAGCAATATCTTGAGCTGATGCAGACGCCGCCCTTCGGCCATGCGGTGCAGCTTGCGCACGAGATCGGGTGGAATGGGAATTTTGCCGAATACGGACGGGCGCTGCTGGATCGCGGATTGCGCGACGAAGTGGCTGCGGACCGCGAGGACGTCCGGACTGCGGAGGCTGACCGCCGGCGAATAGAGCGTTGCGGGACTGCGCAGGCCGCGCTCGCCTGCCAAGTTAAGGTGCGTTACATTTACCAGGTTTTGCGCGGCAATCCGCCGGAGCAGGTGTTTGCGCAGACGCTGCTGGGGTTTGAAACGATCCAGGCGAGCAAGAACGCACACGAGGACACCTGGGTGGGCATCAACTTTGTGCAGCCTGAGGACGGGTTCCTCTCCATGCGCGACTACAGCCTGCAGATGCAGATGCTGAATTATCTGCACTCGGCGTATCCGAAAGTGCACATCTCGCTGCACGCGGGAGAACTGGCTCCGGGGCTGGTGCCTCCGGAGGGGCTGCGGTTTCACATCCGCCAGGCGGTGGAGTGGGGCCACGCGGAGCGCATCGGGCACGGAGTGGATGTGATGTACGAGGACGATGCGCAGGGGTTGATGAAAGAACTGGCGCGGAAGCACGTCATGGTGGAGATCAACCTTAGCTCGAACGAGGGGATTCTGGGCATCAAGGGCGCGGAGCATCCGTTCCCGCTCTACCGGGCGGCGCACGTGCCGGTGGCCCTTTCGACGGACGATGAGGGAGTAAGCCGCATCGAGCTGACGCATGAGTACGTGCGCGCGGCGATGGACTACCACCTGAGCTACCGCGATCTGAAGGATCTGGCGCGAACGGGAATGGAACACAACTTTCTGCCGGGAGAGAGCCTGTGGGCGGCGGAGGATGTGTTTACGGCGCCGGCGGGCGCGTGCAAGGGGCAGGCGGTGGGGAGTGAGAAGCCTTCCGCGGAGTGCAAGGCGTTCCTGGATGGGAGCGAAAAAGCGGCGGCGCAGTGGGAGCTGGAGAGCCGGTTTCGGGTGTTTGAGGCGAAGTATTAGGCACGGTCGAGGATTGAGGGATCCCACTCTTTCGTCAGAGAAAAGCCGAAAGGATGGGGAACGGTGCTCAATCCTATGCCGCAGGACCGCGGAGAAACTAGCGATTCAGGATGGTGGTTTCTCTGTTGGATGCATGCAGCTCGGTCACGATGCATTGGACTGCGACCGAGGCGGCGATTTCGCCCTGCGGCGAAAGGCTCATTCGGATGGGCTGCTTGGGATCGATGGTGATGGCGTAGAGAACGATCTCGTGGTGGCCGCCCTGGATGTAAAAAATGTCGAGCAGGTCTTTCATGCCTACGTCGTGCGCGGTGAGCGTTGGCGGATAATCGCGCGCGAAGCGCGGCGTGGTGCGGGTGACGGTGCCTTCTGGGTTGCCGTCGTTGGCTGCATCTACGATGATGATGCGGTCGGCGTCTTCGAGCGGCTCGAGAAGCGTAAAGCCGCCGGTGCCCCCGTCCAAGCATTCGACGTTCGCAGGCAGCGTGCGCTTTTCGAGTTCGCGCACGACGTAGACGCCGATGCCTTCATCGCCCATGAGGACATTGCCGAGGCCGAGGATCAGCGTCTTGTTTTGAGGTTCTTCGAGCACATTGATCCTCTTGAGTTTGCATTCCTTCGAGGGCTAAAGCCCAGGTCGATTTTGCGCGCATGCGGCACGACGAAACAGGGCGCGCAAGAAAGGCTTTGAATGGTTCAGATGCGCGAAAGGCATCCCGCAGGGGCTAAAGCCCGACGTTCATTCATTTGCGTCTGCGGCACGACTGAAGTCGTGCCCTTTCAAAACATCGCCCCTTTTGCATTCCTCAAGTGCGTTATTCCTTGGGCTTCTCGCGGTCGAACTTCCAGCCGCCGATGATCGAGGATACGGTGCCGCGGCCTTCGATGTAGTCGTGATAGAAGGCCAGATAGATGTGGACGATGATGAAGGTGACGAAGAACCACAGGAATATATGGTGCCAGAAGCGGACGCTGAATTCGCCGCCCATGAGCGGAACGATCCAAGTGAACATGCGCGGCAGCCAGGAGCTGCTCATGCTGGAATAAAGCGCGAAGCCGGTGATGGTCTGGAAGACGAATGCGAGAAAAGTGAAAAAGTAAATGAGGCCGGCGAGCGAGTTGTGCCCGGTGGAGATGGGGCCGTGCAGCTTGGTCTCGAAGACGTCGGCCTTGATGACGTCGACGATCTCATTCTGCTGCCTGCGCGTGAAGGGGAAGAAGGCGCGCCAACTGGAGTACTGGTTGCCGACGAATCCCCAGTAGAGCCGGGCCAGGAAGTTGAAGACGTAGATGAACGCGGCCAGGAAGTGAATGAACCGCACCCAGCCGAACCAGTAGAGCTGAAATGCCTCGGGTGCATACAAGAGTCGGATGGGCGCGCCGATCAGGTAGCCGGTAATGCACAGGGCCACCAGGGCCACGGCGTTGATCCAGTGATAGACGCGTACGGGCAGTTCCCACACATACACGCGGCGATAGTCGGCCGGTTGAGCGGCTACCGCCTGCTTGGCTTGTTTTTGAGTTACGACTGTTGTGCTCATGGCCTCACTCGAAGGAAACCTGGCTGATGTGTCTTCCCTGCGGGTCGTACAGATGGACGGCGCAGGCCAGGCACGGGTCAAAGGAATGGATGGTGCGAATGATTTCAACGGGCTGTTCGAGGTTGGCTACCGGAGTGCCGATGAGCGCCTGTTCAAAGGATGAACGTTGCCCGCTTGCGTCGCGCGGAGAGCCGTTCCAGGTGGTGGGAACGACGAGCTGGTAGTTCTCGATAGCGCCGTCGTGGATCTTGATCCAGTGCGCCAGCGCGCCGCGAGGAGCTTCGGTGAGTCCCACGCCCTCGGCGTCCTTGGGCCAGCTCTTCGGTTCCCAGAACTCGCCGTTGAAGGTGGAGACTTCGTTGATCTTCACCCGCTCCATCAACTGGCCATAGAACTCCTTGAGCCAGTTCATGGCCAATGCTGCATCCAGGCCACGCGCGGCAGTGCGGCCCAGCGTAGAGAAGAGCGCCGCGACGGGAACGTTGAGCTTGCCCAGTGTGTCTTTCACCAGGTCCTGCACGTCGGTGCGGCCGGAGGCATAGGCCACGATGAGCCTTGACAGCGGACCCACCTCCATCGCCTGTTCCTTCCAGCGCGGAGTCTTCAGGAACGAATATTTTTGGTAGCCTTCGAGAGTTTCAAAGGGCGGCTTGGGGCCGGAGTATTTCAACTTCGTTTCGCCTGCCCAGGGATGAATGCCGACACCGTCTCCGCCTTCGTAGCTGTACCACGACGACGCGATGTATTCCTTGATCTCCTGCGAATCGGTTGCATTGACCGGGTGCACGGTGGAAAGGTCGCGGTTGAGCACGACGCCGCGCGGATACTTGAAGGCTTCCGGCTTGCCGTAGCCCTGCGTCGGGAACTCGCCGTAGGAGAGATAGTTCTTCAACCCGCCGCCCCAGCTTGCCCAGTCCTTGTAGAATGAGGCAACGGCGAGCAGGTCGGGAATATAAACCTGGTTGACAAATTCATCGGCCTGGCTGATGAGACGCGCAACGAGGTTGAGGCGCTCGGAGTTGATGGCGGCCACTTCGTTCATGTTGATGGAGCAGGGAACTCCGCCGACAAGGTAATTCGGATGCGGGTTCTTGCCGCCGAAGACCGCGTGGATCTTGACGATTTCCTTCTGCCATTGCAGCGCGTCGAGGTAGTGCGCGACGGCGATCAGGTTCACTTCCGGTGGAAGCTTGTAGGCCGGGTGTCCCCAGTAGCCGTTGGCGAAGATGCCCAGGCCGTTGGCGGCGAATGCCTTGATCTTGTCCTGTACCTCGGAGAAATAGGCAGGCGTGTTTTTATCCCACTTGGAGAAAGAGCCGGCCAACTCGGCGGCCTTCTTCGGGTCGGCCTTGAGCGCGTTGACTATGTCCACCCAATCGAGCGCGTGCAAGTGATAGAAGTGGACAACGTGATCCTGCACGTACTGCGTGGCCATCATGATGTTGCGGATGATCTCCGCGGTTGGCGGCAGCGTGATGCCCAGCGCGCTTTCGACGGCACGGCAACTGGTGAGGGCGTGCACGGTGGTACACACGCCGCAAACGCGCTCGGTAATGGCCCAGGCGTCGCGCGGATCGCGGCCAATGAGGATCTTTTCGAGGCCGCGCACCATGGTGCCGGACGAGAACGCGTCTGTGATGACGCCGTTTTCCACCACTGCTTCAACGCGCAGGTGGCCTTCAATGCGAGTAACTGGATCGACGACAATGCGTGCCATACGCCTCACAACTCCTTTTGATCGTCTTCGTGTACTTCCGCGATGACGGGACGCTTGCGAATATTGGTGACCACCGCGTGGGCTCCAACGCCAACCAGGGTGGAAACGCCTACCACGGTGCCCACGGTGTCTGCCGTGCTCTCGACGCCGAAGCCGGGGAACGAAGGCAAATGCTGATAAAAGGGGCCGTTGTCCCAGAAGCCGGCTTCGCTGCAGCCGATGCATCCGTGGCCTGATTGAATGGGATAGCTGGTGCCCTCATTCCACTTGACCACCGAGCAGGCGTTGTAAGTGACCGGGCCCTTGCAGCCCATCTTGTAAAGGCAGTAGCCCTTGCGCGCGTTCTCGTCGTCCCACGACTCGACAAAAAGCCCGGCATCGTAGTTGGGGCGGCGATAGCAGGTGTCGTGTACGCGGCGACCGTAGAACTCCTTGGGCCGGCCCTGCGAGTCGAGCGCGGGAACCTGGCCGAGAACCAGCAGGTGAGTGACCACGCCCATCATCACGTCGGCGATGGGCGGGCAGCCGGGAACATTGATGACCGGCTTGTCGACCAGCTTGTAAATCGGCGTGGCGCCAGTGGGATTCGGCTTGGCGGCCTGCACGCAGCCGTTCGATGCGCAACTGCCCCAGGCCACAATGGCGGCGGCGTCTTTGGCGACGGTCTGCAGAATCGACTCAGCAGTCTTGCCGCCAATCATGCAGTAAACGCCGTCGTCGCCGGTCGGGACAGCGCCTTCAACCAGCACGATGTATTTGCCCTTGTTCTTCTCGATGGTGTCGGTGAGGCACTTTTCGGCCTGGAAGCCGGAGGCGGCCATCAGCGTCTCGCTGTAGTTGAGGTCGAGCACGTCGAGCAGCGCATCCACCACGATGGGGTGCGATGCGCGAATGAACGACTCGCTGCAGCAGGTGCACTCTTGAAAATGCATCCAGATAACGGCCGGCTTTTCCTTTTTCTCAAAGGCGGAAGCAACCTGGGCAACGCCGGATTGGCCCAGACCGGCGACGGTTGCGGCTGCGGCGCAGAATTGCATGAAATCTCTGCGGCTGTAGCCCTTCTGCTCCATTGAAGACCAAATTGACTGACCCATGCGTCCCTCGCTCGCTGTACAACTACGGCGAGGTGAGGGTGCAGGAAGAGATGAAAGAGATGCACCGCTGTTCGCCGATTGACGAGTGCGAAGGTACCCAACGGGAATAACGACTCGCTGTGCGCTGCATCACAGGGTTGTGGTTATTGGCTCGCTCGTTGGTGAGCACACGCTGGTAATGCGCTGAAGCTCAAAGAGAAAGGACCGCTCGCAGCGATTCCGGAATTTATTGAAGATAAGCGATATTCGATGGGAGTCTGCGTGAACGATCAGGCGGGCGGAAGCTCAAGCGCTCCTGTGAGGCTGCTCACTTTTTCCACGCTGTGACTGCGGCACCAGGACTCGAGTCCGTGCGCCAGGCGCTCGGTGGCCCGAGGGTCCGCATAGCTTGCCGTCCCTACCTGAATCGCGGTTGCGCCGGCGAGCATAAACTCGACCGCATCTTCCGGCGTGACGATTCCACCGAGTCCGAGAACGGGAATGTTGACGGCGCGCGCGGTCTCGTAAACCATGCGCAGCGCGATCGGCTTGATGGCCGGGCCGGAGAGGCCGCCGGTGATGTTGCTGAGGCGCGGGCGGCGCGTCTCCACGTCAATGGACATGGCGAGAAAAGTGTTGGTGAGGCTGACTGCATCTGCGCCGGAATCCGCGACAACCTTGGCCATGTGGGAGATGGACGTGACGTTGGGCGAGAGCTTGACGATGAGCGGACGCTTGCTGGCTTTTTTGGCCTGGCTGACGAGGTATTCGAGCGATCCAGGATCGGAGCCGAAGGCCATGCCGCCGGCGTGGACATTGGGGCAGGAGACATTCAGCTCGTAGGCGGCAATGCCCTCGGCCTGGTTGAGCCGTTCGATGACCTGGATGTACTCAACGACCGTGTAGCCGAAGACATTGACGATGACTTTGCACGCGGGGTAGCGTGCCAGCGGAGGCAGCTTGCGCGCAATGAAATCTTCGACGCCGACGTTTTGCAGCCCTATGGCGTTGAGCATGCCGGCCGCGGTCTGAATGATGCGGGGGGCGGCATGGCCGGTCATGGGCTCGAGCGAAATTCCCTTGGTGACAAATCCGCCGATTTCTTCCAGAGAGACGATCTCTTCAAACTCGATGCCGTAGCCGAAGGTGCCGCTGGCGGCGATCACCGGGTTGATCAGTTCCATGCCTGCCAGGCGGACTTTCATGTCGGGTTTCATGACGGGGTCAGGTCTCGGGATAATATGTCAGCGTTCTGTTGCCGTTGGTCTCGCCGGCTTGGTCTTGAACTTCTCCGAATCGGGTCGATGATTCGAAACAAACCGAGTGAGCCATTCGATTCACGAAGTCGTTCAGTTCATGATACTCGCAGGGGTAAATTGAGCCTGTGTTCGCCTTTACCGAAAACGTAGAAAATCCACTCCACAAATGCTGCCCGTCAGGGTAGTCTGCGCTGTAGGCGCAATTGGATGCCCGCGCCTTTACGGTGGTGGGTGAGGGAAGGGTATGGACAACGAGCGGATTCGGGAAATTTGCATGGCGCTGCCGCACGTTGCGGAGACGGTGGGCTGGGGACACCACCTGATCTACTGGGTGGGTGACCGGGATATTGGCGGCAAGATGTTTGCTTCCACCGATTTGGATGGCAGCGGCGTGGGAATGCTCGCGTTCCACTGCGGGGCGGAGCGGTTTCACGAACTGCTGGAGCGGGATGCGATTCGGCCTACGCCTTACTCGGCAAAAATACTTCTGGGTAACACTGGAACGATGGGATGCGCTACGGCCGAGGGAGATTGAGGACGAATTGAAGCGGGCTCATGCGCAGATCTACGAAAAGCTCTCCAAGCGGACCAAGGCGGTGCTGGCGATGCCAAAGAAGGAACGTGCGAGACTGATCAAGGAGCGGAGAAAGGCGCTCAGAAGCAGCCAACAGGGAAAAGGGAACAGGGGAAAGAAAGCGGATTGATCGGCGGTTGGAACTGGATTGGGGATTGATTCGTATTCTGAAATGGGCCGGTTGGCCTGTAAGGTGGGTAATGCAATGGCGAAGTTTCTGTTGTGGTGCATCCTGTTTGTTTTGTGCTGGCCGCTGGCGCTGCTGGCTCTGGTGCTGTACCCGGTGGTGTGGCTGCTGCTACTTCCCTTCCGGCTGGTAGGGATTGCGGTGGGCGGGGCGCTGGAACTGGTCGGCGCAGTGGTGACGTTGCCAGTGCGTGTGCTGCGGGCAATCTGAGCGGGATTCCGGAAATGTCAAAAACAAAAGGCCAAGGCGCTTTAGATACATGGAGCTATCGCACCCTAACCTGAAAAAAGAACCCGGGACCGAGAGGGTTCCCCGGTGGGCGCCCGGTAGACAACACACCCGACGAGAATCGGCAGATCGCGCGTGATCACCGGGCAAACCAAACGGGTGATTGCTTAATTGCCGCGTTCGGCGGATAGTGCTAAGAAGCGTCTCCAACGGCAGCGCAACCAGGCGCGGAAAGCCGACGATGAATACTTTACTTCTCAAGCTTTACGTGAAGTTCCAGGATCTGGCGAGCCGCGAAGAGGGCCAGAACCTGGTCGAATACGCTTTGGTTGTCGCTTTGATCTCATTCGGGGCTATTACTGGAATGTTTGCTTTGGCTGGGGCGCTTAATAAAGCCTTCGCGCAGATCAGTTCCACGCTCGGCAACTACTCCACTTAGCCACCATCCTGGCTACATCGCCGGCTCCGTCCGCAGAGTTGTTTTCATTCAGCTTTCCGGTGCTCCTTCGAGACAGTACATGTCTTACGCACGGAGTTGCCGAAACGTTCGATCTCGGTATTGCCGGGTACGCGCGGAACAGGCCGAGGTTGTTTCGTATCTCTGGAGATTCTTTCGGGCGCCGATGAACGATCTGAGGCGCTTCTCATGAATCGAAATCGAACAGTCTTGGTTGGGGCGGCAATGGCGATTCTGGCTGCGGCTGTGTGCTCTGCGGATGAGGTGTTTCCGGTGGTGCACAAGGAACCGATCGCAGTGCGGATTCTGGAGGGAAAGACCGGGACTCCGCAGGCGCGGGTGCATGTGGTGCTGGTTGCCGGGTACGACCGGCGCGACCTGGACCGGGGCGTGTGGCGGGAAGAGGCGGTGACGGATGAAGCTGGGAAGGTGCAGTTGTCCGAGGGGCTGAAGAACCTACCGCTGCTGCGCGTGGAGGTGCTGAAGCGCGGTGCTTGCGCGCCGGATGCGGGTGATGCGGCGATCAGCGTGGAGCGCATCCGGCGCGATGGCCTGAGCGCGGCGAACCGGTGCGGGACATTTGTGGCCACAGATGCCCCCGGGATTCTGGCGGTGTTCGTGAAAGGGAAAAAGCTCTCGGCGAAAGCGGCAACGGAGCTGGCCAAGCTATCTCCCGAGGGCCTCGCAGCACAAGCCCATACGGGGGCTGCGTTGAAGAACTCCCCTCCTGTGGCGGAGCTGACGGACGCAGAGGTTGAGCAGGTGCTTTCCGAGCTGAACTGAATCCTGTCGCCCCGTACGGCTTGCGAAGGCGGGGTTGGCTGAGATAGCGTGAGCCCTATGGCTGGAGTTCCGCTGCTTTTGGAAGACAAGGTCGCCCTCATAACCGGCGGGTCGCGCGGAATTGGGGCGGAGACGGTTCGGGTTTTCGCAGGGGCCGGGGCACGCGTGGGATTCAGCTACGAAAAGGCTCGCGACCGGGCCGAGGCGCTTGCCGGCGAGTGCGGCGGGCTTTCGCGGTGCGTGGCAATTCAACAGGAATTGAGTTCGCCGGAGGATGGCCGGGCGCTGGTTGCCGCGGCGGTGCGGGCGTTTGGGCGGCTGGATGTGCTGGTGGCTAACCACGGCATCTGGGCGGCGGCGGATGTTCCCATTGCGGCCATGAAAGAAGCGCAATGGCGAAGGACACTAGGAGTAAATCTGGACTCGGTGTTCGGGCTGGTGCAGGCTGCCGTTGGCCAAATGCTGCGCCAGGGTCGCGGGGCGGATGGGGTTTCCGGACACATTGTGCTGATCAGTTCTACCGCCGGACAGCGCGGCGAAGCTTTCCACGCGGACTACGCCGTGACGAAAGGAGCGCTGATCAGTCTGACAAAGAGCCTGTCAAGCGAGCTGGCTCCGCAGGGGATTCGCGTGAACTGCGTGGCGCCGGGATGGGTGGATACGGATATGTCGGCCGCGACGCTGGAAGATACTGAACTGGGGCCGCGGATTGCGGCGGGGATTCCGGTGGGGCGTGCCGCGAGTGCGCGGGAGATCGCCGGGCCAGTCTTGTTTTTGTGCACCCCGCTGGCGGGGTTCATCTCCGGCGAGGTGTTGAACGTGAACGGCGGGGCGGTGTTGGCGGGATGAGGTCTGCTTGCGACTGGATTGGCGGTCTCCCACCCTTTCGACAGGAAAAGTCGAAAGGATGGGGCACGGAGATTCTGCGAGAGTGGATCTCAACCCAGCATCCAGATTCAGGGTATTGCCGTCAATACATACGGGCGAACCGGGTTGTGCGATCGGGGTTCGATTACTCGCCGGAAGGAAAGCTGATGCGGAGAGTCTTGGCAATGGGGCTTGCGGCGGCGCTGCTGATGTGGCCTCATGGAGCACAGGCGCAGACGTCCACGCAGGCTGCGGAGGACGAGGGCGCGAAGAACGCCAAACAGGCGCGCGCGGTGCTTGACCAGATGGTGCAGGCGCTGGGTGGGCAGGCATGGCTGAACATGAAGAATGTGGAGCGCCAAGGCCAGGTGGCGGCGTTCTTCCATGGGCGCCCGGACCTGGGAACGACCGAGTACTTCGAATTTCACCAGGGGCCGGACCACGACCGTCTTGAATACACCAAGCATCGCGACGTGGTGCAGTTTTATGTGGGCCGCAGCGGCGAGGAAGTGACCTACAAGGGAAAGGCGGCGTTGCCGCAGGAACAGGTGGACGACTTTCTGCGAAGGCGGGACCACTCCATCGAGACGGTGGTCAAGACGTGGATGAACGATCCCAAAACCATCCTCATTTACGAAGGCCAGCGGCTGGCCGAGCGGCATTTGGCAGACCAGGTGACCCTGATTTCGCCCGATAACGATTCGGTGACCATCCAGACGGATTCACAGACGCACCTGCCGCTGCGGCGCACGTTTCAGTGGCGCGATCCGCTCTACAAGGACAAGGACACCGACGCCGAGGAGTACGACGATTACCACACCTTTGACGGCTTCCCGACGCCGTTCACGATTTCGAGGTACAAGAACGACGACGAAATCCGGCAGTATTACATTGTCCACGTGAAATATAACCAGGATCTTCCGGCGGATTTCTGGAGCGTGGACGCGGCGGAGAAGAAGATCAAGAAATAGGGTGCCGTCCAGCTGCGCATTCGCTTGTTTATAATCCAGACGAGCACGAAGCGGGGCAGCCCGCCTGCTGTCTGGAGCTAGAGAATGACCTTCGACATCCAGGAAATCCTGGGTTTTCTGCCGCACCGCTATCCTTTCCTGTTGATCGACCGCGTGGTGGAGTTTGAACCTACCAAGCGGATCGTGGCGATCAAGAATGTGACCATCAACGAGCCTTTCTTCCAGGGACATTTCCCCGGATACCCCATCATGCCGGGTGTGCTGGTGGTGGAGGCGATGGCGCAGGCGGGCGGCATGATCATGATGGCCGAGATTCACGATCGGGAGAAGAAACTGGTGGTGTTCACGGGTATTGAGCGGGCCAAGTTTCGTCGGCCGGTCACTCCGGGAGACCAACTGCGGATCGAAGTGGAGGTGCTCTCGTTCCGTACGCGCGCGGGGCGCATCCAGGGCCGAGCAACAGTCGATGGCAAGCTGGCATGTGAGGCGACCCTCACATGCCAGGTGGTTCCGCGGGTGCGCGATTCGCGGCCGGCTGCGCCGGAGCCTGAGCCGGTTCCAAGCGTAGAGGCGCCGGCGGAGTGAGCATTCATCCCAGCGCAATCGTGGCGGCCGGGGCCGTGGTTCCGGAGTCTTGCACGGTCGGGCCGTTCTGCACCATCGGGCCGGATGTGGTGCTGGGGGAAGATTGCGTACTCATATCGCACTTGGTGCTGGACGGTCGCTCGCGAATCGGCGCGCGGAATGTCTTTCATCCGTTTTGCGCGGTGGGGGTTTCGCCGCAGGATTTGAAGTATGGAGGCGAGCCGACGAAGACCGAGATCGGCGACGGCAACACCATCCGCGAGTCGGTGACCATCAGCCGTGGGACGGTTGGCGGCGGCGGCATCACCCGGATCGGCTCAGGCAACCTGCTCATGACTTGTGTGCACATTGGCCACGACAGCGATGTGGGCAGCCATTGCATTCTGGCCAATGCGGCTACATTGGCGGGGCATGTGGTCATCGAGGACTACGCGACCGTGGGGGCATTCAGCCCGGTGCATCAGCATTGCACGGTGGGGCGATATGCATTTATTGGCGGCGGAACCATTGTGACCCAGGATGTGCTGCCGTTTTCGAAGACCTCTGGACGTCGCGAGAACAAGGCCTTCGGCGTGAACAGCGTCGGGTTGGAGCGGCGCGGATTCAGTCCGGAGCGGATCAGGGCGCTGCAAAAGGCCTTCCGGCTGCTGCTAGTGTCGAAACTGAACACGACGCAGGCGCTTGAGAAGATGCGCGAGCTCGAAGGCGAGGACGTGGAGCTGCTGGTGGGGTTCATCGAGCGCAGTGAGCGCGGGGTCATCAAGTAAAGGGGCTGAGCGTCGGGGCTGTATTCTTAATAATTGAAGCCTGCCAGGGTGGGTAAAGGATGCGAACATGCCAACGATAAGCCAATTCTTCGGCATTTTTATCCGCATGTTCTTTGACGACCACCCGCCGCCGCACTTCCACGCGAAATATAACGAGTACCAGGCTGTGATCGACATCAAGGGCAAGAGGTCATTGAAGGTCACCTGCCTCGGCGAGCCCTGGGCCTGGTTCTGGACTGGGCCGAGTTGCATCAAGCTGAGCTGCTTACCGACTGGGAGCTTTG
>Ga0302320_10017692_pt1 | contig 14445 bp, 12 predicted proteins | sample Bog_T0_3_FD_202130 | JGI IMG/M metagenome (GOLD analysis project Ga0302320, IMG submission 202130) | Peat permafrost microbial communities from Stordalen Mire near Abisko, Sweden - Bog_T0_3 | ecosystem: Environmental > Terrestrial > Soil > Wetlands > Peat | place: Sweden: Abisko, Stordalen Mire...
GGCCACGCACTTGATCGAGCCGTCTTCGAAGCGCTTGAGTTCGTGCAGGCCCCGGTAGCCGGGCGCGGTGGCCCGCTTGCGGTCCGGGTAGGGGATGGTGAAGCGTCTGCTCGAACGGGTGGTGATCTGCTTGATGAAGTGGCGCATGGTGATGACCATGCCCATGAGCACCGGCCAGACGTAGGTCCGGTCCAGCCAGTTCAGTTCGACTTTCTTGACCAGCACGGCCATGGTTCAGGCCCCCCTATGCATCAGCCAGGCCTGGAGCAGGAGGTTGCCCAGGCCCAAGGGCAGCATCACCTTCCAGCCCAGGAACATCAACTGGTCGAAGCGGAACCGGGGGATGGTCCAGCGCACCCAGATGAACACCCAGCAGAAGAACACCAGCTTGACCGCGAAGGCGGCCACCGACAGCAGCACCGGAGGCTCGGCCACGAAGGGCACGCGCCAGCCGCCGAAGTACAGGGTGACGATCAGCGCGGCGGCCGTGACGATGTGCAGGTATTCGGACAGCTGCAGCAGGGCGAACTTCATGGAGCCGTATTCGGTGTGGAACCCGGCCACGATCTCGCTCTCGCCCTCGGCGAAGTCGAATGGCAGGCGGTTGGTCTCGGCGAACATGCAGGTGAAGAACACCAGGAAGCCGATGATCTGGGGCAGCACGTTCCAGACGCCCGCCTGGGCGGCGATGATCTGCTGGGGGTCGTAGCCGCCGGTGCGCACGAAGATGGCCAGCACCGCCAGCCCCATGGCGATCTCGTAGCTCACCATCTGGGCGGCCGAACGCATGCCGCCCAGGATCGACCACTTGTTGTTGCTGCTCCAGGCCGCGGTGAGGATGCCGTAGACCGCCACCGCGCCAATGGCCAGCGGGTAAAGCATGCCCATGCCGTTGCCCGGGTCCAGCAGGCTCAGGTGGAAGACGTGGCCGCCCTGGCTGAAGCTGCGCCCGAAGGGGATGACCGCGAAGCCCAGCACGGCCGGCACGAAGGCCAGGACCGGGGCCAGCCAGAACAGCATGCCACTGGCGTCGGTGGGCACCAGGTCCTCCTTGAGGAAGAACTTGATGCCGTCGGCCGCCAGCTGGGGCAGGCCGAGCAGCCGCCAGCGGCCGAACAGCAGGGCCCGGTTCGGGCCGATCCGGTCCTGGATCATGGCGCTGCCCCGGCGCTCGCCCCAGGTAAGCAGCGCCGCCAGGGTCAACGGCCCCAGGAACACGATGAACACCTTGACGATCATCCAGAAGGTTTCCGGCATCAGGTGCAGCAGACTGGCCAAAGATTCCATGGGCGGCTTTCCGGCAAGGTTTCCACGGGAAACCCGAGACTTCAAGTTAGCAGGGAGGGGGCGGAAGGACCAAGGACGGGAACGCGAGTCCGGGCGGTATTCCTCCTGGGAAAAAGGCCGACCGGCAGGGTCATGGCGCGTCTGCGTCTCAGTCCCAAATCCCGTGACGCCGGTCACGAGGCGCCCCGCGGGCCTTGCCGGAAGTTCCGCGGGACCGAACATGATGTCCGGAGACTGGTGCTGAAAAAAGGTTCCGGTAACTGCATACCCCTTGTTCCTCCGCGTCTCCCGATTCCAGCCGCACCGCCCCCGCGAGCGTCATCGCCCCCGGTGCGCAAGGCACGGAATGAGACCCCAGGGCCCCGCCGGAACGCCGGCCGGGCCGGGAGCATCCTCCACCCCAGCCCCAATCCAGGAGCAACCGATGAACCTCTCCACCCCCGCCCGCAGACTTCCCTTCCTCATGATCCTCTTGGCGGCGGCACCGCTGCTCACGGCCGGATCCCCCACCGGCTACGCCCCGGAACTCACCGCCACCGTGGCCCGCCTGAGCGCCGAAGTGCAGGCCAAGGGCCTGACCTTCAGCGTCGGCGCCAACCCGGCCATGCAGTATGACCTCAAGCAGCTGTGCGGCACCCGCCTGGACCTGCGCCCGGCCGACTACCAGGCCCACGCCGAGGGCGGCTACCTGAACTACGAGCAGGCGGAGCCCGAGGGCTCGGTGGTCTATCCGAAGGCCTACGTGGGCTGGTTCAGTTCGGTAAAGGACCAGGGCCAGTGCGGCAGCTGCTGGGACTTCTCCACCATCGCCACCCTGGAGGCCGCGGCCCTGAAGAAACACGGCGCCCCGCAGGGCAAGGTCAACGCCAACGGTTCCATCACCACCAGCGGCGACATCACGATCCTGTCGGAGCAGCAGGTACTTTCCTGCAACCCCTTCGGCTACAGCTGCGACGGCGGCTACTTTGCTTTCGACATGCTGATGCCGCAGAACGCCGGGCAGAGCGGCTACTATCCAGGCGCCATCCCGGCCAGCTCCTTCCCCTACGTAGCCCAGCAGAACAGCTGCAGCTTCGACACCCCGTCCGGCTACACGCCGGTCTCCCAGTGGGGCTATGTCGGCAGCGGCAACGGCATCCCCTCGGTCTACGCCATCAAGGCCGCCATCTACAAGTGGGGCGGCGTCTCCGCCTGCGTCGCCGCGGACAGCTACTTCCAGGCCTACACCGGCGGCGTCTTCAGCAGTCCCAACAAGGCCACCGAGATCAACCACGCCATCTGCCTGGTGGGCTGGGACGACACCAAGGGCGCCTGGCTGCTGAAGAATTCCTGGGGTCCCCGGTGGGGCGTCAACGGCTTCATGTGGATCAAGTACGGCACCGCCCTGGTCGGGTCCACGCCCGCCTGGTGCATGGACTGAACACAAGTCCGGCTGGCAATTTGAATGGTTTGTGCTTTGATGGCTGCAGAGTTTATCGGCAACCAAGGGAGCGCGGCATGGGCTTTTTCGACTTCATGACCCGGCAAGGCAGCCAGGCCCCCGCCGGCGGCTTCCAGCCGCTGCCCGCGGGCACCATGACCAGCACCAGGATCGTCCAGGAGCTCCTGGCGCTGCCCAAGGCCGAACGGAACGAGGCCTGGTCGCGCCAGTTCCTGGCGCACGTGGCGGACGCGGCGTTCTTCACCCGCTACCCCAGCGTCCTGCTGGGCGCCGACCGGCTGCCTTTCTTCGCCCTGCATTCCACCCCGGCCGAGGAGCCCTACCCCACCCACGTCATCCACCACATGAAGGACGACATCCTGCTGGAGCACGGCATGGGCGTGGTGATCAACCCCAACGGTCCGGATGCGGACTGGGCCTTCAGTTTCGGCGATATCCTGAATTTCCACCTGCACGGCGCCTTCTACCCGCCCCCGGCCGACGCCGCCCCCACCCAGGGCATGGCGCCCCAATCCCGACTGCCCCAGCAGGCCCGGAACGCCCTGCGGGCGTTCCTGCAGGGGCTCGGGGTGGCGGCGCCCCGGGTGATGCTGGCCGCCTGGGACCACGCCGGGCCCGGCTCGCTGGAACTGGTGTTCAATTTCTCGCCTCAGGAGTTCAAGAGCGTGGATGATTTCCGCTTTGCCATGAACAATATTTCCTGGTACTTACCACGAAACTATTCTTATTCTGTGGCGGGCAAGCAAGCAAAGGACGGGGCGTTCGAGTTGCTTTGACCCGATATCCCCGGCCGGGATATTTGCCATTCTCAATCCATTTTCTCTCAAAACTCAGCCGTTCGGCTGCCCCTCCATCCTGGCCCAGGAATCCTTCAGGCTCACGGTCCGGTTGTACACCGGCGCGCTGGGCTTGGAATCCAGGTCCACCACGAAGTAGCCCAGCCGCTCGAACTGGAAGTGCTCGCCGTGCCTGGCGCCGCCCAGGACCGGTTCCAGGCGGGCCCCGGTCAGCACTTCGCAGCTTTCCTTGTTGATCCCCTTGCGCCAGTCCTCGCCCTCCGGGACGTCCATGGGGTCCTTGGCGCTGAACAGCCGGTCGTAGAGCCGGACCTCGGCCTTCACCGCGTGGGCGGCGGACACCCAGTGCAGGGTGCCCTTGACCTTGCGGCCGTCGGGGGCGTCCCCGCCCAGGGAGGCCGGGTCCCAGTCGCAGTGCAGCTCCACCACCTGGCCGGCGGCATCCTTGACCACGGAGGTGCAGCGCACCAGGCAGGCGTTCTTCAGGCGCACCTCGGCCCCGGGGGCAAGGCGGAACCACTTCTTGGGCGGCACTTCCTGGAAGTCCTCCGCCTCGATGTAGACCTCGCGGCTGAACGGCACCTGGCGCCGGCCCAGCCCGGAGTCCTCGGGGTGGTTGGCCACGTCCAGCCAGTGCACCTCGCCCTCGGCCAGGTTGTCGATCACCAGCTTCAGCGGGCGCAGCACGGCCATGGCCCGCCTGGCCTTGCCGCTCAGGTACTCGCGCACGCAATGTTCCAGCAGGCCCACGTCCGCCACCATGTCGCGCTTGGCCACGCCCACCTTGTCGGCAAATGCCCGGATGCTTTCGGGGGTGTAGCCCCGGCGGCGCAATCCGGTGATGGTGGGCATGCGCGGGTCGTCCCAGCCGCGCACGTGACCTTCCTTGACCAGCTCCAGCAGCCGGCGCTTGCTCATGACGGTGTAGGTGAGGTTGAGCCGGGCGAACTCGATCTGCCGGGGCAGCGGGCGCTGGAAGAACTTGCGGTCCACGTCCTGCTCCAGGAACCAGTCGTACAGCGGCCGGTGGTCCTCGAATTCCAGGGTGCAGATGGAGTGGGTGATCCGCTCGATGGCGTCGCTCACCCCATGGGCGTAGTCGTACATCGGATAGATCGGCCAGGCGTGGCCGGTCCGGTGGTGCTGCACCCGGCGGATGCGGTACATCAGCGGGTCGCGCAGGTTCATGTTGGGGCTGGACACGTCGATCTTGGCCCGCAGCACCCGGGCCCCGTCCTCGAACGCGCCGGCGCGCATCGATCGGAACAGCTCCAGGTTCTCGGCCACGGAGCGGTCCCGGTAGGGGCTGGGCTGGCCCGGCTTGAAGAAGTTGCCCCGGTAGTCCCGGATCTCCTCGTCGGAGAGGTCGCAGACGTATGCCTTGCCGGTCTCCACCAGGTACTCGGCGTAGTCGTAGAGGAACTGGAAATAGTCTGAGGCATAGTGCTCCCCGGCCCATTCGAAGCCCAGCCAGCGCACGTCGTCGCGGATGGAATCCACGTACTCTACGTCTTCCTTGGCCGGGTTGGTGTCGTCGAACCGCAGGTTGGTGGATCCACCGTATTTCTTGGCTTGGCCGAAGTTGATGCAGATCGACTTGGCGTGGCCGATGTGCAGGTAGCCGTTGGGCTCGGGCGGGAACCGGGTGCAGATACGGCCGCCGTGCTTGCCGTCGGCCAGATCGGCCTCCATGATCTCCTCGATGAAGTTGCGGCTGCGGGTTTCGGGAACTGGGGTTTCGTTGTTCATGGCGGCCTTTTTCTATATCCAGGGCTGGAGACGCGCTGCGACTTGGTCCGGGCCGAGCAGGGCCAGGGTGTCGAAGATGGGGGGGCTCACGGTGCGCCCGGTGAAGGCCACACGCAGGGCCTGGGCCAGGTCCTTGAGCTTGAGGCCGTGCTCGGCCAGGATCTGGTCGAAGCCGGCCTTGAGCGGGTCGTGGCGGTAGTCGCTCAGGCCGCACACCGCCTTCAGGGCGGGCTTGATGGCGGCGGTCATGAACTTTTCAACAGAAGCCGGATCGAAGGCGGTGGGCGGGGTGAACAGGAAATCCAGGGTGTCGGCGATCTCCTTCAGGGTGGCCCGGTTCTTGTTGCAGCCGATGGCCAGGGCCTTCCATTCGTCGGATCGGGCCAGCCAGGCGTCCTCCTGGCCGCGCATGTGGTACTGCCAGCGCAGGTGCGGCTCGATCTCGCGCCAGTCCAGCCGCTGGATCAGCTTCTGGTTGAACCAGGTCAGCTTGTCCAGGTCGAAGACGGCGGCGCTCTTCTGGATGTCGGCCAGATCGAACATCTCGATCATCTGCTGATCGGTGAGCAGTTCCTCCTCGACGCTTTCCGCCGCTTTGCCGTCCAGCCGGGGGGTCCAGCTGAGCTTGGCCAAGGTCAGGCGCACGGCGGCCGGCAGGAAGCCCAGGTCGCGGAACTCGGTGATGCTGGCGGCGCCGTGGCGCTTGGAGAGCTTGGCCTTGTCCTTGCCCAGGATCATGGGCACGTGGGCGAAGGCGGGCAGTTCGTAGCCCAGGGCCTCGTACAGGGCGATCTGCTTGGGGGTGTTGGCCACGTGGTCATCGCCCCGCACCACGTGGGTGACCCCCATGTCGGTGTCGTCCACCACCACGCAGAAGTTGTAGGTGGGGGTGCCGTCCATGCGGGCGATGATCCAGTCGTCCAGGCTGTCCGCCGGAACCGAGATATCCCCCTTGACCAGGTCGTGCAGGACGATCTCGCCGGTGCGCGGCATGGCCAGGCGGATGGTGGCCGGCTCCGAGGCGTCCCAGTGCCGGTCCCGGCAGCGGCCGTCGTAGAGGAAGGGGTGGCCCTGAGCCTCGGCTTCCTTGCGCCGCTCGTCCAGCTCCTCCCGGGTGCAGCGGCAGCGGTAGGCCCGGCCCTGGTCCAGCAGCTGCTCGATCTTGGCCCGGTAGAGATCCATTCGCAACATCTGCCGATAGGGCCCGTGCGGGCCGCGGTAGCTGTTGGGGTCGCCGGGCACCGGGCCCTCGTCCCAATCCAGCCCGACCCATTCCATGCCCTCTTCGATGATCCGGATATTGTCGTCGGTGGACCGGGTGAGGTCGGTATCCTCCACCCTCAGGATGAAAGTGCCCTGGTGTTTCCGGGCCAGCAGCCAGCAGAACAGCGCCGTGCGGACGCCTCCGATGTGAAGCATCCCGGTGGGACTGGGGGCGAATCGCGTGACGACGGGCTTGGACATCTACACCTCGGGAACGAGTCCTAACCCTAGTTTGCCCGATAGTGCCCTATTTGAGGTAAAGCTTCAATCGGATCTCCACCGGGGAGTCCCCGCTGAACAGGCTCCGGTCCAGCACCACCGGCACTTCCACCACGCTGTTGCCGTGGGCGCCGGAGGCGCCGGCGGGCCCGACCGGGCCTCCGGCCTCGGTCACCGGCAGTTCCTCGATCTCCTCGAGCATCTCCCCGGCGCCCAGATCCTCCACCTCCAAGGGCCCGGAAGTCGTGGACCGGGGCGAGCCCTGCCGCGGCAGCACCTGGGTCGCGCCCGGCGGCGGGCTGAACATCTCCGAGGGGGAGGTCTCCGAGCCGCCGCCGTATTTCTCGGTCAGCCGCTTGAGCACCAGCAGCGCCACGCCCTTGAGGGTCTCGCGCACCCCCATGCCCTGGGTGGCGCAGGCTTCGAAGGTGGGCGCGCCGAAGCGGTTGATCTCCCGGTCCAGGACGTCCACGGGCAGGGCGTTGGGCGTGTCGCGCTTGTTGAACTGGATGACGTGGGGCAGCTTCTCCAGCTCCGAACCCTGTTCCTTCAGGTTCTCGATCAGGTTCTGGAAACTCTCCTTGTTGCCGTCCAGGGCCTGGGCCTGGGAATCCGCCACGAACACGACGGCGTCCGCGCCGCGCAGCACCAGCTTGCGGGTGGCGTCGTAGAACACCTGGCCCGGAACGGTGTAGAGCTGGATCCGGGTCTTCATGCCGCGCACCGTCCCCAGTTCGATGGGAAGGAAGTCGAAGAACAGGGTCCGGTCGGTCTGGGTGGCCAGGGAAAGCATCTTGCCGCGCCCATCCTGGGGCAGACCGTCGTATACGGTCTGGAGATTGGTGGTCTTGCCGCACAACCCGGGCCCGTAATAGACGATCTTAGCGGTCAGCTCTTTGGTCGCCGCATTATAGAGAACCATGTTGCCTCCGCCCGGGAGAGTGGATGCCAGCTTGGCTGAATGAGTGGGTTGCAGTCAAGAAACCATCCTGGCCGGAAATTTGCTTTGCCGATGACAGACCACTAAACTGCATTGCATAGCCTGCCGAAAAAGGGGACCCCATGGCCAAGCTCCTCGTTCAAGAGAGTAATGGAGCACGCGAATTCGAGCTGGTCGACCTCGAAGTGAATATCGGGCGCGAACTGGATAATACCCTGCGCTTGGCGGATCCCAGCATATCCCGTCACCACGCCGTCATCCGGCTGGGCGCTTCGGGGCACGAGATCCATGACCTGCAGAGCAGCAACGGGGTGCTGCTCAACGGCAACAAGGTGCCGTCGGCCCTTCTGCACGACGGCGACCGGATCACCCTGGGCCAGATGCAGCTCACCTTCGTGGACCCCCCGGGCCCGCACAGCAATCCCCTGGGCACGGTGCGCTTGGCCCCGGAGGAGATGGCCAGGCTCTGGGCCGGGCCGGAGGCGCCGGCGCCCGCCCCGGCGGAGCCCGCGCCCCTTCCGGTCCGGCCCCAGCCCGGGCCCGGCTTCCTGCACCCCTACCTGCCCAGCATCCCGGATTCCGCCCTGCCACTCCGGGCCGCGGACGGCTCCCTGGAGCGGGGTGATTTCCGCGCCCGGCTCCTGGCCGCCCTGATCGACCTCTCGCCCATGCTGGCGCTCAACCTGATCGGCACGACGCTCGCGCTTGGACTGATGCCCGGCCTGGGCTGCCTGTTCGGCACCCTGCAGTTGGCGCTGCTGGTGGCCTACCTGATCCTGGTGCCACTCTACTGGATGCGGCTGGGCGCCACCCCGGGCAAGAAGATCATGCGGCTGCGGGTGGTGCCCGAGGGGGATCCGGCCGGCCGGATCGACCTGAACGGCGCGATCATGCGGCTGCTGGGTTATCTGGTCAACGGCGCCATCAGCTGGTTCATCATGGATCTCATCCTCAGGACCCTGGTGCCGCATGCCCTGCTGGCCCTGAGGCCCGGGGAGCTCCTCCTACTCAAGGGCCTCAGCCTGGTGGCGGCCATCCTGCCCTACCTGCTCATCCTGGGCGCCGAGCGCAGGGCCCTGGAGGACAAGTTCTCCCGTTCGATCGTCATCAGGGTCGACCGCTAGAGTATCCTTGACCCAAGAAAAAGCCGATCCCGATCCTCAGTCGCCATATAAAGAAGGAGTCCCGATGCCTGCGCTGACCAACGTCCTGGCGGTGATCCTCGGGGGTGGCCGCGGCGGCCGCCTCTACCCCCTTACCAAGAAGCGTTCCAAACCGGCGGTGCCCATCGCCGGCAAGTACCGCCTGATCGACATTCCCCTGAGCAACTGCATCAACTCGGGGATCTTCCGGATCCACGTGCTGACCCAGTTCAACTCGGTGTCGCTGCATCGGCACATCTCCAACAGCTTCAAGTTCGACGCCTTCCACACCGGCTGGGTGCAGGTGCTGGCGGCGGAGCAGACCCTGGCCAGCGAGGACTGGTACCAGGGCACCGCCGATGCGGTGCGCAAGCAGCTGTTCGAGATCCAGAGCGCCGGTTCGGAACACGTGCTGATTCTGGCCGGCGACCATCTGTACCAGATGGACTACGCGCCCATGGTGGCGTACCACGTGGCGAAGGGGGCCGACATCACCATCGCCGCCCAGCCCGTCTCGGTCCACGACGCTGACCGGTTCGGCCTGCTCAAGCGCGCGACCGACGGGCGGATTGTCACCTTCGTGGAAAAGCCCACCGATCCCGCGGTCCAGGCCGCCATGGTCAGCCGGGACGACCCGCAGCGCCCCTACCTGGGCTCCATGGGCATCTACATCTTCAAGACCGAGGTGCTGGTCGACCTGCTCACCCGGTTCCTGGATTTCGATGATTTCGGCCACCACGTGATCCCCTATAGCATCGAGCACCAGGCCGTCTACGGCTTCGACTTCGACGGCTACTGGCAGGACATCGGGACCATCCGCTCGTTCTACGACACCAACCTGGAACTGACCGTGCCCAACGCGCCGTTCAATTTCTACGACGCCTACCACCCCATCTACACCCATTCCCGCTTCCTGCCGGGCTCCATCGTCGAGGAGAGCCGGCTCACCGACGTGCTGCTGACCGAGGGCTGCGTGATCCAACAGGCGGAGATCAGCCATTCCATCATCGGCCTGCGCAGCCAGATCGGCCCCGGCACCCGGATCAAGGACAGCATCATCATGGGCGCCGACTACTACCAGCGCAAGCAGGGGCCCTTCCCCCTGGGGATCGGCGCCAACTGCCACATCGAAGGGGCGATCCTGGACAAGAACGTCAGCATCGGCCAGGACGTGGTCATCCGGCCGTTCCCCCGCGGCACGGAGCTGGACCAGGGCAACTTCGTGGTCCAGGACGGCATCGTGGTCATTCCCAAGGGCACCATCCTGGAGGCGGGGACCCGCATCGAGCCCTGACTTTTTTCAGGCCGCGCAAGCCGTTGTCTTGAAAGGACCGGAACAAGGGCATTCGGCCCCGGCATAAGGGGGCGTAGCAAAATAATCCGAACTGCACGGATTATTTCGCGACGCCCCCTAAAATATCCGGAGCTTCTTTCCGTCTACAGGGATAGAAGGAGGAAGCGCTGGAAACCACCTGGATGTCCCAACAAGATCACCAGATCACCGAAGTCATCGTGCGCGAGGAGTCCAGGCTCCGGAACTTCATCCGGAAATGGGTCCCTCAGGAAGCCGACGCGGAGGATATCCTCCAGGACGTCTTCTATGAGCTGATCGAAGCCCAGCGCATGGTGGCGCCGCTCCGGGAGGCCGGCGCCTGGATGTTCAGGGTGGCCCGGAACCGGATCGCCGATCTGTTCCGCAAGCGCGGCAGCCGGCGCGAGGACCCCCTCGAACGAGCCCCGGGCCCGGACGCGCCGATGGAGGAGTGGCTGCCCTCCCGGGAAGCCGGCCCCGAGGCGGCCTACGCCCGGGCGGTGCTGCTGGAGCAGCTGGACGCGGCCATGGAGGAACTCCCGGAGAACCAGCGGGCGGTGTTCATGGCCCATGAACTGGAAGGCATCAGCTTCAAGGAGCTGTCGGCCGCCACCGGGGTGGCCGTGAACACCTTGATTTCGAGAAAACATTACGCAGTGCTTCACTTGCGTCGACGCCTGCGGGCGATCTACAAGGAGTATTCCAATGATTGAACACGGGTGTTGCAGGGCGAGGGGCTTCCGCAGGGGCGTGGGCATCGCGGCCCTGGTGGTCCTGGCCGCGGGCGTCCTCGGCGCGGTGGTGATGGCCTTGTGGAACTGCCTGATGCCCGCGATCTTCGGCCTGCGGACCATCCATTTCTGGCAGGCCCTGGGGCTCCTGCTCCTGGCCAAGCTGCTGTTCGGCGGCTTCCACCGCCATGGCCACAGTTTCCACCGGCGCCAGCGGATGCTCCAGCGCTGGGAGGGCATGACGCCCGAAGAGCGGGAGAAGTTCCGCCACGGCCTGCATGCCCGGTTCTGCTGCCACGGAGCCGATAAGGACTGACCGCGGGCGTCGCCATCATGAAACGGCAGGGGTTTACTTCGTTGTGGAGCATCCGGAATGTCCAAGGTAAAACCGATCGATATCAATTGGCTTGAGGTTGTGGAAGAGCAGAATTACCAGGCCGCGGCATCCTATCTCGGCCTCCTCCACCCGGACAACCGGGTTGTGGAAATCATCGCCGGGCTAAGAAGCGCGCCGATCGTGAAATTCAAAGCCAAGGACATCTTCCGGGCATCCCGGCTTTCCTTGCTCGGGGTGAGCAATTCCCATGTGGCGCGGGACAATGAAAAGATTCAAAAGGGGCAAGGCCTCTCGCCGATCCTGCTGGTGAGGGACGAACAGAACGGCACGGTGGTGATCGCCGATGGCTACCACAGAATGTGCGCCATCTATGGATCCAACGAAGATGCCTGGATACGCTGCAAAATCACCTGAACCCGCTACCCGATCCTTGGCAACCGGTCCAGGAACGGGTTGCTGAAGATCCGCCCGGGATCATAACGGTCCAGGGCGGCCAGGGCCGCGCTCCAGCCGTCGTCCGGGCCCTGGCCCGCGCTGAGCGAGGCCGGCAGGGTGCGCCCCAGGAACTCAGGGCTGGTCCAGGCGCCGGCCTCGGTGTAGCCCCAGCCCTTGGCCCACTCGACCCGGACCGCCGCGTACTCACCGGTGTAGTTGCCCAGCAGCCAGGCCTCCAGTTCGGCCTTGAACGGGTTCTCCATGGGGGTCCCGGGGAAGGTCAGGGCGTCGAGCCAGACCGCGCAGTCCCAATCCGGATGGTCGGGCCTGGGCCGCAGCGCGGAGAGCTGGGGTTCCAGCGCTCCGGGCAGCATGACTTCCCCGGTCCGGTCGAGCCCGGTGACCCGGATCTCGATGGGCCCGTTCATGGGGTACTCGCCCCGGGCCGCGTACCGGGCGATCAGTTCCCGGTAGGCGCCGTAGTAGTCGCTGACCACCCGCTGGATGCTGTGCCGGCTTGTAAGCACGGCGTAGCCGTTCTCGGCCAGCCGCAGGGTGGTTGGTTTCACGTAAAGGGTCGTGAGGCGGGACTGTCCCCAGAGATCCCAGGTGCCGGTCAGGATCAGGCCGGAGCCCACCGCGGCCATTTCCAGGTTCTGGAACGCCGGGGTACCCGACGGGTTCCCGCTCACCATCTGGTCGATGAAGCGGGCCTGACCGGGGCTCACCCCGTTGGCGAAGCTGTAGGCGTAGGGGGCGGTCACGACCCGGCTCAGCCAGGGTCTGGCGGGGGCCGGCGACCAGACCTTGAGCCAGGGCACGGCGGCGAAGGGGAACCAGATGGCCTCCACCCGCCCGCAGGCCATGGCCCAGGCCTGGAAACTGTCCGGTCCGGCCTGCGCCGGCGGCGCGAACAGGTCTTCGGCGGAGATATCGAAGAAGCTCCGGCAGCGCAGGTTCTGGTCGGCGCCCACCTGCAGGGTGGCTTCGGTAAGGAAGGCCCGGCCCGCGTGGGTCAGCAGCGGCTGGATGCCCGGATCGTCGCGCCGGAAGGTGCGCAGCCGGTAGCGGTCCAGGCCGTCCCAGACCACCGCGGTGAGCGCCAGCACCGCGTTGCTGAAGGAACCGTAGCCCTTGCCGGGCATGGGCCGTTCGCCGTCCGCCGGGATGGCGGTCCCGTGGCCGTCCACCGCCAGGATCCCGCCCAGGGTCACGTCCCCGATGGCGGGGGTGGTGGTGAAACCCAGCCCCGCGGCACCGAGCTGCTCCAGCAGGACCTCCATGGACACCCCGGTCTCGGCGGTGACGGTGGCGGGCGGTCCGACCGGGTCGATGGCGACCCGGGTCAGGTGCTGGGTGGTGTCCACCAGCAGGCAGCCGGCGCCGGTGCTGTCCCCGGGCAGCAGCAGGGGCGACCAGCCGTGGCTGCGCCCCTTGGCCCGCACCCGCCAGCCGTGGCCGTGGGCCCAGTTGGCGATCTCCGCCACGTCCGCCGCCGAGCGGGGCGCCACGGTCCACACATCCGGAATGTAGATCTCCCCGGACCAGTTCTCATAGGCCTGCTGGTACAAGGGGATCCAATCCGGGAAGTGCGGCGGCGGCGCCAGGGTCGCCCGGCGGCTTCCGCGCCCCACCCGGATCGAGGGCAGCCAGCCCATGGCGCCCGCCGCCGCCATGGAGGCGGCCTGGAGAAACCCCCGCCGGGAGACGTCCGCCTGACGGCCCATGCCCACTCCTCTCGAGTCAAGATCCTGCTTGTTGGGTGTTTCCGCCGGGCGGATGTTCCATGCGCCTAGCAGATAATCCGAACCCCCGGGATTTTATTAACTGTTATATTGGTCACACTTTCCCTTCCCACTGACCGTGAGGAGCCCATGCAACGAAGCCCCCTGCTCGCCCTGATGGCGCTGTGCGCCACCAGCCTCGCCATGGCCGCGCTGCCCGCGACCATCAAGCTCGGCGCGGTGGAATCCCTGACCGGGGACAACGCCTCCTACGGCATTCCGATCCGCAAGGGCATCGAACTCGCCGTGGCCGAGATCAACGCCTCCAAGTTGATGGGCAATGCCAAGTTCAACCTGACGGTCATGGACGACAAGGCGGACAAGCAGGAAGGCATCAGCGTCTTCACCAAGCTCATCAATGAGGAGAAGGTCGCCGCCATCATCGGCCCGACCCTCAGTTCGACCGCCTTCGCCGCCGACCCCATCGCCCAGAAAGCCGGGGTGCCGGTGATCGGCACCAGCACCACGGCCCTCGGCATCACCGCCATGGGCGACTACGTGTTCCGGGACAGCCTGCCCCAGGCGGCCGTCATCCCCGGCACCCTCGCCCACGTGGTGGCCAAATACAAGGTCAGGAAGGCCGCCATCCTGTTCGAATCGACCAACGAGTACTCGAAGAGCGAGGCCGATGTCTTCAAGACCGCCCTGCCCAAGCTGAACGTCCAGATCACCGCCAGCGAAAGCTACAGCAAGGGCGATTCCGACTTCCGCACCCAGCTGAGCAAGCTCAACGCGCGCAAGCCCGACATCCTGGTGTTCTGCTCGCTGATCGGCGAGGCCATCCCGGTGCTCCAGCAGGCCCGGGAGATCGGCATCACCCAGCCCATCGTCGGCGGCAACGGCTTCAACAATCCCAACGTGCTCAAGAACGCCAGGGAGGCGGCGGAAGGGCTGATCGTCGGAGCGTCCTGGTTCATCGAATCCAACGTCCCCAAGAGCAAGGTGTTCGTGGACGCCTTCCGCAAGAAGTACGGCGGCGACCCGGACCAGTTCGCGGCCCAGGGCTAT
>Ga0302320_10017693_pt1 | contig 14444 bp, 13 predicted proteins | sample Bog_T0_3_FD_202130 | JGI IMG/M metagenome (GOLD analysis project Ga0302320, IMG submission 202130) | Peat permafrost microbial communities from Stordalen Mire near Abisko, Sweden - Bog_T0_3 | ecosystem: Environmental > Terrestrial > Soil > Wetlands > Peat | place: Sweden: Abisko, Stordalen Mire...
CCGCTCAGGCCGCGGCGGGCAACTCGCCGCCGGCCTCGTCGCCGTCGAGGATCGGCGCGAGCCAGCGGCGCCCCTCCGCCGCGCTCCAGCCCTTGCGCGAGGTGTAGTCGTCGAGCTGGTCGGAGCCGATGTGCCCGACGCCGAAGTAGCGCGCGTCGGGATGGGCGAGATAGATCCCCGAGACCGAGGAGCCCGGGTTCATCGCAAAGCTGTCGGTCAGCGTGATGCCCGCCCGCGCCGGCGCCTGCAGCAGCTCGAACAGCGTGCCCTTCTCGGTGTGGTCGGGCTGGCAGCCGTAGCCGGGTGCCGGGCGGATGCCGCGGTAGCGCTCGGCGATCAGCTCCTGCGGCGAGAAGGACTCCTGCGGGGTGTAGGCCCACGCCTCGCGGCGTACCCATTCGTGCAGCCGCTCGGCGAAGGCTTCGGCCAGGCGGTCGCACAGCGCCTTGAACAGGATCGCGTTGTAGTCGTCGTTGTCGCGCTCGAACTGCTCGGCGTGCTCGTGCTCGAGGTGCCCGGTCGTCACGGCGAAGGCGCCGACATAGTCCGCCACGCCGAGCTCGCGCGGCGCGACGAAGTCCGCGAGCGCGAGGTTCGGGTGGGCGGCGTCGCGAAGCATCTGCTGGCGCAGCGTGTGCAGCATCGCGAGCGGCTCGCCCCGCTCCTCGTCCGCGTACACGGCGATGTCGTCGCCAATCGCGTTCGCCGGCCACAGCCCGACGACGGCGTCGGCGCGGATCCAGCGCTCGGCGACGATCCGCTCGAGCATCGCCTCGGCGTCGCGGTAGAGGCTCCGCGCGACCTCGCCGACGCTCGGGTCCTCAAAGATCCGCGGGAAGGTCCCCTTCAGCTCCCAGGTGCGAAACAGTGGGGTCCAGTCGACGTAGCCGGCAATGTCGCCGAGTGAGTAATCGCCGAGCGTGTGCAGTCCGAGCATCGGCGGCGTCGTCGCCTCGTAGGCGCTCCAGTCGGTGCTGAGGCGGTTCGCGCGCGCCGCCGCGAGGCTCGAACGCCGCGAGGACCGCCGCTCCGAGGCGCGCCGCTGGACGATCGCGCGGTACTCCGCCGCCACCTCGGCGACGAGCGCGGGCCGCTGCTCGTCGCTGAGCAGCGCGCTGGCGACGCCGACCGCGCGCGAGGCGTCGGGAACATAGACCGCCTGCCCGAGGTTGTAGGCGGGATCGATCTTCACGGCCGTGTGCGCCTTGCTGGTGGTGGCGCCGCCGATCAGCAGCGGCAGGCTCATCCCGCGGCGCTCCATCTCGGCGGCGACGTTGCACATCTCGTCAAGCGACGGCGTGATCAGGCCTGAGAGCCCGACCAGGTCGGCGTCGCATTCGACGACGCTGTCGAGGATCTTGTGCGCCGGCACCATCACGCCGAGGTCGACCACGTCGAATCCGTTGCAGGCCAGCACGACGCCGACGATGTTCTTGCCGATGTCGTGCACGTCGCCCTTGACGGTCGCCATCACGATCCGCCCGGCGCCGCGCGACTCGCGCCGGCTCGCCTCCATGTAGGGCTCGAGGTGCGCGACCGCCTGCTTCATCACGCGCGCCGACTTGACGACCTGCGGCAAGAACATCTTGCCCGCGCCGAACAGGTCCCCGACGACGTTCATCCCCTCCATCAGGGGGCCTTCAATGATGTCAAGGGGGGCTGCCGCCCCCAGGCGAGCCTCCTCGGTGTCAGCCACGATGAACTCGTTGATGCCGTTGACGAGCGCATGCACGAGACGCTCGCGAACCGGGCGCTCACGCCAGCGCAGGTCGGGCTCGGCGCGCGCCGCACCCTCCGCGCCGCGGTATTGCTCGGCGATCTCAAGCAGCCGCTCGGTCGCGTCGGCACGGCGGTTGAGGATCACGTCCTCGACGCGCTCGCGCAGCTCCGGCTCGATCTGCTCGTAGATGGCGAGCTGGCCGGCGTTGACGATCGCCATGTCGAGCCCGGCCGCGATCGCGTGGTAGAGGAACACCGAATGCATCGCCTGGCGCACCGGCTCGTTGCCGCGGAACGCGAACGACACGTTCGAGAGGCCGCCGGAGATGTGCACGCCGGGCATCCGCGCCTTGATCTCGCGCGTGGCCTCGAAGAAGGCGTTGGCATAGTCGTCGTGCTCGGACATGCCGGTGGCGATCGCGAAGATGTTGGGGTCGAAGATCAGGTCTGTGGGGTCAAGGCCCGCCTCCTGCGTGAGCAGCGCGTAGGCGCGCTCGCAGATCGCGACCTTGCGCTCCGCCGTGTCGGCCTGGCCCTCCTCGTCGAAGGCCATCACGACGACGGCGGCGCCGTAGCGGCGGACCTTGCGCGCCTGCGCGAGGAACGGCTCCTCGCCCTCCTTCAGGCTGATCGAGTTGACGATCGCCTTGCCCTGCACGCTCTTCAGGCCAGCCTCGATCACGCTCCACTTCGAGGAGTCGATCATGATCGGCACGCGCGCGATGTCGGGCTCTGAGGCGATCAGCCGCAGGAACGTCGTCATCGCCTGCTCGCCGTCGAGCAGGCCGTCGTCCATGTTGACGTCGATGATCTGGGCGCCGCCGTCGATCTGCTGGCGGGCGACCGCCAGCGCCGCTGTGTAGTCGCCCGCCAGGATCAGGCGCTTGAAATGCGCGGAGCCCGTGATGTTGGTGCGCTCACCGATGTTGATGAAGCTCGCGACGGCGCCGCTCACAGCCGGACCCCGATCACGCGGCCACGAACGGCTCGAGGCCGGACAGGCGCAGCGCCGGCACGAGCACCGGAACGGCGCGCGGGCGCAGGCCGCGCACGGCGTCGGCGATCGCGGCGATGTGCGCCGGCGTCGTGCCGCAGCAGCCGCCGACGATGTTGACCAGGCCGCTGCGCGCCCACTCGCCGATGTTCCCGCAGGTCTCCGCCGGCCCCTCGTCGTAGCCGCCGAACTCGTTCGGCAGGCCGGCGTTGGGGTGAGCCGCGACGAGCGTATCGGCGACCGCTGAAAGCTCCGCCAGGTAGGGGCGCATCAGCTCGGCGCCCAGCGCGCAGTTCAGCCCGACCGCGAACGGCTCGGCGTGGCGCACCGATGTCCAGAAGGCCTCCACCGTCTGGCCCGACAGGGTTCGGCCCGAGAGGTCGGTGATCGTGCCCGAGATCCAGATCGGCAGATCGGCGAGGCCCTCGTCACGCAGGTCGAGGATCGCCTTCAGCGCCGCTTTCGCGTTCAGCGTGTCGAAGATGGTCTCGACCATGAAGATGTCGGCGCCGCCCTCATACAGTGCGAGCGCCTGCTCGCGGTAGGCGTCACGGACCTCGTCGAAGTCGACGGCGCGGGCGCCGGGATCTTCGACGCTCGGGGAGATCGACAGCGTCCGGTTGGTCGGCCCGATCGAGCCGGCAACCCAGCGGGGGCGGCCGTCGCGCTCCTCGAAGCGGTCGGCCGCCTCGCGCGAGAGGCGTGCCCCGGCGACGTTGATCTCGGCCACGTGCGCCTGCATGTCGTAGTCCGCCTGCGCGATCGAGGTCGCGGTGAAGGTGTTGGTCGTGATGATGTCGGCGCCGGCCGCCAGATACTCGCCCGCCAGGGTGCTGACCACATCGGGCGCCGTCAGGCACAGGATGTCGGTGTCGCCGCGCAGCGAGGTCGGATGCGCGGCGAAGCGCTCGCCGCGGAAGTCCTCCTCGGTCAGCGACAGCTCCTGGATCTTTGCGCCCCAGGACCCGTCGAGGACGAGGATCCGCTGTGCGGCAGCCTCGTGCAGTGCGGCGATCCGCGCCGTCCGTTTCGCGTCCCGGCTCGTGGCGGCGGGGGCTGCCTCGTGGCGCGCGGCGATCTTCGCGTCCGCGCTCATGCCGGCTGGCGCTCCCGCGCCCGTGGCGTCAGATCGGCAAGGCGGCAAACGGCGCCGATCACCTCCGCCTGGTTGAGCGTGTACAGGTGAAACTCCTCGAAGCCCTCGCGGCGCAGCTCCTCGATCTGGCGCACCGCGAGCATCGCGGTCACGAGTCGCCGCGCGTGGAGGTCGTCGTCGAGGCCCTCGTAGCGCTCGGCGTGGGACGCCGGGATCGTCGTGCCGCAGCGCTCCGCCATCCGCGCGAGGCCCGCGATGTTGTTTGAGAACATGATCCCGGGAACGATCGGGATCGCGATGCCGGCGCGGGAGACGCTCTCGCGCAGCGCGACGATGCGCTCGTTGATCAGGCAGAACTGGGTGATCGCGCGCGTCGCGCCGGCATCGGCCTTGCGCGCGAGCAGTTCCAGGTCCTGCTTCTGCGAGCGCGAGTCCGGGTGGGTCTCCGGATAGGCGGCGACCGACACCTCAAACGGCGCGATCGCGCGGATCGCCTCGACCAGCTCGACCGAGCCGCCGTAGCCCTGCGGGTGTGGGACGAACGCCGATCCGAGCTCCGGCATGTCGCCGCGCAGCGCGACGATGTGGGAGATCCCGTTCTCCCAGTAGTCGCGGATCGTCGCGTCGACCTCCTCGCGCGGGCAGCCGACGCAGGTGAGGTGCCCGGCCCGCGGCATCGCCGTGCGGGCGCCGATCTCGCGTAGCGCTTCGAGCGTCGAGGAGCGGGTGCTGCCGCCCGCCCCGTAGGTCACCGACACGAACGACGGCTCAAGCGGCGCCAGGCGCTCGAGCACCGTTGCAAAGTGCTGCTCGGCCTCCGGCGTGCGCGGCGGAAAGAACTCGAATGAGACCGAGACGCTCATGCGACGGCGGACCTCGCCGCCTCGCCGCGTGGCTGCGCGCGAAGCAGCCAGAGGCTCACCGTGAGCTGCTGGCGGCCTGGCGGGCGAAGCGTTCGCTGCGTCTCGATCTCGAGGTCTCCCTGCGCGGCCCACGCCCGCATGTCCCGCTCGTCGATCCCGAGGTGGCGATGGCCGTGCTGTTCGCGCAGGAAATCGAGATGGTGGGGCGCGAAATCGGCGACCAGCAGCCGCCCGCCGGGGCGCAGCAGGCGCGCGGCGTCGGCAATCGCCTCGCCGGGCTCATCGAGCAGGCGCAGCACGTGATGCATCACGGCGACGTCGAAGCTCGCGGCCTCAAACGGCGGGCGGTGCAGATCGCCCTGGCGCACGGAGGCGCGCGAGAGCCGGGCCTGGCCGAGCTTGGCCCGCGCGGCGGCCACCATGTCGCGGCTGACGTCCAGCCCGACGCTGAGCTCGCTCACCGGCGCCAGCAGCTCGAGCATCCGCCCGGTTCCGGTGCCGATGTCGAGCAGGCGCTCGATCGGCTCGGCGGCGCCGATCAACTCGAGCATCGCATGCTCGACGTCGGCTTCGGCCACCTGCAGCGAGCGCAGTGCCGCTGCCTCGTCGGCGTGGCTACTCAGGTAGCGGGCCGCCGCGAGCACGCGCGCCTGGCGCACGCGCTCGAGCGCAGCCGCGTCCGCTGCGATCACCGGGTCGCCGGCCGGCACCTGCTCGGCGAGCCGGCGCACCAGCTCGGCGCCGCCACCGCCGTCACAGACGCGATAGAAGACGTGCGCCCCCTCCGGCGCGCGTTCCAGGATGTTGGCGTCCAGCAGCAGCCGCAGATGCCGGCTGGTGCGCGGCTGGCTCTGCCCGATCACGCTGCTGATCTCCGTCACCGTGAGCTCCGCCCGGCTGAGCAGGACGGCCAGACGCAGCCGCGTTGGCTCGGCCACGGCGCGCAGCGTGGCGACCAAGCCGTCGAGGCTCGGGAGCGGGGCGGACGCTCGTGTGGATTCGGGCATGAGTGCCGGGAAGTCTATCAGGGAGCTGGTGCGCACATATCAAGATATATGCATGGATGCTAGGTGTATGACCCAGCCCGCGAGGGCGCCCCGTCGCGGCCCCGCCGGGCGCTCACGAGCGGTACTTCCAGCCCTCGCGCCTCACGAGCGTTACTTCCGCCCTCGCGCGCTACCTCGCGCGCTACCTCGCGCGCGCGAGCGGTGCCTACGGCCCTTGCGCGCGCCCGGTTCGCCGGGGCCGGCAGCGCGCGACTCGCACGCGGGGCGGCGGGCACGACCGACTGCACGCCGTGAAGCGATGCCGCTCCGCTCACGCGGGCACGGGGCGAGCGTCCTGCCACTTCTGCAGCGTCGCCAGCGCACCGGCGGCGACGCGGTAGGTGAATGCTTCACGGTCGTTGGCATGGGGGAGCGGCTCCGCCGGCACCTCCACCTCGAGGAACTCGCAGAGCGGTCCCCAGCCCTCGGTCACGTCCCAGACGAGCAGGCGCTCGGGCGCAATGGCCGCCCTGACGGCATCCTCGTGGCGCGTCATCGCCGCGATCATCGTCGCCGGCGTCTCGCCGGCGCCGCCCGCGAAGGTGCCGCGCTCGATCCAGAACATGCGGTCGATCAGCCTCAGGTAGCGCTCCCAGCGCGGGTCGACCTTGGCGCGCGCCGCCGAGAGGTTGTGGATCAGCGTGTCGCCGAAGCACATGTCCCAGATCGTCTCGCGGAAGCTCGGCTCCCAGCGCTGCGGGTCGCGCACGCTGAGCAGCACCTTCGCCTGCGGGTACGCCGCCGCCAGCTCCGCGTAGAAGAAGCCACCCGGCCAGTCGACGGTCGCGACGCTGGCGCCGAAGATCTCCTCCCAGTCCGCCTCGCCGTCCAGCGCGCGCTCCCACTGCGCCACGCGGTCGAGGTCGGCGATCACATCGACCCAGTGGTAGCAGGGCCCGAAGCCCAGCCGCTCGAGTGCCAGCTTCTGGGTCAGCGTGCCGGTTCGCGGCAGCCCCGCTCCGATTACTTGCATTGGCCGATCTCCGTCCACGTAGGTGTGCCGCCGGTCGAGGCCGGCCGGCGCTGGCTGGGACGGCGGCCGCTCCGCCGTCGGCCCGCATTGTTACGGATTATTTAGAGATCGTTGGCGTCACTTGTTAAAGTGCCTGTGTGCCCGCCTTGTTCGAGGACGAAGCCGCGAAGGGATTGCCGGCCAAGCCCAGGGAGTCTCCGGTGAAGGTGATCGGTGCCGGTTACACGCGCACCGGCACGGTTTCGCTCGCCGCGGCGCTCGAGTTGCTCGGCGTCGGCCCCTGCCTGCACCCGCGCACCGTGCCTGCGAGCGACGAGCTCCTGCGTCGTGCGCGCTCCGGCGAGAACGCGACGGCCCCCGACTGGACGCAGGGCCTGGCCGGCTGGAACGCGGCGCTCGGCTGGGTCGGGGCCCGCTACTACCGCGAGCTGATCGACGTCTGGCCGTCCTCGCTGGTGCTGCTCAGCGTCCGCGATCCAGACGCCTGGTATGCGAGCTATGCGGGTTGCCTGCGTGCGACGCGCGAGCTGGCGATGGCCGGAGGTCCGCAGCTCGCGGCGGCCGAGGAACTGGCCCTGGACGTCCTGATGATGCCCCACCGGCCGCTGTGGACGGACATCCTCGACGGCAGCTGCGAACGCCGCGACGAGGCGCTCGGGCGCTACCAGCGCCACAACGAGGAGGTCTTGCGCACAGTGCCCGCCGAGCGCCTGCTCAGCTTCGATGTCGAGGACGGCTGGGAGCCGTTGTGCTCGTTTCTCGGCGTGGCGGTGCCCGACCTGCCGTTCCCGCACCTCAACGACGGCGCCGAGCTGCAGGCGAGGCTCGGCCCGAACGTTCGCCGGGCCGCCGCCTCGCCGCTCGTCGGCCCCTCGACGCCGCACATCAGCCGGCTCACGCACGCCGACCCGGAGCGCTCGTTCACCCAGTCCGAGGTGCTCGACGCACTCGGGATGGCCGACGACCCGTTCGCGCAGCGGATCTTCGCGAGCTGCGGCGTCAAGCGACGCCACCTGACGGCGCTCGAGGATCACGCCGGCCAGAACCTGCAGGGCCGCACCGCTGCCGCGGAGGACCATCTGTTCGAACTTGCCGTGCGCGCCGTCGACAAACTCGACGTGGATCCGCGCGACCTCGACGTGGTCGTCAGCGCGAGCCTCTACTCGCTCGGCGGTCCGACCCTCGCGCACCGGCTCATCGAGCACTACGAGATGAACCCCGCGACCGACAAGTACCACGTCGTCGGCGTCGGCTGCGCCAGCGCCGTTCCGCTCGTGCGGCTCGTCGAACGTACGCTGCATGACCGCGAGGGCAGTCGCGGCCTGATCGTTGCGGCCGAGAGCATGAGCGGGCTGCTCAGCCAGTCGGCCCCGGACGATCCGCGGGCGAAGATCGTCGGCTCGGCGATCTTCGGCGACGGCTGCGCAGCGGCGATCGTAGAGCACGGCGCGCAGGCGCCCGGCCCCGCCGTCGCCGCCTCGACCGTCCACCAGCTCGCGGGAACACTCGACGTCGTGCACATGGCGCTCGCCGACGACGACAGCCACCTGTACCTCGCGCGCGAGCTTCCCGAGGTCGCCGCCGCGGGGCTTGCGCGGCTCGTCGACGATTTCCTAAAGCCGCTCGGCCTGACGCGCTACGCGATCGACCACTGGCTGATCCACCCGGGCGGACGGCGGATCCTGCTGACCGTGCAGGAGGCCCTCGGACTTCCGGACGACGAGTTGGCGATCAGCTACGACGTGCTCGCCGACCACGGCAACGTCGGCACCCCGTCGATCTTCTATGTGCTCGAGGAGACGATGCTCCGCCGCGCCCCGGCGAGCGGGGACCGCGGCCTGATGATCACGATCGGCCCGGGTATCACCGTCGGGCTGATGCTGCTCGTCTTCTGATCAGGGGACCCTCAGGGCGCCTCGCCCGGGCCCGCCTCGATCGCCTCACGCACCGCGTCAAGGCGCGGCTGGCAGTCGAAGGCGGTGAGCAGCCAGCTCGCCCCGGCGCGCTCCCAGGCGCCGGCGTCGCCGCCCGTGGGCAGCTCGGCGACGAGGTCGAACGGCGCGTGCTCCGCGCCGCGCAGCGCGTGCACCTCCGCCGCGAGCTCTGCCAGCGCGTCGGGCCCGGGAAGCTCGATCGGGAAAAGGCCGTCCCAGCGCGCGGCGCGTTGCAGCGGACGCCGCCGCGGCCAGCGGGACGCCACCCAGACCGGGATTCGCGGACGCTGCAGCGGCGGCGGCTCAAAGCCGCCGGACCACAGCGCGTCCAGCTGCTCCAGGCCGCGGTCGAGCAGCACCGCGCGCTCGCGCGCGTCGACGACCTCGCCAAACGGCTCGAGCTCCCCGTTGCGCTCGCTGCCGAGGCCGACGCCGAGCGTGAGGCGCCCACCGCTGAGGCGGTCGAGCGTGACCGTTTCGCGTGCCAGCTTCTGAACCCGCCGGCGCGAGAGCGGCGTGACGAGCGGCCCGAGCCGCACGGTCGCTGTGGCGCACGCGATCGCGGCCAGCGACACCCAGGGATCCGCCACCGCCACAACCGGCGGCGCGAACGCGACGTGGTCCCACAGGAAGAAGCCGTCCCAGCCGCGCGCCTCGGCAGCGGCGGCGAGCTCCGCGAGCACGCGAGGCTCGACCAGCTCGTCGAACGGGGCCACGAAGATGGCGCGCCTGGCACTCACAGGCTGGAGCCTAGCTGGAGATCCGCGCGACGTCCCCGGGCCGGCGAACACCCGGCGAACGCCGCCGCTCGCAATACTGTCGGGGCCGCACCACTCAAATCGTGCCGATAATCGCTCCTGACATCGACAGCGATCGGCTCGCCGGGCAACGCGGTCGCTTTGATCACGCTCGCGCGGCCGGTTCGCGATGAGGCGCCGCCTGCGCCAGGCGCCCGCCCGGGCGTCCGCTCGTGCCGCGGCGCAGCCGCGCCGGCGGCGCCATCCGCTGCGACGCCACATGCTCGGGTGCATCGTGATCATCGTCGCGACGGCGACCGCGATCTCGGTCGGGGCGATCAACGTCGTCAGCACGATCGCCGCCGACTTCGCGCTGGGAGGCACGCCGCTTGACTCCAAGGACCTGACGCCGGCGCAGGCCGGGCAGGCGCAGACGATCCTTGTGATCGGCGACGACCACATCGGCAAGACGACGACCTATGCCACAGGCGCCGAGCAGGACATCAATGGCGTGCATCTGCTGCATGCCGACACCTTCATGCTGGTGCGGATGGATCCGACCCAGGATCAGACCTCGATCCTCTCGATCCCGCGCGATCTGCTCGTCAGCTTCAACTGGAAGGGCGTCCCCTACGACAACCAGAAGTTCAACTCCGCCTACTCGATCGGCCGCGACGATCTCGTCAAGCAGGTCGTCCTCGCGACGCTGCCGGGGATCACGATCAACCACGTGATCGACTTCAACTTCGCCTCGTTCCTCGGGCTCGTCGACGCGATCGGCTGCGTCTACGTAGACGTCGACCAGCGCTACTACAACCCGCCGGGGGACAGCTATTCGCCGATCAACATCCAGCCGGGCTATCAGCGGCTGTGCAGCAACCAGGCGCTCTCCTACGTCCGCTACCGCCACACCGACTCGGATTTCGTGCGCGTCGCGCGCCAGCAGGACTTCATCCGCGACGCCAAGGAGCAACTCGGCGTGTGGGGCTTCCTCAGCAAGTTCTCCGCGCTCGCGAAGGCGTTCGGGAAGGCGGTCTGGACCGACATCCGCAGCTCGCACGCGATCGCGCAGCTGCTCTACCTCGCGGCGTTCTCCCAGTCGCGGCCGATCCGCGAGGTGCCCTTCCAGGTCGCGAACCCGGCCTACCAGATCAACACGCCGCAGGGCCCGGAGGAAGCGGTCCTCTCCACACCGCAGCTGATCCAGGCGAGCATCCGGAGCTTCCTCTACGAGGCCCCCAAGGCGGCGCTGCCGGCCTCCGGCGGCGGCTCGAGCACCACGACGCACTCCGCCACACGCCATCACGTCCATCACACCAGACACGCCGCGCGCCCGACCGCCGCGAGCGAGGACCTCTACGCGATCCCCGCCTCCGTCGGCGCGCAGGCGCTGACAATCGCGCCGGAGGTGCCGTTCCCCGTTGACGTGCCTGGCCTGCAGACCGGCCCGGCGAGCCCCAACGACTTCCACCCCTACACGATCCGCGACGAGCAGGGCCGCCTGCGCTACGGCTACCGGATCGACTGGTCGGCAGGCTCGGAGGGGGAGTACTACGGCATCGAGGGCACCAACTGGACCCACCCGCCGCTGTTCGCCAACCCCAACGGGACCGAGAAGATCGGGAGCCGGACCTACATGTTCGTCGACGACGGCTCCGCCTACCACGACATCGGCTGGCTCGAGCACGGCGTTCTGTACTGGGTGTCAAACAGCCTCAACGAGACGCTCAGCAACGCCCAGATGCTCGCGATCGCGCAGTCGGCGCAGCCGATCCGCTAGACGGGCCAGCGGCCGATCGCGGCGTCGAGCGCCTCGAGCACCGCCTCGGGCTCGAGGCCGTCCACCTCGATCGCCACCGTGGCCGTTTGCGCGAAGTGCTCGCCGCGGGCCGCGAGCTGGCGCGTGAGCGCGGCCGCGGTCCCCTCGCCGTAGCGCGGACGGTGCGGGTCTGAGTCATAGCGCGCCACGAGCGTCGCGAGCTTTGCCTCAAGCCACACGGCCACCACGCCCGGGCCGCGCAGCGCCTCGCGGCAGCGTTCGTCATCGATCGTGCTGGCAGCGGCGGCGATCACCGACGGCTGCGCCCGCGCCAGGGCCTCGAGCAGGATCGTCGCCTCGAGCCGGTGCAGCCACGGCGCGCCGAAGCGTTCCTGGAGCTCGCGCACGGTCACGCCCTCGCGCGCCTCGATCTCGCTGTCGCTGTCAGCCAGCGGCAGGCCGAGCTTCGCCGCAAGCAGCCGCCCCACGGTCGTCTTGCCCGTGCCCATCAGGCCGATCAGCACGATGTGCTGCTGCGGCGGCGGAGCGGCGCTCATCGCGCCAACGTTATGCGAGCATCCCCCGCGTGGTGGTCGAGCCCCTGCCCGAGGCCTTCGCGACGCTGGACGCCGAAGTGCGTGAGCTGCTGGACGACCGCAGCGCGGTGCTCGACGCCCACACCCATCTCGGCCTCGACGAGGACGGCCAGACGCTCGAGCTCGACCGGCTGCTCGGCTTCCTCGATCAGGTGGACGCCGGCGCCCGCGCCTGCGTCTTCGCGCTGCACGACCCCGATCGCCGTCCCGCCTACCGCACGCCCAACGACCGTGTGCTGGCGTGGGCGGCCGCCGCGGAGGGCCGGCTCTACCCGTTCTGCCGGCTTGACCCGGCTGATGACCCGATCGCCGAGGGCAAGCGCTGCCTCGCGCTCGGTGCGCGCGGGATCAAGCTGCACCCGCGGGCCCAGGCATTCGGTTTCGACACGCCTGCCGCGAAGGCGATCTTCGAACTGGCTCGCGACGGCGGCGTGCCGATCCTGATCCACGCCGGTCGCGGCATGCCGCCGATGGACGCCCTCGCCGACCTGGCGCAGCGCTTCCCCGAGGTGGCGCTCGTGCTCGCGCACGGCGCGATCGCCGACCAGGCGATGTTTGCCACGCGCCTCGCCGGCCATCCCGCCGTGGTCTATGACACCTCGATCTTCTCGCCGTTCGACCTGATCGAGCTGTTCGCCCGGGTTCCCGCGGAGCGCATCGTGTTCGCCTCTGATGTGCCCTACGGGCGGCCGATCGCGGGCCTCTTCGCGACGCTGCGCGTGGCCGCCTACGCCGGGCTCGACGCGCCCGAGCGGGCGCTCGTCGCCGGCGCCACGATGGACGCGCTGCTCGCGGGGCGCGCGCCGGCGGCGCCCACCGCTCCGCGCGTGCCCGCGGTGCGGGCGGTCAACGGGCGCCTCGCGCGCGCCGGCGCCTACCTGCTGATGGGGTTCGGGGCGGCGATGGGATCGGGCCCGCCGCCCGACGCCGCGCGCGTCATGCCGATGGTCGCGCTGGCCCGCGCGGTGTGCCGCGACCCCGACCCCGGCGCCGCCGGCCCCGCGCTGGGGCGCATCGACGGCCTGCTCGCCGCCGCCGAAGGGCTGGCCGCACAGGGGAGCGACCGGGCCCTCGCGGCGATCGGCCTGGTCATGGCGGCGGGCGTGATCGCCGCCACCGATCAGAGCCGATGAGCTGTTCGGGTCGGTGCATGCACCGACCCGCCGGGGGGTGCATGCACCCCCCGGTAGCTGGGTGCACCCCGTGAGGGGCACAGGCATGCACCCAGCTTGGATCCGGCCGTGAGCGAAATCGTCGTGGTGGCGGTGCCGCTGCAGCAGACCCGCGCCCTGCGCCGCGACGTCCTGCGCCCGCACCAGACGCTCGCGCAACTCGCCGCGGAGGAGCCGCCGGATGCCTACTCGCTCGCCGCCTTCGAAGCGGGCGAGCTGATCGCCGCCGGCTTCGTCGTGCCCGAGGGGGAGCCGGGCGCGTGGCGGATCCGCAGCATGGCGACCACGCCGGCGGCGCGGGGCCGGGGTGCCGGCGCCGCCGTGCTGGGCGGGCTGATCGCCCACGCGCGCGCACACGGCGCCGTGCGGATCTGGTGCAACGCGCGCTCGCCGGCGCGCTCCCTCTACGAGCGCGCCGGTCTGCGCGTGGTGTCGCAGGAGTTCGACCTGCCCCGGATCGGGCCGCACTTCGTGATGGAGTTCACGGTCGCCACTTGATCGAGCAGCCGACCGGCTCGGTCTGCGCCGGGTCGGGCTGGCGGTGCTCGAGCGCGGCATCGAGGGCGTCGCGCAGCCACGCGGCGGCCAGCGACTCGTCGCGGTAGTCGGCATCCGGGGCGCCGTGGTAGACGAGGCGGCCGTCGGTGTCGAGCACGAAAACGTCAGGCGTCACCGCCGCGCCCCAGGCGTGCGCGACCTCCTGCGTGGCGTCGTGCAGGTAGGGGCTCGCGAACTCGCCGGCGGCGACGCGGGCGCTCATCGCCGCGAGCGAGTCGTGCGGGAAGCGCTCGGCGTCGTTGCTGTTGATCTGCAGGATCCGCACACCACGGGGGCCGTAGTCGCGCGCCACGGCCTGCACGCGCTCGTGCCAGGCGAGCGCGTAGGGGCAGTGGTTGCAGGTGAAAACGACTGCGGTCACTGGGCTGTCAACGTCGCGCAGCGGCGTGGCGTTGGCGTAGGTGTCGGGCAGGGTGAAGTTCGGGGCGAGGGCTCCGATCGCAAATGACATGGTCAGGACTCCTGGGTGGGTGGGGGAAGCAGCCGGCGCAGCGCCTCGCGCAGGTCGGCGGGGTCGGGCGTCGGGGAATGGCGCCCGTCGCGGCGGCGGTAGAGGCGGCAGGTGAGGCCGGTGGGCTCGCCGGGCGTCGGCGGCAGCGGATCGATGCCGGCGATCCGGATCGTGGGGGAGCCGACGAAGTCGCGCTGCGCTGCCTGCGCTTCGCTTGCGATCTCGCTGATCGCGACCTGGACGCCGGGATGCCCCAGTTCCGCTAGCGCTGCTCGCAACTCGGTGAGCGCGGCGGCGTGGGAGGGACATCCGTTCCAGTAGAGCAACTCCACGGCGGGGGGCACGCTTCAAAGGATAGGACGCCCTCCCGGCCGGCTCACGTGCACCACTCGCAGACGCGACGGCTATGTGCGCAGCGGGCGCAACGCCGCCTGCACGCGGACCAGCTCGGCGAGCATCGCGTCGGCGGCCTGCTCCATCACCTCGTTGGCGGCGACCACGCCGTCGTCGATGAACTGCGTGTGAAACGGGATGCTCACCGCTTCG
>Ga0302320_10017695_pt1 | contig 14444 bp, 10 predicted proteins | sample Bog_T0_3_FD_202130 | JGI IMG/M metagenome (GOLD analysis project Ga0302320, IMG submission 202130) | Peat permafrost microbial communities from Stordalen Mire near Abisko, Sweden - Bog_T0_3 | ecosystem: Environmental > Terrestrial > Soil > Wetlands > Peat | place: Sweden: Abisko, Stordalen Mire...
TGAAGTCGCGCATCGGTTATCTCCCGGAAGAATCATATCTTTACCGCTATCTCAACTCGCGCGAGACGCTGGATTTTTTTGGGAATCTGTTTCACCTCTCGAAAAGCGAACGCGACAATCGCGCGGAGCAGTTGCTCGAAATGGTTGGTCTTGGCAAAACGCAGACGCGCGCCGTGGGCGAATTTTCCAAGGGCATGCAGCGCCGCATCGGTTTGGCGCAGGCGCTCATCAACGATCCTGATTTGGTGATTCTCGACGAGCCGACCGCCGGCCTCGACCCAATTGGCTGCCGCGAGGTGAAGGATTTGATCGTCGCGCTGGCGCGGCGAGGCAAGACGGTGATCTTGAGCAGCCATCTGCTTTCCGACGTGGAAGATGTTTGCGACCGCGTGGTGATTTATTACGGTGGCAAAATCCAGGCTGCCGGCACGTTGAAGGAACTGCTCGCCGAGCCGGACACATTGCGCATCACGACGCCGGTGCTGCCGCGCGAAACTTTGGAAAAGGTTTTGGAAATCATCCGCAAGGACATTTCGACCGGTGAAGTGCGCGTGGACAATCCGACGCAAAATCTCGAAAGCTATTTTCTCGACGTGGTGGCGAAAGCGCGCGCGGCCAACGAAACCAGCGGTGCGCAATCCGGTGCGCGCGTGGCCGAGTATTTGCGCGGCGGCGTGGCGGTCAGGCCGGAATCGGAAAAAGTTCTCGAAAAACTGTCATTGCCGCAGGCCGCGCCGGTGGCCGCAGTCAAGCCTGCTGCTGAAACGACCGCGCCGAAGGTGGATGACAAAAAACTGGAAGCGCTGGCGCAAGCCAGCCAGCCGACACTGCCGCCGACCAAACCAGCCGCGGATGTGAAGCCGGTGGATTTGTCCAAGGCGGATGAGAAACTATCGTCGCTGTTGGGAAATAAAAAATAATTTTAGCCACAGATTTTCACAGATGAAACACAGATGCGGAAGAGCCGCCGAAATAATTTTTGTCTGTGAAATTTTTTGTCCATCAATGGCTTTTGAATAAATGCAACGAGTTCTCGCCATCGCCTGGTTGACGTGGAAGGCCGCGCTGCGGTTCCGGCTGTTCCTTGTCATCGCGGTGCTGTTGATTCTGGCGGTGGTCGGTTTGCCGCTGGTCATTCAGGACGACGGCACGGCGCAAGGTTTCACGCAGATCATCCTGACTTACACGTTGAGCGCCATCACGGCGCTGCTCGGCATTTCGACGCTGTGGCTGGCGTGCGGCACGCTGGCGCGCGACATCGAGGAATGCCAGATCCAGGTCGTCGCGACGAAGCCGATCGCGCGCTGGCAGATCTGGCTCGGCAAATGGCTCGGCATCGTGTCGCTGAACGCGGCGCTGCTGGCGATTTCTGGCTCGTGCGTCTTTGGCCTGCTCCAGTGGCGCGCGACCAAGCTGCCGGCTGCGGAACAACAAAAATTGCGCGAACAGGTGCTGGTGGCGCGCGGCTCGGCGAAGGAAAAGGATTTTTCAACGGATATTGATACCGAGGCGAAACAGGTTTTACAGGAACGAATAAAAAGCAGCCCGGTGACGACGGCGGATTTGCCGGAAGTGCAGAAGCAGATTCGCGAGCAGGTGAAGGCGGCGTATCAAGACGTCCAGCCGGCCTATTCGCGCGCATGGCAGATTGACCTCGGTTTCGCCAAAAATCATCTGAAGGACAAACCGCTGCAACTGCGCGTGAAGTTCAACGCGGCGCAGAAAAGTGCGTCCGGCACCTACCTCGCCCTGTGGCAGGTTGGCGTGCCGGAGAGCGCGAAGCTGTGGCAGACGGAAACGCCGATGAGTCTCGCGGCGGACACGTTCCACGAATTTCCCATTCCGCCGAATCTGTTCGACACGAACGGCGTGCTGACCGTCTTGTTCTTGAATCCGAACGAAACGGCGCTGCTCTTCCCGCTCGAAGACGGCATGGAGGTGTTATATCCCGAAGGCGGCTTCGCGCTGAACTTCGCGCGCGGGCTGGCCATTATTTTCTGCTGGATGGCGCTGCTGGCTGCACTGGGGCTGGCGGCGGCGAGCTTCCTTTCGTTTCCAGTCGCGGCCTTTTTCTCGCTGGCGATGCTGGTGGTGATCCTGTCGAGCGGCACGCTGGCGGACGCGGTCGAATCCGGCACGGTCGTGGGCGGCAACGAGGAGACCGGCGTGATGGGACATTCGGGCGCGGATGCGGTGCTGATCCCGATGTTCAAGGGCATTCTCGCCGTGACGCGGCTGATCGAGAATTTTTCGCCGATTGACGCGTTGAGCACCGGCCGCGCCATCACCTGGACCGAACTGGGGCTGGCGGTCGGCCAAATCGTGCTGCTGCTCGGCGGCCTCGTTGCGCTGGCCGGCATCGTGCTGTTTCAACGTCGCGAACTGGCGACGGCACAGGGAAACCAATGAACCCGCGCGCCAAAAAGATCCTTCTGCTCCTGCTTGCGGCGCTTTTGCTGTTTGGCTCCGGCCAGATGCAAAAGGCCTTGAACCGCGACCGCGAGCAGCTCGGCCTGACGCGCATGAACGCGCTCGAAAATGCGCCGCCGGTGCTGGCGTTCACCACCGTCGCGCTGGGCGGCTTTCGCGGGCTGATCGCCAACGCCCTCTGGATTCGCGCCAACGATTTGCAGAACGACGACAAGTTTTTCGAGGCCGCGCAGCTTGCGTCCTGGATCACGGACCTGGAGCCGAGCTTCACGCAGGTCTGGCTGTTTCAAGGCTGGAACATGGCCTACAACATTTCCGTCAAATTCAAGGATTTTCCCGACCGCTGGCGCTGGGTCGAGCGCGGCATTGATCTGCTGCGCGACGAGGGCCTGCGCTACAACCCCGATGATCTGCTGATCCACCGCGAGCTGGCGTGGTTCTTCCAGCACAAAATGGGGCAGAACCTCGACGACGCGAACGCGTATTACAAGCAGCAGTGGGCGATGGAAATGATGCCGCTTTTCGGCCCGCAAGGGACAAATTTCTCCGAGTTGATCAATCCAACGACCGCCGAGGCCCGGACAAACGCGCAGGTGCTGCGCGAAAAATTCAAGATGGATCCGGTGTTCGCCCAAAAGATTGACGAGCAGTATGGCCCACTCGACTGGAGGTTGCCCGAGGCGCAGGCGATCTACTGGGGAGCGATGGGATTAAAGAAGGCGAAGGAACATCCCGACAAGGTGAAGTCGTCGGATTTGATCACGCTGCGCCGCATCATCTACCAGTCCATGCTCCAGGCGTTTCACCACGGGCGCATCATTGACGATCCCTTCGCCAAAACTTCCTCGCTGGAGCCGAACCTGGATCTGGTCGCCAAGGTCAACGACGCCTATGTGACGCTGATGGGCGAGGACGAGCAATACAGCAACCACATCAGCAACGCCCACAAGAATTTTCTGAAGGACGCGGTCTATTTTCTCTACGAAAAAAACCGCGTGGCCGACGCCGCCAAGTGGTATAAAATACTGGGCGAAAAATATCCGGACAAATATGTTCTCGACGCCGATCCAAACTCATTCCCCACTAATACCACGCTGGATGAATACGCCGTGGGGCGCGTGCAGGCGGAACTCGGTGACACCTCGCAGGAACGCATCACCGGCGTCATCGAAGGCTTGATCGCCCGATCGTATTACGAACTCGCCAAAGGACAGGATGACCGCTCCGCCGGCTACCGGCTGCTCGCGCGGAAAGTCTATGACAATTACACGAAGAAGATTTCCTCGATGAAAAGCAACCTGGAACGCGTCGGCCTGCCGCCGTTCGATGTCATGAACCGCACCGTGCTGAACCGGCTGCTCGCCACACAGCAACCGCTCCTGCCTTATGCCGCGCGGGCTGTCTTACGGACCCAACTCGGTATGCCGGCGGAGTCTGTTGCCCGACCCGCCGGAATAGTTTCCACCAACGCGCCGTCCGCGACCATGACGAACGCCGTGGAAACGGCCCCTACCACTTCCGCCGCGCAATGATTGCTTTGGTGGGGCGAGCTTCCCCGCAAGCCGTTCGCAAGATTGCTTCACATCAAAACTCTGCTAACCTCCGCCGACTGTGACGAAGAAAAATTCCAGTTCCCAACCGCTGCGCGTCGGTTTGATTTCGCTCGGCTGCGCAAAAAATCTGGTGGATGCCGAAATCATGCTCGGCTCGCTTATGAAAAGCGGCGTGGAGATCACCAACGATGCGGCGCAGGCCGACGCCGTCATCGTCAACACCTGTTCGTTTATTGACTCGGCGCAGGAGGAGAGCGTGGACACCATTCTCGAGTCCTTCGAGTTGCGCGACGCCAACCGGCGCGGTCAGGCCGTCATCGTTTCCGGTTGTCTCTCGCAGCGCTTTCGCGAGGAGTTGCCCAAGCTCATGCCCGAAGTGGACGCGTTCATGGGCATTGACCAGGTCGCGCAGGTCGGTGACATCGTCGGCAAGGCGATTGCCAATCGGGCGGAGAAAATTGGAAGTCAGAAGTCGAAAGTCAGAAGTCAGAAGCAAAAAGTTGTCGGGCGCTTGAATGAACTGGAGAAAAATCGTGACGCTTCCGGCCACGAAAAAGAGCAATTCCTGCGCGGCTCGGAAAAATTCGGCAAAACCAAAACCGTCGTCGCGCCACAATTGCCAATTTTGGACGTGACCGCGCGGCCGGTGTTCATTCCTGATTTTGAGACGCCGCGCTTCCGGCTGACGCCGAAACATTTTGCGTATTTGAAAATCGCCGAGGGCTGCAATCATCCGTGCAGCTTCTGCATCATTCCCCGGATGCGCGGCTCGCACCGCAGCCGGACGCAGGCCGACATCGTCAAGGAAGCCAAGGCGCTCATCGCCGACGGCGTGAAGGAGATCAACCTGATCTCGCAGGACTCGACTTATTACGGACTGGATTTGCGCCCGAACCACAGCCGCGCGATTTCTTCGCCGGAGAAATTTTCGGCGGCGACTAAGTCTCTGTCGGCTGATGCCACGACCATTTGCACGCTGCTGCGCGAATTGAATGCACTCAAGGGCGATTTCTGGATCCGCCTGCTTTACACGCATCCGGCGCATTGGACGGACGAACTCATCGCGACGATTGCCGAGTGCAAAAAAGTCGCGCGCTACGTGGACATTCCGCTCCAGCACATCCACGAGAACATGCTCGAACGAATGCGGCGCGAGACTTCGCAGCAATACATTGTGGATTTGATCAAGCGCATCCGCGCTGGAATTCCCGGCATCGCGTTGCGGACGACGTTCATCGTCGGTTTTCCGGGTGAGACTGAGGCGAGCTTTCAAACGCTGCTCGATTTCATCCGCGAGACAAAGTTCGAGCGGCTCGGCGTGTTCACCTATTCGCAGGAAGACGGCACGCTCGCAGGCAAGATGGCCGGCCAGATTTCCGACAAGGTGCGCCAGAAGCGCCGCGAACTCGTCATGGCCGCGCAGCATCAGATCGCCAAGCAGGTTTCCGAATCCTTCGTGGGCCGTGAAATCAAGGTCATCATCGAAGGCGAAGCGAATGCTAAAAAGCTTCAGAGCGCGAACGTCAGTTCCTGGGAACACGGCCTCATCCGCGAAACCGACCGGCACACGGCGCAGATGAAAGGCGTTTACCTGATCGCGCGCGGCGCGGCTGATGCGCCGGACATTGACGGACGCGTTTATGTGCGCGGGAAACTGCCGGTCGGAAAATTCGCCCAAGTAAAAGTCGTCGGCCATACGGATTATGATTTGATTGCCGAGCCGGTTTGAATTAAACATTGCCAATTCCTGATTGCCGTTGAATTGCCAATCCGCTGTTTTCAGCCATATTATGCTCGAATTCTTGTTCCATTCGGATATTGAATACTTTGCTCTTCAAAGTCGTCAAAAAGTTTGTAATACGGTTTACTATTTCAAACAATGTTCATTTATGAAAAGATTTATCCCAAAACATTTTCTTTGCGTCTCGGCGGCCGCTTTTGCACTGGCTGTCGGAGGCTGGCCTCAAAGCATCAACGCCCAGACGCCGCCCACGCCGTCGGCAACGGACACCTCGGTTGTGCCCGCCACGCCGGTATTGCCGCCGCCGAACATCGTTCCCGGCAGTCCGTATGCGGAGGTGGTCCGGCTCACGCAGGCGGGCGTGGATGAAAGCATCATCACGACTTACGTCCAGAATTCCACCAGCCTGTTCAATCTGGATTCGGACAAAATTATTTATCTCTCCAACCTTGGCGCACCAAATACCCTGGTGACGGCGATAATGCAGCGTGACCAGCAATTGCAGCAGCAGTTCGCCGCCAATCAGGCCGCGCAGCAGGCACAGCAGGCGCCGCCGCCCGCGCAAGCCGCCCCGGCTCCTGAAACCACACCACCAAACACGACGGATGTGACACCGCCGCCCGCGCCGGATCAGCCGGTGACGGTGAATTATTTTTACAACTCGCTTGCGCCATACGGCAGTTGGGTAATCGTTGGGGGTTACGGCCGTTGCTGGCGGCCGACCGTCTGCGTTTACAATTCCGGCTGGCAGCCGTATTGCGACAACGGGCACTGGGTCTATTCCGACTGCGGCTGGTATTGGGCTTCCAGTTATGCGTGGGGCGCGACGTTCCATTACGGACGCTGGTTCCGCGATGCGAGCTTCGGCTGGTGCTGGTATCCGGACACCGTCTGGGCGCCGTCGTGGGTGACGTGGCGTTATTCAAACAATTATTGCGGTTGGGCACCGTTGCCGCCGCACACGGCTTATCAGGCAGGCGTGGGAATCGTTTATAACGGCGGCAATGTGAGCGTGGGCTTCAATTTCGGCCTGGGTGCGAACTGCTTCACGTTTGTTCCGACGCCTTATTTTTGCAATTCACACCCGCGCAACTATTGCGTCGCTCCGGCGCAGGTGACGCAGGTTTACAACAACACGACCGTCATCAACAATTACAACATCAACAATCGCACCATCGTCAACCACGGCATCGCGGTGGATAACATTTCCGCCGCCAGCCGCACAACGATTCATCCGGTGCCGGTCCATCAGATCAACAGCGGCTATGCGAATGTTGGCCACAGCCAGCCGTTCAATCGTCCGGCCAATGTGTCGGGAGCAAACCATCAGGACTATACCCGCGATTTTGGTTCGCCGTTGCGGACGCCGGGTTCGCCGCAAGGCTATTCTCATCAGCCAAGTCAAAGTGCGATGACATCCCAAGCTGTGCCGCTGCGCACCACCAGCATTCCCAATCAGGTTCAGCCGCAGCACAACTACAACGCCCCAACACCGCCGCAAACTTCAGCACCGGCGGCCAGCTACCATTCGCAGCCGGTGCCGGCGTGGACTGAACCGGTGCCGGTCAGCGGCTCCAGCCCGCAAACCACAGCGGCGCACCAGCAGCCAACGGGAACACCGCGATACCAGTCGCAACAAAACTATTATCATTCAGCCCCGCAACCATCGGCCCCGGCTTACACGTCCACACCCGCGCAGTCGCAGCAAGGCGGCTATCAACATCAACAGGGCGGCTATTCGCAAGGCGGCAGCCATTATGGGAATGGCGGAAATCAAAACTAGTCGGGACATTGATTTAAGCCAAAGATCCCGTTTCCTAAACGCCGCGCGGAAGTTTCCGCACGGCGTTTTTGCTTTTGCAGCTCCACCGCCGATGGCAAAGTCTCTGCGTGGGAATTTCCCTGCAACAATATGAGCAGATGAAGCAACGCCTCGGCGGCAAGACGTCGCGCGAAGCATTCCCTCTTGTCACCCGTCACCCGTTACCCGTCGCAAAAAAAATCATTCTCGGCATTGATCCGTCGCTGCGCGGCACTGGCTACGGCGTCATCCGCTTTGAAAAATCCATTCCAGTCGCGCTCGCGCACGGGACCATTTCCTGTCCGAAAGACTGGGAACGCTCTCGCTGTCTGGCCAAAATTTCGCAGATGCTCCGCGACGTTTTGCGCGAACACCAGCCGACGGTTTGTGTGGTCGAAGGCCTTTTCTTTGCGCAAAATCTGAAGACGGCCATCATCATGGGCGAGGCGCGCGGTGCGGCCATGGCGACCATCGCCGAAGCCGGTTTGGACATTTATGAAATTGCCACGCGCAAGGTGAAGCAGGCCATCGTCGGCTACGGCGCGGCGCAGAAAATCGCCGTGGCCAAAATGGTGCAGCGGATGCTGAACCTCGCCGACCTGCCTGCGCCCGACGCGGCGGACGCGCTGGCGCTCGCGCTCGCCCACGCGCAGGAAAATTCACGGCACGGTTTGAACGTGCCGAAGAAAATTTAAAAATGGAATTTTGTTGCCCCAATTGTCATTCGCCGATTTACAGCCGCAAACTTAAAATTTGTGGCGTGTGCGAGCAGTCTTTGCCCAAGGAGCTTCTATTGACTAATGAACAAACGGCCTTTTTGAAAAAGCAGTTGGATCTCGAAGAAAAACGCGGAAAAGAATTTAATCCCAATATTGTTCATGGTGCAGGCGATGGAAGTTCGGGCATGATTTAACGTGATAACTTTTCTCCAAGGTAAACTGGTCGAGGCGCTGCCCACGCAGGTCGTCGTGGACGTGAACGGCATCGGCTACGAGGTGCTGATCCCGCTGTCGTCGTTCGATAAAATCCCCGCGCCCGGCCAGCCGGTGAAACTGCTCACGCAGCTCATTGTCCGCGAAGACGCGCATATCCTTTACGGTTTCGCGACGGCGGTGGAACGCGACTTGTTCCGGCTGCTCATCAACAACGTCAGCGGCATCGGTCCAAAAACGGCGCTGAACATTTTGAGCGGCATGAACGCGGTGGCATTTCGCGGCGCGGTGGCGAACGGTGACGTGAAATCGCTCTCGCAAATTTCCGGCGTTGGCAAAAAAACCGCCGAGCGCATCGTCGTCGAATTGCGCGACAAAATCGGCGCGGCGGGCGCGCTGGAAGCCGCGAGCGCGCAACATGCGCTGTCGCCCGACGACCAGAAAACCAACGACGCCACACTCGCGCTCATGGCGCTGGGCTTCAAACAAGTCGAGGCACACGACGCCGTCCGCGCCGCGCAGACGATGCTTGGGGCGCAGGCTTCGGTGGAGCAACTCGTGCGCGCGTGCCTGAAAAAAGGAAATTGATGGCCGAAGCTAATCCGAAATCCGAAATCCGAAATCTAAAATCGGGTGTGGTTGTGGCACACAAGCCAAAATGGCATCAGCGCGTGGCGGCGTGGCTGATTTTCGCCATGATCCGGACGGTGTCGACCACCTTGCGCTACCGGCGGGATGATCGTTCCAACTTTATCCAGGTCGCAACGCCCGGCCCGGCGATTTATTGCGTGTGGCACAACCGGCTGGCGCTGTGCATGCCGGCGTATTGGGACTTTGTCAAAAAGCGCAATCAGACACCCGGAATGGCGGCAATGGTCAGCGCGAGCCGGGACGGCGGATTTCTCACCGGCATCCTCGAATGTTTCAACGTGCAGCCCGTGCGCGGTTCATCCAGTCGGCGCGGGCCGCAGGCGTTGCTCGAATTGACGACCTGGGCCGAACGCGGTTACGACCTCGCCATCACGCCGGACGGGCCGCGCGGGCCGCGTTATGTCGTGCAGGAAGGCGTGATGTCGCTCGCGCAGCTCACCGGGTTGCCGATTGTGCCGGTCTCCTATCATTTGAACTGGAAGTTCCAGGTAAAAAGCTGGGATCGTTTTCAAATCCCGCTGCCCTTCTCGCATTGCGAAGTGATTTATGAGAAGCCGATTTTCGTCCCGCGCGCGGCGACGGATGCCGAACGTGAGCAATTACGGCGGCAACTGGAAACGAAATTGCGCGCCATTACGCGTGATTAGCCATGATCGCCCGCGTCAGTCTGGAAATTGCGCTGCGCAAGGAATTTGATTACTCGATTCCGCCGGAGCTGGCCGGACAAATTGATGTCGGCAGCCGGGTGCAGGTGCCGTTCGGCCCGCGCAAAATCCTTGGCGTGGTCACCGCTGTCGCCGAGGAATCCGGCCAGGCGAACCTCAAACCGATCCTCAAAGTCATCGGCGCGCAGACTTTGGTGACGGCGAAAGTGCTGAAGCTCGCGCGCTGGATCGGCGAATACTACTGCTGCGCACCTGAAATCGCGCTGAAAAGTGTTTTGCCGGAAGCCGTGCGCAAGGAAGACGCCGGCTGGCGCGAACGATTATTTGTCCGAGTGCTGCCGTTCGCCGGAGAATTTCCAAAATTGCCGAAGCGCCAGCAGGAAGTCTGGAACATCGTCGAAGAGCGGCGCGAATTGTCGCTGGCAGAATTGTTGGAACTTACCAAGACCACCGCTGCGACCGTTCGGAAATTGGAAGACCGCGGACTTATTTCCCTCACGGCCGAAATTTCCGAACGCGATCCTTATGCGCGCGAAACCATTTTGCCGACGCAAAACATCGTGCTGAATCCGGCACAGGCACAAGCTCTGGGAAAAATCACGAAGGCAATGGTCACGGAGAACTTTTCGCGCACGTTCCTGCTTCATGGAGTAACCGGATCCGGGAAAACGGAAATCTATTTGCAAGCGCTCGCGCATGCGCTCGAACAGGGCAAAGGCGCGATTGTGCTGGTGCCGGAAATTTCGTTGACGCCGCAGACCGTCGAAAGATTTAAGGCGCGGTTCAGTTCCGGAAAATTGCAGACGCTCGTGGCCGTTCTTCATTCGCATCTTTCCGCCGGCGAACGTCATGACGAATGGCACAAGATCCGTCAGGGGCGCGCTAGGATCGTCATTGGTGCCCGCTCGGCGATTTTTGCCCCGGTTGAACCGCTCGGCCTCGTCATTGTGGATGAGGAACACGAGACGAGTTACAAACAGGAGGAAGCGCCACGGTATCACGCCCGCGACGTGGCCATCATGCGCGGCCAGATGGAAAACGCCGTCGTCGTGCTCGGCTCGGCCACGCCGTCCATGGAAAGTTTTTACAATTGCAAACGCGGCAAGTTCACTTTGCTGGAATTGCCGGAGCGCGTGGACGACCAGAAGATGCCGCGCGTCCGCGTGGTGGACCTGCGGCAGGCGATGCGCGACGGCAAAGGCCCACCGCTGTTTTCGCCGCAGCTCAAGGAGGCTATACACAAACGGCTTGATCGAGGCGAGCAGACGATTTTGTTTCTGAATCGGCGCGGCTACTCGACTTCGCTGCTGTGTCCGAAATGCGGTTATGTTGCGAATTGTCCGAATTGCAGCGTGTCGCTGACGTATCATCGCATTGACCAGCGGCTGGCCTGCCACATCTGCGGTCACAACGAAAAAGTCCCGCTCGTTTGCCCGGAGCCGAAGTGCAAAAATCCGGCGATCCGTTTCGCCGGCACGGGCACGCAGAAAGTCGAGGAGGTGCTGGCGAAATTATTTCCCAAGGCGCGCGTCAAACGCATGGACGCCGACACGATGAAGCGCAAGGACGATTACCGTCATGTCCTCGGCGATTTTCGCACGGGGAAAATTGACATCCTTGTCGGCACGCAGATGATCGCGAAGGGGCTGCATTTTCCGAACGTCACGCTCGTCGGCATCATTTACGCGGACTCCGCGCTGCACCAGCCGGATTTCCGCGCGGGCGAACGCACCTTCCAGTTACTCACGCAGGTTGCCGGCCGCGCGGGTCGCGGTGATGTCGAGGGCGAGGTGTTCGTGCAGGCGTTCACGCCGTTTCATCCGGCCATCCAATATGCGCGGCGGCACGACTTCGTGGGTTTCTATGAGCAGGAAATTGAATTTCGTGAACAGTTAAAATATCCGCCAGCGAGCCGCGTCGCGCTGCTCACGCTGAAAGGCCGCAACGAGGAGAAAGTGAAATTTTCCGCCGACCATTTGAAACGTGAGCTGGAGAAAACTTTGGGGAGCGCGCCCGTCTCGGGCGTAGCGGTTGACGTCTCGTTAACCGCAACAACAGAACTGTTTGGCGAGGACGCCAAACAGAGCGTGCGAGACGCACTCGCTCCCCAGACAAAATGCGGGGAAAATTTATTCTCCGATTTGATTCTCGCCGGCCCGGCGCCGGCGCCGCTGCTGCGGGCGGAAAACTTTTACCGCTATCAGATCATGCTGCGGACGCGGGCGATGAGCGCGTTGAGCCGCGAACTGACAACCATCGTTCAGTCGCTGACGCTGCCCGATGATGTGACGCTGGCGGTGGACATAGACCCGGTAAGTCTTTCGTGAAGCGGGTGGTTTTCGGCCGGTTGCTTCTGCGCACGGCGAAGGTCATAATCTCCACACCGACACAACATGAAAAACATTTTCTGCCTTTTGCTGATGGCTGGTTTGGTTTCTGCCTGTCACACGGCAACGAGGCCCGCCAACCCGAGTTCAAACGCCCAGACGAAAGCTGTTCTCGATTATTTCCATAGTCTGGAACCGCGCACCGACAAACGCCTGATGTCCGGTCAGTTTTCCAATTTCGGGAACGGGGCGAACCTAGGTTTGATGACCAACATTTTCAACCAGACCGGCCACTGGCCCGCCATCTTCGGGGCTGATTACGCCAATTTCCGCGCTGGCGGCCTGACGGTGGATTTGCCGGACAAATCCGCCATTGCGTATTGGAAACAGGGCGGTTTGGTCACCATCAGCACGCATCTTTACAATCCCGCGAACACCAACGGCTACGGGCTGCGCGACAAGGGCGTTGACCTGAACCTGATCCTCGCGGGCGATTCCGACACGCACAAACGCTGGATGCGCGAACTGGATCAAATCGCGGCAGGCTTGCAGCAACTGAAGGGCGCGGGCGTGGTGGTGATGTGGCGGCCGTTTCACGAGATGAACGGGGACTGGTTTTGGTGGTGCAACCAGGATCCCGATACGTTCATCAAACTCTGGCGGCAGATGTTCGACTATTTTACGAAAACGAAGGGTCTGGACAATTTGTTATGGGTTTACAGTCCGAATCACGGTGAGCGGACCGAAGCCTATTATCCCGGCGACCGATATGTGGACCTGATCGGCCTCGACGCCTACACGGACTATATTGATCCCGAACACATCAAGGGCTACGTGGAGATCACGCAGATTAAAAAGCCGTTTGGCTTCACGGAATTCGGTCCGCACTCGCCGAGCAATCCGCCCGGGGACTATGATTATCTACGGCTGCTCAACGGCATCCAAAGGAATTTTCCACGAACGGTTTTCTTCATGAGTTGGAACGCCAAATGGAGCCTGGCTTCAAATACGAACACCACGGAATTATTGAGCCAGCCCTGGATCGTCAATCGCGAAGATCTGCCAAAGAAACTTGCCCGTAGTGAATGACCAAATCTGGCGCGGATGCGCACGGTATCGAAAGACGTTAGCCCGGCCTATTATTTGGGGGCAGCGCCGTTCAATTTGACCTGGGCGATAAGCTTACCCGATGACTTGAAGAGAAACTCTGCCCTGATGAAATCAACTGAACTGAAAAGCTCTGGAAACAAAAATACATGAAATGGCGGGAGTGGCGGGGCTCGAACCCGTGACAAATCCAATGCCAGCTTGGCGAAAACTGATTCACCCTCACAAATAGCCTCACAAAATCCGGTCGCATTAGGACACGACTTGTCCCAAATAGTCACCGCTTGGGAAAAACTTCCGGCCCCACTCAAGGCCGCAATCCTCGCTATTGTCAAATCGGCGGAATGATTTGCCAAACTACCATGAGCTTTAACCTGACATGGCACATGAGCGCGTCACAAATTAATTTAACGCGCTTGCAGGCCGGAGATTTGGGCTGGCCGCATTCGGAAGATCACAGCTTTTGAAAAACGTGCTGGCGAGGTTGGCAACCGGCACGGCGGCTATTTGAACATGAGACTGACCAACGGACAAACCATGAACTTGAATCCCGCTGAATTGCTGAACCCGATATTCAACGCCCTAGACGCCTTAATCTCGGACTACGGCGTTCATCTCTACCTGGTGTTTGTCTGGCTGGCACTGCTGGCCATCGGTTGGATTTTCAGCGGCGGCTTGCGGAAACGGATGAAAGGAAACTCCGTCGCGGTCGTTCCCGGAATCATCTTCACGATGCAACCGCCGATGCAATCCCCGCCGCCAATCATCGGCATCGAGGTTGACCAGACGTGGAACGGTGACAACGAAATAATGGACGAACCATGATCACTTTTCATCCCCATCAATCGGACTGTGTCCGGCGCGCTCGCAAAAACGAAAACGCCGGCACGATCAATTTCACGTCACAAATTGCATCATCAATTTGCACAGTTGCATTCACGAAGCACGAAAAGTCCGATGCAACAATTTTCACGTCTCGGTGCAGTCGCACGGCTGTGAGCTACCGCTTAAGGATGGGGCAAGCCCTACCCCTTAACTTCGTAAGGTTTTCACGACTCGCCAATCGTTCGACGACGAATTGGCGGCATCCCGCAAGACGGGCGCGCGATGGCTGCGAATCATCCCACAAGAATTCTGGCGAGATGTCTCGCCCAATCTCACGCATTTGTCGGGCAAATGCCGGGCGGCGTCAAAAGCAATACTGCCGAATATCCGGGCGGCAACTTGCAAGACAACT
>Ga0302320_10017697_pt1 | contig 14443 bp, 14 predicted proteins | sample Bog_T0_3_FD_202130 | JGI IMG/M metagenome (GOLD analysis project Ga0302320, IMG submission 202130) | Peat permafrost microbial communities from Stordalen Mire near Abisko, Sweden - Bog_T0_3 | ecosystem: Environmental > Terrestrial > Soil > Wetlands > Peat | place: Sweden: Abisko, Stordalen Mire...
GGCCCTCGTCTTCAACCAGATCGAGCCCTTGCGCGAACGCCAGCGTCCTGGCGTCGGCGTGGATGCGTTGCTTGCGCTGATCGGCCGACAGCGCCACCTTCGCCTTGGAGAGCGCGTCGACATAGTCCTCGTAGCGGCGCACGCGGATCGCGGCGGGCGCCAGGAAACGGTGGCCGTAGGTGACGTCGCCTGCGGCCAGATTGCCGAGCGTGAATGCAATCACGTCCGGCGCCTCGACGGGGCCGCCGAAGGTGCATAGGATCGACCGCAGCGGGCGCACCCAGCGCAGCGCGTCGGAGCGCGTGGACGCGGCGCCCCAGCGCATCGACTTCGGCCAGGGGAAGGAGCGCAAAATGCCCGGCAGCACGTCGGCGATGAGGTCGCGGGTCTCGCGCCCCTTCTTCTCGCTCACCGCGACATAGAACTCGCCCTTCTTGCCGTCGGAGACTTTTTGCGCCTGATCGAGGCTCGTCAGTCCCGCGGCTTTGAGAAAGCCCTGGATCGCCGCGTCGGGGGCGCCGACGCGCGGCCCCTTGCGTTCTTGCTTTTGGTCGGGCTGCGCCTCCGGCAGGCCGGCGACATGCAGCGTCAACCGACGCGGCGTCGCAAACGCTTGCGCAGCCTCATAGGTGACGCCGGCGTCGACGAGGGCGTTGGTGACGAGCTTCTTCAAATCCTCCGCCGCTTGCCGCTGCATGCGCGCGGGGATTTCTTCGGAGTGGAGTTCGAGGAGGAGGTCGGGCATGAGCGATGTCTCAAACAGGAATTTCGTCGGTGAATCCCTTCTCCCGTTTACGGGAGAAGGTGGCCGAAGGCCGGATGAGGGGAGTTACGCAACCGCCCTCACCCCAGCACTCTCCCGCGAAGCGGGAGAGGGGGCGTTAAGCTCCGCCCCCGGCGGTCTTCAGCCACGCCGCGCCGCAGGCTTTCGCCAACTCGCGCACGCGTAAAATGTAGCTCTGGCGCTCCGTCACCGAGATGACGCCGCGGGCGTCGAGCAGGTTGAAGGCGTGGCTGGCCTTGATGCACTGGTCGTAGGCGGGCAGCGCCAGCAGATGCCGCTCCCCGTCGACGCCCTTCTCCAGCAGCGAGCGGCACTCGCCCTCGGCGTCCTTGAAGTGCTGGAACAGCAGATCGGTGTTGGCGTATTCGAAGTTGAAGCGCGAATATTCCTGCTCCGCCTGCTTGAACACGTCGCCGTAGCTGACTTTCTCTTCGCCCGCGCCGCCGTTGAAGTTGAGGTCGTAGACGTTCTCCACGCCCTGCACATACATGGCGAGGCGCTCCAACCCGTAGGTCAGCTCCCCCGACACCGGCGCGCATTCGAAGCCCGCCACCTGCTGAAAGTAAGTGAACTGCGACACTTCCATGCCGTCGCACCAGCATTCCCAGCCCAGACCCCAGGCGCCCAGCGTCGGGCTCTCCCAGTCGTCCTCGACGAAGCGCACGTCATGAACGGCGAGATCGACGCCGATGGCGCGTAAGGAGTCGAGATAGAGCTCCTGCAAGTTTTCCGGCGACGGCTTGAGGATTACCTGGAACTGGTAATAGTGCTGGAGACGGTTGGGGTTCTCGCCGTAGCGCCCGTCCTTCGGCCGCCGCGAGGGCTGCACGTAAGCGGCCTTCCAGGGCTTTGGCCCGAGGCTGCGCAGGGTCGTGGCCGGATGGAACGTGCCGGCGCCGACTTCCATGTCGTAGGGCTGCAGGATCACGCAGCCCTGGCTCGCCCAGAAATTCTGCAGCGTCAGGATCAGCGCCTGGAAGGATTTGGAGGGATCGGCGGTGGCGGACATAGTCGGACTCTTCGGGTTCTAAACCGTCATTGCGAGCGAAGCGAAGCAATCCAGAGGTGACGTGACGCGGCCCCTGGATTGCTTCGTCGCTTCGCTCCTCGCAATGACGGAGTGGTGCGAGCGTTTTTCCGCCGCCTGCTTAGGGGCGCCGCCGCCTGCGGTCAACGCGGTCCGTCGAAGCGGGCCTCCCCGCGGTGGATCGCCGCCGCCAGCGGGGTGAAATTGCCGTCGGCTTCGTGCAGGGTGAGCCCCGGCAGCAGCGCCAGCGGCGCGCGCGAGCCCTTGACGCCGGACAGAAGGATGCGGATCGCCGCCGCCTCGGCTTTGGGATGCACCGGGCGGACGGCGACGCCGCCCAGCCGCTGCCCGACCGCCTCGAGCGCCGCGCGTAAATCCTCCGGGCGGCAGATCATGACGAAGCGACCGCCGGGCCGCAGCAACGCCAGAGAAGCGACGATCCAGTCGCCGAGATCGGTCGCCAGCACATGGGCGCGGGCGCGGGCGGAATCGGGCGAGGCGCGTACGCTGCCCGCCGCATAGAACGGGGGGTTGGTGACGACGAGGTCGGCTTCGCCCTCCCTGAGCTCGGCGGCGCGGCGCGCCTTCCTGTCGAACAGATCGACGCAGACCACGCGCGCCTCGACCCCGGCCTCGCGGGCGTTTTCGCGCGCCAGTTCCGCCAAATCCGGGGCGATCTCGACGAGGTCGCCGCGCGCGTGCGGCCAGCGCTTGAGCAGCGACAGCCCGACCGCGCCGACCCCGGCGCCGACGTCGACGAGTTTGTCCACAGGTGGGCCGGCAGCGGCGGCGAGCAGCACCGCGTCGGCGCCGACGCGATGGCCGGCGCGGGGTTGGATCAGCGTGAGCCCGAGGCCGTGGATGGCGTCGCGGGTGGTCGCCGGCTCCGGACGGTCGAGGGAGGAGGGCTCGGATGGGGGGGTCAGGACGGTCCTCCCACGCTGCACCACGCTCCCAGGGGGCTACCGGCTGCAAACAGCTTGTTTGCGCCACCCGTGACCTCGTCCTGAGCTCGTCGAAGGACGCTCCAGCCAGCACGAAGGGGCGCGCCAGAAGCGGCCACAGCAGCGAGCGCCGGGCGGCCCGGGCGCCTTGCACGACCTGCGGATTCTCCTGGAGCGTCCTTCGACAAGCTCCGGACGAGGTCGGGGGATGCGGCGCCGACTTCCGCGCCCCCGCCAGCCCATAAAGGGCGAGGGGATGCTCCGCCGCGCCGGTCTCCCTCACGCATCGCGCAACTCGCCGCCCAGCCCCGCGTCGACCAGCAGCTTTCGCGCCCGCTCGCGGTCGTCGCCGTCGACCAGGATGCGCCGTTGCAGGAAGCCGACCGAGCCTTCCACGGCGCTCATGTTCTGATCGGCGAGGAAAAAGGCGATCCCCTCGGCTTTGAACAGGCTCTCGATCACCGAGATCGTGACGAGGTCGTTGGTGCGTACGAGTTCAATCAAGGGCCTGATCCTCGTTCACCCGACGCTGCGTCGGGCGCTGCGTCATCGCTAGGAGACGCAGCGCCCGCGCGCAAGCCCGTTCACGCGGCCTCGGCGACCGGCGAGAGCCGAGCCCGCACCAGTTCGGCCGCGCCGACATAGTCGACCTTGCCCGTCCCGAGGATCGGCAGCCGCTCGACGGGCAGGATCGCGGAGGGGACGCCGGCAAACGCCGAGAACGGGAAGAACGGCGCGATCAGCACCGCGCCGGCGATCGTCCCCGGCATCGCCCCCGTCGCGCCGCCGATCTTGAACAGGCAGAGCAGGACCAGCGATTGCTTGAGAAAGTTGTCGTTGAGCGCGGCGAGAAACTGGGTGAGAAACAGCGGCGCGAACCGCCGGGGGGGCAATAAATCTTTGACCATGGTCGTCTCCTGGAACGCCATCGCCTCGCCCGCACCCTGTTCGCCGCCGTCCACGGAATCGTGTCGCTGGGACTCGACGGCAAGTTGGGCGCGATCGGGCGCGACGAGTTGCAAGAGCAGTTGGAGACGCTGCTGACGGCGACGCTCGAGGGGTTGCGGTTGGCTCTGTAGCCGGGGTCCCTCATGGTGAGCCCGTCGAACCAGACCCCAGCCGTCCTCCGCTGCAAAAATACGTGCAAGAAGAGGCGCTTGCGCGCCAACCGGGGTCGGCGACCCCGGCTACAGCGCCCCCCGTCAGAAAACCACCACCGAGCGGATCGACTTGCCTGCGTGCATCAGATCAAACGCGTCGTTGATCTTTTCCAGCGGCATGACGTGGGTGATGAGATCGTCGATGTTGATCTTGCCCTCCATGTACCAGTCGACGATCTTCGGCACATCCGTTCGCCCGCGGGCGCCGCCGAACGCCGAACCTCTCCAGACGCGGCCGGTGACGAGTTGGAACGGACGGGTGGAAATCTCCGCTCCCGAGGGCGCGACGCCGATGACGATCGACTCGCCCCAGCCGCGATGGCAGCATTCCAAGGCCTGCCGCATCGTCGTGGTGTTGCCGATGCACTCGAACGAGAAATCGGCGCCGCCTCCCGTCAGATCGACCAGCGCCTGCACGACTTTGTCGCGCCCGACTTCGTTGGGATTGACGAAATGGGTCATGCCGAACTTGCGCGCTATTGTCTCACGCGCCGGGTTGAGATCAACCCCGATGATCTTGTCGGCGCCGACCATGCGCGCGCCCTGGATGACATTGAGGCCGATGCCGCCGAGGCCGAACACCACGACATTCGCGCCCGGCCACACTTTGGCGGTGTAGACGACGGCGCCGACGCCGGTGGTCACGCCGCAGCCGACGTAGCAGATCTTCTCGAACGGAGCGTCCTCGCGAACTTTCGCCACCGCGATTTCCGGAAGAACGGTGAAGTTCGAGAATGTCGAGCAGCCCATGTAATGAAAGACCTCGTTGCCCGTACAGGAGAAGCGCGACCTGCCGTCGGGCATCACGCCCTGCCCCTGAGTGGCGCGGATCGAGGTGCAGAGATTGGAGCGGCGCGACAGGCAGGTTTTGCACTCGCGGCATTCGGGCGTGTAGAGCGGGATCACATGGTCGCCGACTTTGACCGACCTCACGCCGGCGCCGATCTCGCGCACGATTCCGGCGCCCTCATGGCCGAGAATGGCGGGGAATTTGCCCTCGGAATCGAGGCCCGACAGCGTGTAGGCGTCGGTATGGCAGACGCCGGTCGCCATCACTTCGACCAGCACTTCGCCGGGCTGGGGACCCTCGATGTCGATGGTCTCGATAGTCAACGGCTTGTTGGCCTCCCAGGCGACGGCGGCGCGGCTCTTCATGGGGCGTTTTCTCCTTGGTTTGTGGGAGCGTCAGCCTCCAGGCTGACGAAATGGCGCAACGGCGGCCTGGAGGCCGACGCTCCTCATCGCCCCTCGACGATCGCCATCGCCAGCCGCGCCATTTCCGGCACGGCGGCGCCCATCTTGCGCCCGCGTTCGGGATTGGAGGCGTTGCCGTCGAGGGTGCGCTTGTAAACGCCCTGGACGATGGCGGCGATGCGGAAGAAGTTGAAGGCGAGCAGGAACGGCCAGTGCGGGACTTCCGACAGGCCCATGCGCCGGCAATAACGCGCGACATATTCGGCCTCGCTGGGGATGCCGAGCGCGGCGCGGTCGACGCCGTCCAGCCCGCGGAATTCCCCGGCGCTGGGCAGCCGCCACTGCATGCATTGATAGGCCAGATCCGAGTAGGGATGGCCAAGCGTCGACAGCTCCCAGTCGAGCACGGCGAGCAGTTTCGGCGCGTCGGGCGCGAAGATCATATTGTCGATGCGGAAGTCGCCGTGGACCAGCGACACCCGTCCGTCGTCGGGCGGAATATTGGCGCCGAGCCAGTCGATGAGCCGGTTCATGTCGGCGATCTCGCCGGTCTCGCTGGCGCGATATTGCTCGCTCCAGCGCCGCCACTGGCGCTCGAAATAATCGCCCGGCCGGCCGTAATCGGCGAGGCCGGCGGCGGCGAGGTCGATCGACTGCATCTTCGCCAGCGCGGCGTTCATCGCGTCATAGACCGCCGCGCGCTCGGCCGGGTTCGACCCCGGCATCGCTGGGTCCCAAAAAATCCGGCCCTCGACGTGGGCCATCAGATAGAACACCGAGCCGGCGACGCTCTCGTCCTCGCACAGCGCCAGCACGCGCGGCACAGGAAAGCCTGTCGTCTCCAGCGCCTTCATCACCCTGAATTCGCGCTCGACCATATGCGCGGATTTGAGCAGCTTGCCCGGCGGCTTGCGGCGCAGCACGTAACGAGCGTCCGGGGTCTCGATCAGATAGGTCGGGTTCGACTGTCCCGTCGCGAATTTTTGCGCGCGACTGGGGCCGCGATAGCCTCCGACATGGGCGGCCGCCCAGGCGTCCAAGGCGCTCGTGTCTTCGGGGAATGCGTCAGCGCTCATGGTTTCCACCCTCGTTTCGTCCCTTTTTGGCGCCGCGGCGCCTGCTTCGGCAAGAGCCGCGTGTCGCTAGCGCTTGCGCAGCCACAACCCGCCGCCGGGGGTGAGGTTTGCGGGCCAGACTTCCGGCGCAGTCTTCAAGACGTAATGGACGAACATCAAGATGTCCCAGTCATTATTATGCGTGAGGAACGCGCGATAGGCGTATAATTCGTTCCAACTGCGATTGTCTTCGAGCACCCAGCGGGGAATATATTCGAACGGCCAGTGAATATCGTGAATATGGACGATGACGCCGCTCTTCAAGCGAGGAAATATCTCGAACAATTCGTAACCCACGTCGCTGCCGGCCTTGAGCACGTGGGTCGAATCGAGAAACAGGATGTCGTTGGCGGCCAGAGACTCGAACTCTGCGATCGGGACGTCCTGGATGCGTTTTTCGATGAGGCGGAAACGGCTGAGCGACTCGCCCAGAAGCTCGCGCAGCCGATGCGGATAGGGCTCGACGAAGGTCACATCGCAGGCGAGATCCGGCGTGCGCTCGAGCGTGTCGACGAGGCAGGCCGAGGACCAGCCGCAGCCGGTCTCGATGATCTTCGCGGGGCGAAATTTCCGCACCATCGCCGAATAGACCGCGCCGTCGGCGCCCGAATAGAAATCGTTGCGGGAACCATAGCGGAAGCCGTTCGACGGCGCCTCGGGGAACGGCATCGCTGCGAACATCGGCAGCAACTCGCGCCAGAGATCCAGCATCGCCTCGCGATCCAAGCGCACGCCGGGAACGCCGGGCGCGGCGAGCCAGGCTTGCGCGCGCGCGATCGCCTCCGCGGCTTCCCCGGGTTCGGCGATCGGCGAATAGAAATGCCCAGGCGGCGCGAAGATTTTGGCGCCATGGGGGTTTTCCGTCGTCCCCGCCGGCCGCAACGCGGCGACAATAGCGGCGGCGATGGCGGCGGGCGAACGTCCGCTGTGGCGCCAATAGTCGAGCGTCGCCGCATTCGGAGCGGCGCCGGTCAAGCCAACATACAGCGCCTCGACGAGATCGCGGATCAACTCGGGCTCAGAGGAATTCGCTGACACGCCTCGTCTCCCCCGGACCGGCCATCGCGGCCAAGGCCTCTCCCGTCAGCCGGCAGATGCGCCAATCCGGCATCACGATCGCTCCGCAGGATTGGTAGAATCGAATCGCCGGCGCATTCCAGTCGAGCACCGACCATTCGAGACGCGCCCAGCCGTTGTCGACGCATTTGCGCGCGAGATGGGCCAGAATCGCGCGCCCGATCCCCCGCCCGCGATGCGCCGGGCGCACATACAAATCTTCGAGATAGAAGCCGTTACGGCCGCGAAACGTCGAGAAATTGAGAAATCCCAGCGCCAACCCGACCGGCTCGCCCGCCCATTCGGCGAAGTCGCAGAACGTGTTGGGGCGCTCGCCGAACAGCGCGGCGTCGATGAGCGCGTCCGTCGCCTCGACTTCGCGTTCGAGATGCTCGTAGGCGGCGAGTTCGCGCACCAAGCCCAGCACCAGCGGCGCCTCGCCCGGACGCGCCGGTCTTATCTTCAACGACATACTTGGCTCGCTCCGTGATGGCGGCCTGTTGTCGAGCAAGCGCGGCGGCTTGGCAAGTTGGGGGCGGGTTTCCTTGGAGCGTCGGCCTCCAGGCCGACGAACGTCCCGTGCGTCGCCTCGGCGGTTCTGCGTTTTCTGTAGAAAACGCTAGAGGACGCCGCCGCTCCATCGACGGCTTTGCGCAAAGCCCTGCCGCCTCGTATAAGCGCCCGGTACTCAACCGAGCCGTTCCCTTGCCGCGTCCGATCGTCGTCATTCCCGCCCGCATGGGCTCGACCCGCCTACCGGGTAAGCCGCTCGCCGACATCCACGGCGAGCCGATGATCGTCCACGTCTGGCGGCGCGCGAGGGAAGCCGAAGTCGGTCCCGTGGTGGTGGCCGCGGACGCCGCCGAAATCGTCGCCGCGGTGCGCGCGGCAGGGGGCGAGGCGGTGCTGACGCGACCCGACCACGCCTCGGGCTCGGACCGCATTTTCGAAGCGGTCGGCGCCTACGACCCGCAAGGGCGCTACGACACGGTCGTCAATGTGCAAGGGGACTTGCCGACCATCGAGGCGCAGGCGGTGCGCGCCTGTCTCGCCCCCCTCGACGACGACGCCGTCGACATCGCCACGCTCGCCACGCCGATCCGGCGCGAGGAAGAGCGCGACGACCCCAACGTCGTCAAAGCGATCGGCAGCGAAATCGCGCCGGGCCGGCTGCGCGCGCTGTATTTTACCCGCGCTCGCGCGCCCTGGGGCGAGGGGGATTTGCTCCACCACATCGGCCTCTACGTTTACAAACGCGCGGCGCTGGCGCGCTTCGTGTCGCTGCCGCCCTCGCCGCTGGAAAAGCGCGAGCGGCTCGAACAATTGCGCGCGCTGGAAGCGGGCATGCGCATCGACATCGCGCTCGTCGACGTCGCCCCGCTCGGCGTCGACACGCCCGAAGACCTGTTACGCGCCCGCGAACGTCTGGCTCGATAGGAAAGCCCCATGACCAAGAAAAAATTCATCGCCTATCAGGGCGAACCCGGCGCCAATTCGCACATCGCCAGCGTCGACAATTTTCCCGATTTCGAGCCCCTGCCCTGCCCGACCTTCGAGGACGCGTTCGCCGCCTTGCAGGACGGTTCGGCCGATCTCGGCATGATCCCGATCGAGAACTCGATCGCCGGCCGCGTCGCCGACATTCACAATCTGCTGCCGGCTTCGCGGCTGCATATCATCGGCGAGACCTTCCTGCCGATCCATTTCCAGTTGCTCGCGCTGCCCGGCGCCAAGCGCGAAAAGCTGCGCGAGGTGCGCAGCCACGTGCATGCGCTCGGCCAGTGCCGCCGCATCATCCGCCGCCTCGGCCTGAAGCCCGTCGTCGCCGCCGACACCGCCGGCTCGGCGCGCGAGGTCGCCGAGTTGAAGGACCCGAGCGTCGCCTCGCTCGCCACCAAGCTCGCCGGTGAAATCTACGGCCTGGAAACGCTCGCCGAAAACGTCGAGGACGAGACCCACAACACCACGCGCTTCGTCGTGCTCTCCAAGACGCCGCGTTGGGTCGCGCCGCATAACGGTCCCGTCGTCACCTCTTTCGTGTTCCGTGTGCGCAACGTGCCGGCGGCGCTCTACAAGGGGCTCGGCGGCTTCGCCACCAACGGCGTCAACATGACCAAGCTCGAGAGCTACATGGTCGACGGCGAATTCACGGCGACGCAATTCCTCGCCGACGTCGACGGCCACCCCGAGGACCCCGCGCTCGCCCGCGCGCTGGAAGAACTCGAGTTCTTCTCGCGCGAAGTGCGGATTCTCGGCGTCTATCCAGCCCACCCCTACCGCATCGAGAGCCAGCGCGCGTGACGCGCGCGGAGCGTATCGCCCGGCTGCGCCATCCACGAACCTCGTCCTGACCCTTCGACAGGCTCAGGAGTCGATCGCGGTAGGGAAGCGCCTCACAGCGCGCCCCCCGCACAGATCCGTACGCGCGGCTTGCCCGCGTACGGCTCCCACCTCGGGTGTCCGACGGCGAAACGGTCGCTGGGCCACAGGTGAAGGACTCGGGGCGCGGGGAGGAAGTCGCGCGCCAGATCGTCGATCCGCTCCCAGGTCATGCCATCCTTTTGGCTGCGCCGCCGGAGCGAGCGTCGCCAGAGGTCGGTGATCCAGTGATGGAAGGCGCCGAGCGCACGGTCGTTGGTCGGCACGGCGAAGTAGTTGAAATACCCCGTGACGACCTGCCCCAACCATCGCCCTTGTTCGGCGAGGGTCCGGCGCCTGCGCTGGCGCAGGCCCTCTTTGACCTCCTTCAGCTTCGCCCGCATGCGGTCGTCGGGTCTTCCGCTTGATCAGGAAGAAGCCCTTGCGCGATTTGCCGCAGATGAAGGTGAAGCCCAGGAAGTTGAAGGTCTCCGGTTTACCCAGGCCCCGCCGCTCGCGGTTCGCCGCCGCGTGGCGGCCGAATTCGATCAGACGAGTCTTGTCCGGATGCAGTGTCAGCGCAAATTTCCCCAACCTTTCGCGCATCGCCTCCCAGAAGCGCCGGGCGTCCGCCTCGTGCTGGAAACCGACGACGATGTCGTCGGCGTACCTCACGATGACCATGTCGCCCGTGGCCTCCCGCCGTCGCCAGAGGTCGGCCCAGAGATCGAACCCGTAGTGCAGGTAGATGTTGGCCAGCAGCGGCGAGATCACCGATCCTTGCCCCGTCCCCCTGTCGCTCGTCGTCACGATTCCCTCTTCCAGGACGCCCGCTTTCAACCATTTCTGGATCAGGCGGACGACGCGCTTGTCGCCGATACGGTGTTCGACGAAACGGACGAGCCATTCCTGGCTCACCGAGTCGAACGAATAGATCACACGTCCAAGCTGTTCGTTTCAGCGGCGATGGAAGGCGAATCGAGGAGCACCTCGCTCTTTCTCCGGACCGAATAATTCGTCCCTCAGTATCTTCAGCTGGTCTATGTTACGAGGTTCCAAACAGTTTTTCAAAATTTCCCGAGATTGACAATTTTTCGGTCCCCTCCGGCTCGAATACGGTCGGCCGCCGAGCGAGCCAAGCGCCCGGATCTCACCATCTGCGGCGATTGCGGCGGCTCGCCAAAACCTCGCGGCTTCCGCAGGCAAGACACGTGCGCAAACGGGCGCTTGCCCGCCGGCCGGGGTCGACGACCTACGGTATGCACACATCTTCCTGCGAGCGCGTTGCTTCAACCCATACCCTCGTCCTGACCTCATCCTTCGACGGGCTCAGGATGAGGTCAGGACGAGGTCGTGGGTGGCGCGGCCGAGATGTGTGCACACCATAGGTGACGACCCCGGCTATAGCAGGCCGACATCCGGCCCTCCGTTACGCCTTGATGAACGGGCAGCCGCCCTTGTCGAGCGGACGGAACGCGTCCTCCGGCTTGATCGTCGCGATCAGATTGAAGGCGTCCCAGACGTTCTTCGATTCCGCGGGCGTCTTCACCTGCATCAGGAAGACCGGGTGCATGTGGCGTCCGTCGGCGCGGATGACGCCCTTGCCGAACAGCGGGTCTTCGGTCGGCATCGCCTTCATCGCATCGACGAGCTTGACGCCGTCGTCGGCGCTCTTGGCCTGCGCATAGGCCTTCAGCAGATGCACAGTCGCGCTGTACATGCCCGCCTGCATGTCGTCGGGCATCAGCTTCTTGGGATGGGCCGCCTGATAGCGCTTGCCGAACGCGCGGGTGTCGTCGTTGAAGTCCCAGTAGAACGGGGTGGCGATCAACGATCCCGCCGCGGTCTCGATGCCGAGCGCGGGCATCTCGACGATGTTGAGCACGAAGCCCACCAGCTTCTGCTTGAGGCCGAATTCGTGGGCCTGCTTGATGCAGTTGATCATGTCGCCGCCGGCGTTGGCGAACGCGACGACGTCGGCGCCCGACGTCGAGGCCTGCAACAGGAAGGACGAGAAATCGGCGGTGTTGAGCGGATGGCGTGCGTCGCCGACCACCTTGCCGCCGGCCGCTTCGACCGCCGCCGCGCAATTGTCGCGCAAATCCTTGCCGAAGGCGTAGTCGGCGCTGATGAAGAACCAGGACTTGCCGCCGCCCTCGGTCACCGTCTTGCCGAGCGTGTGGCCGAGCTCATAGGTGTCATAGGTCCAGTGGACGAAGTTGCGCGAGCATTTGGGGCCGGTCAGAACCGACGAGCCGGCGCCGGAACCGATCACCGCCTTGTTCTTGTCGGTGGCGATGGCGAGCACGGCGAGCGCAACGGCCGAATTCGGCACGTCCATGATGACGTCGACGCCTTCGGTGTCGAACCACTTGCGGGCGATCGCCGCGCCGACGTCGGGCTTCTGCTGATGGTCGGCGGAGACGATTTCGGCGGCGACGCCGAGCTTCTTGGCCCAATCGTCGATGGCGAACTGCGCCGCGATGACCGAGCCGACGCCCTGGTCGTCGGCATAGATCCCGGAGAGGTCGTTGAGCACACCGATCTTCAGCGGCTTGGCGGCCTGAGCGAGCGCGAAAGACGGGGTGAACGCCAGCGCGGCGGAGCCGAGCAGCACTTGTCTACGGTTCATGAGGTCCTCCCGATAGTTATTGTTTATAACAATTCCCGTCGAACCTAGACCGGCGTTTTCAGCCCGTCAAGCGCTTCACGACGACGTCGGGAATCGGGCGCGACTTCAGCTTGCCGGGGTCGGTGGGGTGGGCGCCCGCCCATACCCGGGTTTCAAACCCCTCCAGCGCCAACACCTCGCCCCCGGCGGCCGGTTTGAACAGTTTGTGCTCGACGACGAAGCTCGATCGGTTGAACTGCGCGATCTTCGATTCGATGACGACGTCGTCGCCGTAGGTCGAGGGAACGAGGAATTTCGCCCGGGCGTCGACCAGCGGGAATCCGACCATGTCGAACTCGCGGCGCAGCTCCGCCTTCTTCCAGCCCGCGGCCTCGAACAGATAATGGGTCGAGGCGTCGAACAGTTGGAAGTAGCGGGGATAAAACACGATCCCCGCGGCGTCGCAATCGCCCCACTCGATGCGCGCGGGGCGCCGATTCACCAACATCCGCCGCCCCTTACTTTGGCGCGAGGCGGATCGAGCCGTCGATGCGCACCGTCTCGCCGTTGAGATAGGCGTTCTCGACCATATGGACGGCGAGGGCGGCGTATTCGCTGGGCTCGCCCAGGCGCGCCGGGAACGGCACCGAGCGCCCGAGCGATTCCTGCGCCGCCGGCGGCAGGCTGTGCATCATCGGCGTGAAGAATATGCCCGGCGCGATGGTGTTGACGCGAATGCCGAACTGGGCGAATTCGCGCGCGATCGGCAGGGTCATGCCGACGACGCCGCCCTTCGAGGCGGAATAGGCGGCCTGCCCGATCTGCCCGTCGTAGGCGGCGACGGAGGCGGTGTTCACGATCACCCCGCGCTCGCCGCCCTCCAGCGCTTCGCCCTTGGAGGCGCGCGCGCCGAACAGGCGGATCATGTTGAAGGTGCCGATCAGGTTGACCTTGATCGCGCGCTCGAAATCGCCGAGCGGGTGCGGGCCGTCGCGCCCGACCACGCGTTTGGACACCGCGATGCCCGCGCAATTGACGAGAATGCGCGCCACGCCATGCGCCGCCTCGGCCTTGGCGAGCGCGGCTTCCGCGGAAGCCGCGTCGGAAACGTCGCAGGCGACGCCGACGCCGCCGATCGCCGCCGCGACCGTTTCCGCCGCCGCGGCGTTGAGATCGAGCACGGCGACCCTGGCCCCCTTGGCCGCCAACGCTTCCGCCGTCGCGCGCCCCAACCCCGAACCGCCGCCGGTGACGACTGCCGCTACGCCTTGGATCTTCATGATAACGCCCCGTTGGAAATACGAGCCTCGCGGGCCCTCCCGCCCGCTATCAAAACCGAAAGGCGGCGCCACGCAACCATAAGAAAGAATTATTGCACTGCAACAAACACTAAGCTCGACCAAGGTAGGGCTTTCGCGCCGCCCCGCCTGTGTTGTCTGGTGTCGCCGCCGTCAAACGGGCGTCGCGCGAGACCGCGCGCCGAATCGCGGCGGGAGGACGATTTGAACTCGCCGGCCAAACGCGGCAACCCGGACGACACCTTTGCCAAGCTGATGCGCGTCCACGCCTGGGTGCGCGCGGGACGGCCGGCCTATCGTCACAAGGATCTCGGCATCTGGCGCACCTGGAGCTGGGCCGAGGTCTACCAGGAAGTGCGCGCGCTGGCGCGGGGCTTCTCGACGCTCGGGCTGAAGAAGGGCGACCGAATTGCGGTGGCCGGCGCCAACCGCCCCCGCCTCTATTGGTCGATCGCGGCGGCGCAGATGATCGGCGCGGTTCCCGTGCCGATCTACGCCGACTCGGTGGCCGACGAGATCGCCGCGGTGCTCGAACACGCCGGCGCCAGCATGATCGTCGCGCAGGACCAGGAACAGGTCGACAAGGCCTTGTCGATTCTCGACCGTCTGCCGAGCGTGGCCAAGATCATCTACGACGAACCCCGCGGCCTCGCCGACTACGACGATGCGCGTCTGGTTTCGCTCGACGAGTTGATGGCCACGGCCAAGGCCGAACTCGCCGACCCCCGCGTCGCCAAATGGCTCGACGACGTCATCGACGCCGGACAGGGCGGCGACCCCTCGGTGATGCTCTATACGTCGGGAACGACCGGGCGCTCGAAGGGCGTCGTGCTCAGCGCCGAGCGCTGCATCGCCGCGGCGCGCGACACCGTCGCCTTCGACAATCTGACCGACCG
>Ga0302320_10017700_pt1 | contig 14441 bp, 10 predicted proteins | sample Bog_T0_3_FD_202130 | JGI IMG/M metagenome (GOLD analysis project Ga0302320, IMG submission 202130) | Peat permafrost microbial communities from Stordalen Mire near Abisko, Sweden - Bog_T0_3 | ecosystem: Environmental > Terrestrial > Soil > Wetlands > Peat | place: Sweden: Abisko, Stordalen Mire...
CCTTTTCGATATTAACACGATTGATGATCTGCCGGATAAACCGGTGAAAAGTTATCCCTTCGTCGATTTGGTGGACAGCCCGAAGATGGATGACCCGCGCTGCATCGTGTCGGTGCGGAGTTTTGAAGCGGACGGGGAAATGGGGGACAGACGCTTGCCGGCTGATACAATGGCTTTGCGCCGGGGGCGGGGTAGGAGATTTTGAAAGTGAGGATTCCAAAGGACGCGCCCTTTGGCGCGGGTTTGGGCCGGCGTTAGGCCCAAGTCCGGCTCGCTTGGGGATTTCCGAAGCCGTGAGCGCAACGGAGCGTTTGGGCTGGCCGCCCGCGCAGGGGAAAGGGAGCGGCCAGGACAAAAAGCGGAGTGGAGCGGCGGATTTGGAAATTTCCAAGGGAGCATCCCCAGGGCGAGTGCAAGTCTGCGGTTTTTCAAGGCGTAGTCTTTCAAGGGGAATTGAAAAAACGCAGTCTTGCGCGACGGGGGAACCGTTCCGACATTTGGCGACGGAAGCGCGGAAACTGTTCGCATCGTTCCGGCAGGATTAGCGGAGAATTGCTTCACCGGTCCTGGCGTTCAGAGAAATCGAAGAAGCAGTCTACGCGCATCACTTTGGAGGCGTATTGATACGAGGTTCGACGGCTTCCGGGCTGGGGAGGTTTATTAACTCCGTCGTTGTTGTCCGTTGTCCGCGCGTTGAAGTATTTGAGCGCAAGTTTGCATTGAAATGTATTTTTGAAGTTTGGCAATCAATGATTGCCGGATGTCCCCACTTACCCGTGCGCCGGCTAACCTCACAGTCACTGCCGCCTGCACTGCCCTGCGGTCTGGTCCGCCGGCACGGTGGACAAAAATGGTTATCCTGCAACTATAGATTTTTCCCTACGTGTACGAGTTTGAAACCCAAGACGACAGATCTGAATAGAGTTTGGCCAGTTCTGGAAAAATGAGAAGGGATGCATGGGCTATTTCGTCCTCGACCGCGTCGATGTTCTTTGGATGGCCAGCGTCATTTCGAGCGCGCCTAATTTGATGGATAATGGGAGGCCAGTGGGATTCAAACGCTTCTCGCAATTTTGGCGGCATGTCCGCCTTCTTCATATCAAGGAGACGTTCCATCGCATCGAGCACCTTTTTGATTCTTTGGTCGTCCAAATCGTTTGGAACTTTGCCTCCGGTTGTTTCAATTTTGGCGACGAGTACGTCGCGGAGATCCAGCGCGATGCATTCTGCGGCTGCCCCCGTCATGACAACGGAAGATTTGATGCAGTCATTGTTGTAAGTTTTGACTGCTTCTGCCAAATAAGCCAGTGCAACGGGATTTAATTTTGCCTGCGTGGCAACGTAGGCTAGGTATCCGGTCGGATTCACTGGGTCTCGGCTAAAATGTTCGAGCCAACGTCTCCCTTTTCCCGTCAAATGAAAGAACGGCGGGTCTGCATTTTGCAAATTGTGCCCCCAAGCGAGATACCCGGTGCGAAATAGATCGTGCCAAAGGGTCAAGAGGACTTGTTCGCGCTCAAGATTTTGAAATAACGAGCGGAATTTGCCAAGAATTGTGCCGGCTTGTAAATTGGGCGACGGCCCCTTGGCCGCGTCGTTTATGGCGTCCAGCAGTTCGCTACGGAGTTTGTTCGCTTCGTTCATTTTCGACTCCTCTCCCGACAGAATGCTTTACCAAATAAATTAGCGGCTCCAGATCAAAACCCAAGCCTTTTAGATTTGGCTCCTTTATGGTGAACACGCGAGGTGCTTTGCTCAGGGCGGAAAACACGATGTAGAGGTGATAATTTGGCAGTTCTGCCGACTTTTCCAATTCGTTGGCAGAGATGAAAAATCCGGTCTGCAAATTCGGTGCTGTGGTGGCCTTGACCTCAATTGGGCGCTCGGTGCCGTCATCATCAAATGAAAGAATATCATAGCCCAAACCGTCTTCACGATCCGCGAGATGGTCAATATGCGCGGCCAATTCCGCTTTGCCGGCGGCGATGAGGCGCTGCTTTTCCAGTGCGAGCACGATCAATTCACCACGGTCGCCAGTGCGCTTGGAATTTTTTTGCCGGGCCTCGTAATCCGTTTTGCTGTGAGCGGCTGACTGGTTCCCAGCGACGGGAGGCGAAGCCGGCATCTGGCCGATGAATTGGGCGCCTTCCACCGCCGTCTTCAGAAATGGGACGATGGGAACCACTTGGCCGGAGGACTTGGAATCTTTGGGATTACCGAACACTGCGTAGAGAAAGCGCTGGTAAAGCACCGGATGCTGATTGCGCAACAGCGGCCATTGGGCTCGGTAACGCATGAGGGCGCGTTGCATATCCGCCTCACACTCGAAATTGTCGTCTAAATCCAAGGCCGTGACAAAGTGTTGCAAATACGGCCGGGCGTAGATGGGTGCATACTGATTGTGATGATACAGGAAAAGGATTTTACCCTTAAACATGGGGGACAACTGGTTCTGCGCAATGGCGGCGAAGTCGTTTCTGTCAGCAGCGACAAGCAAATCCACAATTGCCTGTTTTACGGCATCAAAAGCTTGGTCCAAGGTTTTGCCCCAATGCGGCCGGAATCGGTATTTGTGTGTTGGGTCGCTTTTTATTCTGCCGAAATAGACGCCAAACTTGAAGGCAGTAGAACCTCGGATATTGCCGAGCATGTCCAAATCGCGCTCAATGCGATAACAGAATGACCGTTTGCCTGCGCCTTTGCCGATGACGTAATTATCCAGAGCAAGGCCCGTAATTCTTTGAAGCGGAAAATCGGATACAAACTGACGACGGCGTTTTTCGGCTTCCTTCAAGAACTCCCCGTCGAGTTCTGTAAGCATTGGGACGTGCCAGGCAATTTTCGCCGCCATCACCATTTGATTCATTTGGAGTCTGTCTCCTCGATCAGTTGGTTCTTGCTGTGCATGGGTACAATGATGTGACCAATAAATTGGGCTGGCAAGTCCATCATCAGTTGACCATAGGCTGTCGTGGGAAATAGCACTCCGTTCGGGCATTTGTGGTCAATACATGGTGCGGACTCGTTTACGGAGAGAAGTTCATTTCTTCAAGTCTCGGCGTCAACTTGTAATCAAACAGGTCAGTTTCGAAGCTCCATGTCTCGCCGGGTTGAAGGGGTTCGGTTGTTCGGCTTGCTCTGGCCAATCCAGAACCAACTGAATCGTTTTCGCCGTCATACAACCTGTAGGTGATAAAAATGTTTTGCAGTGTATGGTCGGAAATATTTTTCACAGTACCGTGGACGGATTTGTATTTGTGGTCTTCGGGTTGAAGGCTGGTTTCATCACGAGAAGTAACAATTTGTGAACTCAATAGTTCAAGGTTTTTAGGCGCAAAATCTGGGTTTATCTGGGCATCGCCTCCAACCATGGTTCCGAGCCATGTCAATTTCCCAGCACCATTATTGGTTATGACGCAGTTGAAATCCTTTCGCAACATCGCTCCAAACGAATTTTGGGAATCCACCTTGCCGGAAATAAGGAAAGTATTGTCACTGCGCTCCACGCTGGTCACGGCTGAGAACTTGGCCGTCGTCGGTGCCACCAACGAATTTGAAACGATGTTCAGCGCGATTGCCATTGCACGATCATTTAGTGATGTTGGCGCTTGTTTACTGCATCCGGCCACTAAACATGTCGCAGCGAATACTGCAATAATCGGCTTCACTTTCATTATTTTTAAATTGAAACGCCATTTGACTTGTTCGTCGATCCAAAACTGATTTAGGTTGCAGCCATTCTTCCCGCCCGCCATTGCTCCATTGGTGCCAATGATGAACCACCTGATTTTCATGCAACAGCCTTGTTTGATTTTAAATCATCAGAAAACGGCCTTAAACACCGTGATTCCAATTGTGCTGCGCAAGCTGCTCGGGCTTCTGATACGTCGAGCCTGCTTTTTGCATTAGCTTCATCAAGCAGTTGTTCGGGGGCGAAGCCATCAAATTTTTCGGTCGCTTTATTTGGCATGAGCCGGGCGAGCGCAACGGCGTCCGGTGGGGACTTGGATGCCTGGCAAAGATGCGCATAAAATTCTTCTGGCGATGAGAGGTGATAAGTAATTGAGAGCTTGTCTGTGTCACACGCAATCTTCGAGGAATTGGCGAATAGCGAAAGCGTCCGCATGGTGCGTGTCCCGACCCACGGAAACCATTGAATGCTTTGCCGACCAAAGATCACATCCGTAGTATCCAGCCTGACGATACAAGCCGTCTGGCGAGCCGCGCGAAGGAGTGTATTGCTGTCTGGATCAAGATACGCGGGTTTATCGTCATCCATCAAAACCTTTTTCATTTCCCGCATGACTCGGGTGTGGATTTCGCCAGACGCGCCCCCAAATCGTGTGGGCTTTTTTCCCGGCGACTCAACGACAAGCACCAGCTTCTTGTCGAAAATGATTTCCGTGATTAGCCAGCGTTTGCCCGCGAGCATCATGCTCTCGCCAACTGGCGGGATGAACGTTTCCGGGAGTTTTCCAATTTCTTCTTGTCCACGGCGAATGACGAACTCCTCCGCTGTTTGAAAGGCGACATAGAAATCAAATTTCGCGGTGATGCGTTCACCCAACAATCCAAGTATCAAGGTTCCTTGGGGGACCTGTTCAATCAAGTCATGTTCGGCAATGCCGCGCAACAATATTGCAAACTGTGACTGGCTTATACCGCGGAACGGCCCGCGTTGGCAGAGCGCGCGATATAAATTTGCGGCGGACATTCCGCCGGTCTGTTTGAGAAAGCTTAAAATTTGATGGATAAGCGTGCTTACGTGCATTCGATTTTGGTCAAATGGCTCCAGCCATTTTTCAAGCATTAGCCGCGTCATTGCGACGGCGCGCAGTAAATCGGGAAAAAGCAAGTCCGTTAGTGAGCTTCGGCTATGTGGTGAATCTTCGCGCAAATACATTCGCATGATTTGAGCCTCATCATCCCGTCGCCCGGAACGTCCGAGTCGTTGAACCATCGAAGAAACACTCCACGGGGTATCAATCTGGCCGACGGTACGAACGTTGCCAATATCAATGCCCATTTCAAGCGTGCTGGAACAAAGCGCAGTAGTTGGAACACCGCTTTTCAAGGCGGCCTCGGCGTCCTCCCGCAAATCTTTTGAGAGCGAGCCATGATGAACCACAAACGGGTCAACCGGCCATTTTTCAATGCTGACTCGCTCGTGCAACTTGTCCGCCAATTCTTCAATTGTCATCTTGGAATTTCCAAAAATTAAATTGGTTGAATTTTTGAAGTTCCGAACGATGTCATCGGCGATTTCGTCCAGAGCATCGCCACTTTTGGGCTTGTCTGTTGTCGTTGATGGCTTGCGTTGCTCAATCAATGCCGCAAGCTCCTTCTCTTTGCCTATCGCTTGGGGCGTTAAGATGCTGGCCAGTGCGAGCGATTGTTCGGGCGTCAAACGCGGTGCTGCAATTTCCCGTTCCGGCGGAGCTTCCAAAAATGTTCTGATGCGAAATTTGACCTCACGCCTGATAGCTGTTTCGGCAATGACTTGAACTGATTCAACTGCGTCCGGCGCAATGAAAATTCTCGCCAATTGCGGATCGGCAAGCGTAGCTGAAAGCCCGACCAAGCGCGGAGTGCAACCAACGGTGTTTTGCAGTCGGCTCAAAAGACTTTCGAGATGCACGCCGCGCTCGTTGCCAAAAAAGCTGTGTAATTCATCTATCACAACGAAGGAAAGATGCTGATACACGCGCGGCACTTGCACGCCATAATTAATGAAATTGGATTCCAGCGATTCCGGCGTTATGAGCACGATGCCGGATGGTTTTTCCCTCAGCTTTTTTTTTTGGCTGGCCGGCACGTCACCGTGCCAGCGATGAACGGGAATTCCCAGCTCGGTGCAAAGCTCTTCCAACCGCCGGAATTGATCGTTGATGAGTGCTTTTAACGGTCCAATGTAAATCGCCTGAACCGACGGTTGCGGATTTGCGGCAAGTTTTGAGATGATGGGCAAAAAGGCCGCTTCCGTTTTGCCGCCAGCGGTCGGTGCGCAAATGACCAGATGCTTTTCGGTTTCGCAAATGGTGTGGATAGCTTGAACTTGAATCGGCTTAAACTCTTTCCACTCCATTTTCCATATCGCTTCCTGAACGCCGGAATGGAGAAGTGAAAATGCCTCCTTGCTCATCAAAGTTTGAAGGTTTCAAGACTGTCTGTGTCTGCGGGTGGCGGGACACCGTTGGCAATTTCCTCCTCTATCGAAATCAAGTTGTCCGGTTTGGTGAAGGATACGTCGCCAAGGAAACTTTGCCAGTCACGCCCGGGATTCTGATCGAGGACATTGAGCAAGCCAACAAACGAACGGATGACATCGCGCGGCGTTTTGTAATAATCCGCGCCAAGTGTTTCACGTGCCTTTTTCAAAAGGGCTTTCAAGGCATCATCCTGCACGATGTATTTTTTTTCGTCGCCAAAGGCATGGACATGACGGATGTTGCCGAGCAGCACAAATAAATCTTCGGGGGTCAAATTTTGCAAACGCAAGACTGGACCGGAAAAATCCTTCACGTCCTGACCTGCAAAGCGATTTTCTGCCAAGCGCGAGCGCAACGCTTCGTAACTATACAGGCCGCGCTTTTTGTTCTCCACAAATTCATCCGTGCCCCCCAAGACAAAACCTAAATTTTTCACGCTGCCTTGCAGGCAATCATTCAACATGGAGAGAATCGCTTCGTAATTCGCCTGACGCGCGCGGGAACTGGGCAAACGTTCGGACAGCACCACCATTTCATCCAAGTTCACTAAAAGCCCGGTGTAACCGGCTTTCACACAAAACGTCGCAAATAGTTTCAAGCTGTCGTAAAAGTTTTCGTCGTCAATGATCCTGCGCACTCCGAGGTCTGCGCGGGCTTCGGTTTTCGTGGTGTATTCACCGCGCAACCAACGCAATGCCGCGCCCTGCAAAGTATCATTGCCAGTGGCATAACCTTCGTAGTATATGGACAAAACTTCCGCAAATTCAAATCCGCCTACGCAATCCTGCAAATCTCTCAGGTCTGCGAATATCCGGCGTTTCACCTCCACATCATCGCCGCCCGCAGTTTTTACTTGGTGCTGAATCTCTGAAATCCATCCTTCGCACAGATTTCGCAAAGCCCCGCCTTCGGGCTTTGATTTAGTCGCAAGATTTTTCATTAACTCGGAATACAACGCGCGTGCCTGTCCCCCGGTGGCGTTTATGCGCCGTTCTGTTGTAATGTCCGCCTGTACCACCACCATTTTTTTTGCAATACCAGCCGTGCGAATAAGATTCAGAAAAAAACTTTTCCCGCTGCCAAATCGCCCCATCACAATCCGAAAAGCTGCGCCTCCTTGCTCAATGCTTTCCAAATTGGCGAGCATGGCTTTAACTTCATCTTTGCGGCCAACTTGAATCAAGTGGAGTCCCATGCGCGGTACAAGTCCCGCCTGCAATGAATTCATCACCGCATCACGTTCGCGTCTTTTAATTTCAGCCATAAATTGTTTCTTTTGAAATTAGTTCGCGGCGGATGAAAACCGGGTCTTCCCCGTCCAAAATAAAATCTCCCAATGCGTCATCCGCCCATTCGTTGAGTGTGTCATGGACTTTAGATGGCATAAAGTGAAATTCATCCACAAGCGATTTGAAATCATTTTTTGGCCAAGAACTCCGCGTCAGCAGGCGTTCAAGAATGGGGTGAAACGCGGCCTCAAGCCCGTTGAATCGCGCCGGCTGTGATGCGGCTTTACCGTCTTCGGTAACTTTCGAAGTTTCGGGTACTGGCAAGGTGATAATGGTCGGCGGTGAAATTAATTTCTCTGGCTCGTCCTCCATCAAGACGGAAAGGATTGCAACCACCTCTTTAGTTTCGCCGGCGATTTCACTCACTCTCGCCATATCGAGTGCGAAATCTGGTGGCGCGGGCGCGGCAACAAATTTTGGAATTTGCTTCCCGCCTGTGCCGGGCAACCGACCGGCTATCATCCATCGGTTTAATTTTTGATCGAAAACTCTTCGCTTAATTTCACCTTCACAATCGACACAATATGACCTCACCTCGCCGCTTGGACTGCGTGACATGACAACATTTGCCCTTTCACAACATTTGCAGTATCCAGATTTCCAAGAATTCTTCGCAGAAATTGGCTCACTGCCTTCGGCCGACCCGGTTGGAAAACTTGCGCTCGATGCTTTTCCAGAATGTGTTTGATGCTCAACAAGCCGGTCATGCAAACCTCGCCAGCGTGCATTCAGGGCTTTCCAATCATTAAGATTCCAAGTCTTTTTATCGAGGGTGGTGTCATCAATGACTACTCCGGGATGGCCGGTTCGCCAATGATTCCAAAGCCATTTGTCTTGCTTTGAAACGTCACTCTGGATCGAGGCGGGGCGCGGCCACTGCGTTGGGCAGATTTGAGCGATAAGTCGTTCGAGCGTTTCGGGCGGAATTTCAAATGACTTAAAAATCTTCTCTAAAGCGCGGCGTTCTGCGTCCGTGATAACATTGTTGGCCGCCGCCACCTCTACCAGCAATTTGCCTATCACCAGTCTCTTGTCCGCCGTAACAGACTTGGCAATTTTGGCGGCAGTGTTTGACGCCGGGCAAAGTTCCTGTGCTAGTAATTGTTCCAAAATGAGCAGCCGCTTGCGGTCTGTGAGCGAAAGCCCAGGCTGGCTTTCAATTGCCCGGCGAAACACCTCAAGTTCAACAAGGTCAATCTTTCCATCGGCGATGGTAATGAGAACACAAAGCCGCAACAGGTTGGCCGCGCCAAGGTAGGCCGTTGAAGGTTGAATCGGGTCAACGTCTAACGGTGTAAACAACGCGAGCGTTTGATTCCTTTCATATGTGCCACTTCCAAATCGTGCGTCCGGCTCTACGCAATAGCCTCTGACCTCAATCGCATCAGCAATCTGACGGCTAATACCAATTGTCAAAGACTCAAAATGGTATCCCAAAGGACGTAGTGGCAACCAATGCCCGCCGATAGAAGTTTGGCTTCGCGTCAACAAGTCATCCACCCTTTTGATAACATACTCAGTTAGAAAGGAACTAATATAATTTTGCGGTTTTTGAATTGCCGGGCGATGGGGTGCGGTGTATTGCTTGGACGAACAAGCCCCATCCAAGGCGTAGGCAGTCTTATTGCCTTTAATCTCGCCCGATTCCATCTGACACACAAAATCATGCACTTGACGAGCCGGAATTGTGAATTCATATGGATGTACATCCTGTGGTTTAGCTGCTTCTTGAATCGTGACTTCTTCGGCGGTTTTTGCTGGCTGGTATGCTTTTGTCTCGACCGTTCGGTCTTGGCTCATTCTCTCGGCTGCGAGTTTAGCTTTGATCTGCTTAACTAGATGGTCAAGGTCAAAACCTTGTTCCTGCCCGGCAAGATTGATCGAAGCCTGATCCTCAGGGTCGCTGGGTTTTGGTTCAGGCGAAAGGCACTGACCACCTGGCACCCTTCGATTTTCATCGGTGCCTTGAGGAGTGAATGGTGACGCGCTTTCTATTGGACTCTCGTTGCAAAGTTTGAATTGATTTAGTTTTTTTCACTGTTCGATCAGCTTTTGTGCTTCCGCAAAAGTCATGCCCTTCGGCAGCACTTTCCCGTACGAACGCAACTCGGCTTTCTGTTCGGGTGTTGGCAGAAACTCCTCGGCAACGTGGCGGAAAGTATCAACGAATGCACCGTGGTCCGTGTTCTGCTCTGGTGTGGGTGGAATAGTAGTTTCCGTTAAACTATCACCGCAGAAAAAGCCTTCGTGACTTATTTTAGGGACAATGGCCGTGTTGATTGTCGTGGCTCGTTCGGAGGGCGCCACAGAAATTTTGTTCCATTTTTTTTTCTGAAACTGCCAGTCCTCCTCCTTGGCTGGAAAATCGCTGGCACATTGCAAAAGTGCATCACTGGCTTGTCCAACATTGATGTCACCGCTCCAAGTGCAACCAAAATAACGGAGTTTTTCCTTCTGCTTTTCCGTGGCGGGCTGGTTTTTCTGCCAGGTTGCCTCTGCGTCTGGAAATTGTCTGGCACATTCTTCAAGCGCCTCATTGGCCTGTGACGCCGTAATGCCGTCATCCCAAGTGCAACCGAAGAAGCGCAATTTTTCCTTCTGATTTTCCGTCGCGAAAGCAATTTGCCAATTCGGTTCTGGTTTTTTGCTGACGGCTAAAAAATCCCGTACGGTTATCCATTTCCCATTGTTGAAAATTTCATGGAGCAAGCCAATCTCGTTTGCTGCGAGTTTGGCACCAATGGCGTCTGCCGGGAATGGACCTGCCTCTTTGCCTTGCCAGCGAATCAGAAATGACGCAGTGCTTGCGTCTGCCAGATTCGCATTCGACATTTCAGCCCGTGTGGTCATGGAATTCTTTAGAACATTTTCGGCATTTTGGCACCACTTCATTCTCCCTTCAATTCAAATTCGAGCGAAACCGCTCGGAATCAAGGGGGCGAGGTTTGCGGCTTTTCCCCGCCAAGTTTCAATCAATGGCGGTTAGGTCGGTCACCGGATGGGCTGGCAAAGGCGACTGGATACGGAAAGCGTTGCTTTCCTCTGCGGGGAGTGATAAATCAGCGTCATAATCAAATGGATGCGACGAGCCTCGGGCTCGCAATCTGCGATTGTAAGGAACGCCCGGTTTGCTGATTGACCTACGCACCAAGAACGATTTTAAAATTGCACTCATTTTGATGATGTCAAACAGGATTTCACTTTTTAGGATAATCCTTAAACGAATTGACCCAAAAAGCGCAGATGGCCAAAAATAGTAAAATTCCGAATATAATTTCAGGTATAGCGTCGGCAATCGTCCTGATTGTCGCATCGTGGTTAATTTTCTCTGCATTTTGGTTTTGGGTTTTTTTTGAAATCGCCGCCGCGCTGCTTGTGGCAACTGGATGCAGTGGCGAATGGTGGCTGCACCACCATCCGGCGGGCCGCAAAAAACAAGAAAAGGATGAACATCATAAACTGGAATCCCGTTTTATAGCTTCGGTAGTTTTCGGAGTGACAATGGAGCTTTTCGCCCTTGGGCATTCAATAAAGGAAGGCGTTAAGCTTGAAAATGCAGTTGAGTCGGAAAAAGTACAGGTGGCTGCAATTGGAACAACAAATGCGCAACTTGTGTCCGACAATCTTGTATTGCAGTCCAACGTAAACACGCTTGCATTGCAACTGATGGAAACCAGCAACAATGTCGCTAATGCAAATCCTCGTAACCAGCCGTTAAAATCCTTATCCGCAGTTGTGACATTGGTCGTTTTGACTGGCAAAACGCGAGAAAATCCGCTGTCCGATCCAATCATCTCCGCCAACGGATGGAACTTGCTGACGCTGCGGATTATGGCCGACAATGGTTTAAGAATAGAATTGCACCAAGACACTGTGCCGCCTCCGCCAATGTTGGGTGATATTATAAATGCAGAGGCGACAACGGAGACTATCGTGCTGCATCTTTCTGGTAATGAAGAATTGCAAGAACCATATATGCGGCAATGGAACAGACTGGTAGGCCAAACCAATTTGACGGCTGGCCAGATTGCGGGTTTGAATTTCAAGCCAGAATTGCAGCCATCTTTTTTACGCGGCGGAACAGTCGTAAATGGCGGGGAAGTGCGAATTTGGTTCAATTCTCCAGAAGTGGAACGCCGATTTGTGGTGCCTCCGCAACGCATTATGGAACCGCCGCTCTCTTTAGTCCAATGTTTTCCAACGCCAGAAACAAATGCGCCGACAAAATGAAATTTATACGTGCTTTACACGAAGTCAAACAATCCATCGTCATCGGAAGCACTTATTGAACCGCTGCGATCCAAGAAAGGTTTCCCGTCCATCTTGAATCCGTGATCCCATGTGAAAACGTAATCGTTCTGGCTGACGGTGAAGAGATACCGCCCCAACTCGGTGCAATGTGCGTGCGGAATTACTTGTTCCATCAGAAATGCAATGGGAATGGCAAAGACCACCTCTCCAGGGGTGCCGAATCCACAACGTACCTCCAAGCAAGCATCCTTTTCATTCCGACAGTCATCCAAGCGCCCCCTGTAAATGTTGTGTCTCCAGCTACGCTGTTTGACCCTATAGCGCCTCCTCTGGCGAGAATACGGCTGGAGGGCATCTCTTCGCCGGGAAGGCGGCGTCACGACACGCACTTGTGGAAGCGCCTGCGATGGGTCAAACCGATACCATCCCGGTTGCACCCTCACATAGCATGTGTGCTCCGGTCGGAATTGAGCCCAAACCGCGGCCAGCGAGCATGTCCGCAGCCAGAGGAAGACGGCATCGTGTACGGTTCTCACATGCACGGGCTGCCTTTGAGCCAATCGCTTCATTGCCTCGTGGACTGCGTCTCTCACGCTGCGATCCGCTTTCCGTGCTTCATCGTGGAGCGCCTCCATCTGCTGGAAGGTAAGCTGATGTCTGAAAACCTGATCGCCAGTTTCCCATTCGACCGGTTCATTGTCATGGATTTCGACCTGCCAGCCACCGAGCCCGTCGCCTATGAACACCTTGCAGTTCGGCACGGTATGCGGCTGCCGCATCACTTCAAGCCGATATTGCCGCAGGCCAACACGAGTAACGTGAAGCCGCACGCCGGAAGGGAAAGGCTCAAAAATGCCCTTGAGTCGTCCATCGAGGTTGTAGATTGCTCGCTTGGAGCGGCTGACCTTGGATGAAAACCACAAGTTGGGTTCAGCTTGCCACGAAATTTCTATCGTTTTACCGTCCATGAGCGGAGGCAGGATGCGCCGGACATCCTTCACCAATGGAATGTAGCCGTCCACGATATTACAGAACCGAAGTTCGACCGTGGCGGTTTGCTGCTTGCCTTGAGCCCATTCCTCTTCAGGCGATTCTTCAATTTCATCGTCCCAGCCTTCGCCCTCTAGTAGTTCTTCCAGTTCCTGGTCAAGAAAACGGACGGATTCGCGTTCGACATAAACGATGGACTCGGCTGGTCTGCTTCGCACTCGTGGGACGCTGGGAGAGTGGTGAATGACGTAGCCATCATCTGGCTCTCGGTAGGCAAGCCGATTCCGAGCTTCTTCGTCTTCAAGTTCGCGAAAAATCTCCGCTAACAGAATTCGGAATTTTTCTGAACCGGCTTCAAGTGCTTGGCGGATTTCCTCGACGGTAGCAGTTTCACAGTGTTCCTCAACCCAGTGCAATGCTATCGAATCATCGTCGGCGCAAATTGTGGTGCAATTGTCGCGAGCACATGCACGCCGTTCGATTGAGCCTTGCTGCTCCATGTAACCATCAATCAATTCCTCGTCTGTTGACACAGTGAAGGACACTTTGGTTGGCTCAAACTGATTGGGGTTGGGATGTTTGGCTTGGATGTGATTGCCGATGCCGCTGTGAGGATTCTGGTAAGAGGGCTCTGGAACGACGAAATCACAGTGCGGACAACAATAAAGCTGTTTGGGGCGCTCAGTGTTCTGGGTATCCGCCTGACAAGCCACGCGATGTGGACGGGAAATCTGCGTCCGGTGGTCATTGCACAGATGCAACCGGAAACATAAAGCCGAGTCGAAAAGTTCTCCGTCGAAAGGACACTTCAGCAGCCTTCGTGCAAGCCGTTCGATGATGATTTCGTTCATGCCGTCGCTTTCATGGTTTTGCTTTTACATCCTGCATTCAAACGTCCTTTGCCCCGTTCGTCCAATCCAAACTGCTTTCGCCAGCGGCGGCTGGCCCAGGTTCTGGTGGACACAGTCACACTTTCCTTTCCGCCGTCGGAAAGGGCGCGAAGCGTTAAGGCCAGCGCGAGCGTGATGGAGTCCAGAGGCCATGCCTCTGGCGGCGGGGTTTGGGGACGGTCGCGGAGTCCCCAACAAACCAAAACCGACTGAACCATTCCCTGTCCAGCCGGGCACCCGAACAAGAAATAATTTTGCGTCGCGCTGGGTGGCTGCGAGACGAGATGAAAAGTGCCCTCTGGAAAACGGCGGGCTCTGGCCAAAGCCACTTTTCCCAAGTGACTCAGATTTTGTTTTGGAGCAATCTGACGATTCACAGCATCTACCTGACGATTACCTGACGATTTGCAACAGACGCAACGGGCGGCAAATCTGACGATTACCGGGTTTGGTCTGACGATTATCTGACGATTGATTTCATGCCGCCTTGGTGACTAGGATATAGCTCGTTGAACGGCCACGGCCTTGCCGGTCCGCCAATCCCAATTCCATCAAGAGAGCAAAATCCCGCGAAGCCGTATCGCGGGTAATCCCAAATTCTTGTTCGCACCGCCGACTTGTCAATTTCTCACCCGCCGCGAGCAAGGCGAGCATTTTTTTCTGGCGTTCGTTCAACTGCGCCTCAATGGCCGGTGTCACCATAAGCCGGGTTTCCGGGACGCGAATACGATCCAAATTTTTGCCGGGACCGGGGAACACAACCTGAAAATAGCCGGTGTCTGTACCGATGAGCGGCTGATCCAAACCATGAT
>Ga0302320_10017703_pt1 | contig 14440 bp, 10 predicted proteins | sample Bog_T0_3_FD_202130 | JGI IMG/M metagenome (GOLD analysis project Ga0302320, IMG submission 202130) | Peat permafrost microbial communities from Stordalen Mire near Abisko, Sweden - Bog_T0_3 | ecosystem: Environmental > Terrestrial > Soil > Wetlands > Peat | place: Sweden: Abisko, Stordalen Mire...
GGCCTTCAAACCCCCAAAAACGCTGAGACCCCACCCCCCCCACCCCAAATTCGTCAAAAAATCGAAGGTAGAATCCGCGTAACTAACGCCGATTCAATGATTTACAAAAACCGCCTGTTTACCTATCGGTAAACACACCCCCCCGTTTTCGGGCAAAAAAACACCAAAACACCATCGAAACTGGCACTTTAGAGCAAAAAATGGCACTTTTTGCACATCGAAATTCGCCTACCCAAGCCATCCCAACGTGCTCTGCTTTCCACCTCGATTCACCCCTCAAAAGCATCTATCTGACAAGGTCAAGAGCTTGCGGTTCCAAATGCGTTTGCCCTGCTTTACGCCTGGTCCCGCGAAGCCTTTGGACCCTTTCACGGCTTTGTCGCCGGCTGGACCTACTGGATCTACACCTTCTTCTACTTCCCCGGACTCCTGCTCGCCAGCGCCTCCATGGCAGCCTGCGTCATGGGCGGTCCCGGACCAAACGCGTCGCCTGATAACTCCGGGCGCTCTGCTGCAAGCCATCGGCCGGAATTCTTCAGGATGTCGAACAATCCGGGAGAAACTGGGAAGAACGGTGAACCAGTCCCAAATTGAAGAGCTTTATCGCGTGGGTTGTGTCGATCACGTTCCAGCCTTGACCGCTTGGGCTATCATTCTCACGTGTGAAGAAAGCTGAACTTCGGCTCGTTCAAAGATCTGCGAACTTACGCACAGCGGAGGACGACGATGCAGAAATCGCTTTTGACAGCACCTCTAATCGCGGTATGTTTCCTGATGGCTTCTCATGCCTTGACAGCTCAAGAGGTGGTGCATGCCCTCACAGGAACGGTGAACAATATCGATTCAACAGCCAAAGTTATTACCGTCACTACTGACGACGGCTCCGTCGGTACATTCGATGAATCCGCCGCCCCCCACGCCTGGGGTAAATTGGACAAGTCCCTCCGCATTGATGCGGTCGCCGCCGGTGAATTCAACCAGACGGGTGCTCGCGTAGTCGTTTATTACTTTGGCTGGGGAGAGCCTCGAACAGCTGTCGGGTTTCGGACGATTGCTCCCGGAACAGTTACAAGAACGGATGGAATCGTCGTAAAGCTCGAAAAGGGGGAGCATCTGCTCACCGTCAAAGAGCAGTCCGGCAAAGTCGATTCCTTCAAGATCACCCCGGACGCAGTGGCCGAGACTGGGGTCGGGGCCGTCGACGGCTTCAAATTCGATCCTGCGCGGGGCCAACGTGTGCGCGTGACTTCAACGCTGACCAATGGCTCCGAGGTAGCCGTCTTCATCAACGCTGCCTTCATAAACTGATCCACCATCTATCGAGCCTCAAGGCCAAGCCCGCAACACCAATCTTGAGTCGATTCCCCTTCAGCAGTTAGTAAGGCCTGAGGGTAGTCGCGAACTTCCGCATCGGAACGATCCCCAGCGACAGGTCTTCGTCGCTGGGGTGGCAAACCGTTTGCCGTGCGGATCACAAAGTACGCACTCGCTGTGCATCGCAGGCTCGTTATTGCAGGCTGCCTGTTGTCGTATTGGCGGGGCTGCCGATTGCGTCGCCGGATACAACCAGCTCCACTCTCCGGTTCTCCTGCCTTCCAGCAGAATTGTCGTTCGAGGCTACGGGGAGCGTATTGCCGAAGCCCTCGGCGCTCACTGAGTTCGCTCCAACCCCCTGCTGCACCAGATAGTCGCGAACAGCATCTGCGCGATTCTCCGATAGCTTCTGGTTCATATCGTCGCCGCCAACATTGTCTGTATAACCGCCAACCTGAATGTTGAGGCTTGGATAAACAATCAGAATCCCAGCAACCTTAGCCAGCTTCTCTCGCGCACCGGATTTCAATGAGTATTGTCCAGTGTCGAAGAGCACATCGGACATGCTGATAATCAGGCCTCGCGCGCTATCACGGGTCTGAAGAATCTTGTTCAGTTGATCTGACAATCGCGCACGCATTGCTGCCTTGTCGGTGTCAGCCTGGTGTGCATTCGCCTGTGCCTGTTGTGCAATCAGACGAGCCTTGTCTGCGTCGGCCTGGGCAGCGCTGACCGCTGCCGCAGATGCGGCCTGACTCCTCAGCAGGTCTGCCTGAGCCCTCGAGGCCTGTGCGTCTGCTTTTTCCTTAAGCAGCGTAGCGTTCGCCGCTTGAGCCTGTGAGCTTGCCTGAGCGTTCGCCGAAGCCAGAAGTTCCGCCGCATGCCGGTCGGCCGCAATCCGCTTGACTGCGATTTCTCGTGCATCCTCCGCAGTCTGTGTTGCCTCGCGTGCTGCCGCGATCAATGGCTTCTTATCAACATGACCGCCGATCGCATCGTCCTCTGCAATCTTCATCAGCTGCACAGCATGCCCATAACTGTCGCCGGCGAATTGCTCCGCACCTTCCGATTTGGCGATGCGCAACGCATTGCGTGCCTCATAGAACTCCAGAGGCAGATTTGCATTCAGAACCACGGGGTCAAACTTGTATCCTGTGGGCAGGTACCCACCACGCTCCATCAACTCGTACTTTGCGTCGACAACTTCGCTGGTCCCCTTGGTGTCGGCAAGAATGACATTCTGGAGCACCACAACGTTGCTCGGCTGTTGGACCGCGAAGTAGGGCTCAGCAGTGACAATCAGAGCAAATGCCTGCAGATCAGTGGTTGCAGTCAGCTTGCTCCGATCATTGTCGCCGACAAGTACTTCTCCAAGATTGATGGCGCGACCCTCAGGTGAAATCGCCCAGAGCACATACGTCAGATACTCGTCGCCAAAAGTTGTTGGGCTTTGCAAGTTTCCAAATTCCGCTTCTACTTCCATCGTGCCACGCTTGCTGCGTACCTTGGCTTTGCCTTCAGCCGAAGGCATTAATGTGGTCCCGGCAAACTCCACATCCGAGGCGCCGCTGCGATGTCGGTAGTTGATCGCCTGAACCGTGCGGCTGATGACGACGACACGAAACATCGGCGTGCCTCCGGAGTTTTCAACGACCGTAGTCTGCGATGCGGCCTGAGCCAACGCGCTCAAGCTAAGTGTAGTTCCGATTGCAAGCAACAGAATGCTTTTCAAGTCATTTCCTTTGGGTGAGACTTTACCTTGCAGTGTTGTGCTGAGCGTGCGATTCCAAAAACGTTGGTTGTTGAGTCGTTTGCTTGTCGAGTCAATGACCAACATGGAATTGCGTGATATAGCTAAGCAGGTTGAAAACCTTAAGTAGCCAGATAACTACGACGATGACGACAACCAGGTTCAGAAGTCCTTTGATGGTTCCCTGCATTGGAATCAGGTTGATCAGCCACAGCAAAACACCTATTACCAAGAGCGTGATGACGATGGTCACGAGAGGCATTGTTCTTCTCCATTCATTGTCACTGCGATGAAATCGCGTCTGGAACCCGAAAACATACGTGCCGATTGTCGCGAGGTGTCCGGCTTCTCCGCAGGACCGCTCCCCGCTTACATCTTTGTAAGAGAGGAGTTGACACCTTCCCACAAAGAATGCTGCCTTCTCGATCCGCCTGGAGGATTGGCAATCCGTTCAGCAGAGCGGATTTTTGGGTGTCCAACTTGACCATGCTCGCCGCAATGCGATGAGCTTTCGTTGTTCTTCTTTCTCATTCTTCCAAAATGCTGAGAGCATTGCTGTGCAACTCTGCACACGTCAGCGGACTCGCCGGCAGCCGTCAACTCATTCAAAAAAGGGCAAAGCCATTCCATGGAATTCTTGTCGAGCGAGACTACAGGCCTCGCAGAACGTGTCCTCCACGCGGTCAGTTGGGTGTCCCGGAAGCATTCATGCTGGCAGGAACTTGGCTCAATGGCTCTTGCGTTATCTTCTCGGCGTAAATCGAGGATCCTCCGGCTGTCGCCAATCGAGAATCGTCAGTCACGATGCATGCGCATCGAGTAAGGACCCGGAATTGGCAAGCAGGTATCGCGGCTGTTTCCTTCAGGATTGTGCTTGTTTCCGGTTATCGCTTCCCGGTCTCCTCGGGCGCAGGCTTATCGGCAGGCATCTCTGTCCCCGTCGGAAAGATGAGGATCTGGATTGAGCCCCAATCCGCATCTATCGCGGTGCCTGCCTGCTTTCCTGTTCCCAGCGTCTTTAGCTGGTCGTCGTCAAATCCAAAATTGTCGACTAGGTACTGGCGGATCACCATGGCCCTCGCCTCGGTGAGAACCTGATCCTTCTGGGCATCGCCTTCCATGCTGGATGAAACCACGATCACTGCAAATCCAAACTTGTTCTGCGCTAGGAAATCGCCAGCCGCCTTGAGAGACTTATGGTCCTTCAGCTTTGCTGAATCGCGTTTGTCGAAAAGGTCTTTTGCTGGGTAGGTGAATGCTTTCTGCGGGACGGCCGCGGGCAGACTACCGATTCTATTTGCCGCCAAATCGCGTGAATCTTCGTAACCGCGCTTCTTGAAATAGCCGCTCAACAGGAAGTTATGCTTCAGTGCTTCCATGTTCTCCTGGAAGTCTGTCACACCGGCTTGCGCTTGCACCATCGTGCTCTTGAGCGTAGTTGTTGTCTCCTCAAGATTGGTGTAAAGCTGCTTGTCGTTTACCAGCGCACCAACTGTACCCTCTCCCGAATCGATCTTCCCGGTTATTGAATTTAGATGCGCAGTGGCGAGAGTCGCGTTGTTGACAGCCTGCTGGCTGCTGTCCAGAATGCCACTGGCAGTTTTAAGGAGCGCCGCCATCTGCAGCGGTGGAACGCTGGCAATTGTGTCGCCATCATGCACTTCGGCTTGGCCTTCAGAGCCGAATGAGAGCGCGACATACTGATTGCCAAGCAGGCCTTCGGTCTCGATTGAGGCCACTGAATCCTTCTTGACGATGTCGCGCGTGGACTTATTCAACTCCATTACAACAATCACCTTGCCGGTGGGGTTGTGCGGGAGCGTAATGGCCTGCACGTTCCCGCTGACAACACCGCCTACCAGCACGTTGGCTCCAGCAGCCAGGCCAGCCACGTTGTCAAATTGTGTTTTGAGCTTGTATGTAGAGGTGAATAGAAACTCCTTGCTTCCAATAACAAAGACACCGGCGGCAATCACTGCCAGGGTAAAAACGATAAATGCTCCCAGACGTACAACTCTCGACATATGTCCCCCTATAACTGCTTCAGGAATTGCTCTACAAGCGCAATTTCACTGTGTTCAAGGTCTTCGAACGTTCCTTCAATCACCACGCGGCCCCGATCAAGCAGCGCCAGGCGAGTGGCAATCGTCTTAGCGCTGTGCATGTCATGTGTCACCACGATCGAGGCCATCTGATGCTCGCTCTGAAGTTTGAGAATCAGCTCGTCAATTTCACCCGAGCTGATTGGATCGAGGCCAGCTGTTGGCTCATCAAGAAGCAGGATCTCCGGATCCAGAGCAAGCGCACGAGCGAGCCCCACACGTTTTTGCATTCCACCTGAAATATCAGAGGGCATCTTATCCAGCGCGCCTACCAGACCAACCTCAGCCAGCAACTGATCGACTCGATCGTTCCGCTCTGCTTTAGATAGATCGTTTCGATGATGCACCAGGGGGAATGCGATGTTCTGACCGACGGTAAGTGAGTCGTAGAGCGCTGCATGCTGAAACAGGAATCCCATTCTCTTGCGTACATCGCCGAGCATATCGAGAGAAAGTCCTGCGATGTCCTGTGCCAGAATTCGCACCGATCCGATGTCTGGTTGAACCAGACCGATGATCAGTCGCAGCAGCACGCTCTTCCCCGTTCCGCTTCGCCCCAGCACCGCGAGTGTCTCGCCGCGACGAATGGAGAGGCTAACTCCATCCAGGACCTTATGGGTCTCAAATGTTTTGTGTAAATTCTCGACGGCAACGGCAAGAACATGGGCAGCAGGACCGGGGCCCGCTTGGTTCATCGATATGTCGTTGGCCGTGGCCATTTTTGCCTCTAGAGACTTCAATGTTTAGTGAAAGATGACAAGAATGAGTTTGACGAGGACGACGTCCGCCAGAATTACAAAGAGCGAAGCAAGAACCACGGAGTTTGTTGCAGCTCGCCCCACGCCTTCAGCGCCTCCGCGCGTACGCATACCTTGAAAGCATGCAATCAACCCAATAATCAGACCAAACACTGCCGTCTTGAATGTAGGCGGCAGGAAATCGCTAAGTGTCGCGCCGCGGAAGCCGCTATCGATGAACTGGTGAAGCGAAATAGGTGCGACCAGCGTCTGCGCAATCCAGCCCATCAGTATCCCGCATGCATCCGCGGCCGCAGTAAGCAATGGCAGCATCAGTATGCATGCCAGAATTCGAGTAGCTGCAAGTAGCCTATAGGGATTGACCGCGGACGCTTCCATTGCGTCAATCTGCTCAGTCACCTTCATGGATGCCAACTCAGCGCCAATGCCTGCACCAACTCTTCCGCTTACAACAAGGCCCGTAACTGTTGGGCCCATCTCCTGGATAATCGAAAAGATGACGGCAGATGGGAGAAGGGATGTGGCGCCAAACCGAGTCATACTCGAGCGAACTTCCATTGACAGAACTGCGCCGATTGCCGCCCCAGCCAAAGCGACCAAGGGCAGAGACTTCGACCCAACGTCATCCAGTTGCCGAATCAGTTCCTTGAATTCAAATGGGGGCGTTGCCGCGGCTTTGAGTACTCGCCAGCTGAAGATGCCAAGGCTTCCAAACCATTCAAAGAATCCCGATGAGAGTCCCGCTGATGGACTGCCGCCTTCGTGGACAGACGAGATGCCCGGCCTCCGGGCTATTGGAGCGATCGTTGTAGGAGCTGTCATTCCGGAGTCACTCACTTGTTGGGGCCTTGCTCTGGCGAGCCATGCGCATTATTCAAGTGCATGCGTGAAATCAGGGAGTGCGGGCCGTTGTAAAGAAACTCGAGCGAAATGTTGCTCCCAACGTAAGCCAGCATGCTGTAATTACCAAGGCGGAATGCATCCTTGGCGCCAAATCGGTTCGGGTACCATGCGTACACTGCGGTCATGGTGCCCGCGTAGGGTGCAACCAGCGCGGGGAATGAGAACACACGATGACCGTCGATGCCATCGCGTGCGGTGAGAGTGGAAAGCACTGCATGGCGTAAACGAGGGAACACTCCGACACATTCGCATCGATAGTACATCGTGTCCTCGTGCAGAGCCTCAGCCATCGCATAGCGCGTCGTAGTCGCGACCACCCCGATGCCGAAGTTGGAACCGAGTCTGCGTGAATAGCCCTTGAACCCCTGACTCCACTCAGGTGGCGAATTGCCGAATTGATTGATTCCTGCGGCAACTGTCGAAGTTGCAATTGGATATGGACCGAATGAATCGAACAGGTAATTGCTGGCGATCGTTCTCTGTGTCGGGCGTTCATATCGGAGATCAAATTTCACCGCAGTAGCGGTAGTGCTCGTCGAGTCAACGGAGGAATCGCTGGAAGCGGAAATCGATTGTGGACTTGCGAGGGCAGGTTGCGCTGCGAACAGGGCGATCATCAGAGTAAGAATCGACAACCCGCAGACCCACTTGCAGCGAAGCGGTGAGATCGATTGAATTCGTTGTTCACATTCCTGATCTTCACAGACCACTAGTAAAGACCGCGGGTCTGGCGTGGTCATCCATTTGTTCAAAAAACATCCTCCGGTCGCTATCGCCGTTCGCGAAATCACATGGCACTCTTGCCGACACACGTTTACGGTCGAGTAAGTCCATGACGATAGTGTCAGAGGATGAACCTTGAAGGATGGTCATAATTGACCGCGGCACCAATGGCACGCGGGCACTGCAGAACCAGGTGGGGATGCAGAAAAGGCGCGGGTCATGCGACAAGGCCAGGTTTTTTCAATCGCCAAACAAATGGGTGTGTCGAGATTTCTACTCCACCGTGACGGATTTCGCGAGGTTCCTTGGCTGGTCGACATCGCAACCGCGGCGTACGGCGATGTAGTAGGCCAGCAATTGAAGGGGGACGATTTCAATTAGGGGGGAGAGCATCTCGATGGCGGGGGGGATGTGGATAACGTGCTCAACCAAGTCGCTGATCGTGTGATCGCCCTCGGTCGCAATGGCGATCACACGGCCTGAGCGGGCGGTTACTTCCTGGATGTTGGAGAGGGTCTTCTCGTAGCGGAGTTTGGAGGCGGGGTCGGCTTCGTCGCGAGTTACGAGGACTACGACGGGGAGCGTCTCATCAATCAGGGCGTTTGGGCCGTGCTTCATTTCGCCGGCGGGGTAGCCCTCGGCGTGGATGTAGGAGATCTCTTTGAGCTTGAGGGCGCCTTCAAGGGCGATGGGGAAGTGGATGCCGCGGCCGAGGTAGAGAAAGTCGCGGACGTTGGAGAAGCTGGCGGCGAGCTGCTCGCATTGGGCAGAGCGAGAGCGCAGGATCTCTTCGATCTTGGCGGGGATGCGGCTGAGGTCTTCGATGAGGGAGACGGAGCGTTCCTTGTCGATGCGTCCGCGGAGCTGGCCGAGCTTGAGGGCGAGCAGGAAGAGGGCGGTGAGCTGCGCGGTGAAGGCTTTGGTGGAGGCGACACCGATCTCGGGCCCGGCGTGGGTATAGATTGCGCCGTGGGCCTCGCGGGCCACCATGGCGTCGACGACGTTGCAGATGGCGACCGTTTTGGAGCCGAGGGCGATCATCTCGCGCTGGGCGGCCAGGGTGTCGGCGGTTTCGCCGGACTGGGTGATGAGGAGGCCGAGGGCGTTGCGGTCGGGGATGGGGTTGCGGTAGCGGTATTCGCTGGCGTAGTCGACGTCGACGGGGAGGCGGGCGAGGCGCTCGATCATGTACTTGCCGGCGAGGGCGGCGTGCCAACTGGTGCCGCAGGCGGCGATGTTGATGCTTGAGGCGGCGGCCAGCTCTTCGTCGGGGATCTTCATCTCGCCGAGGAAGACTTTGCCGGAGTCGAGGGAGACGCGGCCCAGCGTGGTGTCGGTTATGGCGCGCGGCTGCTCCCATATCTCCTTGAGCATGAAGTGCTTGTAGCCACCCTTTTCCGCCTGGACGGGGTCCCATGTGATGCGAGTGATGTTGCGGTGGATGGGGTTGCCGGCGAAGTCGGTCAGTGCTACGCCGGCCAGGGTGAGGATGGCCATGTCGCCGTCGGCGAGGAAGTAGATATTGCGGGTGTGGTGGAGGACGCCGGGAACGTCGGAGGCGACGAAGGACTCCCCTTCGCCGACGCCGACGATGACTGGCGGGCCGAAGCGTGCGACGACGATCTTGTCCGGCTCGGTGGCCGAGAGGACGCCGAGGGCGAAGGCTCCGGTGAGGCGCTTGACAGCGCGGCGGACGGCGTCTTCGAGCAGGATTGGCTGGCCGGATGATGCCGCATCCTGCTGAATCTGCTCGATTAAGTGAGCGATGATTTCAGTGTCGGTTTCGGTGACGAACTTGTGTCCCTGATTGATGAGCTCGCGCTTGAGTTCGAGGTAGTTTTCCACGATTCCGTTGTGGACTACTACGATTCTGCCGGTGCAGTCGCGGTGGGGGTGGGCGTTCTCTTCGGTGGGTCGGCCGTGGGTGGCCCATCGGGTGTGTCCGATGCCGAAGGTGCCATCGAGGGGGTGTTCGCGGAGGACTTCTTCGAGGTTGGCGAGCTTGCCGGGGGCGCGGCGGACTTCGAGGATGGGGTTTGAGGGGTTGCCGACGGCGATTCCTGCCGAGTCATAGCCGCGATATTCAAGGCGTCGCAGGCCCTCAATGATGATTGGGACCACTTTCCTGGGACCAACATAACCAACGATTCCGCACATGAAATCATTCTAGGCGATGGAAAAGCAGGGAACAGGGACTAGGGACTAGGGAATAGGCACCAGGGAGCAGGGAACAGGGGCAATTGGGCTGAAAAACACCCTGAAAAAGGTGGTTTATTGCTCGAAACTGGGGTAAAAGTGCATCTTTTCCAGGGAAAAACGGTGCTTTTTGGGGGTTTATGTTTACTGGTTGGTAACCGGGGCGGTTTTGTAAGGTGTTGATTGCATATTGCTTATTTTGAAATTGTGATAAGCGGAGGCTCGTCAGAATGGGAGGGGGGGTGGGGTCGCGGGTGGGTACGGACCGGGGAAATGGCTGACATTTCAGGCCGGGGACGTGCCTGACGGCTTGCTGCGAGGCTCAGAAAGTTGGATGGCGTGGCGGTCATGGTTCAAGTGTGCGCTTTTCGGGGAAATAAACTGCAAATTTGGAAAAGATTCTTGGGGTATGGGGTATGGGGTATGGGGTCTGGGGTGTGGGGTATGGGCTCAGGCCTGGTCGATAGGGAGGGTGGATAGTTCGTTTACCAGCTTGACGGTTTCGAGGGAGACGGTGACGACCTGGCCGATGAGGCGGACGATGCATTCGGAGTCGTCGAGGCGGTTGGGGTCATTGACGATGCCGGGGCGCGATAGGAACCCGAACCAGTCTGATCAACTCGTGCGATTGCCCTGACCTATGTGGGTACGCGGGGCGGGGTGGTTGGTGGTGGGGAGGAGGATTGCAGGGATGAAGCAGGATGGGGGGGACGGGCCAAACGCATTTGAAAATTGATCCAACCACTGAATGTGCCTTCCGGCAGGCCTGCAACCCGATCCCCCACGCCCCATCAAAAAAAAGCAAGCCCCTCCGTCAACTGACCTTGACTAACCTGCTTAAATCCAACAACTTCCACCCATGCCATACTTGCAGGCAATTACCCCCGTTTGGCGCACAATCCTTGTAGGGGTATTTCTCATGCCAAAATCGTCCAGCAAAACGCAACCCGCGCCCTCGCCAATTCCATCGCCCCGCCTTTGCCCCTGTTTTCCGATCCCTGATCCCTGTTTTTCCGGCCTTCAAACCCCCAAAAACGCTGAGACCCCACCCCCCCCACCCCAAATTCGTCGAAAAATCGAAGGTAGAATCAGCTTAACTGATTCATATTCAATGAGTTACAAAAACAGCCTATTTACCCATTGGTAAACACAAACCCCCATTTTCAGGCAAAAAAACGCCAAAAATACCATCGAAACTGGCACTTTGGAGCAAAAAATGGCACTTTTCGCACGTCGAAATTCGCCTACCCAAAACCATCCCAACGTGCTCTGTTTTTCCACCTCGATTCGCCCCGCAAAAGCATCTCCCTCACAAGGTCAAGTCAGGATGCTCGGGATGACAGTGTGGTGGTAATGAACATGCTGGTCGAAATTGGGGTTCATGGTAGCCGTAACTCGCAAAATGCTAGTCAGGCTGCTCAGGATGACAGGTCTTTTGGAGAAGCGGGGTTATTCCTCTATGCGGTATGTGAACTGTTCGATCACGGGGTTGGTGAGGACCTCTTTGGCGACGCGCTCGACGAGGGCTTTGGCGGCTTCGGGAGAGAGGCTATCGGCGAGGGAAAGTGCGAAATACTTGCCCTGGCGGACGGCGGCGACGTCGGAGAAGCCGATTTTGCGGAGTGCGTTGTGGATGGTCTGGCCCTGGGGGTCGAGGACGGATACCTTTAAAGTGACATAGACATGCGCGGTCATTATCCGTGATTATAGTAGCTCCGGCAGCGTCCGGAAAAGTTTAGACGTTCCGGTTCGATTCTCCGCTCCGGACCCCCCACTCCCCCCAAGCCGCGAAGGAGAAGCACATAGAGATGATTAATTACCTGGAATTGCCGATTGGCGACCGTTCCCCGGAGGTATTTCGGGCAGTCATTGAGATTCCCAAGGACGGGACGAACAAGTTTGAGTATGACAAGCAGTTGCATGTTTTCAAGCTGGACCGGAATTTGCATTCTCCGGTGCACTATCCGGGCGACTACGGGTTTATTCCATCGACATTGAGCGATGACGGCGATCCGCTGGACGTGCTGGTGCTGGTTCCGGGGCCGAGTTTTCCGGGGTGTGTGCAGGAGGTAAGGCCGATTGGTCTGCTGGTGATGCTGGACCAGGGCGTGCTGGACGAGAAGGTGCTGGCGGTGGGCAAGAACAATCCGCGGTACAACAATGTTTGGAATTACACGGATATCTATCCGCACATGTTGAAGGAGATTACGCACTTTTTCTCGATTTACAAGGATTTGGAAGGGAAGCGTGTGGAGATCAGGGGCTGGCACGATGCGGCGTATGCGCGCGACCAGGTGGTGAAGGCGACCAAGCAGTTTCAGGACAACAAGGCGAAGGCGGTTGAGGTGAAGTAGGCGCAAAGCCAACGCCAGGAAAGCCGGAACTGCGGACCTTGGGGGTCCGTGGTTCCGGCTTTTTGTTGTGAAGGGCGGCAGGGGTCTGGGCTAAGGGGCGATGGTTGCCGGACGGCGCATCTCGGCACGCTTTTCCGCCTGCTTTTTCATTTGCTCGGTTACGTCTACCAGGCGTTCGTCCTCGTGGCCTGCGCGCTTGGCCATGATGCGGTAGTCGAAGGCGATGTTGGACTGGCCGCCGTGCTGCTCGTGGACCTCGAAACCGTTTGCGGTTTTGTTGGTGACATAGAGGCCGTCGGAGTCGCCACCGGGGGTGAGGAAGACGTGGTACTCAATGGCGGTGTTGACGGTCTGGGCGAATGTTGGATCGAGTTGGACGTGGGCTACACCGTTCACAAGTTGCTCGGAGCCGGCGTCTTCGTACCAGTTTTCGGCGGACTGGACGCTGTATGTCGTCACCGAGCGGGCGCCATCCCTGGTTGGGGTGGCGTTTGACACCGTTCCCGAGCACAGAAGATCTCCGTTTCCGAAGACGCTGCAGCTTCCTTGGGCCCCGGCGAACTCCGCGACGTTTGTGATGGCTGCGTTGTATTGGTTGCCGACATACATGGTCAACGCGGAGGAACTGGAGTTGATAAATTCGCCAGCCTCTCCGTTGTCAGTGGTTCCGACGATGGCATAGCCGTTGCCGTTTGTGTCTCCCCACACCGCTGCGGGACCGTTCGGGAAGGCATAGGATTGGGTCCCGGCCACGCTGGCGCCGCCGGAAACGGCGTGGATTCCCATCTTATTGGTGCTGAACGCATAGACGCCCGAGGCATTGTTATGGGAGTAGGCATAGAGCGCCGCATCCTGCGCGGAGGTGCTGCTGGTCTCGGCGAGGATTCCGCTGGTGTTGCTGCTGACGCCGTGGACTCCGTTTCCGCCGGCGCTGTAGCCGTAGACGCCGACGGGCGGTTGGCCTGAGGAATCGGCCCCACCGATTGCGACCCCGGAGATTGCGTAGCCGCCGGAGCCAGTTGAATAAGCATAGAGCGTGGAGGCATCGGAGCCGCTGGTGGCCGCGTAAACGGCTGAGGCAGATGTGGTTCCCGAGTTGACGGCAGCGAGGGTGGCGGCTGAGCCGGAACTGGTAAAGGAGCCTCCGGCTCCAGAAGTGGAGGCGCCCTGGACGCCGGATCCGCTGACACTTGAGCCGGCGACGCCCGCGTACTGGTTGCTGCTGCCGAAGACGCCGATATGGGCGGCGGAGTCCCCCCAGACGCCGGCAATTCCATTGAAGCTGGTTCGCGAGCCGGCGATGCCGAAGGTACCGGCCGTCCCCAGAGTGCTGCCTGCGGTATAGCCGACGATGCCGGGCCCTGTGGTGCTGCTGCCGGATGCGCCGGCTCCTGAACTGCTGGTTCCGGAAACACCGGTATTGGAGGTGCTGTTGCCCTGGACGCCGTAGCCTGAACTGCTGACGCCTTGCACGCCGGGATATTGGTCGCTGGTGCCAAGCACGCCGACATGCGCGCTGGCGTTGCCCCAGACTCCGGCAATGCCCCCAAAGCCGTTGGTATTACCGCTTCCCGCCGTGCCGAGAATACCGGCAGTACCGACAGTAGTTCCCAACGTATCGCCCGATAGTCCATCGCCTAAACCGCCATTGAAAATTGGGCTTCCGGTGAGAGTTGGAACTGCGGTTGTGTCGAGGGCGAGTTTGATTGCTCCAGTGGTTCCACCGCCGGTCAGGCCGGCTCCCGCGGTTACGCCGGTGATTGTTCCCGCGCCGGGGAAGGTCTGCTTGGGGGCGAATGTGATTACGCCGTTACTGGCGATAGAGAGCACGTTGAGGCTGGCTGTGCCTTGCTGGAAATGGAGTTCAAGCTGGCCGGTGGCGCTCGCGGTGTTGTTGTTGACGAAATTGGTGAGCAGCTTAAATATGGGTGTGACCGGTGCGCTGGTGGAGGACGACCAGGCGCTGGCGCCGAGCTCAAGCAATTGCGAATGTTGACCGACGGTCGAGGTTGCATTGGCCACGGGGGGCAGATACAGGGCGCCCCGGACGTTTTCCGATCCATTGACGTCGAGCGTAGCGGTTGGCGTGGGCGCGCCGATGCCGAGGTAGGAACCGACCTGATAGATCTCCGAATTTCCCTGGGTGAGCCCGCCGGTCCACAGCGGAACTGTTCCGGAGGTGCCCGAACCGGTGACCGCTCCCGGAGTGAGCGCCGGAGTCGACGCAGCCGCGTTGCCCGTCTGTCCGGCCTGGGCTCCGGCCTGAGTCAATTGAGCCAGCTGAGCGAGCTGTTCCTGGGTTACAAAATCCGAGGCTGCGTGGCCGGCCAGCGACTCGGC
>Ga0302320_10017704_pt1 | contig 14440 bp, 5 predicted proteins | sample Bog_T0_3_FD_202130 | JGI IMG/M metagenome (GOLD analysis project Ga0302320, IMG submission 202130) | Peat permafrost microbial communities from Stordalen Mire near Abisko, Sweden - Bog_T0_3 | ecosystem: Environmental > Terrestrial > Soil > Wetlands > Peat | place: Sweden: Abisko, Stordalen Mire...
GCTTTACGTGCGGCTTCGGCAGTTGATCGATGCCGTCTGGCAATCGACCGACTACACCTACACCGAAACAGGAACGCTGGTTCCGGCATCGATCACAAGCCCGGCACAGGGCAGCACCCTGACCGGCGCAAGTGTGACCTTCAACTGGGCGGGTGGCAGCGGGCCAGTCGAGTACGACCTGTATGTGGGATCAACTGGAGTGGGTTCGAGCGATGTGTTCAACTCCGGCGTGGTAAAGGCAACGTCGGCCACCGTCACCGTCCCCACCAACGGCGCCACGCTTTACGTGCGGCTTCGGCAGTTGATCGATGCCGTCTGGCAATCGACCGACTACACCTATACCGAAGCAGGAACGCTGGTTCCGGCAGTCATCAACACGCCCACCCCAGGCAGCACGCTGACCTCGACCAGCGTAACCATTGACTGGAGTGGAGGCAGCGGGCCGGTCGAGTATCAACTGAAAGTGGGTACAACCGGTGTGGGATCGAGCAATCTTTTTGCATCGGGCACGACAACGGTAACCTCAGCAACCGTAACTGTGCCGGCGTCAGGGAAGAAAGTATATGTCCGCCTGCAACAACTGATCGATGCAGTTTGGAAAACCACCGACTACACGTTCACTGCGATGTAGCAGTTCAAACAGTTCCGCGGAGACCCTGAGGGTCTCCGCGAAACTGTTTGCGCCCGAGGAACGGGCTTTCGCGCCGGCTGCGCAAGTCTTTTTGCACCTGCCCTTGTGCAAGGAATGGCAACAGAGGCGAATAAACACTGCAAAGAAGGCTCTCTAAGACTGGATCCAAGGCGGACTCGGCTACTGCCGAAAACTACGCTCTCTTTGCCTCCCCCAACGCACTACCGAGGTAGATAAATCAACAAGTTAGAAGCCTTGTGTTTCGTATAAAACTGTGATTTGGGAACCCGGCTCAACTGTACATCAGTACCGAGAAAGCTGGTGAGTGTTCGCCCCGCCGCCTCTGCGTGATTCTCAGTTGGTGACAGCCAGAGGCACGTTTCCAGCTCCGATTCTGTAGGCTTCAGCAAGAAAGGCCAGGTTTATCAAACCGGAGAAGGTCTGGAACGCAGATTCGGAAAAATCGGCTAAAACGCGCACCTATGGCTCCCAGTTCGGCTAGTCGACTCATTTAACTTATTGATAATAAGAATGTTATATCTTAGTGCCGGGAGGGGCGAACATTTGCAGCGTTCTGATTGTAAATAACTTACTGAAAATACTAGACGCTGAAAACTATCAAAACGCAGGAAACGCGGTTCTTGAGTACGCTACAAGTACACGGAGTCTTGGAGGAATAGAGTTTGTATTTGGTCATATTTCGACCCATCCCATTCCCATCCCAGCCAGAATCCAAACCCCGACGTGTTTCGTGTGCTATATTCCGTACCATCTTTCAGTTCCGCACTGAAACGATCTTCCGGACTATCGTGACCGGTGGTTCAGCTCTTGCTGGTTGCACGGCAGCCACCGAAAGTTGAGGGAATGGGAGCGCCGGCTTCCCCCCATGAGCCACGCTACTGTTCGCAATTGAATAGCCCAGAGTCTTCTCGAACTCTGAGGTGAAGGGCCGTGTAAATCCGCCAGCTCAAGTGAATGTTGAGGTGCTTCTATGGCGCAGATTCCTTCCCGCCGTTTCTCTTCCAGGCCAAGCCTGAGATGCAAGTGTTCGGCGTCGAGGTAAAGGATCATCAACGGGCCTCTCATTGCCCTATCCCGGCGCATTCCCCCGAAAGGAGCCTACTATGCCGTCTCACTCTGAATCACGGATCATCGTTGCTTCGTGTCTTTCGCGCTCCGGTTTCCCCATTCGTGGTGCGTGGCTGCTTTCTTGCTTATTCTTGTTTCTTCTGCTTCTTAGAACAGTGGTATTTGCGCAAGAGGCAGGGAGTCAAAGTGTCCCTGTCCCTCTGAAGGTACTTCGTTATCGAAACACCACAACGGGGGCCCACACGTTTACAACCGACCCGAACGCGAAACAGTCTCTTCCTCTGATTGATAGTCAGGAAACCGGCGACGATCTCACAAGCGACAGCCCTTTCTTTTACCTGTACACGCAGCAAAACCGACAAATGGCGCCGGTCTATCGGTTTCAAAACACAAATGGGGCAATGATCTTTGCCGCCACTCAGGGAGAACGCCAAGTGCTTCTCCAACGTGGGATGCGAGAAGTGTCTGACCCCGCCTATGTCTACAGTACAAAGGTGGAAGGACCCTCCGAAGTCTACAGGGTGAAAAATTCAACAAACGGCGATGTCGTTTACACCACAAGCAATACAGAGAAACAGTACTACCTCGCAAAGAGCTTGATTCAGCTTTCGTCCCTCGGCTTTACGCAGTCAACCTCGTCTTCCGGTACCGGGATCCTGCTCGATCACACAATAAAGCTGGATGCCGTTGACCTCAAATTGGTGGCACGTAACGAGAATAACGGACAGAGGATAATATTTTCTGGAAGCAATTCAAGAATTGCCTCGATTCACATAGGCACGGTGCTCTACTCAGAGAAGAGTGCCACCTTTCCGCTTGGGTTGGTGCGGAGAGTTGTGAGCACTGCTACTCTTGACTCGGGTGGCGTCGAGGTGGTGACGCGTGCCGCAGGCCCGAATGAAGCCTTTGACGAAGTTTTTGCTTTTCTATGTCAGCGAACAAATGCAGCCTTATGCTGTCCTCTCGTCACCGGGTTACTTGGCCACTCTCCTCTCACAACTGATACATAATAACCAGCGTAGACTGAACGTGATCCGTTTCACCTAATTTTCTTGATGGCGTCGGCGTTCATCCTCTGTGTGGTCTATCGGCGCAGTGATCGCCGGGAGGGATGCAGTGACGAGAAATTGCGAAACATGCATCACAACCCCGAAAACGTGGATCGGTTGGACCGTCGGCGGATTGGACACGGCCAATCCGATGCCGCGACTTTCGAGCCCGTTTTTAACCGCCGAAACCGAGTCGAGATCGACTGCGGCGTTGTCGAAGGTTGCTGACTACCCCCTGATGAAAATCGCATAGACACCAGTCATTCCGCATCAGAAGCGGGCTTCGGATCATGAACCCAGCCTTCCCGCCATCAGAACAGGTTGCCGCGAACGCCCCTCCGCACGGCCAAATCCGAATTCTTCTCGTCTTCCCTGTTGGGCCCCAAACTGAAGAAAGTCCTTGGCCAGTACAGCTGCTCCGATATTCATTTGGATTCGGAGGAGATCGCTGCATGATCGATCCTGCGAGCCAGGCGCTGTCCAGCGGTAGTCAAATCGGCAAGGATATCTCTCGCCCTGTTGCCCGGCGAGCGCTGCCTTGGGGACTTTTCACCGCACGATAAGGGTGAAGAAACCCGAGGCAGTGACTGTTCCAGATGCGCCTGTAATGGCAACTACATACGTTCCCGGCGTCGTGGGCGATGCGCTTGTCTGGTGCGATCCGAAAGTAATCTCGCTGCACCCGGTCACGGCTGTGGAAAGGATCGCCAAAAGGAACCAGAGTCCTAAGAACGATTGCCGGCGGCGTCGGCGCGGCGCACCGAAAATCGCCATGCCCGCCAGGATCGCACCGCTGGTGGCAAGAAGCTCGTTCCGCCCGCCTCCGCGCGATGCCGCGGTGGGCGGAGGTGCCGTGGTGGTGATTGTCAGAATAGCGGTTTGCGATGAGCTCCCGGTGAGGGTGGCGGGGTTTCCGGAACTGAAGTTCAACACCGGAAGCTCAGACGCATTCGGCGGAGTGGAAACGATGCCGGCGGCCAGCGAGACGGTCCCGGCGAAGTTTCCTACGGGAGTCATGGTAATTATGGCAGTGTTTCCCGTGCTGGAACCGCGGATCACGTTGACCGGCGTGGCCAGGATGGTAAATCCCGGATTGGGATTGACGGCGACGATTATAGGTGCGGAGACGAACGGCACGTAATTCGCATCGCCGGCGTAGGAACCCGTGATGGTATGGATGCCTGCGGCCCGAGTACTGAAAGTGTATGTTGCCAGCATGGTGCCGGATTCGCCGGCCTGGAGTGGAACGCCTTGCACCAGGGTGGCGGCGCCGTCGAAGAAAGAAACCTGTCCGGTTGGAGCCTCGCTGCCGCCGGCCAAAGTCGCGCTCAACGTCAACGGGGATCCAACCTGTATCGAGAACGCCGAGGCAGAGAGCGTCATGACGGGCACTGCCGGTTTGACGACTTGTTCGTAGGTCACTTGCTTCTGGGCTGCAGCATTCGACGCCGCCAGTGCCGGAAGAGCACAGCAGAGCAGCAACATGAATCTAGAGCACTTACCCATCGCAGCGCACCCCGAAGTGGAGCCTGGGCGCCGCTCCCGCGGGCGGCGCCGTCGAGTCTTAATTGTAATTACTGTCGCCGGAGTAAGTAACGACGATCGAATGCGTGCCTGCCCCCAGGGTAGAGATGGTGATGGATGCTTTGCCTGAAGCATCGAGGCTCGGCGTGCCTAGGCTCGTGCTGCCGTCCATTACGGACACGGTGCCCGTGGGCTGGACCCCGACCGACGAGGAGACGGTGATGTTCAGCGTAATCGTGTCTCCGTAGACCGAGGGGTTCAGTGTGCTGGTCACGGTAGTGGTGACGACGCTGCTGGAGTTGGCCTTGGTGACAATGTGGGTGATGGCGGAAGACGTTCCGGAGCTGAAGTTGCTGTCGCCGGAATACTGAATGGTGATCGAGTGACTGCCGACAGCCAGCGCGGTTGCACCGCTGAGCGTGATTGATCCGGAACCCGAGCCGTTGAGCGTGACCGAGCCGAGCAGTGTTGCGCCGTCGTAGAAGGAAACGGTTCCCGTGGGTGTGGCGCCGCTGCCGGGGTTCGAAGCCTGAGCTGCGAGCGTAACCGCTACTCCATAAGAGCTTGTACCCTGAGGCGAATCCGAAACGGACAAAGTGGGAGTGATGGTGCTGACGGTAAGAGCTGCGGCATTCGATGTGGATCCAACAAAGTTGGCATCTCCGGCATACTGCACTGTGATGCTATGGGAGCCGACGGTAAATCCACTGTAAGAAAACGAGACGCTGCCGGCCTGCCCGCCGGTCTGTCGGGCAGTTCCGATGGTGGAAACGTAGGGACCCGGTGAAGCAGCCACTTCAAACTGCGCTCCCCACACGTTGATGGCCGTTGCATACGTGGACGCGCTCAGCAGAACTGCAAAGCCGGTTCCGGAGTTTGCCGGAAACGTATAGCTGATCGAGCATCGCTGCCACGTCGACGTGACAGCACAGGCCTGCGACTGTGAGGCATTCTCATTGGGGCTGTCCTGGACCGTGAGCTTGAGCGTCGTTGGCGTAGCGGAAACAGCCCAGATGGAAAACGTGACCTGCTGGTTCTTGTAGTTTGTGGAGCCTGGGACGGCATACAGCACGGTCGAGGTCGAATCCACAAAGGAGATGCCGGTTGCGGTATTCGTGCTTCCGTCCGGTCCGCTGGCCACCGCCGGGGTCACCGAGGGCGCTGTGCCGGACGTCGTCCAGCCCTGCGAGAGGTTGACCTGGGAGTAGGGAATCAGGTTGGTGCCCGGGATCGCGGTGATCGACTGCGGGGATCCGAGCGCAGTTGTTCCATCGTAAAACTGCACGGTCTCGGATGTGGGCGCGGGAGCCCCGGCAGTGGTGAGTATGTATGAGAAGGATACCGACTGCCCTTCAGATATGGACCCGCTGGGTGACGCCGTCAGTGTTCCGATCGTGTTGCGCTGATTCACTGTCTGAGTGATCGATCCCGACGACTGAGCCATGGAAAACTGCGCCGCGAACCCGACAAGCACGCACAAAATTACGACCGGTTTCCGCATCTCTCTCTCTTTTTTGGCACAGCGCGCCAGGATCCGGCCTCGGATTGCCGGCCAGGCCCACAATTGCGTATCTCTACTCGTAGTTATCGTCACCGTTGTAGATTGCCTTTAATGTGTGTACCTCCGCGGGCAGTACCGCAGTGCTGAAAATGGCAACGCCGCCGGTGATTTCGATGGTTGCCAGTACCGTCGAGCCGTCCATGATCGTTGTTGTGCCCGTGGGTGTTGCTCCCGGGCCGGCAAACGTGAAGGTGAGCGTGACGTTATCTCCGAAAGCCGACGGATCGAGCGAGGAAGTTACGCCCACAGTAACCGGGCTCTTGTTGACGGTCAGATAGACAGACTCGATCACTGCGTTGTAGTCGGTCGTGTCGCTGGGCGTGAAGGTGACGGTAAGCACCTGCGTTCCAGCGTTCAGGACGGTTCCCGCGGCCGGCGAGTAAACAAATGTGCCCGAAACGCCTCCCGAAGTGGCGTTGAGCTGCGCCGCGCTCAGCGCCGTTCCATAAGTGATGGCAGCCGGCGCGCTCCAACTGATGGTCGGCGTGATCTTGTCGTTTACCGTCAACGTGACAGAAGCAGTTGCGGAATTGTAGTCGCCGGTATCCGTAGGGTTGAATGTGACCGATAGGGTCTGCGAGCCGACGCCGAGGACTGTTCCGGAAGCAGGCGAATAGACAAAGGTCCCCGCAACCCCTCCCGAGGTGGCATCGAGCTGCGTGCTGCTCAATGCCATTCCATACGTAATAGGCGACGGCGTGACCCAGGCCAGCGCCGGGGTCGCTTTGTTGACTACCTGTGTGATAGCGATCGAGGTGACGGCAATGTAGTTGGCGTTGCCCGCAAATCCGGCCGTAATGGCGTGCGAGCCGGCTGTCAATGCGCTGGTCGAGAACTGGGCAGTGGTTCCGCCGATGCTGCCGCTGCCGATCGTATTGCCGTTGTCATAGAACGTGATCGTGCCCACGGGGCCGCTGGAGATTGTTGCCGTAAAGGTGGTCTGGTTCCCATAAGTCGAGGGATTGCCCGAACTGGCGACGCTCAGGGTGGGCGTCGCCTGATTCACGGTCAGCGTCACGGAACCGCTCGCCGGAGTGTAGTCGGTCGAATCGGTGGGTGTGAAGGTCACTCCAAGGGTCTGCGATCCGGCACTCAGGATGGCGCCTGCGGCCGGTGAGTAGACGAAGGTCCCGGCCACCGCGCCGGAGGTTGCGTTCAGCTGGGTCGCACTCAGCGCCGTTCCATAGGAGATCGCCGCAGGCGTCGGCCAGGTGATTGTCGGCGTGGCCTTGCTCACAGTGAACGAGAGGATGGACGAAGTGCTGGTCAGAAAGTTGCTATCGCCTGGATAGCTGGCGGTCAGGCTGTCGGCGCCTGTCGGAAGCGTGGTCAGAGTCAGCGCGGCGACGCCGCCCGACAGTGTCGCAGTCCCAAGAGTTGTTGCCCCGGCCTTGAATGTGACCGTCTCGCCGGCAGTCGATAGATTGCCCGCGGCGTAGGGACTCAGGGTAGCGGTGAGGGTGACCTGCTGGCCGTACGTGGAACTGGAGGGCGAAGTCTGGAAGGCGATGACGGTGGCGGCCGCCGAGGCGGTCAACGATGTCGTGCTCGAAGTACTCGAGGTGTGGTAGCTGTCGCCCTGGTAATCGGCCTGTATGCTGTGGCTCCCGGTACCGGGGATGGAAACCCCGGTTGCCGTGGCGGTCGCGGTGGCGGTGACGCTGTCGAGCAGAACCACAGCCTTATTGTTGCCCTGCATCGGAATCACCAGATCCGGGTTGCCATCGCCGTTGAAATCCGCCACGGCCATGCTGCTGCACGCCGTGCTGCCGGTCGAGCTGGACACTGCAGCCTGGAAAGTGCCGTTGCCGTTTCCGAGAAACTTATCGACGGTGCCGGTGGTCGTGTCGCAGGTGGCAAGATCCAGGTTGCCATCGCCATTGAAGTCGGCTGTGGCGATGGTCTTCTGACCGCTCTGGGCGCTGAGAGTGGATGGCGAGGCAAAGGTTCCGTCGCCGTTGCCCAGCAGGATTGATACCGCGGTACTTCCGGAATCGGGAACGGCGATGTCTGGTTTTCCGTCGCCGTTGAAGTCCCCGATCGCCAGACCCCCGGGCGACGGGTTGGCGCCGGCCGCAAAGGGCGAGCCCGAGGGCTGCGTGAAGCTGCCGGCGCCGTTGCCAAGAAGCACGGTCACCGAACTGGCTCCGTTGTTGCCTACCACGAGGTCCATGTTGCCGTCGTTGTTTAAGTCGGCCGCGGCAATCGAATACGGGTTGCTTCCCGTGGCAAATGTACCGGTGGTTGGGAAGCCGCCGCTGCCGTTGCCCAGCAGAACCTCCACCTCGTTGCCCGAATACGAGACCAGCGCCAGATCGAGGTTGCCATCCTTGTTGAAGTCTGCGGTGACAATCTCCGTAGGCTCGTTGACTACGCCGATGCTGCTGGGGGTTTGGAAAGTTCCGTTGCCGTTCCCAAGCAAGATGAAGACTTTGTTGGCGTAGTAATCGGTCACGGCAAGATCGACATTGCCGTCATCATTGAAGTCCCCGGCGGCGATGCCGACCAGCACTGAACCCGAAACTGTCACTGGAGAGCCGGAGGCGGCCGTAAACGTTCCATCCCCGTTGCCCAGAAGGATGTATACCTTTTCTCCGCTCTGGTCCACAACCGCCATGTCGGGGATTCCGTCCCCATTGAAATCCGCAACCGCCACATCGCGTGAAACCGCGATGGTGCTATAGGAACTGGCGGCCGTGAAGGTCTGGGTGAGGGCGCTCGAGGACAACGTTGGCGAGGCGACGGTATAGTTCGCATTGCTGGTGTCCACGAATGCGACGGCGCCGCTGGGAGCAACGATCTTGCTCGCGCCCGAAACCACCGTGCCGGTCAGGCTGTAGTTGCCGGCCGAGCCGCTCGAGGAGATGGTGGTGGTCGTGGAGTAGGTTCCGGAGACTGTGACCGACTGGGTAACTGAGGTGCCCGAGGAGTCGGTGCTGTTACCGGCAAAAACGGCCTTGTACGTGTGGGAGCCGATTGCCGGGACAATCTTGATGGAGGCCACGCCCAGGCTGGTGAGCTGGGCTTTGCCTGCGATGGCCTGGTTAAGGCAAGCCGAATAGCTGGTATCGCAAAAGGTCACGCTACCGGGAGTGACCGCGGAGCCGCCCGAGGAGACGGTCGCGGTGAGGGTCAGCGCCCCGCCGTGTGTCAGCGTGCTGGCTGAGAGCGCCAGTGTGACGGTCGGCGTATCGTCGCCCACGCTCAGCGTCACGCTGGCGTTCCCGGTGCTGTAATCGGTGGTATCGGTGGGTGTAAAAGTGACCGACAGGGTGTGCGAGCCAATCCCGAGCACGGTTCCGAGCGAGGGTGAATACACAAACGTCCCCGGCAGAGAAGAGGTCGCATCCAGTTGAGTAGCGCTCAGCGCGGTTCCGTAGCTGATCGATGCAGGTGCAGGCCATGTGATGGTGGAACTGGAGGAGGCCTTGTTGACAACCTGGTTGAGGTTCGGGGACGTGCTGCCGGTAAAGTCGCCGGAGGTGCTGCTGTAGATGGCCGTGATCGTGTCGGTGCCAGTGGCCAGTGCCGTAGTTGTGAAGGATGCTTGCCCGCTCGAGTTGAGCGTGACGGGTGAGCCGGTGCTGACGCCATTGACCTTGAACTGCACCGTGCCAAGCGGAAGCCCGGTTCCCGCGGTGGGCGCAACCGTGGCCGTAATCGTCACCGAGGCGCTGAAGGTGGAGGGGTTTGCCGAGCTGGACAGTGTTGTGGTGGTGGCGGCCGCGACAGCGGTGCCAGACATGTTGATCACCTGCTCGGAGCCAGTGACGGCGAGGGAGTTGTTGGTGAGGATAATGGAGCCGGAGACCGAGCCTGTGATAGTGGGCTCAAAGTCGACGGCGTAGATGCAGTCCTCGCCCGAGCCAAGGGAGCCGGGGCCAGAGGACGGGGTCAGCTCAGGGCAGGTCGTAGCGGCGTCGAGCGAGAAGTAGCTGGAGACGCTCGGATTCGATCCGGAACTGGGGGGCGCGATGATCAGATTGGAGTTGCCAATGTTGGAGAGCCTGGCGGACTGTGGATCGTCAGTCGCGTCGGAGGCTCCGACAGCAGTATTGGTCGGATACGTAAGCGCGGATTGGCTGACGGCGACCGCTCTGACTCGGTTGTTGGCCATGTCAGCTATATAGAGATTGCCGGCAGAATCGAGGCTGAAGCCTGTCGGCTGATTGAGATCGGTGCCGGTGGCCGCAACCAGGTCTGCGACATATCCGGCATTGCCGTTACCGGCGACGGTGGCGATATCGCCGGAACCGGCGGAGACTTTGCGGATGCGATTATCTCCCGTATCGGCAATGAACAGATTTCCGGCGCTGTCGACAAAAAGCTCGCGGGGTGCGTTCAACTGTGCTGCGGTGGCAGCTCCGCCATCGCCGCAACTGCTGGTCGAGGGAGAGCACGCAGTGCCGGTGCCCGCAACCGTAGTGATGTAGCCGGGCCCCGAATTCGAGTTGAATGCCTGAACCTTGCGTACACGATTGTCAGACGAATCGGCAATGTAGAGGTTATTGGCGCTGTCAACGAAGATGCCGCGGGGACTGGTCAGGCTGGCTAGCAGGGCCGAAGCGCCGTCCCCGCAGTTATCCGTGGATGCTGCACAGGCTGTGCCGCTGCCCGCAACGGTTGTAACGAAGCCGGTCGAGGCGGCAACCATGCGGATTCGATTGTCGCCGCGATCGGCGATGTAAAGGTTGCCATCGCCATCCATGGCCAGCTTGCTGGGCGCATTCAGGTTTGCACTGGTGGCAGCGGCGCCGTCGCCGCATGTGCTGGTGGGGCTGGCGCAGGCGGTGCCCGTGCCGGCAATGGTTGTGATGATCTGCGTGCCCGCCCAGACCTTGCGAATCCGGTTGTCGCCCCAGTCGGCGATGTAGAGGTTGCCGGACCCGTCGACGTATACGCCGGTGGGGTTGTTGAGCTCGGCGCTGGTGGCAGCGGAACCATCGCCGCATGTGCTGGTGGGGCTGGCGCAGGCGGTGCCGGTTCCGGCGACAGTAGAGATGACGCCGCCAGGGGTGAATCTACGGATGCGGTTATCGCTGGTGTCGGCAACCCAGACATTGCCCTGAGAGTCAACAAAGGCGCTCTGTGGGGAATTAAGGGTTGCGGAAGTGGCGGCGCCCGTGTCTCCGCATGCGGGATTGCCTGTCGGGCTTGCGCAGGCTGTGCCGGTGCCGGCGCTCGTTGAGATCACCCCGGGGGTCAGCGCAGCCAGCGGTCCGGTCCCGATTCCGGTCAGGGCGAAACTGATATTGCCGGTGCTTGTGACAATTTGGAGGGGAACGCTGCGGCTTCCAGGGTAAGCAGGTGTGAATGTAACCGGGAGAACACAGGTCGCGCCTATGCCGTTGTTGGATCCAACCGCACATCCGGTGACGGCGCCAAGGGTGAACTCCTGGCTGGCGCCCTGCGACGTGGCCACGGTGAAGCTCGTGATCGTCTCGGTGGCGGTGGTGATGAGGCTGAGGTCCTGGGTGGCGCTGCTGGACGCAATTGGGGTCTGGGGCAGGGAAAACGCGATACCGCTGGCCGTTACCTTGCGGATGCGGTTGTCCCAGCTGTCGGCAAGATAGAGGTTGCCGATGCGGTCAAAGGCCACGCCGGCGACGCCGGAGAACTCGGCACTGGCAGCAGCTCCGCCGTCCCCGCAGGAGCCCGTGGGAGTGCCACACGCGGTTCCGCTGCCGGCAAATGTGGTGATGATGCCTGTGGCGCCATTCACACGACGCACGCGTCCGTCGCCGTAGTCGGAGATATAGATATTGCCTGCGGCGTCGACGGCCAGGTTGGCAGGATCCAGAAGGTTAGCGCTGGTGGCGGCGCCGCCGTCGCCGCAGCCTGCGGTCGGGCTGGCGCACTGGGTGCCATTGCCGGCGACTGTGGTGATATAGCCAGTGGTGGCGGAAACCTTGCGAATGCGCTCGTCCGCGTAGTCGGAGATATACCCGTTTCCCGCACTGTCGAAGGCGATTCCGCGAACGTAGGTGAGGTTCGCGCTGGTTGCAGGGCCACCGTCTCCGCAGCTGGCGGTCGGACTGGAGCAGTAGGTGCCCGTTCCGGCGACCGTGGAAATGATGCCCGTCCCCGCGGCTACTCTCCGGATTCGATAGTCGCCATAATCTGCAATATAGAGATTCCCAGCGCCGTCCAGCGCCAGGTCGATAGGCTGGTTCAGATTGGCGCTTGTAGCCGCCCCGCCGTCACCACAGGCTGACGTCGAGTTCGCGCACGCCGTACCGTTGCCCGCAACCGTCGTGATGTAACCCGTGGCAAAGGCTACCTTGCGGATGCGATTGTCCTTGCGGTCGGCGATGTAGAGATCCCCGGCGGCGTCGACGACCACTGCGTTGGGATAGTAGAGGTTGGCGCTGGTTGCCGCTCCGCCGTCCCCGCAACTCGCCGTCGGACTCGAGCACTGGGTTCCGTTGCCCGCAACCGTGGTGATGTCTCCCGTTGAAGCCGATACCTTGCGAACCCGGTTGTCCGAGTTGTCCGAGATGTAGAGATTCCCGGCCGAGTCGACGGTAACATGCTGCGGGTTATTCAGATTGGCGCTGGTCGCTGCATCTCCGTCTCCACAGGCGCTGGTGGAGGCACTGCATGCGGTTCCACTCCCGGCTACCGTTGTAATCGTGGATTGGATCGTCATCTGTGCAAGGGCGGCGCAACAGGAAATCCCTGCGAATGAGATCAGGAGGGCACAGGCTGCAATGGCCCGGTTGTCTGCCCGGCGGGCGACCGTCGAAAACAAAACCAACCTCGCTCGCGCATCCGATCGTATTGAACCCTTTCGCGGAAATTGCATAGTGGAACTTACCGCTAAAGCAGAGCCATATGGCGCTCGATGGGAGGATGCCCCTGTCATGATTCCCATTGCGCCGTATGCCCTCCATTAGGTGTATCGGCATGCGAAGCAACGACCTTTCTGCGTCAAATTGATTAAGCTCCTGCCTTAAAGGTGTTAATTTCCAAATTACTTTGGTTCCTAAAGCAATCCGCGATGCTGTCCAGACTAGGAGCGTGTCCGAGTAATAGAATGGGGTGCGTAAAAAGGGCTTGAGTCGTGAGCGGGAAGCTGCGAATCTGGATGCATGGCGAAAGTTTATCGTCCCTATTTTCCTGAGCAGGATTTTCTTCTTCCGCCCAGTTTGCGCGAGTGGCTGCCGGAGAGCCATCTGGCGTATTTTGTTTCCGACATGATGGACCAGTTGGACCTGAGCGGGATCGAGCAGCGCTACGAGCGCGAGGATCGGGGCCATCCACCGTACCATCCGCGCATGATGAGCAAGGTTCTGGTCTATGGCTATTGCGTGGGCGTGTTCTCGTCGCGCCGGCTTGAGCGGCGCCTGATCGAGGACGTGGCGTTTCGCATTCTGGCCGCCGGCAACGAGCCGGACTTCCGCACCATCTCCGAGTTTCGGCGCATCCACCTGAAGGCGCTGGAAGGATTGTTTGTGCAGGTGCTGGAACTGGCGCGGAAACTGGGCGCAATGAAGCTGGGCCGGGTTGCCATCGACGGCAGCAAGATCAAGGCCAATGCCAGCAAGCACAAGGCGATGAGCCACGAGCGCATGCTGCGTGAACAACAGCGTCTGCGCGAGGAGGTCAAGCGATTACTGGCCGAAGCCGAGCAGACCGACAAGGACGAAGACAAACACTTCGGGCGCACCCGTCGCGGCGATGAACTGCCAGCCGAGTTGGCCCGCCGCGAACAACGCTTGCAGCGCATCGCAGAAGCCCGGGAGGCGCTGGAGCAACGAGCCCGCGCCGAGGGCGAAGAAAAGCGAAAGGATAAGAACTCGGACAAGAACCATAAACCAGGCGCAGGCTCGGGGCGGCGCCGCAGCTCCAAGGCTGAGCCCAAGCCGGAAGCACAGCATAACTTCACCGATCCGGAGTCGCGTATCATGAAGGGGCCGGACGGGTTCGTGCAGGGCTATAACGCGCAGATCGCCGTCGAGCCAGTGCTGCAACTGATCGTCGGTCAGGCACTAACACAACAGACGAATGACAAGAAACAACTGCTGCCGATGATCGATGCCGTTCAACAGCAAGCAGGACAGAGAGTCCGCGAAGTGCTGGCCGATAGCGGCTATTGCTCGGAAGCCAATTTGCACCAAGCGGCAAAGAAGAAGATCGATCTGTACGTAGCCACGGAAAAGTCCAAGCACAGCCAGACGGCGCAACCAGCTCCCCGTGGCCGCATCCCCAAGTCGGCCACGCTGGTGGAAAGAATGAAACGCAAGCTGAAAACCAAGGCCGGGCGAGCCATCTACGCCGGACGCAAGACCATCGTCGAACCGGTTTTCGGACAGATCAAGCAAGCACGGGGTTTCCGGCAGTTCCTGCTGCGCGGCGTGGACAAGGTACGCGGCGAATGGGCGCTGGTGTGCACCACGCACAACCTGCTCAAGCTGCACCGCCTGATAACGGCCTGAATGCCGGCAAATCAGGCCAATCAACCAGAAATGGAGGACAGCCCTCCGCTTCTTGAGCTGAAAAAGACCCTCCCAAAAACCTGTTCCGCCATTCGCCGGACATACCCGTCCACAGATGCACCGTTCGCTGCTTACTCAGACACGCTCC
>Ga0302320_10017705_pt1 | contig 14439 bp, 7 predicted proteins | sample Bog_T0_3_FD_202130 | JGI IMG/M metagenome (GOLD analysis project Ga0302320, IMG submission 202130) | Peat permafrost microbial communities from Stordalen Mire near Abisko, Sweden - Bog_T0_3 | ecosystem: Environmental > Terrestrial > Soil > Wetlands > Peat | place: Sweden: Abisko, Stordalen Mire...
TCTCCGAGTACGCCCCCTGAAATTGTTCCGGCTTGCCGCGATCGGAGAGCTGGCCTTCTTTCGAAGCCTCGGTCAGGCGCGCCATTTCTTTCTGCAGGTTCTGCACCACAATCGCGATATTGTTAACTGCCTGCTTCATCTTTTCGTGGTCGCCCTTGTAGGTCTGGGCGATCAACTCGTCGATTTTGCCGGTGGAGATTTGAGCGAGGATGCGATTGCCCTCGCCAATCGGCAGCAGAATCGCGTCCAGCATGGTGTTGACGCCGCGCACGATCTCCGAGTACGCCCCCTGAAATTGTTCAGGCTTGCCGCGATCTGAGAGCTGGCCTTCTTTCGAAGCCTCGGTCAGGCGCGCCATTTCCTTCTGCAGGCTCTGCACTACGACCGCCACATTATTGACCGCTTGTTTCATCTTTTCGTGGTCGCCCTTGTAGGTCTGGGCAATCAGCTCGTCGATCTTGCCGTTGGAGATTTGCGCCAGGATGCGATTGCCTTCGCCAATCGGCAGCAGAATCGCGTCCAGCATTTCGTTGATGCCTTGCACGATTTCGCGATGGACCCCATCGAACTGCTCGACCCGGCCGCGCTCGGTGAGACGGCCTTCCCGGGACGCGTCCAGCAACCGCATGATTTCCTGCGAAACCAGCAGCACCTTGCCGTCCCCCGATTTTTGCGCGCCGCCCGACCGGCCGCCGGCACTATGCCCGTTCCCACCGTTTCCCGCAGCGTTGCCCTGCAACTTTCGGCTTTCGCGTACAACTTTAGTTGGCATGACTTCTGACTCCTTGATTAGATTGAATTTCTCTTTCACCCTTGCCGTGCGACCTTATCCAGCCGCTGTGATTTCCCCCCCGACGGACCGGGTGGTTACAAACCCGGACGAACTTGTGCTTATCGCGTGTGTTCCTACACCGCCGCTCCTTTGGCGCGCGGCCGCGCCGCTGTGCGTCGAAGCGCCTCCCGTACCAGGCGGTGCGGATCAAGAATCAACGCCACGCTTCCGTTCCCGAGAATAGTGGCCCCGGAGATCAATTCAACGTGCCGGTAGAATCGGCCTAGATTCTTAATCACCGTCTGGTGATCTCCGAGCACCTGGTCGACGACAAAGCCGTAGTGCCCGTCTTCGGTCTCGGCCACCAAAATTTGCTCGCGCTCCGGCTGTTTGGTCTTGATGTCGAAGTATTCGCGGAGGCGGATATAGGGGATAATTTCTCCGCGCACATAGGCCACATGCTTGCCGTTGGCCTTCTCAATGTCTTGCCGCGTCAACTCGATGCATTCCAGAGTGGTGGCGAGCGGCAGCACAAAATAGGCTTCCCCGACCCGGACCAGCAGCCCGTCAATGATGGCCAGGGTGAGTGGGAGGCGCAGGGTAACCGTGGTTCCGCCGCCGGCCTTGCTGGTGATGTCGATCGTTCCGCGTAAACCCTCCACCTTGCGCCGGACCACGTCCATGCCCACTCCCCGGCCGGATACATCTGTGATCTGCTTCGCCGTGGAAAACCCGGGTGCCAATATAAAGTTGAAGATTTCGTTCTCGCTAAGCTGCGCGTCCGCGGCCGCCAGACCTTTTTCAATGGCGCGCGCGCGAACCGCTTCGGCGTTGATGCCGCCGCCATCGTCCGCCACGCGGATCAGAACGCTGGCCCCGGAGTGCTGCGCGGAAAGATGGATGGTTGCGCTGGGACGTTTGCCGGCGGCAAGGCGGCGGTCGGCCGGCTCGATGCCGTGATCCATGCTGTTGCGGATGAGATGCATCAGCGGATCGTTCAGCTCGTCGATCACGCTCTTATCGAGTTCGGTATCGGCGCCCTCCATGGTGAGTTCGACCTCTTTATGCAAATCCCGCGCCAGGTCGTGAACCAGCCTGCGGAACCGTTCGAAGGTGGCTCGAATGGGCAGCATGCGGATGCTGATGGAACTCTCCCGCAAGGCCGTGGTCAGCCGCTCGATTTCTTCCGATACCGTCGCCACCTCCGCATCCTCGTGGCGGGCGGCGATCTCGCCCAGCCGGGCTTGCATGGTTACCAGCTCGCCCACGAGATCGACGAACTGGTCCAGCTTGGCGGCGGGAACGCGAATGCTGGATGCATTGTCGGGCGTATCCGAGGCGCGGCGTCCCCAGGGTGGGGGTTTCTTTTCCGCAGGCTTTGCCGCTACAGCGTCCGGGATCGAGGCCTGGCCCGCAGCCGGCGCGGCCGTTATTTCCGGCTTTGCTCCAGCCGTCATTTCCAGCGCCGGCTCGGCCCCCCGCTCGATCACTGACTCCGTCACTCGCTCGATCACTGGCTCGATCGTCAGCTCACAGCTGTCGGCCACGAAAATGAAGACGTCGGAGATCGCTTCCCGCGCGGCTGAAGTGGTGAGTATCATTTCCCATCGCAGGTAGCAGCGCTCCGGATCCAACTCGCCGATCGGCGGAATCGCCGCCATACTCGCTTTGGTCCGCAGGCTTCCCATCTGCTTCAGCTCGCGCAGCAGCAGCAGCGGATTGGTGCCGGTGCGCAACAGATCGCTTCCCGGGGAAAAGCGGATTTGCCAGTCCCGGGCTGCGCCCACGGCGGCCGCGGGAGATTCTGCAAGCGGGGATGACGATGGAAATGATGATGGGGATGACGATGCCGCCTCGGCGGCATGGCGGGTATCGGACTTCCCGGTCAACCGCCGCAATTTCGCCAGGATCTCGGCGGATACGCCGCTGTCCGCCGCGCCCCGCCCGCTGGCCGCCTCCAACATGGCTTTGATCTGATCGAGCGCCGCCAGCGAGAGGTTAATCAGCTCGGCGGTAACCTTGAGCCGTCCGTTGCGAACTTCGTCGAAAGCGTTTTCGAGGTTGTGACTGAACCCGGCCAATTCGTCAAAGCCAAACATCGACCCGGAACCCTTTATGGTATGCAGCGCGCGGAAAGCGCGCCCCATAAGTTCGGTGTCGTTTGGATTCTCGTTAAGTGCCAGGAGCGCAGACTCCAGCTCGACCAGGATCTCACGCGCTTCTTCCAGGAAGGCTAGTTTGAACTTGTCGATCGTCTGCTCTTTTGCCATGAACCACTCGGTGACTTACTTTCGAGCACTTCCTATGGGAAAGCTCTCAAAACCCGCATCGTTCACGGCCGCCAGGATCTCCTCTGGAACCGGCCCCGCCAGCTTGAGACTCCTGCCCGATCCTCTGGCTTCGCGGTCAGCCGCCCAAAGCAACTGCAACGCGGTAACGTCCAATTCAGTCGCGCATTCCAGGTCCACACACATGTCTTTTCCGGAGGCCAGTGCCTGGAGCAGAAGCTTCTTCAGATCTGCCGCGGTACTAATGTCGATCTCGCCCTTCAGCCGGATAAGACACAGAGCTTCGCCTTGGTCCAGGGTTAAGGACATAATCGTTGTCTTATTCTTAAATCGGCGCTTCGGGAGGGAACTTTAATGCTTGGACAGTCCCGCCAACGCCGTTTCCTCCTGCTTGACAGCGCCGGGAACTGCAGTTGCGGTGGTTAAGGGTGTGCCGCACTTTGCGCAGAAGTTCTCGCCACCGGGGAGGGCTGCACCGGCCTGGGGTTTGGGACATCGCGATTCGAGCTTCGTGCCACACTGAGAACGGAAGGCGGCGCCGTTAGCCGAAACCTGCAACGGGGGAAAGCGGAAGACTTATGCGAAGCAGCAGAAGTGTGGGAAGCCAGATGGCGCGAGAAGGGCGGACGTAACTCCGCCTTCTCGCGCCCAACCAACTCGGAGTGTCTTTTACGCGGTCACGAGTTGGTGCTGCTGGAGAGTCGAGGCGACAACGTCAGAGGTGTGAACCTGGGGCGTTCCCTCGATAAATCTTGCCAGCGTCTTCAACACTTGCGGATAAGTATTGGTGTTGTAGTTGTCGGCATCTTTCTTGTTTTCCCAGATGCTGATTGCGGTCACATCGATTCCGCCCTGGCCGCAGAATGTGATCTCGTCCTTAAAACCATTCTGCTTACGCAGCAAAGGCAGGACGTCTTTTTCAAAAGCTCGCGTGTAATCGGACAGCATATTCGGCTTCAGATGGAAAGTGACATTGCGTGCAAACGTATCAACCTCCTTAAAGGTTGTAGGGTTGTAGTTCGCTAAGAGGAGAGAACTTCAGATGGGCTCGGTCTGCCGTTCTAGCCCTACGCACACGCGCGACGGACTACATCGGACACTACATCGTTTTTCCCTTGACAGGAGCGCCCTGAGGTTGCAAACTCCATGGACCCGGTGAAGCCTTGCCGCGGGCCGACGAGGGTTGTGAGAACCCTTTTCCAGGATTCCGGCCTTTCCCCCTATCCCAGCGGACGCCGATACCGAAGCAGGACAATCCCGCGCAGGTTCGGGTGATCGTGTTGTATGCGATGAGAATGTGGGGAAGTTTTGTCTGCCCCGGGCTTTGGCAGCCGCAGCGATTTTGTCTTCATTTAGCGCGATGACTTTAGCCGCCAGATCCGAAAGACGGAGTCGGTATAAAAACCGGACGCCGCGAGGAATTTAAAAAGGGGAATTATGACATTAGGCCTCATGAGTTTGGTTACGCCATTAGGGCGCAGCGCCCGATTCGGACTGTCTCTGTTGGCATTGTCTCTGTTGGGCATCGGCTCACTACACGCGCAGCAGGTGGGCACCAACGTCAACATGGTGACGGGGACCCAGTGGCCTGGCGGCGACCCCTTCTTACAACGCCAGAACGAGCCCTCGATGGCGATCTCGTCGCGCAACCCGCTGCACATGGTTGCCGGCGATAACGATTATCGCTCCGTGGATCTTCCAGCCGTTTCTGGCGAGGTTGAACCCACGGGCGATGCGTGGTTGGGCTTCTTCACGTCCTTCGATGGAGGCCAGACCTGGACCAGCGTTCTAGTCCCTGGATACCCACAGGATACGTCCATCCAAGGGTTGTTTTCTCCAATTCATGGATTGGGCGCGGGGGCCGACCCCACCGTTCGAGCCGGCACCAACGGCATGTTCTATTACGGTGGCCTCGCCTTCAATCGCCAGCAGGGCGGAGCGAGCAAAGTATTCGTAGCCACCTACACGGATGACAACAACCTTGAGGGTGGCAATTCCATTCGCTATCTCTGGACTACGCCGGTCGATACCGGCAACTCCAATCTCTTCGAAGACAAGCCATCGATCGCGGTGGATATTCCACGTCCGTGGTCCGGGTTTTGCATTATTCCAGCTTTGCCGCTGAAAAACATCCAGATCTTTCCGGCGGGAACCGTTTACGCAGCCTGGACTCAGTTTACGGGTGAGGAATCGAACGGCGTTGCAGCCATTATGTTTTCGCGTTCCATCGACTGCGGTCTTACCTGGACCCCTCCCCAGCAAATCAGCGGTACCGCTAAGACGAATCAGGGAGCGGCGCTGGCCATCGATCCGAATACCGGTGCGCTTTACATAACCTGGCGGGTGTTTGCGTCCACGAATCCGACTCAGTCGGATGCCATCATGTACGTTGCCTCTTTCAATGGAGGTAGCACTTTTACCAAGCCCGCGCTGCTAGCTAACATTGACGCGTTCGATCAAGGCGATACCTACGTTTCTTTTCGCACCAACGATTATCCGGCAATTTCGGTCGATGCGGCCAGCCACGTTTACGTCGCGTGGAGCCAGCGTGAAGCAGGAAATATCAGCGCAAATGGAGGCGACGCCCGGATTGTAGTGTCGACTGGCATCCCTACATCGAATTCTAACGTACCCCTGCAGTGGAGCACGCCGCTGGTAGTTGATAATTGGGCTGGCCGCGGTCATCAGTTCATGCCCGGTATGGCGTTTTCGGCGGGAAAGCTGACCGTTGCATGGTACGACCTGCGCAATGATGACCTGCTCGCAATCTACACCGCTCTCGGAGTCGCCGGCGAATTTTCAGATACTCTCGAAAACGACGGTGGTGCGCCGAATTTCCCCGTATTCGGCACCTACATTCAAGATCCCGAACCACCCTACCCGTCGGATGCGCGCAGGCAGACACTTGATGTCCGCGCGGCGCAGGCAACACCCGGCAATCCTCCAGCGTTCTTTCCTTCCGTACAAGTCTCCGATTACTCTTTCGGGTCGCTGCCGGGAAGTTCGGAGATTCAACAGCTGCTGGTCGATCCGCCGAATCTGCCGATGTTCCAGAGCGGCACGCTGCCATTTTTTGGAGATTATATCGATGTCGCCGGACCGACGTTTATTCCCAATGAGAACGGCACTTGGCGCTTCAATAATCTGGCGACCGATCCCGATTTCACCCACGTCGTGTGGGCGGACAATCGCGACGTAGTTCCTCCCGCCGACGGGAATTGGGCAAACTACACGCCCCCCACATATCCCGGTACGGCCAGCATCTTCGACCCCACTCAGACTCGCCCGCCTTGTACCTCATCAACCCCCGACACCGGCGATCGAAACCAGAACATCTACACAGCGCAGCTTGCGCCGGGTCTCTTCCTCAGCTCGCCAGGGAACTCAAAGCAGTTGGGAACAGGCTCGAACGGCCAGTTGATCCAGCGCCAGTTCGCCATTGTTGTTGCGAACACGACCGGCCAGACGCAATATTATGAGCTGACCGTCGCAGCCCAACCAACCGGCGGCGCCGCATCTTTTCTTCAATTTGCTGTTGCGGGCCAGCCATTTCCGTTGACTCAAATTCAGGTTGAGGTTCCGGCTCTATCGAGCACCTCCCGAGCGATCTTTGTCACCTCTACGGTTGCGAATGCGACGGTGACGGTTAACGCCGCGCAACTGACCGGCCTGGGCGGCACTGTCGTGCCCGGGGGAGAAACTGCGTCAGTGACCATCAATGGCGACCCCAATAACCCTGCCAGTCAGGATCCGAACATCGCCAGCACCGAGAACTATACCCCTACGATCGCAACTCCGAACATCGCCAACCCGAACATCGCCAATCCGAACATTGCCAACCCAAATATCGCCAATCCCAATATTGCGAATCCGAATATCGCCAATCCGAACATCGCCAATCCGAATATTGCCAACCCAAATATCGCCAACCCAAATATCGCGAACCCAAATATCGCCAATCCAAATATCGCCAACACTGATCTCTCGGATGGCACCATCACCGACGGTACCTGGGCCATTACGAACACCGGTAATACATCCAGTGCATACGCCGTGAATTTGATTGGGCAAAGTCCGCCCCAGGGCATAGCCCTTCAGTTGATCGTTTACGGTACTTACGCGACCCCTCTCGTAACGCCCGCCTCAGGATGCACGCTGACCACGGAATCGCACTTCGTTCCGGTGACGAATATCATCAGCCCCTCGTTCACTACGCTGTCTCAGCTTTTCCAACCCGCTGCCAATAACCCTGCTTTACCCGGTCTGGCGCTCAAGCCGGGCGAGACGAAATACATCACTGTGCGCGTCTATGACCCGACGACCAATAACCCGGCCCAGGCTTTGCTCGATTACAACCCGATCACAGCCGTCACACCGGCCGTCGTATCGCAAGGCGCAAATACCGGAACCACGACTCCTCCGGCCACGCTCACCGTTGTCACTAAGGTATTGCCGCAAGCCACGCTCACCGGTGTGTATCCGACGCAGACGCTTCAAGCCACGGGCGGGTCCGGTGCTTACACATGGTCGATTGCCAGCGGCACTCTTCCCACGGGCATCACGCCGACCGCGGGCGGAGTAATTTCCGGAACGCCAACCGGAACCGCCGGGGCTTCCTCATTCACCGTTCAGGTGAAGGATGCGGTCGGCGATGTCGCGCAGCAGCCGCTGACCATCGTGGTGAATCCAGCGCCTGCGATTGCTACAACAAGCTTGAGTCCTGGCGATCAGGGATCGGCATATTCTCAACCACTATTGGCAGCCGGGGGCACGTTGCCGCTTAGCCCCTTTAGCATTTCCACGGGATCGCTTCCCTCCGGCTTGGCGCTGAATGGATCGATCATCAGCGGCACGCTCGCACCGATCGCGACAACTTCTAGCTTTACAGTAAAGATCACCGACGCCAATGGAGTATCGGCCACGCAGCCGCTTTCGATCACGGTGAATCCTCCGCCTATGATCACCACTACTTCCTTGCCGATTGGCGAGCAGGGGCGCCCCTATTCCACGGCCATCGCCGCTACTGGAGGAACTGGAGCGCTTTCCTTCTCCACGCAGATTGTTGACGGCCTGATCCTCAATTCGTCGGGCAGTTTCATCGGGGTTCCGAGTGCGCCTGGCTCGTTCCCCTTCACCGCGATTGTGATGGACGGTCTCGGTGTCACTGCCTCCCAGGCGCTCATCCTGCCGGTAAATGCGCCGCTTGCCTTGAACGCGGCTTCTTTGCCCGCGGGCAATCAGAATGTGGCTTATCCGCAACAGCAATTGGTGGCCAGTAGCGGTGTGCCGCCATACAGCAACTGGACGTGGGCTCCGGCGCCGAGCTCATCGTTGCCTCCCGGCTTATCCCTCAACATATTGTCGGGAACCATCACCGGAGTGCCGACCGCCGCAGGAGCTTTCTCATTCATCGTAAGCGTCAGCGACTCACTCGGCGCAACCGCGACGCAAACCTACTCCATTGCGGTGCTTGCCGCCGGTCCGGTGATCGGCACATCGTCCCTGCCCAATGGCCAGTACAACTCGCCCTACACGCCCTTGACCCTATCGGCAACCTCCGGAACCCAGCCTTATACATGGTCTCTTGGATCTGGTGGTGCTTTGCCCGCGGGCATGGCTCTAAGTTCATCGGGCAGCATCTCAGGAACACCTGCCCAGGCGGGCATGTGGTCCATACCGATCACGGTGACGGATGCAAATTCGCTGACCGCAAACGGAGCTCTATCTCTCACCGTCGGTTTGGCGACCGGCTATGCCGGTAACGCCAATTGCTACATGCCCTATCCCACCACGCCTATGTATTATTTAGGTAATGGCATCGCCGGCCCCTGGAGTGTAACCGCCCCCGGAGCTTTGAGCGGGCAGTTGACATTCCTCCCCGCAGTCACGGCCACGGTCGCTGGCTTCGTCAGTACCAACGGCACGACTGTTACCTGGGTCAGCAACCAGGGAGGCCAAAACGACCAGTTCTACTTGTCACCCACCCCTTCTTCTATCGTAATTAACAACGTCACCTACGGCGTGGCCTCCGTCAATTCGGCGACCACCCTGACCCTCACGCAATCGGCGGGCGTGCAAGGCTATGTTCCTTACTCCTACACGATCCCGGCTGGCGGCAACTTGTTGACCGGCTGCTTGTGGGGAGCTATTTCAAGCGCTTCCTACCAGTTGCAGCTTACATCGGGAACGTCAACGTTCACCCTGCCGTTACAGGTCGTAGCGCAGGACACACAGGATAACGGCACTGTCAACGTCGATTCCGCTGGCGTAGGGAACCTGCCGCCGAGCGGCTTCCAGCAGGGTGTGGTTACACCCGGGCAGAGCTTCGCATTCCTTCCCGGAAATTATGCCGCGGATTCCGGTTTCAGCGGGAATGCGCTGTTCGGATTTACCGGTGCCGCTCCGCAGCTCTGCGGCACTTTCCAGAATGTGCCAAATTCGCTTACCGCCGCATCACAGCCGGGTCGCTTCGATATCGCAATCGACGGCACAACCCAAGGCTGTACGCCGATTCCCGCATTTCCAACCAGCCCGGCTCCGATCGTGTTCGAGTCGGTGGATTCACTGCCCGGCCCAACCTTCTTTGGCGGGGCCACCACTCTCTCAGGCCTGGTGCTCTCCTCGGGTAATTCGAACGCGTTCGCGGCTGCCGGCAACGTGCTTGAGATCGAAGCTGGCGGCACCAACCCGAATCCAGTGACCGTGGCATTTAACTACACGATCAACAACACCGGTTGTCCAGGTTGTATCGATCAGCTTCAGGTTGGTTTGAACACGGACCCGAGCCCACAAACCTACGCTTATAACGGTGGATCTTTTAATTCCGGGAGCGCTAGCGTCAACATCAACGTGCCCAACACCCCGGGCCGGTACTATATCGCGATCGATTTCGCCGAAGATTACGGCTTCCTGTATTCCTCGGCATATTGGGCGAACGGGCAGCCGACCGCCACGCGATACATCGGCGTGGTCGACGTCTGGTAGTGAGGGCGGGGGGAAGAGCCTAGCGAACTGCGCTTCCGTTTGCTTCTAGCGAGCGGAGGCGTTTTTTTGCGTCGGCCGCCAGAGCATCGTTCGCGCTCTTCTCGCGAGCCTTCAGGTAATTTTGGTAGGCTTCCGCGGCGCCGGGACTGCCTAATCCTTCGCGCGCCCGCCCCAGGTAGTAATACACGGGCGCAAAATAATGCCAGCTGGGTTCGTCATCCAGGAATACAGCCGTGGCTTCTCCGCGCCGCTTGACGCAGGCGTCGAATTCCGTATCAGCGTCGGTGAATGCGCCCGCCTCCAGATAGGCGCGTCCCAGGCCGAAGCGGCCCAGCCAGGTATCGGCGATTTTCTGCGCGTCCTGAAAGGTTCGCACAGCGCTGCGGTAGTCCTTTTTCTTCATCTGCACTTCGGCTTCAATCAACTTGCCGTAAGCTCCGGGATCTGGTTCCAGACGCTGGCTCAACTTCTGGCTGAGTTCCATAGCTTTGTCGCCTTTGCCCGCTTCCAGAAAAATCATCGCCGCGGGGTAGAGCAGGCTTTCGTCGGCGCTTCCGGTCGAAGCTTGCTCGGCGGCAGCGATGGCCTTCGCGGTCTGTCCTTTCATCAGCAGAGCTTGAGCTTGCATCACGTACTTAGCGGCAGCTCGCGAGGGATCTTTTGCTGCGAGATCGGCATGGACGGCCGGTTCCAGAATCGAAAGCGCATCTGCGGGACGCCCCTGATACAAAGCCATATCCGCCAGCCCCACCGCCGCGGCGGAGGCGCCCCAGGCACTGATCGGAGCGACTTTCTTGTAAGTGTCAGCCGCGGCGGCGTCATCGCCCCGCGCCAGCTGCGAAACCCCCAGGCAGATATATCCCTTCTCGAAATTCGGATTCAGCTTCAGCAACCGCTCCGACTCGCGAATCGCCACGTCAAAATCTCCGGCATACATGGCGAACAAGCCGTAGTTATTCAGATACAGAACATTGTTCGGATAGAGCGCAACCACACGCTGCTCATCATCGACCGCTCCCGTCATGTTCCGCGCATAAAACTCGGCCAGCGCCAGATTGCCTATGCCGGCGGAGTCCGCTGGAAACTGCTTCTCTAGCGCTTTGTACTGCTCGATGGCCTTCTCATAGTCGCGCTCCATCAAGTAATAAGCGCCGCGGGTCCGATACTTCTCGCGATCGGTCATGCGGTCGATTTTCGACATCGCCAGCTTGAAGTTCTTCTCCGCATCTTCCTTGTGGCCCATGTTGGCTAGGATCACTGCCATTCCGGCATAGGCGCGCCCGAGGTTGGAATCGAGCTCAGTGCTGCGCTTGTAGGCTTGCAACGCGTCGTCCCACTTTCCCTGCCATTGCAATTCCTGGGCGAGCGCGTATTGTTGCGAAGCTTCGAGCGATTGCGAGGAGAACGTCTCGGCGGCCGCCAGCTGCGCCGATTTTGGCGTCGCATCACCCAGTGCCTTTCTGAAGCCGGCGGCGATGCGGGCAACCGCCTCACTCACCTCCTTCGCAGAAGCGGCGGTGGCGTTCTCACTGTCAATCACCTTGTTCGTTCTAGGATCGAGGGCCTGCGCAGAAATCGCATATTTGCTCCCGTCCTGACGGATCGAACCTGATATCACGACGCCCAGGCCTTCGCGTTGCGCGATCAGTCGCGCGGAATTCTCGTCAAGTTTCGTGGAAGTCGAGAGTTTGGCCAGAGTCTTGTGCGCATCGCCCCGGCTGTATGTAGTGATGAATGATGCACCTTCCAATGCCGTGCTCAACACAGGTTCGAGCGTGCCCTCGAGAACCGGGTTGCCCGTCTGGTTGGTGAAATCGGAAACCAGAATTTTCACGAGCGGGTGCGCCCCAGCGGAAGCCTTTGGCCGCAAGCTATAAATAAGAAATCCAGCCAGCAGAACGATGACCGCAGCCAGCGCAGAAAACACCTTCCAATTCGCGTGCGCCTTTTTGATGCCCAGCCAGGTTTCCAGATCATGGATGAGTGTCTCAATCGTCGGATAACGCGCCTCGGGGTCCAGCTGAATGCAACGCGTAATAATCCTGTTCAGAGGCCGTGGGATCTGCGGATCAGCTTCGATCGGGGGCGGGATTTGTTTCGTACCACGGTCGGTCAAGAGTCCTTTTAGCCCCGGAGAATGTGGCGGCAGATGACCGACGGTGAGTTCGTAAAGAATCAATCCCACCGTAAACAAATCCGAGCGAACCCCGAGTTTTTCGGCGCGTGCCTGCTCCGGCGCCATGTATTGGGGAGTACCCAGGATCGCACCGACTCGAGTCAGTCCGGCGGAGCCTTCCGCATCTCCCCGCGAAGCCTGCGTGAGCAGGATCACGGCCTCGGTGGAGCTGGCGATGCCGAAATCCATCACCGCCGCGCGACCCTCATGGTCGATCATGATGTTCTGCGGCTTCAGGTCGCGATGAACCACACCTGCCTCGTGTGCGGCCGCCAAACCATAGCAGACTTGCAGTATGATCTCGGCAGCTTCTCTCGGCGGGAGCTTGCCGCGCTTCTTCAGAATCTGCCCCAGTTCCTCGCCCTCGATGTACTCCATGCTGATGAAGCGCACGCGGTCGGCAACACCAAGGTCATAAATTCGCACTACGTTGCGGTGGGTGATCTGTCGCGCCAGTACCAACTCCTGGCGGAAGCGCTGCAGAACTTCTGTGCTGCTGCCCAGTTCCGGGCGAATCACTTTCAGTGCGACAAACCTATCCACCTCGGTGTCGTGAGCCTTGAACACAGCTCCCATGCCGCCCTCACCGAGGGTCTTCAGAATCTCGTAGCGACCGCCCAACACCGAACCCGGCGCCAGTGTGACTTTGCGGTAAGCAAGGGCGTCTGAGCCGGTGACCGCCTTGGACCAGCCAGGCGTTTCGATGTCGACGGTCCTATCGTCGTGGTCCTCCGTGATGTTGTCGACCATTTGGGTCTCATCTTGATCGACGGGGGTGGCCGTGCCGCAGGCCGGGCATTGATTTGCCGACTCAGGGACCGGGGTTTTACATGCCGGGCAGAGCATCAATGGGCCTGGTTGCCGAATGATTCGAAAAGGCGGAGTACGCCTGTCTCGGGTATCAATGTATCTTATCCTAATTGAGAAGCCGACATTGCTCCCCACTTGCTCCCGTGGTAAACTGTAGGTCCGCACGCCGGAGAGGTGGCAGAGTGGCCGAATGCGGCGGTTTGCTAAACCGTTGTACGGGCTAACACCTGTACCGAGGGTTCGAATCCCTCCCTCTCCGCCAGATGTCTCAGTGACTTACCGTTGCCCTTGCATTGCTAAGATTCACTTCCCTTGTTGCTCTGACAACAATTATGCAGTCATTTATGCAGTAGATCAATGGCACGATTCGGCCTGCTCTATCGTACCCAGAACCCTCTGAAAACCATTGCTGGGCAGGCACTTACGTCCAGCGGACTGGCCACGATCCCAGACGGACTATCAGACAGCCTCGCAAAAGATGACCTCGGATTTGTGACCGTCAGCAAAGCCGAGGGCGTCTTGTCGTGGCGAGAACACTCCGTCGGGATCGTAGCCGAATCGCTTGAAACTTTCGTATCGCAGGACCCAAGCAAAGAACGGGTACTCGTCGCAGAGGGCGTCGGCGACCGGATGAGTCGCAATCACGCCTGCGCTCTGGGTGAAGTGCTTCGCTAGTTTGACTGCGTGCGTAGTCTTCACCTTGTCGATGTACGGGAACTTGCCAGAATAGACATGGTGCATCGTCGTCGCATTGGTGCTGCCGAACCGCTCTGGGCGTGTCCCGCCAGCAAAGATGAACGCTGCTCGGGCAGGCCCGTTCGGTCGGGAATCGAGAGTGACTTTCTTGGTTTTCGCCAGCGTTCTGACTGACAGAGGGCAGGTGTGGTACTTCTGCTTCTTGCCAGTCGGCGGGCAGCGGTCGCACCCGTCCCATAGAAGGACAGCCCGCTTCGGCCACTCGACGAAGTCGGCGAGATGGCCTGCGACATGAATGAGGACGTGCCTCACTGCTTCTGATTCGATCTGAACTGTCTCACGGGCGAACCACCGTTCGATGGCGTTTGGGTCTATCGGTTCGAGTAGTGTGTTCGGGGATTCGAGGTTATAGGGCATACGCTATCTCACACCGGAGTTCGAGAGCTAGAATACTCCCATGGACTTCTATTACATCGTGAACAAAGGTGAGCCGCCGGGGCATGAAGGCGCTGCCAATCTGGGCGGCACCTGTGCTGCTTGGGCACAGTCGAAAGACAAAGATCAGACCGAAGTCATCTGTGTCTCCGGCATGGGCGGCGTCATTATCCGATTGACAAGTGCCGAGTCGGAGAAGATCGCCCGAGATTTTCTAAGTCCCAAGATCAAGTGACGAGGTGAGCTTGCCTGAGAACAGTATTGAACGGGAAATCGCT
>Ga0302320_10017709_pt1 | contig 14437 bp, 8 predicted proteins | sample Bog_T0_3_FD_202130 | JGI IMG/M metagenome (GOLD analysis project Ga0302320, IMG submission 202130) | Peat permafrost microbial communities from Stordalen Mire near Abisko, Sweden - Bog_T0_3 | ecosystem: Environmental > Terrestrial > Soil > Wetlands > Peat | place: Sweden: Abisko, Stordalen Mire...
AGCACGCGGCGGATGGTGTTGGCCGCGGCCTCAGGAAAGTCCGGCTCGCGCGGGTCGGGCATGTTGGGCGGCAGATACAGCAGAGCCTGCTGGCCGTAGTTGAAGTGCGAAGGCACCACCAGCTCCCGCGCCTCTTCCAGCCCCAGCCGCTTGCGCATGTGCTCAAAACCGCCCTGCACGGTCAGCGTGGCCGAGGTCAGCACGACGGTAGGAATGGTCTCAAACACCTGCTCCTGCAAGAGATCGGAGACATCTATGGGGGTGGCCTGGAGAAAGGTGGTGCGCGCCTGCTGCCGTGCCGTTCGGGCCGCACCTTTTTCCGCGCCTCCGAAGGCCGCGCGCCGCTCCATCCAATAGACCATGTTGTGCGCGTTCGACTCCAGCAGGAACTCAAGCTCGGTCCGCAGACGCGTCACGCGCTTGCGCAGCCCCGGCGCCTCGTCCACGCCCTTCATCTCCTCCATCTCGGCTTCCATGCGCCGCAGCGTGGCGCGCACCGCCATGTAGAGGTCGCCTGAAGTCTCCAGGAACTGCTCGCGCCCGGTAAACGGCTGGCGGCCGTCACTGGCCATGGGGAGCCCGGCAAAGAACATACGGGCGCGCTCGCGCAACTGCTGGGTGATGGCAGGCAGGCTGTCTGCGCCCTCTTTGCCGCGCAGCAGCACGTCGGTGTCGCGGGCGAGTTCTTCGAAGCGGATATTGCTGACCGAGAGGCCGAAGTAGTTGCTGGCTACCTCTTCCAGTTCATGCGCCTCGTCAAAGATGACGGCCGCGGCCTCAGGCAGAATTCCCGCGTCGGGCGCGCCGGCGGCCTCCTGGCGGACGGAGAGATCGGCGAAGAACAGGTGGTGATTGACGATGATAATGTCAGACTCGAGCGCCTTGCGCCGCATCTCGGTGATGAAACAGCGGCGATAGTCGGGGCAGGTGGACCCGAGGCAGGCCTCGGTGCGCGCGTCCAACTTGTGCCAGAGGGCGCTCGACTCGGGCATGCCGGAAAGCTCGGCCCGGTCGCCGGTCTCGGTGGTCTCTTCCCAGCGGCTGATCTGCTGGTACTGGTCGATCTCTTCCAATCCCGACAAAATGGGCTGATCGCGGAGGGCCTGTAGCTTGTGGCGGCAGAGGTAGTTGGCGCGGCCTTTCATGTAGCAGACGTGGAGGGTGCCGAGCAGCGACTCCAGAAAAGGCACGTCGCGGAAGTAGAACTGGTCCTGAAGGGCCTTGGTGCCGGTGGAGATGATGACTCGCTGGCCGGTGCGCAGAGCAGGCAGCAGGTAAGCCAGGGTTTTGCCGGTGCCGGTGCCTGCCTCGACGATGAGGTGGCGGCGCTCCTGGAGGGCCCGTTCGACGGCCTTGGCCATCTCCAACTGGCCGGGGCGGTATTCGAAAGGGAGGGATGAGCCCGCCAGGATGCCGCCCGGCGAGAAGAACTCGAAGAGGGTGGGCAGGGTTCGGGTTGAGCTGTCGGTAGGAGGCATCGGGCCGGCTCATTCCATCATAGTGAGCCGGGCCTCGGCCGGAACCTTCCCGGCTGATGACGAATGCCTCAGATGGCCTTGATGGCGGTTGTATGCTTTGGTTGGTACAGGCCGAGAGTACCGCCGCCCGGAAGCGTAATCCGCGTAATGTCGCCCCAGCGCTCCTGCACAATGGCAGAACAGGCCACGCCATGTCCCACCAATTCCGCGATCTCGCTCTCGATGTCGTCGCACATCAGGTAGAGTTCGTGGGAGCCGTTTTGTTCAGCGGGGTGGAATGCGACCTCGGAGGGTGGAAGCGCAAAGATCAGCCAGCCGTGGCCTGCATCCACCGACGGAAAGCGAAGGACATCGCGGAAGAACGCCCGGTCGGCCTCCGCGTCTTTGCTGAAGACAATCACATGTGCGCCAGTGACCATGGTGGTCCCCCTGCGCCTATTCTCGCAGAAATCGAGATGCCTGCCTTCAGGAGGCTATGGAACTCCCCCGCTCAGCCAAACTCCGGGTCTTTGCCCGTGGCAGTGGCCCGGTACTCGTCCCCGCTCAGCACCTGGCTGTGCCGCGCGTCCATCCACTGGCCAATCAGCAGCGTCTCCTCCGGCGTCGACCCGGCCTCCGGCGCGGCCGCCGCCTTCTGCAACTTCCTGCGGACCTCGGCTGCCTGCTGAGACGCCGCCGTCTTTTCCCCCTGCCCGGCAGAGTAGAGATTCGCCGCCTGAATGCTCATGGAGTTCCCGTGGATATGCATCGTGACCTCCCAGGGGAAGGAGGGCACTTGGCGCGCCGTTTGCCCAGCCGAATCTTGAGAAAACACTCAAGTTCCGCCCGAACAGGCCGAAAACCAAACAAGGTGAGATACTTAAATGAGGGCCTATACAATCTCTCAGGCGCGGACCCATCTCTCCAGGCTGCTCCGGGAAGCAGAAGCGGGGGAGGAAGTCGTCATCCTGCGCCGGAACAAGCCCGTGGCGAAAATCGTGCCCATACGGCCCGCCGCGCCTCTGGACCGCGAAATCTCTGAACCCACAGAGAAGTAGGCAGCACGCGGCACGGGGCGGGAAGCCCCGATTCTCCCCTGCCCGCGGGACCGGGTCTTCAACGAACATGGGTCATGGATTTTGAATTAGAAAGTGCCCTGCCGGCCTTTGGGGGCCGCAGCAACTGGAGATTATCTTGGCGAAGTATCGTAGAACGCTTGTACCCAGAGAGGCGGGCGCCCCGGCGCTGCCGCTGGTGGCGATTGTGGGACGGCCGAACGTGGGCAAATCGACGCTGTTCAACCGGCTGACCAAGAGCCGCCGGTCGATTGTGGGCGACGAGCCGGGCATCACGCGGGACCGCATCTATGGCGAGTTCGAGTGGCTCGGCCGGCCCTTTCGCCTCGTCGATACCGGCGGCATTGTGCCCGACGACCCGGAACTGATTCCGACCGAGATCTACAACCAGGCGAAGGTGGCGCTGGAAGAAGCCGATGCGATGGTGCTGGTGGTGGACGCGCGCTCGGAGCTGGCCAGCCCGGACTACGCGCTGGTGAAGCTGCTGCTGCGCGGGGGCAAGCCGCTGTTTCTGGCCGTGAACAAGGTGGAAGGCGACGCGATGGCCTACGCGGCGGAAAACTTCCGGCAGCTCGGCATTCGCAACGTGTTTCCCATCAGCTCAGAGCATGGGTTGGGCATTGGCGACCTGGTGGAGGCCATCTCCGCGGCGCTGCCTGCTCCGCCTGAGGCCGTGTTGACCGAAGAAGAGACCCTGGCGGCGGGAGAGGACGTTGCGGACGTTGAGGCGGATGCGCGGGAGATGGAGGACGGCGAGACCGAGGGCGATCTTCTTCCCATTCATCGCACGCACGGCGAGTTTGAGCAGCATGAAACATCGATCGCCATCATCGGGCGGCCGAATGTAGGCAAGTCCACGCTGCTGAACGCGCTCACGGGGAGTTCGCGGGCGATTGTTTCGCCGATCGCGGGGACAACGCGCGATGCGGTGGACGAAGTGGTGGAGTTCGAGGGCCAGCAACTGCGGCTGATTGACACGGCAGGCATACGGCGCAAAGGCAAGACGCACCTGATGGCCGAAAAGATGAGCGTGGTGATGGCGCGGCGCCACCTGGAGGCGGCGGATGTGGCGCTGCTGGTGATCGATGCGCAAGACGGCGTGACCGGGGCCGACGCCACCATCGGCGGGTATGCGCACGAGAGCGGGGTGAGCGTCATCATCCTGGTGAACAAATGGGACGCGGTGACCACGGGCCGCGCCGACGGCAAACCCGCGGCCGACCGCGATGTGTATGAGCAGCAGCTCCGGCGGACGCTGAAGTACCTGGACTATGCGCCGGTAATTTTTCTTTCAGCGCTTGAGGGAACTGGGCTGGGCCGCGTGATGCACGAGGTGAAGGCCGTGGCAGCGGAGCGGCGCAAGCGCGTGACCACGGGGCAGATGAACCGGTTCCTGGAGAAGATCGACTTTCAGCGCGCGCCGGTGCCCATGGCCAAGCGCGTGCGCATCTTCTATATGACGCAGGCCGCAGTGGCTCCGCCGACGTTCATCCTGTTTACCGATCGCGACATCAAGCTGCACTTTGCGTTTGAGCGGTTTCTGGAGAACCAGATTCGCGAAGCGTTCGGGTTCAAGGGAACGCCGATCTGGTTCAAGGTGCGGGCGCGGAATGCGGCGAAGAAGGAATAGTTCGGGACTGGTTCCTGCTTAATTCGTTGTAAAGCTCAGCACAGTTCCAGACGCCGTTCCCGCGGCGTTCGAAGCATTGGCCTGGAAGTAGTAGGTGGTCTTCGCCTTCAAGCCGGCGACGCTGGCGCTCACCGGCGTGGTTGCGATTCCCGCCAGCGCGTCGGTTTTCGGCGTGGTGCTGGTCAACGAGGTCTTGTTGGTTCCGTAGGAAAACCAGTACTGGGTCGTGGCGTTGTTGGCGGTCACCTTTCCGTTGAGCGTCGCGTTGGGGGTGTTCACGCTGCTGGCGGCAATGGTGGTCACCGTAGGGGCTGTAGCAATGGTGTAAGCCGCCGTTCCGGCAGCGCTGTTCAGATAGCCGGAGGCCGTGGCCAAGGCCTGCAAAGTCTCGCTCGCAGAAACCTTCACCGGGCTCGTGTACCTGGTGGATGAAACTGTCGGCGCGGTTCCGTTGGTGGTGTAGTAAATCGTCGCGCCGGATGTCGCATCCGTGATGCTGACACTCTGGATGGATGTGTAGGCGCCAGCCGCCGGCTTGAAGGCGGGCGTGGCCGCGGTGGGCAGATTGATGGTGTACTTGGCTTTTGAAACTGCGCTGTTAATGGACCCTGCCTCCGCGGCGATGGCCTGAATGGTTTCCGTGGCGGAAACAGCAATGGCGCCGGAGTACTTCTTTGACGAAGTCGTCGGCGTCGTTCCATCGGTGGTGTAGTAGACCGTGGCCGCTGCGGTTGCGTCGGTAACCTTCACGGTCTGCGGACTGGTAAATGTTCCGCCAGCAGGAGCGAACACAGGAGTAGCCACGGTATTGGACGGAATGGTCTCGGTTCCGCTGACCGCAATGCTCTGCGTGGTGCCGGCACCCAGCGAGCCGGTGGTGATGGTGACCGCCTCACTCAGCGCATTCGATGCGCCGCCGGTGCCTGTAGCAACCGGCGAGAAGTCGATGGTCAGCGTGCAGCTTGCGCCAACCTCCAGCACGGTGGTCGATGTGCAATCGCCCTTGGCCGCCGGGCCCTCGGGGAAATCGGCCGGGTAGTTCACCGCAAGAAAGTTGAGCGGCGCGGTGCCCTGATTGGTAAGGGTTACGATTTGCGGGCTGTCCTTGCTGGTCGCATCCTCAGCTGTGGTGTTAAAGGCAAATGCGGGCGGCTGTGTCACGTCCAACTTATTTACGGATCGCGGTACGGCGGGCAGATTGCCCCAATCGGAGACGTAGACGTTTCCGTAGTTATCCGTGGCGATACCGGTCGGATTCTGAAGCGCGCTCATGATTTTGGATTGAAGATAGCTTCCATTGGACTGTGGAGTCAGCTTGATCACTGCGGCCGGAACGACTGTGAAGTAGCCGGCATCGGTCACGTACACGTTCCCCGCGTTGTCCACGGCAATGCCATTGGGTGACGCCAACCCGCTGCCGATCTCGGTCTGCGTGTATTGACCGTTGGAGAAGGTCTCCTTGTAGACGTATCCCACATCGTTCGACCCGTTTTGAATGACATAGTCTTCGACTGTCACGTAAACATTCCCTGACCCATCGACTGCAACCGCGGTTGGGTATACCGGGTCACCCACTGTCATTTGCTGGTAGCCGCCGTTCGAAGGTGTCTCCTTGAATAAATTGCCCGGAGCCGAATAATAGTTATCCCCTGCGTCGGCGATGTAGATTTGGCCGGCGCCATCGACCGCAATTCCCCCGGCATGGTTGAAATCAGATCCGATCGGTGACTCCGTATAGGCCCCGCCGGCAGGAGTCATCATGAACGCGTTCGCGTAGATTCCGCCCAGGAGATCGATGTTTCCTGCGCCATCCACTGCCACGCCGGTGGCCGATTCGGTTACGTCGCCGAATACGAATGGGATGGTGCTTCTGGTATAACTTCCGTGCGACAGGGTCTCCTTGATTACGATGCTGTCAGCGACGTAGATATTTCCAGATGCATCCGCCACAATGCCCGCTGGGTTGTAAAAAGGCCCCGGCAGCGTCTTGAGGACTCCAGGAGAGAAGGCGATCTGCGCACCCAGTCCCGCGCCCTGCAGATAGCTGGTGGCAAGCACGTTGCCGCTGTTGTCGCTCAGGACCAAGGCCCCGTAAAGCGATCCGGCGGACTGAGGCGTGAAGATAACGTTCACCGTGCAGGTGGCGTTGGCTGGATAAACCTGTCCCGTGGCGCATGTTCCCCCGGAAGCGCTGGTGAAGTCCAGGTTTGGAATTCCCTGCGTGAGGACCGAAATGCCGCCCAGCTTCTCTGCCGCGTTGAAGGTAACTGTGACCGGGAGCGATGCGCTGCTGCCAACCTTAACGCTGCCCAAGCTGGAACTGCCCGTGAGCGAGACGACGGGCGGGGCAACGATGTAGAGAGACGAGGTTCCTGCGTTTGTTGAAGCATAGTTCAGGTCTCCGGAGTAGGTGGCCTGAAAGCTATATGTTCCCACCGGCAGCGTTGAGGTGGTGTAAGTTGCCACTCCTTTGGAGTTGAGTGGAAAGCTGCCCAACAGTGTCCACACATCTGCCGGATTGGAGATCAACGTGAGAGCGACGGTCCCGGTGGGCATCACCGCTCCACCGACCTCCGTCATGGTCAACGTCAGCGGAGACCCTGCCGGGCTGGGATCGGCAGACAGCGCCAGGTTGAGTTTTGAAGTGGGCTGGGTTGCGATGCCGGTGCAGGCCACTTGCTGCTGTGTCCCAGGATGGTTGAGCGAGTTGGTGGCGATGGTGACATCTTCGTTGATGGTTACGGATCTCTCGCCGTTGAGAGAGACGAGGGGCAGGAAGTCGATGGACAAGTCGCAGGCCGCGTTCACCGCAAGCGTAGTGCCTGGCGCGCAATCCGATGTGGCGCCGGCGTCCTCTGGGAAGTCTGGTGGAAAACTCACTTCGGAAATGGTCAGCGGTTGATTTCCGATACTGACAATCGCCTCGTAGACGGCGGGGTCCTGTTCCAGAATTCCCAGTGTCTCTGCCGGGAAGTTGCGCGGTTCCGGCTGGGCCGCTGTGTATTTGAGCGGTCCCTCGATGGTGCCGAAGTAAAAATTGCCCGCTCCATCCATGGCAAGGCCGCCGGTACCCCCAATGCCCCCCTCAAATCGGGTGAGAACGGTTGCCGTATAACCGCCGTTGGTTGGCGTCTCCTTGAACATCCCGCTCTGGTCTCCGTAATAACCGGCAACCCAGACATTGTCATTCCCGTCTACCATCACGTGTTTGACGCCGCTGAACCCACCTGCAAACGGGCCCTTGGTGGCCTGCACGTAGGAAGTTCCGGATACCGCCAGTTCCAGCACGGTGCCTGAGCCGGCGACGAAGAGGTTCCCTTTGCTGTCCACGGCAATGGAGGTAAGGCCCAGCAGGTTCTTCGCAATCGCACGCTGGTTGTAGACGCCGTTGACGAGAACTTCCTTGTACACCGTCCCGATCGAGTTATCGGCAATGTAGACGTTGCCGGAGTCGTCCACGGCAACGGCCGCTGCCCCCGGAGTGTCCGAGCCGATGACGCTCTCCGTGTACGCTCCGTTCCACAGCGTCTCTTTCAAAGTCTTGCCAATCAGGCCAGTCTCGTACTCGGCAATGTAGACATTTCCAGCGCCGTCCACCGCCAGCCCCCAGGGAACATACAATTTGCTGGCCACCGTGCTCCGGGTGTAAATGCCGTTCGACAAGGTCTCCTTGTACACAAGGTTGGTATTGTTGTGGTTCACCGAGTTGGAGAAATAGACGCTGCCGGCGGCGTCCAAGGCAACTCCGGTGGCGTCGAGGCCCTGCCAATTCGCATCGATGGGGCCAGCGGCCCAGAACGGCTCAAAGCCGGCCATGGGGCCCTGGCCGGCGCCCATAAGGAACACCGTCGCGATGGGACCGTTTGAGTTGCCGAGCACGACGGCACCATGACGGTTGCCGGGATAGCGGGGCGCAAAGTTCAGGTTCACGGTACAGGTGGCGTTGGCGGCGTATGCGGTTCCGGGGTTGCAGGTTCCCCCGCCCGCGTTCGTGAAGTCCAGATTCGGAACCCCTTGGGTCACCACCTCAATGCTACCCAGCGTCGCCGCCGCCGGAATCGTGACGGTGACCTTTGCGGTGGTGCTGGATCCCACTGCGACCGTGCCCAGGTTGCTTTGCGCCAAACATCCAAGCGTCCAGGCCGCCAAAGCCGCCGCAACGGCAAGCCTCCCATTCCAGCCAAACAAGCGCATGAAGCAACTGGCCTTCCTGCGAGACAGGTAGAGATTAGGATTGCGAGGCATGATCGTTCTCCCGGACAGCGAGTGCGGTGGGCTGGGGAACTGGCGCCGATCCCTAACGGCTGTACGAGCCAGTATATAGCTATGGATTCAGCGGGGCATGAACCAGCGGCCCCAGCTCCGCGGGTTCTGGCCGGACATCGGCAGGCCGTCTTCACCCGGAAGACAAACAAGGCAGTCCTGAACCCAAAGGCTCAAGCGGGACTGTGCCGTGCCTCCTTGCACGGTGGGCCATGGTCGTTTAGCATTGCGCAGCGAAGTGCCATTTATGTCCGCTGGAGTTGAACCGCCATGTTCCGTAGAACCCTGCCATCGCTTTCTTGCCTTGCTCTGGCTTTCAGCCTCTCTGCCGTTGCACAAAGCGCTGCCTCCGGCACGCGAGAAATCAGCGTCGATCTGGCCCGCGTGCAAGGGCCGCACAGCGCCGTACCGCTGATGGTGGTGGGCGCGGGAAGAGCCAACGAGGGCCTGCGCGCCGACTGGCAGCAACAACTGGCCGAGGTGCAGAAAGACATCGGCTTCCGTTACATCCGGATGCATGGCCTTTTGACCGACGACATGGGCGTCTACAGCGAGGACTCCAAGGGCCAGCCGCTTTATAACTTTCAGTACATTGACTCGCTCTACGACGCGCTGCTCGCCCTCAGGATCCGCCCCTTCGTCGAACTCGGCTTCATGCCCTCCAAACTCGCCAGCGCAGACAAGACCATCTTCTGGTGGAGGGGCAACACTACCCCGCCCAAAGATCCCGCCAAGTGGAGCGGCCTGATCCATGCGCTCATGGCCCACTGGCGCGAGCGCTACGGCGACGAAGAGATCAAAACCTGGTACTTCGAAGTATGGAACGAGCCCGATCTCGAAGGGTTCTTTCACGGCACGCTGGACCAGTACCTGAGCTTGTACAAGACCACCGCGGAAGCCATCAAGGCGGAGTGCCCGGCATGCCGCGTGGGCGGCCCTGCCTCTGCCATTCCCTACAAGTACGAGCAGGAGTTTGTGAAGTACGTTGCAGCGAACCATGTGGCGGCGGATTTTGTTTCTACGCATGCCTACGGCGTGAAGGAAGGCTACCTCGACGAGAACGGCTCCGCGGGCACCGTCCTCGACTCCGCGCCGGACGCGGTGAGCGGGCGCATGCAGCACTCGAGGGAGCTGCTGCAGCAGTCGGCGCTGCCGAAGCTGGAGTTGCACTTCACGGAGTGGAGTTCAGCCTACACGCCAACCGACTACATGCACGACCAGTATCACCAGGCGAGCTTCATCCTGGACAAGATCAAGCGCGCAACGCCGTATGTGGATTCCCTTTCCTACTGGACTTTCACGGATATTTTCGAGGAGAACGGGCCGCGGTTCACGCCCTTCCACGGCGGGTTCGGGTTGATGAACCTGCAGGGAATCAAGAAGCCTGCGTTCTATGCCTACCAGTTCCTGGGCCGCCTGGGCGTCACCGACATCGCCGACCCCGATGCCCAATCCTGGATCACCAAGACCGGCGACGGCCAGGTGCAGGTTCTGCTCTGGGACTATTCACCAGTCGTCCCGCCCACCGGCCAGAATGACCAGACCTACTACAAGCTCGACCTGCCTGCGCAGGACAAGGGGCATGTGCATCTTTCGTTGATCCACGCGGCCAACGGCCGGTACGCGCTGGCTGTCTACCGCACCGGATACAAGGTCAACGACGCCTACACGGACTACCTCGCCCTGGGCGCGCCGTCGCAACTGACGCCGCGGCAGGTGAAGTACCTGAAGGAGAAAGACAGCGGCGCCGCAGTGACGGAAAGTGAAGTGAACGTAACCGATGGAAGCATTGGCTACGATTTGCCTATCCGGACCAACGATGTTTACCTGGTGGTACTGACGAAGATTGCAAACTAACCAGGTTCCGGGCAATGGTTCCAATGGCCAAGCGTGCTGGTATCGCCAGACATGTATGCCTCGGGGCCTGAAGGCCACGGATTCGAGGCTGTGGTTATGCTCGGGGTTAAGACTCTGGCCCGCCGCCCTGGGTGACTTCGGCAACAATCACGGCTTCGGAGGATTCGACTGGCTCGATCCTGCTGGAGCCGTCGCATCACCCAAATGCTTAACATGTACGCTGGCCTGGGTCTCCGGAATGGTGCCGTCGTTGACCTGCACCTCGATGGGCTTGCCTTCAATCAGGATGCGCTGGATCGCTTTGCCGCGCGCCGGAATGCGGACGCGCTGTGTGGCGGAGTTGGTCTCTGAGCGGACGGTGATGGGGACCTCTGCCGAGACGTAGCCTTTATTGGAGACATTGACGGCGACAAGCCAGTTGCCTGCGCTGGCGGCGGTGGGGAATGCTCCATCGATGGTGAGGTCGGGCAGGCCCTTGTCGGCATCCACCCAATCGGCAAAAAACCAGGAAAGGTCGGCGCGGGTTCCGGCCTGCTCGACGAGCTTCTCGAACGAGGAGCGGCCAGCCACATCCCGGCCGTAGCCCAGGCTGACGTCGGCGGCGGGGTCGTAGGCGCGGAGGGCGGCGGAGAGCGTTGGGTCGCCTGCAACGTCGCGCAGCATCCACAAAACATACGTTGCCTTGGTGCGGTAGTACGCCGGCGAAACGGCAACAGCCAGCGGTTGTCCGGGATTCTGGCCGGGGCTCTCCGGCTCGGCAAGGGCAAGAGCGGCACGGGAGGCCTCAAGCGACTGGAGGGCCTGGTCGCGTCCGCCTTGTTTTTCAATCCACAGGGTTCCCATGAAGTGGGCTACGCCCTCGCTGAGCCAGGCGCGGGGGCTCTGGACCCAGGAGTGGGTGAGCGCGTGGGCCAGGATGCCGTTGAGTTGCTCGGCGTTGGCCTGGCGGATGGTGGTGGCAAGGAGTGCGCCGGTCTCGTAGGGGGCGTCCTGGGGGTCGGGCAGGTCAAGCAGCGTGAGCTGCGCGCGCGGGCGCTGGCCGAGCCAGCCCTGGAGGAAGGGCGTAACGGTTGCCGTGGCCGCAGCCCAGGCGGGGACGTTGGCGTCGTTCTGCGGCAGAGTCCAGACCATGGTGTTGGTGGCCGCATAGGGCGTGCGAACGGCGACAAAGAGGCTGGGCGCCTCAAAGCCGAGGATGGCGTTGCCGGTATCCGTGGTGGCCACGCCGGGCACATCGATTGCGCCTGTATCGGTGACGGCGAGCGGGGCTGGATGCCCGTTCACCAGCGCGACGGTGGGCGCGTGGCCGTGGGGAAACTCGACGGTGAGACGAAGGCGGAAACGCGCGCCCGCCATGCGCAGCTTGTGCTCCCCGATCTCGTCGAAGAGGCGCGCGCCATCGCCGAGGATGACGGGGACCGCAGAGACCGGATACCAGACCACGTTGCCAAAGCCGCGCAGGCCGGTGAAGGGCACGCCGATCTGGTCCCAGTCCGAGTGGAGGGCCACGTCTTCAGGGGTTCCGATGACGAGCAGGCGCTGGGCAGAGGGAGCGATGGCGCCGGAGTAAGAGACGTCGAGTTGAAGAGTCTGGCCAACAGCGAGCGGCTGGGCCAGTGGAATGGCGGCTTCGTGGAGTTGGCCGGTGTGGTCGGCGTCGGAGTTGAGCGTGGCCACCTGGAAGGCGACATCCCTGGCGTTGACACGGATACGCTCCCAATTCAGGGAGGATGAAATCTGCAGCGGGATGCGGTTGAGCGGGGCTTTGCCGTCGTTGCGGACGGCCACCAGCGCGCGGATGGCGATCTGTTGCGCGGCGGAGCGCAGGCGCACGTCCATGTCGAAGTCCGTGAAGGTGACGGCCTGGCGTTCAGCGTCCTCGGCGGTGGGGGCAGCAGCCATTTGGGGCGCGGGCGGATTGGCTGACTGAGAAGCGTGGCTGGTGATCTGTCCGTTCTCGTCGATGGAGCGGGAGAGGATGACTTTGCCGTTGGGCTGAGGGGCGGTCTGAGCAGAGACGAGGAGGGAGGCCGCGAGGGCAGTGGCGAGGGAAACTGAGAGACAAAAGCAGGTCCTTCGACTGGGCTCCGCTCCGCTCCGTTGAAAAGCAGTTCCCTTGGTCCGGGTGAATTGAGGTTCGTGGTATCCCAGGTCCCAGAAACGGGATCTGGGGCACCCATTCATCTTCATCCTTATGGGTAGGCCGAAGGACCATACTCCGCTCAGGATGACGGGGTCTTTCTCGGGGCGCAGGAGGACGGGCGAAGATTGCGGGTGCGGGGCGGTGGAGAGCTTCATGAGCCCAAGCCTTTCTGCTTTTTGGGTGTGGCCCCTGAGGCACGGCCAGCTATCTGTTGGACGGGCGATGCGCCGTTGCGGCGCTGGCGGAAGGCTTCATAGAGCACCACAGCGCCCGCGGCCGAGACGTTGAGCGAACTGACGCCCCCGGCCATGGGGATGCGCAGCAGGTGGTCGCAGGTTTTGCGCACCAGGTCGTGCAGTCCCGCGCCCTCGCGGCCCAGCACCAGCACGCAGTTGCCGGTCAGGTCGAACTGGTCGTAGTCGCAGGTTCCGCGCTCGTCCAAACCGATGACCCAGATGTTCTGCTTCTTCAGCTCTTCAAGCGAGCGCACCAGGTTGACCACGCGGGCGATGCGCAGGTGTTCTGCGGCGCCGGCGCTGGCCTTGACGGCGACGGGGCTCAAGGGGGCGGAGCGGCGCTCTGTGAGCACCACGCCGTCGACGCCCGCTCCATCGGCCACGCGCAGCAACGCGCCCAGGTTCTGCGGATCTTCCACACCGTCCAACGCCAGCAGCAGGCGCGGGGCCCCCGGCTTGAGCGGCGCGAAAAGGTCTTCAATAGCCAGATTTTCCTGTGGGCGGACCATGGCCACAACGCCCTGGTGCGAGGGCGTCTGGGCGAGCAGGGTGAGTTGGTCGCGCGACTCCTGGCGGACGCGAACCCCGGACTGGCGGCAGAGGTTGACGAGGTGTTCCAGGCGAAGATCCTGTCGCTCGCGGGCAACCAGGACGTGGTCAAAACGCCGCTTGCCGGCCTTCAAAGCTTCCTCGACCGAGTGTAGGCCGTAAAGAACATCCATAAGGGAGATTGTAGAAGATAGAAGGGGCTGCCACGGCTGCAGCCCCTTCGACCCAACGGGCGCTCCCGAGCGTTCCCTGTTTAGAAGCGGAAGTGAACCGCCAACTGCGAACTGCGCGGACCTCCGCCGCCGAGGTAGGGGTTGCCGCTGCCTACGTCCGGCGTCGCCGTGGTTTGCATGAACTGAGGGCCATTGGCAGCGGGGTCGGCGCCCGCCACCAGGCGGTTCCCGGCCACGTGGCTGCTGCCGAAGACATCGATGCCGAAGCCCGGCAACAACGGGTTACTGAGGTTTGGGTGGTTGAAGATGTTGAACATATCGAAGCGGAATTCCATGGTCACCGCTTCAGTCAGGTGGGAGGTCTTGGTCAGCGAGAAATCGAAGTTGGTGTAATTGGGCGCATTGAATGCGTTGCGGCCCTCGTTGCCCGGGTGCCCATTGGTGCAGGTTGAACTGGCACTGTCCCAGGTGCAGGGGGCGGCGAAGGCAGCTTCGTTCAGGAGGTTGACCTTGCTTGTGCCCTGGTACGGATTGCCGATGATGTCGGGCCGGCCGAAGTACTCGCCGCTTCCGTTGTAGTCGCCTTCAAACAGATAACTGACCGTGTAAGGCTGGCCGGTGGCGAAGTTGTACATGCCGTCGAGCGCCCAGCCGTTGATGAGCCATTTGACCTGCTGGAACTTGGGAAGATTGTACGTCCAGTACCACTGGAGGCGTTGCCGCACGTCGAAGTTGGAGCTGCCTCGATCGCCGCGGGGATTGAAGCTGTTGTCGGGCTGGGACGCGTTGGGAACAAAGTCCAGTCCGTCGCTTGCATTGTCAATGGAATGCGCCAGCGTGTAGTTGAGCGTTGACACCAAGCCGTGCCACTCAGCCACCTTCAACGTGGCTTGCGCCGAGTTGTAGGATGAGGACGCGCTGGTCTCGATCTGGTTGATGTAGTAAAGCGGAATGTTGACGTACGAACCAACGGAGTAAGTCGGGAAGCACTGCTCGCCATAAGTGATCGACTGGCCGTTTCCGCAACTGGCCGAGCTGCCCGCAACGTTGTTG
>Ga0302320_10017710_pt1 | contig 14437 bp, 10 predicted proteins | sample Bog_T0_3_FD_202130 | JGI IMG/M metagenome (GOLD analysis project Ga0302320, IMG submission 202130) | Peat permafrost microbial communities from Stordalen Mire near Abisko, Sweden - Bog_T0_3 | ecosystem: Environmental > Terrestrial > Soil > Wetlands > Peat | place: Sweden: Abisko, Stordalen Mire...
CGCTGGCGGAATGCTGCACAGACAGCCTGGGTGCGAAGGTCGTGGTGCCGTCCGCGGTGCCACCGGAACTCGTTCTTTTCTGCGAAGATCCGTCGCGAATTTTGGTGACGGTGAGCGATACCGCACGCGCCGGAAAAATAGCCGACGAGTTTGATGTGCCGTGGAAGCGAATCGGCGTTACAATAAAAGAGCGGTTACAGATTGAAGATGATCGGAAAGAGCCTCTGATCGATCTCTCTACTTTAGGTCTGAAACAGGCTTCCGAGACGAGTCTCCCCCGACTTCTTCAAGCCCAACATGACTAAACTTACCGCTTCCGATTCAGCTGACGACAAGTTACATGAAGAGTGTGGCGTTGCAGCTATTTACGGCCATCCCGAGGCCTCGAAATTAACCTATTTATCGCTCTACGCCTTGCAGCACCGCGGGCAGGAGAGCGCGGGCATCTCTTCGAGCGATGGCACGCAGATCTACACCAAAAAGTCGATGGGCCATGTGGCCGATATCTTCACCAACAGCGTGATAGAGGCGCTGCCGGGGCCGCTGGCGATCGGACACACGCGTTATTCGACGGCCGGCGACACGGTGGAGCGCAACGCGCAACCGTTTTCCGTCCATTGCAATAAAGGGCGTATTTCGGTAGCCCACAACGGCAATATCACCAACGCATCGGAACTTCGCAAGGATCTGGAAGCGCGCGGGTCTATTTTCCAGGCATCGAGCGACACCGAAGTCATTCTGCATCTGGTGGCTCATTCGCGGGAAAAGACCATGGCAGCGGCTCTGCGCGATGCGCTGTTGCAGCTGGAAGGCGCGTTTTCTCTTGTCTTCCTGGCCGAAGACCGCATTATCGTGGCTCGCGATCCGCGCGGCTTCCGCCCGCTGGCGATGGGCAAGCTGGAAATTTCGGGCGGCAAGCCGGCGTATGTTTTCGCCTCGGAAACCTGCGCGTTCGATTTGATCAATGCGGTTTATCTGGGCGACGTGAAGCCGGGCGAAATGGTCATCGTGGGGCCCGAAGGCGTTACGCATGAGCGTTATGCGCCGGAGCAGCCGCGCTCGCAGTGCGTCTTCGAACATGTTTATTTCTCCCGGCCTGATTCTTTCGTTTTCGGAAGGCAGGTTCAGGATTCGCGCGACCTGATGGGTCGTCTGCTCGCCCGCGAAACTCCTGCGCCAGCGGATATCGTGGTGCCGGTGCCCGATTCCGGCAATTCCGCCGCACTGGGCTACGCCGCCGAATCCGGCTTGCCGTATCGCCTGGCGCTGATCCGCAATCACTATGTTGGCCGAACCTTTATCGAGCCGTCGCAGGCAATTCGCGATTTCGGCGTGAAGCTGAAGCTCAACCCGGTGCGCAGTTTGCTGGAGGGCAAAAGCGTGGTCCTGATCGACGATTCGATCGTGCGCGGGACCACCAGCCGCAAAATCGTCCGCATGGTGCGAAATGCCGGTGCGCGTGAAGTGCACCTGCGTATATCCTGTCCGCCAACCATCTCGCCGTGCTTTTATGGGGTGGATACGCCCAACAAGAGCGAACTGATCGCGGCGAATAATTCCATTGAAGAAATGCGCCGCTTCGTGGAAGCCGATTCGCTGGCGTTTCTGTCGCTGGGGGCCTTACAGGAAGCCGTTTCCGACACGCGCGGCGAGTACTGCTATGCCTGCTACACCGGCGATTATCCCACCGACTTCGTCAGCATCGAACAGCTGATTCGCGCCGGCAAGAAGTCGGGCGGCTAGTACCCGTCTAAACCAAAGTAACCCCCAAAATCCTCAAGGAATCGTCAACCAGGCCGATCAGACACATTAAGTCCGATCTTTCGCCGGGGTAAATGCGTGTATTCAAAAGTAGCTGATGTGGGTCAGGCCGAACTGCTTGCAGGTGTGGAGCAGGCGGCAGATGGCATCGTCATCACCGATATCACCGGGAAGATACAGTATGTAAACCCTGCATTTACGGGGCTGACGGGATATGAACGCGAGGAGGCGGTTGGACAATACCCCAGCGTTCTGAAGTCGGGATACCAAACGCCTGCCTTCTACAAAGAGCTTTGGAGCACCATCCAGTCCGGCGGGATCTGGAGCGGCGAACTGATCAACCGCCGCAAAGACGGTACCTTTTACACCGAAGAGATGCAGATTTCTCCCGTGCGCGCGCCGAACGGAGAAATTTCCAGCTACATCGCGATTAAACACGATGTCACCAGCCGGCGAGCCGCCGAGGATGCGCAGAGCTTGCTGGCGGCCATCGTCGCGACTTCGGAAGACGCCATCATTGCTTACGCGCCTCCGGGCATCATTCTGACCTGGAATAAGGGCGCCGAAGCGATTTTGGGCTATCCGGTAGCGGAGGCGGTCGGGAAACACCTTTCGATGGTGCTGCTCCCGGAACGCGCTGAACGTCTGGCGCCCTTCACTCAAAGGATCATGCAGGGCCAGTCCATCCCTCAGTATGAAAGCATGTGCATCCGAAAGGACGGACGCAGAATTCATGTGTCGGTCACGGGCTCGCCGGTGAGAGACAGCGCTGGCGCAGTGGTTGCCGTCTCCATGATTGTCCGCGACATCTCGGAGCGCAGGCGCACTGAGGACGCTCTGCGTGAGAGCGAAGAGCGTTTCCGCATTATGGCCGACGGTTGTTCGGCGGTCATGTGGGTGACCGACGCAGAGGGCGGAATCCGGTTTATCAACCGCGCGTTCCGTGAACTGATCGGCACCACCTTCGAGCAGATGGAAGGGCACAAGTGGCAGCTGGTGCTTCATCCCGATGACGCACCTTCATACATCGCGGCCTTTCGGCGGGCGGTCCGGGAGCGCACGCGCTTCGACGGCGAAACGCGGGTGCAGAACGCGCGGGGCGAGTGGCGCTGGTTCCGAGTGCATGCCGAGCCGCGCCTGTCGGCGGACGGCGAATTTCTGGGTCACGTCGGCCTGAGTCCGGACGTTACTCAAAGCAAACAGAACGAACAAGCTTTGCGATTCCAGTACTCTCTGAATCAGGCTATTCACGATGTTTCGCCCGATGGGATTCTGGTCGTCAATGATCGGAATGTAATCGTATCGCACAACAGAAAATTCCTGGACGTGTGGCGTCTGCCCATGTCCGACATTGAGGACGGTCTTCCCGATGTCCGGGTTCTCTCGGCCGCAACGGACAGGGTGAAAGATCCCGAATCTTTTTTAATGCGAATCCGGGAACTCAATGCGGATCCGAGCGCGGAGGATCATAGCGAAATCGAACTGCGCGACGGGCGCACGATCGAACGATATTCCACCGCGCTGAAGCACGACGGCATTGGCCCGCAGGGGCGCGTCTGGTTTTTCCGGGATATCACCGAGCGCAAGGAATCGGCGCGCAGCCTGGAGGCCAGCGAACAAAATTTCCGTCAACTCGCGGAGAATATCCGGGAAGTCTTCTGGATACGGGACCTCGAGGCCGCCCGGATCATCTATGTGAGCCCGGCCTATGAACAGATATGGGGCCAGAAACGCGAAAGCCTTTACGCGGACGCGGATCACTGGACGAAATCGATTCATCCGGAGGATGTTCCGCACGCGCTGGGTATGTTTCGCCGAAGCCTCACGGGAGAAGCTCTGGAGCATGAATACAGGATCGTGCGGCCTGCCGGCGAGCTGCGCTGGATCCGCAACCGGGTGTTTCCGATTCGCGATCGCGACGGGCGGATCATTCGGACCGCCGGAGTCGCCGAAGATATCACAGAGCGGAAGCTTTCCGAACTGCAACTGATCCACCAGGGCCTGCACGACGACCTGACAGGCCTGCCGAATCGAAGGCACTTCGGCCAAAAGCTCGCGCAGGCGCTTGCGTGCCGTGCGGGAGAGTGCGAGTCGGGTTCCTGCGCGGAAAGGGAAGGCGGGGCGGTTTTCTTCATCGATCTCGATCAGTTCAAGCTGGTCAACGATACGCTCGGCCACTGCGCCGGCGATGAACTTCTGAATGCGGTCTCCGCGCGATGGCTCGCGCTGGGTGGTGCCTCTGGCACGCTTGCCCGCTTCGGCGGCGACGAGTTCACGCTGGTCGCGACGGGCTTCGAGGGCCGGGACGCCGTCCGCGAATTAGGGGAAAAACTTCTGGGATGTCTGGAAGCGCCCTTCAGTATCGCGGGACAAGAAGTTTTCGTGGGCGCCAGCATCGGCATCAGCCTTTTCCCCGGAGACGGCACCGAGGCCGACGTTTTGATGAAAGCCGCGGATGCGGCCCTGCATGAAGCCAAACGCAACGGAAAAGGCCAGCTCAGATTCTTCGAACCGGTCTTCGAAAGTGCCGCGCGCGGACGGCTGGAGATGGACACACGGCTGCGGAGGGCGGTCGCGCAGTCAGAATTCAGGTTGCAGTTTCAGCCCCAGTTCGGTGCGGGCGAACTCCAGCCAAGACGCTTTGAAGCGCTGATCCGGTGGTATCCGCCCGATGAGCCACCAATTCCACCTTTGGACTTTATTCCGATCGCGGAACAGAACGGTCTGATTGTCCCGATCGGCACCTGGGTCCTTCAGGAGGCGTGCCGGCGATGCGCTGAGTGGCAGGGCGGCGAACTGGAAGGTGTGGGAGTTGCGGTCAATGTTTCGGCGCCTCAGTTTGCGTGCATCGATTTCGTCAGCGTCGTAACCCAGGCCCTGGACTCGGTCGGGCTCGATCCGCGGCTGCTGGAAATCGAGCTGACCGAAAGTGTCTTTCTCGCCGACATGAAAGCGCCGGTGCGTGCTCTCTCCAGGCTGAGGGAACTGGGGGTGACAATTGCGCTCGACGATTTCGGAACGGGATATTCCTCCCTGAGCTACCTGCAGAGTCTGCCGCTCGACGCGCTCAAGATGGACCGCAGCTTTCTGGTGGAAACGGAGGGCCAGCGGCATGGCGAGGCAGTGCTGCGATGCGTCGTGGATCTGGCCCATGCACACGGGCTCCGGGTGATCGCCGAAGGTGTCGAATCGGTCGCGCAAAGGGATCTGCTGGAAAGACTGGGCTGCGATGAGCTCCAGGGGTATCTGCTGGGCGCCCCTTCGTTCAATCTGGCGGGAATCGCCGACGATGTCAGTTCACAGCCGTTCCGTCGTTCGGAATTTCCATGGCGCGCTTTCGCGGGAAAGCCGGCGGCAAGCGACGCCGAAGCCATGTGGGGTTCGCTCGCTTCCACCGGCGATTAGGGCGGCGATTAACGTTTGTAGCCGATCATTTTCAGGAAAGCCCGGCGCTTGTCGATGTCCGCTTCGGTTTCGACGCCTTTAGGCGACGTTCCGTCAATCACGCCAAGCACTCCGCGGCCCTGCTCGGTTTCCGCCACGATTACCTGCACGGGATTCGCGGTCGCGCAAAAGATGTTGCACACTTCGTAGGCCGCCTGCACGCTTTTGAGTACGTTAACGGGAAAGCTATCGCGCATCGCGATGGCGAAAAAATGCCCCGCACCCACGGCGGTCGCCATATCAACGGCCGCCTGGCGCATCTCGGCATCGGTGCCGTCGCTGCGCGTCAAACACGGCCCCGACGCTTCGTTGAAGGCCACGCCGAATTTAACACCCGGCACGGAGTTGACCATCGCTTCGTAGAGGTCGTCGACGGTCTTGATGAAGTGGCTCTGGCCGAGGATGATGTTGGCGTTCTCCGGGATGGTTAACGGCACTGCGTGGAAATTGAGCATACCGAAGTATCGTAGCGTGTCAGGTTGGTTTCGCTCGAAAGCTCAGAGCGTCGACCGTCTTCGCCGCGCTGTGGATCGCGCAGGCAATTGCGCAAAAAGGCCGCCGGATCGCGCCGGCGGCCTTTCACAACACACTTGTACGAAGCGAACTAATCGCCGAAGCTGCCGACTTCTTCGCGCGCTTCGCTCTTCTCCGCCTTCGGAGCCGCCGGCTTGATTCCGCCCAGCATGTTCACCGGCACGAAGCCCGCTTCGATCGGCTTTTCCTTGAGGATCACTTCGCGATAGAGCTTTTCCATCTTCGCGTCCTCAGCTGCCTTTTTGATGATCGTCTCGTTGCGCGCCCGAATCTTTTCTTCGCGCGCGGTCTTGGCGATACCTTTATCGTCCAGATCGTGCTGAATACCAGCCGCCACGGCTTCGGCGTTCAGAATCAGCGAATGATCCTTCGACGGCAGATTCACGCTCTTGCCGCCCGCGATGATTTCATGCCGGCCCTTTTCCTCGTACCATTTGGTCAGGGTCGCCGTCATGTGCATCTTTTCCACGATATTGCGCCAGCCCACGCCCGTGTTGTACGCGCAGAAGCTGATCTCGCCTTCCTGCGTGGCGTAAGGGATGATGCACTGTTCGGTGCGGCGGAAATCGTAGTTGAACAGATCCTGGAACCACATGCCCGCGATGAACAGGAAGTTCCAGCGGTCCTTGCGGCGCTTTTCGATATCGTCGAAGGTGCGGTCGCCGGTGACCTTACCGTAATTGCGGCCGGTGGCCCCGAAGCACTTATCGAATTTCTGCAGAAGATCGGTCAGCTTGAAGGTGCTGGGCGCTTCCATCGGGTTGTAGTTGCGCAGGAGCGCGAGCGCCACGCCGAACACCGAGAGGAACTTGCCGCGCGCCGCGTCGTTCACGCTGGCCACGTCTTTCGAAAGCTGCTCGGCGTTCAGGAAGGCCGTCACGGGGCGGAATTCCTTCGTTTCCTTATCGATCATCACCGCCATTCCGATACCGCAGTTCGGGTGGCAGCCGCAACTCAGCTGGCCCCAGTCGGCGGTCGGTCCGTGGATCAGATCGGCCCAGTCGGAAAACGTGCTCATGAAGGAAATCGGGAACCAGTCGCGTGTCGGCTCACCCATCTTCACCTGATTTTTCACGTCATGCGCCAGATGCGAAAGCGTATAGCGCTGGGCTTCGCGGCGTTCCGGGGTGATCTCTTCGTCGCGCCCGGTGAAAGACACGGGCTGGAACGAGAGGAACGAAATCTTCTTCGGATTGTCCAGCGCGAATTCGATCACGCGGCCCACCTGCTCGTTGTTGACCCCGTTGATGATCGTAATGACCGGAACAATGTCGACGCCGTTCGAGTGGAGGTTTTCAATGGCCCGCAGTTTCACGTCGAACAGATTGCCGATGGCGCGGTGCGAATTCGCCGCATTGCCGATGCCATCGAACTGGAGATATGCGTAACGGAGGCCGGCTTCCGCCGCTTTGCGGCAAAACTCAGGGCTCTTGGCGAATTCGATACCGTTGGTCGCGGCCTGCACGCTGTTGTAGCCGACTTTACGCGAATAACGCACGGCATCGAGGAAATACGGCGAAAGCGTCGGCTCGCCGCCTGAAAACTGCACCGACATCTGGCGTCTCGGCTTGATCGAGATCGCGTTGTCGAGCATGGTTTTGATATCTTCCCAGCTCAGTTCGTGAACGAAACCAACCTGATTGGCGTCCATGAAACAGGGATCGCACATCATATTGCAGCGGTTGGTCAGATCGATGGTCAGAACCGAGCCGCGGCCGTGAGTCACGGTGGAAGTTCCGTGGTTATGCAGACCCTTATCGGCGTGGGCGCGAATATCGCGGCCCGGGAACACATCTTCGAGGTGTTTGAAGAACGCCGGATCGATCGCCATCACGTCTTCGAAATGGCCGTGGATGGGACAATCCTTCACCATCAGGATTTTGCCGTCGCGGTTGACGATCTGGGCCTTGATTTCGCCCATCTTTTCGGTGCGGAGAACGTCGACCGGCAATTCGCCATCGAGAATTTTCTTACGCATTTCGGGGACGCACTTCGGGCAGAGCGAATCGGTGGTGCGCGGCCAGCCGAGCGGCGGTTTCTGCTTCTCCCAGGATTTCAGGAGGGGTTTTTCGGACCATTTGGGCGTGAAGGACGCGTTCGGTTTGATGGAATTCAGTGCGTTGAACACATTCCATGCCGCACCGGCTGCAACGGTGACCGCTTTTTCCGCAATTTTGATCGCTTTTGGCATCGTCTTAAGTCTCCTGAAGTGCTGAACGGCCTTACACTTCCCCTGATATCGGTTATCCTCTAAATCATAGGCGAGCCAGGCGCATTTTTCGACCCAAAACCATCGAACTGCGCCAGACAGCCATCCGGCGGAGCTTAAAGACGTTTCAGCGGTCTTGCCCCGGCGGGAAAAGGTGGTACATCGGACCTTTTGGGAATTGTAACACAGCGCGTAAGTAGTCTTTTAGTCCGCGAGTTAGCGGCAGAAGTCGGGTTTCAGCTGGCTGGCGTGCGGCCCGCCGGTTCGGCGCCGGATTTTGATCGTTTCCGGGCTTGGGCGGAGCGCGGCCTTGCCGGCGAAATGCGCTACCTGACCGATCATCGTGTCGACCTGCGGGCAAGTGTCGAACATTTGCTGCCCGGCGCGAGGTCGGTGATTTCCGTCGGGATGCTCTACAACGATCAACGCAGGTGGCCGGGGATCGCGCGTTATGCCTCGATCGGTGAGGATTATCACGCCGTCATGCGCCGCAAACTGGAGGATCTGGCCGCGCGACTATCGGCGCTCGCAAAGTTCGAATGGCGCACCTGTGTGGATACGGCTCCGATTCTTGAAAGATCGATTGCCCGGGACGCCGGACTCGGCTGGATCGGCAAGAATACCTGCCTGATCGACCAGGAATTGGGCTCGTTTTTTCTTTTGGGCGAATTGCTGACAACACTGGAGATAGAGACGGATCCGCAGCGCGATTCGCCTCCGCCGGACCGGTGCGGAACTTGCACGCGCTGTATCGATGCTTGTCCCACCAACGCCATCGTGCCCTCCCCGCAAAACGGTTTCGAACTGGATGCCCGGCTCTGTATTTCTTACTTCACGATCGAACTGCGGGGCGCGATCCCGGAAGAGCATCGGGCGGCCATCGGGACCAACGTCTTTGGCTGCGATATTTGCCAGGATGTTTGCCCCTGGAACCGCAGCGAAACGAACGACGCGGGCCCCACACCAATCGATGAACTCGAGGTTCCGACCGAAGCCGAATTTCGGGAGCGCTATCGGACCACGGCGGTGAGCCGGACAAGGTACGCCGGGTTCCTGCGCAATATTGCGGTTGCGATGGGAAACGCCGGATTGGAACGCTTTCGACCCGCGCTGGGAAGACTCGCCGCCTCGCCGGACCCGCTCGTAGCGGAACATGGAAAATGGGGACTGGAGCAGCTGGATGAGAAGCGTCGGCATTCTGATATTCGATGAGGTGGAGGTTCTGGATTTTTGCGGTCCGTTCGAGGTGTTCTCGGTCGCAAGGCGGCCCGGCGAAACGGATCGCGACCCGGCTTTGTTCAGGGTGGTCACGATTGCCGAGCGCCCGGGAACCGTCCGAAGCGTCGGCGGACTTTTGGTCGAACCGCATTTCACTTTTTCAGATGCCCCGCAGCCCGACATACTGGTAGTGCCCGGAGGAATGGGCACCAGGCGGGAGCGCCTCAATTCCGCGATGATTGCCTGGATACGCGAGCGCGATCGCGCGACCGAAATCACGGCGAGTGTTTGTACCGGGGCATTTTTGCTGGCGGAAGCCGGGTTGCTCGACAGACTCCGCGCCACCACGCACTGGAGTACCCTCGAATGGATGCGGCAGCAGTATCCTGCCATTGAGATGGTGTCGGGCACACGCTACATCGATGAGGGCCATATCGTGACCGCGGCTGGCATATCCGCCGGCATCGATATGAGCCTCCATCTGGTTGCGCGCCTGGAAGGCCCGGAGACTGCCACATGGACGGCGCGGCGAATGGAATATGACTGGCGTGAAGCATGATTGAGTTCACGGCTTTAGGCCTGACTGCACCGGACGGCAGCATAATCGGGGTAATCGAGGAAGGCACGCGCGCCGATATGACGTCGGATACGTTGCCTGTCGGCCCTGAGGAGGGCGTTACCTGGGGGTTGGGCAACTACCTTTTGAACCACGCACTCTGCGAACTGGACGCTGTTTCGAAAGCGCGCGCCGTCTCGCAAATGGTGCAGCTTCGTCGCGGCGGTGCAACATTCGTTCTTCTGACTCACGACGAACAACTTCTCGAAAGCTGTGCGGACGAAATCTGGTGGCTGCGCGACGGAAAACTGGTAGCTCGCGGAGACCCGTTTGAAGTCCTGACGCAATACCGCAGGCACGTGGCTCATGCCCTGCGCGAAACGGCCCGAAATCAGGAAGCGACTCTTGCGCCGGTCCTGCGCGACGGCGATGGGCGGGCCGAACTGCGCGGCATCGAACTGTTGGGCGCGGATTCAGCATCCACCATTGTCTGGCGCAGCGGCGAGCCGGTGGCTATCCGGGTGACCGTTCGTTTTAACGCTGAAGTCGACGATCCGGTGATCGGTATTCTAGTCCGGACACGCATTGGCCTCAATGTTTACGGCACGAATACCGAACTGGAGAATATTCATTTCGGCCCGGTGCGTGCCGGCGACACGGTTCGCGTGACGTATCGGTTTCGCTGCGATCTTTGCGGAGGCGATTACACGGTGACCGCCGCATCCCACGACCCGGACGGAGTTTGGCACGACTGGCTGGAAGATGCTGTGGCTTTTTCGGTGGCGGACGAACGGTTTACAGCGGGGGTAGCGAATCTGAGGGCGAAGGTGGCTGCGGAATTGATGCCGAGGAGTTGATTACTGGTGGACGGCGACGAGCGCCACCCAGTTGCTGGCGCCTTTGGAATCATAAGCGCGAATGATGATTGTGTTGGTACCCTGAAGGACCGGAATGCCGCTTGCGACAAAAGAGGAAACGCCGGTGGCCACGCCGGTTGCGCCATTCGACGTCTGCCAGGCGATCTGAGTGATGCCCGCTCCGCCGGATGCCGTTCCGCTCACGTTGATTGTGGAGGCGGTGACGTTGACCACGGCAGATGCAGGCGACGCGATGGAGACCTTGATCGGAGCCGGTGGAGCGCTGGCCGGCGGCTGCATGACGGTTGTCACGCTTCGGCTGGCTGTGTGGTCGTTGGCGTCGAATACGGTGAGGGTCAAGGCGTTGGATCCAATGGCGAGTGGGATATCACACGCGGTCCACATGTTCGAACCGCTGAGCTGAGCTGTTCCGGTATAACCCTGATTGGTTTGCCACAGCACCGTATACGGTCCGGCGCCTCCGTTGACAACCGCAGTCACATTCAAAATCGAGGCCGTGGTGGTGGCAGGCACGGAATCGATAGTCAGGGCGAGCGCTGTGGCTTCCGGCGGCTGGGTCGCTACGGTGCCGGTAGTGGATGTTGTTGTGGTGACGACGACGGGCGGCGCTGCGGGAGCCTGTGTCACGGGAGCGGGCACCTGATAGAGCTGCTGCACCGCTCCGATATCGTTTGCGGAAAGCGTCTGACCGTAATGGTAGTAGGGATACATCACGTCATCGGGATTATCCGAATGGCTAAGTCCGAGAGCATGTCCAATTTCATGCAGCGCCACGGTGTAAACGTCGACCTTACTGCCGGCGTTGCCGACGGCCCACGCCTCGTCGGCGTTAAAATGCATGTCGCCCGCGATGGTCTCCGCATTGATGGGTACCGGATAAAAGGTGTGGGCGAACATGCCTCCGTTCGCCTGGAACGGATAGGAATCGCCATGTGCGCCGCTGGCAAATTCGATATAGATGCTGCGGGTTGCGCTCGAGATCGCGGAGGGCGAAAACTGTACGTTGACATGGCTCGCCCATGCGCTCAGCGCACGCTGGATTTCGTTCTCCACGGTGGCGGCCGGGACTTTGGGGGTCAGGCTGCCGAAGTAATAGGTGAGGTGAGCGACGTTGTCGGAATCGAGATCCCAGCCGTGCGTGACATTCGCATATTGAGCGATCGTCCCCGTGGTGGTTAGCATACCTGCGCACGAATAAAGAGGAGCGCCTGTGAGCATGCCCGCGTCGGCTGGGAAAATGTAAGCCACTTCATCGCGTGCGGCGAGAGCGGCCAGATCGGCCGGCGCTGCCTGCACGATCACGTGCTGCGGCAGCATTCCGGAAGGGCGGAGAAAACTCATTCCAAGAGAAGTCTGAACTGTGTTTTGGTTATCCGCCGCGACATCGGAGTGAAACTCAACGATGACTGGCGTCTGGTTATCGGCGGTAGCTGCTGAGGCCACGCTCGCGACCACCATCGGGCTGATCTTGTCCTGCGCGTCGACCGGACCGACCCAGATGACGCCGAACGGCAGAGTCTGGAGTCCGCCGGGGATCGAAATCATCACGGCATTATCGGGCAATATTCCCGTAATTTGCGCGCCCGCGAGCATCAGTTCGTTGATATCGGCGGCGCCGGCCGGGTGATCGAACTCGACAACCTGGTGAGTTGTCTGCAGGTTGCCTCCGGATTGCCGGAGGGATGGCAGGGTGGCTGTCGCCTGCGCGGGCGTCTGGATTGTTCTTGTTTTGAGGTGTAGTTCCTGCCCGAAAGCGCAAGAGACGATTACAAAGCCGGTAGCCAGCACCGCCGGCCCGGTCCAACTTTTAAGCATGATTTCTTATCGGCAAGATATTTGGCCGGTTGACTAAAGTTTCTTCCTTTGACAAATCGGCCTTTGCAAAATGCGTGGTATGCAGGCGCTACGCTGAACATTACAGATGAGTTGCATCGCTCTTACGATCGCGGGGTCGGACCCCGGTGGTGGCGCGGGCTTACAGGCCGATCTGAAAACCTTCCACCAATTCGGCGTCTATGGAAGCGCGGTGGTGACTCTGATCACGGTGCAGAATACAGTCGGCATGTCGCGGGTGGAGATGCTCGATGCGGGCCTGGTCGGCGAACAACTGGATGCCGTGCTGTGCGATCTGCCGCCGAATGCGGCGAAAACCGGAGCAATGGGGACGGCGGCGATTATCGAAGCCGTGGCGAGCCGGCGCATATGGTGTCCGCTTGTGGTGGACCCGGTGACGATCGGCAAACACGGAATGGCGCTGATGAATGAAGATGCGCGCGTGGCGTTCCGGCGATTGCTGCTGCCCCGCGCCACCCTGGTCACGCCGAATCTGGATGAAGCGGCGGAACTGGCGGGGATCGGGGTCAGCGATGCGGAAACGATGCGCGAGGCCGCGAAACGCATTGCAGGTCTGGGGGCGGCATCGGTATTAGTGAAGGGCGGACATCTCGCCGGAGATGCGCTCGATATCCTCTGGCACTATGGCGTGTTCACCGAATTCCGCTCGCCGCGGATCGAAACGCCCCATACTCACGGCACGGGATGTGTTTACTCGGCGGCGATCACAGCTGGGTTGGCGCTCGGCCTTTCGGTCGTCGATGCGGTTGGCCGGGCGAAGAGTTTCGTCCATGAAGCGATCCGAACGGCGCCGGGGCTGGGCTCGGGATACGGGCCGCTGAATCTGTTTGCCTCTCACGACCCGCTATAATCGACTATTCCGCGTATGACGAAAGTTCAAAGACATTTCAAGCTGCAGCGCCCGATCGACGAAGCGCTGATGGAACAAATCGCCGTGGTCAATTCGATCTATGGGATCGACCGCATCCGCGTTGAGCCGTCGGGCAATCTGATGGTGGAGTACGACGCGACGCGCCTGAACACCGCCGGGATCGAGACTGTTCTCGAACGCGCCGGTATTCCGGTCACTGAGACGGTCAGCGCGTAAGCAGGAACGCGTATTCAAACGCCTTTTCCTGCAATCTGGCGTAGCGGCCTGACGGGCCGCCGTGGCCCGCTCCCATTTGAGTCCTAAGCGAGATAGTGTTCCCGTCCGTTTTCATGTCACGCAGTTTAGCCACCCATTTCGCGGGTTCCCAATAGGAAACGCGCGGGTCATTCAGTCCGGCAGTGACCAGAATATTCGGATATGCGGTTGGCCGCACATTGTCGTAGGGCGAATACGAGCGGATGTAATCGAAGAACTCACGCTCGTTTGGATTGCCCCATTCCTCGTACTCGGCGATGGTCAGGGGCAGGGTGGCGTCGAGCATGGTGTTGATCACGTCCACAAAAGGAACGTGTGCGACCACGTTATGGAAAAGTTCCGGCCGCAGGTTCACGGCCGCGCCCATCAGAAGCCCGCCGGCGCTGCCGCCCACGATGGTCAGGCGGTTCGCCGCGGTGTACTTTTCCGCAATCAGATGTTCCGCGCAGGCGACGAAATCGATGAACGTGTGTTTCTTGCGCAGTAGCTTTCCGTCTTCGTACCATTGGCGCCCCAGATCGCCCGAGCCGCGAATATGGGCGATGGCATACACGTATCCGCGGTCCAGCAGGCTGATGCGCTCGGATGAAAACGCTGGTTCGGTGATGATGCCATAGGAGCCGTAACCATAGAGGTAGAGCGGATTGCCGCCGTCGCGCACCGTGCCGCGCCGATAAACCAGTGAAATCGGTACGCGGACGCCATCGGGGGCGGTGGCGAAAATTCTTTCCGATGCATAATCCGCGGGATCGTAACCGCCAAGCACCGCGAACCGCTTTTTCAGTTCGCGTGTGCGCGCATCCATGTCATAGTCGAAAACTGAGCGCGGCGTGACCAGCGAGGTGTAGAGAAAACGC
>Ga0302320_10017711_pt1 | contig 14436 bp, 13 predicted proteins | sample Bog_T0_3_FD_202130 | JGI IMG/M metagenome (GOLD analysis project Ga0302320, IMG submission 202130) | Peat permafrost microbial communities from Stordalen Mire near Abisko, Sweden - Bog_T0_3 | ecosystem: Environmental > Terrestrial > Soil > Wetlands > Peat | place: Sweden: Abisko, Stordalen Mire...
GTATTTGCACCATACATCGCACCCTTCTTACAGCGTAACGTCCGGTTTCATCACAAAAGTTCTACGTGTCTGCGAGGCACTTGTAGATGTTTGCGGCCTCTCTCTCCGTGCCCTTACCGAAGCCTCCTCAACTGGCCCACTCAATTTCGCCATGTACCCCGAAAGAGCCGTTGGACTGATCTTTATCCCCTTCTCCGCCAGCAGATGAGTCAGCATGATCAGCGAATAGCCTTTTCTCCGCAACTCCACGAGAAGAGGCAACAGCGTCCGTATCACCGCCCCCATCATGAACGAAGCGGGTTGCGGCACGGGTTCTGACGTTTTCTGAGTCAACAACATACGCGCATCCTCAACAATCTCCGAAGAAAACACCTGCACTTTACGAGGCCTCGCTGTTCCCATCGCTCTTCCTCCTCATAACCATACTTTATCAATATACACTCGATAATACATCAGTCGAAGTCGATAGAGACGTTCTATTGTATATTTGTGTTAAGCAGATATGGAAGCGGAAATTGGGTTTGAAACGAAAAGCTGGTGGTTAAAGGGTGAAATGCAGGAATGCTAAACACTGTACGGCAAGGTAGGCGCTGTCCGGACAAAACCCCTGCGGGGTTTCGTCCAGCCACCACCATTTCTCCAATCCGCCTTCGGCTACTCGGAGAAATGGTTGCGCATCTTGCTCAGGGCTACGCCCCGAGACCCCACAGAATCGGAGATGATATTGACAAATCCCACAAGAACAAAGGGCACCAATTCGCGAATCGAAATCCGCATCACGGAAGATGAGAAAGCCATCCTCAGAGACCAGGCCAACAGTGCGAGCCTGACGATGAGCGAGTACGTCCGGCGGAGTGCACTGGGCAAGCGAATCCTTTCCACGATGGACCAGAAGGCCGCAGGAGAACTTGCAAGACTCGGTGGACTCCAGAAGCATCTGCTCACGCAGATCAAAGGTCTCCCGGATGAGGAAGGTCTGCGGAAGGGACTGAATTCCACATTGTTGGCAGTTCAGGACGCATTGGGAACGCTCAAGACTGGCACGATCAGGTAAACATGATTTCCAAAGTGCAACCAGCTCGAAAACACTCCAGCAGCTTCAAGCGGCTTCAGGAATACCTTACACAGGAGCGTGACGCCGACACTGGAGAACTTCTGTTGCGAGGAGATGTTGTCATGTCGAAGAATCTTCTCGGCTTCGACACAGCGGCGATGGAGATGCAAGGGGTTGCATCTCTCAATAATCGTTGTAAGGATGCAGTCTGCCATTACGAACTGGCATGGCCTCCTGGTGAGCGTCCGACTCGACCGCAATGGGTAGACTGCGCGCTGCACACGATGAAAGCGCTCGGATATGAAGGCCATCAATTCATGATCGTTGCGCACGACGACAAAAAGCATTTTCACATCCACATCATGCTCAACAAGGTTCACATAGAGACCCTGAGGGCGCATACGCCATATCGCGATTGGTTCACTCTCGATGCCGCAGTGCGCTTCCTTGAAGCGAAACATCGCTGGTCCCACACGCCGGGTCCGATGCGATGGGATGAGGATACGCAAAAGGCTGTACTGCAATCGAAAACTGAGCGCCGTGCGTCTCGATCTGCCCAACAACATCCGACCGGAGCCGCCGCACAGTTTGAACATTATCAGGATCAGGATTCATTCCAAACCTATGTGCGGCGAGAGATTGCTCCGCGCGTTTGCACACTTCTCACCCGACAGAATGTCAGGTGGGATGACCTGCATCGCCTTCTCTCGAAGGCTCATCTCCGGCTTGAGAAAGGTGAGTCGGGCGGATATACGGTCCTTGCCATTGACCACAACATCCGGGTGAAGGCATCCGATGTGTTCCGCAATAATTTTGCAGGAAGGATCAACCGTCAGGCTACTGAAACCGCTCTTGGTCCGTGGATACCGGCCTCAACATCCGGCTATGAAGCCGATCAACAGGCCGATCAACATAGTGTTCGTAATAGTGCACTGAGGGAAGAACGGAAAGCGCTGCGACACGCCGAACGTAGTTCTCTGATGGCCGACTACAACCAATACCGGAATCAGCAACGGGCAGTATGCAAGGGCATCACAGCAGAGGGAAGAGATGCGCGCCAACATCTCATGGTGTCGCTCAGACAGAGAAAGAAAGAGGTTCGCGCATCCGCGCTGTCATGGTTGGGCAAGAAAGTCTTGCTCTCCCAGGCAGCGGCTCAATCCGTTATCGAAATACGCGCATTGAAGCTGGCCGTTCAACAGCGGCGGCAAGAAGCATTTCCGAAGAATCTCCGCTCATGGGTTGCGGACAGGGCAGACGAAGGGGACACGCGTGCCGCCGCACAACTTCGTGGCTGGCGATATGCGGACCAGAGAAATCAACGGCTGCTTGATGCAAGACTGGAAGCGAACGCGATGCACATCGGTCCACCGCCCGATCATGACAGCAGCACAGAGTGGGCCGACCTTGCGCAACGGCGCTTTGCGACCCAACAAAAGCAACAGGCCCTTGCCAACCAGATCGCCGCGACGCGCATCTGGACAATTGACCGCAAGACCGGCGACGTGTCCTACGCACTCAACGGGCAAGTTTCCGTCATCGACCGCGGACGCATTGTCACCGTTCTCAACCAGGATAAAGCCGCAGTCCTCTTCGGATTGGAGATGGCCATCCAGAAATTCGGACCGCGAATCGCGTGTGACGGCAGCGTGGAGTGGAAGCGGATGGTCACCAAGACTGCGGCGCAACACGGCATCTCCGTCCAATTCACCGACCCGGAGATGCAATACGCCATGCGTCTTCTACAACGTCTGGCGAATCCGCGCCAACGCCAGCAGGAAAGAGGCGGCAGGTAGCTCATGATCGCGGATATGCGGCTGCCGTCAGCAAGATGCCCTGACGAGACTATGCGAATGTGGATTGAACTGGAGTCTTGAGCTTGTGAACGGCTGCAAAATAGGCCACCATCACGCGGAATGTCTTGGACCGATTCACGCCGCCGAGAATCTCTCCGCCAACTCGATCCAGCTCATCAGCTATTTCATGTGTCAATGGGAACACAAACGCGGTGTCAAAGCTCTGAAATGGAATGTTCAGCCACGGGCCGTTATAGAACGCAACAAGCTGTGCCTGCGCGGCCTTGGTTTTGAAATTCATGATGATGTGTTCCGCGAGGGCGTTCTTCCTACGGATTTTGAGCACAGCAAAAAGCTGGCTGAAATGGCTCTTGGTGAATTTGGAATCGACGGTGAGCCGGAGTTGAGTGCGCGTCTCCACAGGAGAAATTACTTTGGGCTTCGGTCGAATAGTGGCTTTCTTTGCGGCAGGCATGTGGTTTCCTTGTCGATATGTATCTTACAGCATTAGTATATGAACGTGGTAGACAACATTGCAAACGATTGTTGCAAAAAGAGTTCACGCGAATGATGCGTCGGGGGAGTAGTGGGTTCATTGCATAGAAGTGAGGGAAGCCGAATGACCGCAGCAAGTCTAACCGTGGGAGAGGCAGGGAGAAAAGGAGGCCGGCAATGGATTAGCGGCGGGCTTCACAGGCTACGGCAAGGCGGGTATCAGGCACCGCCCGTCATTGCCTGTGGCGTAGGCCCAAGCCGACGGCGTTGCCGCCGATCTAAATCTGAATGCGACTGCTTGTGTGCCAAGGCCGTCTTGAGCCACACTCAAATGCAGGGAAACGATGAGCATTTTCGTGAAATGACGATTTTGCTTGACGGAGCATCCCAGAAGTGGGATAAATAATGACACGGAAACCTGTACCGGGTGAAAAGCCTCTCTACTGGATTGGCTCGTCACTCAAGGACATCACTCGATTTCCACCCGAGGTTCAACGCACTGCCGGTTTCGCTCTCAGCGCGGCTCAATACGGCGGAAAGCATCCGTCGGCGAAACCTTGGAAGGGCGAAGGGCCGGGAGTTCTGGAGGTCGTTAAAAACCATGACGGAGACACGTACAGGGCGCTCTACACCGTTCGCTTTGCCAATGCCGTCTATGTCCTGCACGCGTTTCAGAAAAAATCGCCGCATGGAATTGCGACCCGGCAATCCGACGTTGCTTTGGTCAAAGAGCGCTTGAAGTTGGCACAACAGGATTACGAGGAAAGATATGGCTAAAGGCATCACAGAACAGGTCATCCGCAGCAGCGGCAACGTTTTCGCCGATATGGGTCTGCCGGATGCAGCGGAACTCGACACCAAGGCCCGGCTGGGAGCCGCCTTGAATCTGATTGTCGAGCGGCAGCAGCTCACCCAGGCGGAGATTGCAACCGCGCTCGGCATCAACCAACCCAAGGTCTCTGCACTCCTGCATTACAAGCTGGAAGGCTTTTCCGTCGAGCGCCTGATGCACTTTCTCGTGGCACTCGGCCTGGACGTGGAGATCGTCGTCAAGCCCAAGCCTCATTCCCGTTTCGCCCGCATTGCCGTCAAAGCCGCCTGATTCCGCAAACATCATTTCTGAGCACATTCTCTGCAGATCATGGGCTGTTCGATTACATCCGTGTTTCGGATGATGCCTATTTCAACTCGGCAACCCACCGCACCGGATTGGACGAGTCGGTGCGCGGCACAAGCCCGTACTTCTGCGCTCGTGTGTAGACGATGGACATGATGCGACGGATTTTGTCCTTCGTCGGATTCGAGCGCGGCAACGAACCCAGCCCGCCTTCGATTTCCAGCGGCTGTTGATGAACGTGCCGGTCAAGACAAGATCAGGCTGGCCGAATTATCTGAGTCGCGAACCTTTTGACCATTCGACTCCATTTTGAGCTGGTATAGAATGAAAGTGAGCATGGAATTATTCCTCAATTCCGCGTGGGCACTGCTGGCAATTGCCATTGGGTGTCTTTGGCAGCGCTTCGAGCGGCGCGCCTCCGCGGACCGGCGTCAGTCGTTCATCGCAGTACTCGTGCTCATTGCCATCCTCTTCCCTGTAATTTCGATTACTGATGACTTATGGGCACTTTATAATCCAGCCGAAACCGAAACTTGCCAGCGGCGCGACCACCTGGCCTCCAACTCACACGTCATTTTCCCGGCTGTTGCCGATCTCCCGCTGCAGGGCCTTGCGGATCTTTGCTTTGGCTTCCAGCCTGTGATTTTGCCGCTTCATCTTCCGGTGCTTGCCGTCGACAACCCTGCCTTCGACGCAATTGAGAATCGCCCTCCGCCCGCGGCCTGATCCCCCTCTGCTTCCAATTCAATATTCATCCGTTTGTCTTCCTGTGACTGCCGCGTGAATGCGGCGAAAAGGCTGTGTATGAAGCATTTATTCCCCTCCTTGCCAGCCAAGGCGGCGGTCGTGCTGCTTTTCCTGGCGACGCCGTTCTGCCTGGCGCAGCAAAGCCTCACCTGGGAACAGGTGAAGGCGCGGTTTGAAGCCGCCAACCCCGCTCTCAAGGCCGACGCCCTCGGCGTGGACGAGATGAAGGCATCGGAAATCACCGCTTTTCTGCGGCCCAACCCAACGGCTTCGTTCACCATGGATCAGCTCTATCCCTTCGGCTCGCACTACGACCCCAATGTTCCCGGCACCTTCAATCGTCCGCTCAGCAATGCTTTGACCGCCGGGTCGATCAGTTATCTCTACGAGCGTGGGCACAAGCGCGATTTACGCTTGCAGAGCGCCAAAGAGGGCACCGAGGTTGCGCGCTCAGAACATCTGGACTTGGAACGTAATCTGATCTTCAACTTGCGCTCGGCCTTCGTCGAAACCCTGGAAGCCAAGGCAGTGCTGGATCTGGCGCAGGCCGACCTGACCTATTACGACAAGATCATCGAGATCAGCCGCAGCCGCTACAGGGCCGGCGACATCGCCCAGATCGATCTGGACCGCATCGAATTGCTGCGTGTGCAATACGAGGTGGAGATTCAGACGGCGATCGTCAACCTGCGCACCGCCAAGATCCAGTTGCTGCAACTGCTCGACGAACGCACTCCGGTGGAGCAGTTCGACGTAACCGGGGTCTTCGATTTCAGCGACGATCTGAAGCCGCTCGAAGATTTCCGCCAGATGGCGCTCGATACCCGGCCGGATTTGCGCGCCGCGCTGGAATCCATTCAACAGGCGCAGACCAACCACAAGCTGGCTCAGGCCAATGGAAGCGCCGATCCGACCTTCAGCGTGGACTCGGGCGCCAACCCGCCGCTCGATCCATACGTCGGATTCAACATCAGCGTGCCTCTGCGCATCTTCGACCGCAACCAGGGCGAGAAGAAGCGCACGCAGATCGACATTGGCCGCAATCAACAGTTGACCGAGGCCGCCCGCGCAGAGGTCTTCAGCGACGTGGACTCGGCCTACGCGCAGATGGAGAGTAACATTGCGCTGCTCAAGCCCTACAAGGCGCAATACAAGGAGCAGGCGCTGAGGGTCCGCGGCACGGTGACGTATTCCTATGAGCACGGCGGCGCTTCGCTGATGGACTTCCTCAACGCGCAGAGCGAATACCGCACCGTCGAATTAGCTTACCTGCAACTGATCGGTTCCTATCTGACGGCCGCCGCACAACTCAATCTTGCCGTGGGGCACGAGGTAATCCAATGATGTCGAAGCTCTTTATGAAGAACCTCTCCAGTACTGCGCTGGCGGCTTCGCTGGTCCTCGCTCTCTCCGGCTGCAAGGGCAAGCAGGAGGGCAATGGCGCACCGCCGCCGGCCAAGATTATTCAAGTCGCCGACATGAACCTCATCACCATCGACAGCAAAGACGTGGACAAGTTTTCGCTTGCCGCCGCCGAAAAAACTGAGACCGCCGATCAGTTGAACGCCACTGGATCCGTCTTTCCCGACGTCTCGCGCGAGGTCCCCGTCATCTCGCTCGCCAATGGGCGCGTGGTAGACATCAAAGCCCGCCTCGATGACAACGTGAGAAAAGGGCAACTGCTTCTGAAGGTGCAAAGTCCCGACATCACCAATGCCTTCGACTCTTACCTCAAAGCCGCGAACGACGAACAGCTGGCCAACAAGGCCTACTTGCGCGCGCAGGATCTGTTGAACCATGGCGCGATCTCGCAATCCATGCTGGAGCAGTCCGAAGACACCGAAAAAAATGCCAAGGCCGACCTGACCGCTGCCGAAGAGCAATTGAAAACGCTGGGCGTGGATGTGAAGCACCCCGGCAGCATCGTCAATGTCTATGCGCCTATCTCCGGCGTCATCGTGGCACAGAATGTGACGAATGCGGCTGCTGCGGGCGTCGCTCTTTCCGGCTCGGCCACGGCCTTTACCATTGCCGATTTAACTCATGTCTGGATTGTCTGCGATGTCTATGAGAATGACATTCCTAAGCTGCAACTCGGCCAGGAGGCAAAGATCAAGGTTAGTGCGTATCCCGATCATCCGCTTACGGGCCGCGTGAGCGACATCGGTCCGATTCTCGATCCCTCTCTCCGCACAGCCAAGGTGCGGATCGAGGTTGCCAATCCCGGCTTCCTGAAGCTGGGTATGTTTGTGACGGCCACCTTTACCAGCCGGACCAGGGAGGCACATGCGGTGGTTCCGGCTGATGCCGTCCTGCACCTGCATGACCGCGACTGGGTCTTCCTGCCGGCGGGCGGCAATCAGTTCAAACGCACCGAGGTCCGCACCGGCCCGATGGTCACTGGCAACCGGCAGGAGATTCTCTCTGGGCTCGAGCCCGGACAGCAGGTGGTCGCCAACGCACTGCTGCTTGAAACCGCGGGGAACCAATAGATGCTGCGCGCACTCGTCGATTTCGCTTTGAAGAATCGCTGGTTGATCCTGGGCGCCACTGTTGTGCTCACCGCCTGGGGCATCGTTTCTTTCTGTAACCTGCCCATCGAGGCCTATCCCGACGTGGCCAATAATTATGTCCAGATCATCACCCAGTGGCCGGGGCGCAGCGCCGAGGAGATCGAACGCCAGGTCACTGTACCGATTGAGATTCAGATGGCCGGCATTCCTCATCTCACACATTTGCGTTCCACGACGCTGGCTGGCTTGTCCAGTCTGATGTTGATCTTCGATGACGACTCCACCAGCGACATGAATCGCGAGCACGTGCTGGAGAGGCTTAGCCAGGTTAACCTGCCGGCCGGTCTCGTGCCGCAGATGGGTACCGACTGGAGCCCCGTCGGCCAGATTTACTGGTACACGCTCGAAAGCACCAATCCCGTCTACGACGTGATGGAAAAGAAGTCGCTCGAAGACTGGACGCTGGAAAAAGACTTCAAGAGCGTACCGGGCGTGGTCGATGTCTCCAGCTTCGGCGGGCCGACCAAGGAATATCAGATCAGGCTCGATCCAGATAAGCTCGTCGCCTACGGCCTGTCGATCGGCCAGGTCGAGCAGCAGCTCGCCAACAACAACACCAATGGCGGCGGCAGCTTCGTCGAAGAGGGCGCGCAGCAGATCAACGTGCAGTCCGCCGGCCTCTACACCAGCGTGCAAGACATTGAGAACACCGTGGTCAAGGCCCAAAACGGCGCAGCAATCAAAATCAAGGACATTGCCACCGTCACGCAAGGCGCCAAGATTCGCCTCGGCCAGATCGGTAAGTCCACTCACTTGCCCGACGGAACGATCATCGACAACCCAGACACTGTCGAAGGCATTGTGCTCTTGCAAAAGGGCGACGACTCCGACCCTGTCCTGCAAGGCATCCACGGTGAGGTCAAAAAGCTCAACAGCGGTATTTTGCCGAAGGGCGTCAAGATCGTTCCCTTTCTGGACCGCTCCGATCTGGTCAAATTTACCGTCGAAACCGTTGAACGCAATCTGACCTCCGGCTTCCTTCTGGTTTCCATCATTCTCTTCCTCTTTCTGGGCAACGTGCGCGGTGCCATTATTGTCGCCCTCACCATTCCCTTCGCGCTGATGTTCGCCTCCATCTGCCTCGACATCAGCCATATTCCCGCCAACCTGCTCTCGCTGGGCGCACTCGACTTCGGCATGGTCGTTGACGGTTCGGTGGTGATGATCGAAAACATCGTTCGCCACCTCTCGCTGAAGGATGACCCGCGCACTCCGGCAGAGAGAATCCGCGCTGCCGCGCACGAGGTCCAGAGGCCGGTCTTTTTTGCCCGCGGCATCATCATCGCCTCGTATCTGCCCATCTTCACTCTGCAAGCCGTCGAGGGCCGCCTCTTCAAACCAATGGCCTGGACTGTCACCTTCGCGCTGATCGGCGCGCTCGTCTTTGCCATTCTTATTGCTCCCGTGCTGGGAGGAATCGTCTTCCGCAATGGCGCAAAAGAGTGGAAGAACCCACTCATGGAATGGCTCACCGGACACTATCGCACCGCAGTCCGCGCAGCCATTCTGCACCGCAACATCACGTTGGGAACCTGCGGCGCCTTGTTCGCCATTGCCGTTTTTCTTGCCTTCGGCGGCCCCATCGGCTCGGAGTTTCTTCCCCATCTTGACGAGGGATCCATCTGGGTGCGCGGAACATTGCCCCCCAGTGAAGGCCCCACCTCGAGCATCGACTTCACCAACAAGGCGCGCCTGGTGATGGCATCCTTCCCCGAGGTCACGCAGGTCGTCAGCCAGACCGGACGGCCTGACGACGGCACGGACACCGCCGGCTTTTTCAATACCGAATATTTTGTCGATTTGAAACCAAAGGACCAATGGCGTCCGGTCTTCCATCAGAACAAGGAAGCGCTGATTGCAGCAATCGATGAGCAACTGGAGAAGTTTCCCGGCGTCATCTGGAATTACTCCCAGCCCATATCCGACAACATGGAAGAGGCCGTCAGCGGTGTCAAGGGTGAATTGGCCGTCAAGCTCTACGGCGACAATCTGCGCACGCTGGAACATACGGCCGAGCAGATCAAGGCGCAAATGACGACGGTCAAGGGCATTGAGGACCTGGGCATCTTCCGCATCGTTGGCCAACCCAACTTGAACTTCACCGTGGACCGCGAAGCCGCGGCGCGCTGGGGCATCAACGTCGCCGATATTCAGGACGCCATTCAGACTGCGGCCGGCGCCAACGCCGTCACCCAGGTGCAGCAAGGCGAGGCCCGCTACGATGTGACGCTTCGCTATCAGAAGCAGTACCGCGACACTCCGGAAGCCATTGAGAATATCCGCCTGCTTGCGCCTTCGGGAGAACGCGTTTCGCTGGCGCAACTGACGAAAGTCTCCACCGACGATGGCGCGGAGCAGATCAATCGCGAGGCAGGCCAGCGCTACATCGCCATCAAGTACTCCGTGCGCGGACGCGACCTGGGCTCAACCGTGCAGGAGGCCATCGGCAAGGTGAGCAAGAACGTTCAACTGCCTGCCGGCTACCACCTGGAATGGGCCGGTGAATATGCCAGCCAGCAGCGCGCCGACAAGCGCATGGCTCTGGTGATTCCCATCACCGTGCTGGCCATCTTCCTCATTCTCTATACCATGTTCCGCTCTTACAAGTGGTCGGCGCTTGTTCTGGTCTCGGTCATCATGGCTTCGATCGGCGGCCCGCTGGCATTGTTCCTCACGCATACCAACTTCTCGGTTTCTTCCGAGGTTGGCTTCCTGGCTCTGTTTGGCGTCTCGGTGGAAACGGGCGTCATTATGGTCGAGTTCATCAACCAGTTGCGAGCCCGGCGCAAGGGGACTGAAGGGTTCAGCGAGGAGCACGTCATCGAGGCCGCCGTAGAAGGTTCGGTGCAGCGTTTACGTCCCATCATGATGACCATGCTGGTGGCCACGCTCGGGCTGCTGCCCGCGGCGCTTTCTCACGCCATCGGCTCCGACTCCCAGCGCCCCTTCGCCATTGTCATCGTCGGTGGCCTTATCGCCAACCTGGTTATCGGAGTCTTCCTGATGCCCACCCTCTACGTCTGGATGGCGCGTGAGAACGATGTTCTGCCGGAAGTTGGCGTCAACGGAGATTTCTAAGCTGGTTCTACTTGGCTTGCTGTGCGGCTTTGTCCGCTGCTCTCGCCTGGGCATCGAGTCCATGGGTGGGATCTTTGTGTAGAAGCTTCCGCGAGATGTCGGGCCAGAACTCATCGAATATCGAACCAAACCCGCCCTCGGCGGTCACGATGAACCCGTTGGTGAAGGTCTGGCCGATGCCGGAGTTGCTGGGCGGATAGTAGAGGTTGGAGATTGCGCCCGAGGCTATGTTGCCGCCAACATTGGAGTAGTTGGGCTCCCACTTGCCAGTATTATCATGCTTGCAGATCACGTTGGTGGCCAGGGAATAGAGCAGCCGGTGCGTGATGGTTCCGTGGCCCAGGCGAAAGTAGCGCGGATCCTGGTGCAGGAGGGCGGGCAGGATGCCGTTACCGATCATGTTGCCGTCGAAGGCATCAAGATAAGCCGCGCCTGACCGCTTTCCATAGCCCTCGATGCCCCACCCGAATCCTTTATCGTCGTCCATGGCCTCGTGATAACCGGCAACCACGAATGCCACGCCGAATGCCACCGGATCGGTCGTGGAACGAAGAGCGAGCTTCATCTTCTGTCCCGCGGTCATCGAAACGGCGTCGCTGCGATAAGAGATGTTGAATTGGGGCACGACTCCTACGAGCCGTTGCTTCTCCTGCTCCTTGATCTGCTCATCAGCCTTTTCGTGCTGGCTCTGCCCGGCGCCGGGCTGTTGAGCGGGGGTTTGAGAGCTGGAACTGCTCTGTGCCGGCGTGGTGTCTGGAGTCGACTGCCGTACAGCCGGGTCTTGCGCGGACGGCGATTGCGCCTCCGGAGGTGCGGCTGAGGCAAGCGCAAACTGCGGCTGAGGAGCATCGGGAGACACTTCAGCCGTCCCGTTGTTCGATTCTTTCGGCGCATCCTGAGCCATGAGAGAGCAGGGCGGCACAAGCAGAACCAGGGCCGCCGCGAGCGTTACAGAAAAAGGGAAAATACCAGAGCGCATCCATTCACCATTCTTGGGGTAGGTGTCCGCCCGGTCAACTCACCCGCAAAGGCAGTCTGATCTGGAGGGCTGCATTGAGGCTAAATCACCTCGCGCCAAGTCCGCTAAAAATTCGGCCCTAGCTTGAAATCTTTTTCAGCGCTGGTCAATTGGCTGCTGTAAGTTAGACGAGAATCTGTGCACATGGGTGTACAAGATGTCATGAAGGAGCGCGAGAATCCATCTGTTTTTATAGGGGGCATTGTCCGCGCAATTTTGGGAGGACAAATGTGCTGGCTGCTGCAAACCCCCAATTCACGATTGCCTATTGAACACGCAAGAAAATGCGCTCCCTCTTCTTCTTTCCAGAGGCGTCTATGTAATGCGCGAAAGCGTAGTAGGAGGCTGGAACATAATATTGCTTACTTAGGTCGACTTGCCCGCAGTAGTTGCCCGTCTGTTCTCGATCAAGCTGGACTTTGATCGGGGCCTCCTGGATTCTACCCACAAGCAGGGTAAAATCGACGCCCACGTTACGCACATCAACGGACTCCTTCGTATCTGTTTTCTGAAATACCACGCAAAATCTGTTCTTACCGCCATGCATTCGGCCATCCGAAGTTGTCATCGCAATAATCGAGCTTTTCGTCCGTTTGGAAACGACCAATGTTTGGGGCGCCAAACTTGTTGCGGATTGAGCAAAAAGCGATAGCGGGAGAAGGAGTGTATTGCCTATCACCATCAGCATGGACACGAATCCGATGCTGACGCACGTGGCCGTGGGGAATCTCGGCTGGGCTGTTGCCCGCCACGTGGTATCACTTTGATTCCTGATGAAGAAACTCACAACACGACCTCTCCTAACCGAGTATAAATCCTCTGCTCAGCGTCTTCGCGAATCTCGGTCATCTGCTTTCGAAGTGGACAATAGGTATCGGGAATGCCGGAGTGTTTGGGAGCCAGCGAGTACCGAAGTTGCCGTCAAGAACGGCAGAACTCGCTCATTCATGGCTGCTTCTCGAAAGTTGACCCCGATTCGAGTTCATTGTATTGCAAGGCCGCGCCGTTAACGGCGGCAGAGAACTTGGGTACAATCTGGGTCCATTCGCTGCCGAGAACCATGAACTTGAAACGAACCAGGCGCATTTAAATCATAAACGAATCAATAACTTAGCAAATCGGTTTCTGGTTCTGGACCAGGAGGTCGGAGGTGCAAATCCTATCTCCTCGCGCTGTCCTACGGGATATTGTTCATTCTTCACCTGCGAAATCACCTGTTGAATGTCCGCCTTCGGCGTATTTCCGCGTTGTTTGGCAGTCCCCAGCTGCCTGTAAGTTGTTGAAAGTACATTTAATAGGGGCTATGGCATGGAAGAGGTCATCGGTCAAACGCTGCTTTCGCAATTAGAGGTTGCGCAGATGATGACCTCTGACAGACGGAGAGTCATAGGCGTGAATCCAACGGCAAAGAGGACGCGAAGTTGCGCTCTATCCGCGCTCCGTTTATCGGTTTTAGGCTGCTTTGCATGGTCTAGGGTGTCATCCGCTGACCTGCATGTTGTTGAAAATACGTTTGGTTGAAAATTCGATTCCTACCCCGTCCATCATTAATGTCAACAGCTCACATGTTTGTGATGGACCATCCGACCCCACATAACCCCGCAGAGTTTCAAACTGCAATTGCCTGTGCCTCGGCCATAGGCCGTTCTTGTGGCATCACCATCTAGACTACCGCACAGATCTGCTCATCAAGGAGACTCCATGACTCTTGTGCGCCAAAAGGACCGTGACGCACTCCTGCTGTCCTTACGCTCCGGCGTGGTACCCCGTGCCGGACAACACCTGATCCAGGTCGGACGCGGGAAAGAAATCGAGGCGCTGATGAAAGACATCGCCCGGATTGCCGACGGCGGAGCGTGTTTCCGCCTGATCGTTGGCGAATTCGGAAGTGGTAAGTCTTTCTTCCTCAATCTTATACGCTCAATTGCGATGCAAGAGAAGCTGGTCACTGCAACCGCTGACCTCAATCCTGATCGGCGTCTGCATGGGACAGGGACAGCAAGGTCACTCTATGCGGAGTTGACGAGGAACATTGCCACTCGGGCGAAGCCCGATGGAGGCGCGCTCTCCGGGATTGTTGAAAAGTTCATCGCCACTGCAGAAGCAGAGGCAAAAGCAAAGCGTCTGGGGCGCTCCGGGCGTCGCCCAGGAGAACCGATGATTCTGAGTTCCTACTGCATTGAGAATGAGCCGACCGCCAAATCCGGCCTTTCCGAGATGCTTCGAGAGGGGCTGGTTACGGTTGCTGCCATGGTCCGGCTACTCATTCTAAGGTGGTACGAGCCAGTCTCCACCTCGAAGATCCACGGGGCCACCCTAGTGCAGCAGGTGCTTGCCTTCCTCGTGCAGAATGGGGGTGCGTATGCACAAAGTCTCTGGGATACACTTTGCGGGTCGTCGGGCCCGTTTAAGGCAGGGACGCCGCAGCAAATCACCTCCCTGTTGAGGAAACTGCACGAGCAAAGGATCATATTTCAAGATCCTTCAGGCTTGATTATGCTGGCGCCAAAAGGCGAGCAGATAACGTCGCACTTCTCCTTCTACGCGGCTTTCAGTTC
>Ga0302320_10017713_pt1 | contig 14433 bp, 13 predicted proteins | sample Bog_T0_3_FD_202130 | JGI IMG/M metagenome (GOLD analysis project Ga0302320, IMG submission 202130) | Peat permafrost microbial communities from Stordalen Mire near Abisko, Sweden - Bog_T0_3 | ecosystem: Environmental > Terrestrial > Soil > Wetlands > Peat | place: Sweden: Abisko, Stordalen Mire...
AACACGACGGACAACGGTCGTCGTGGAGGGAGAGACGGTGGCCGTCCGCTCAGCCGGCCGGGCGGCGACCGTTGAGCTGGCATTGCGCAACAAAATCGCGCGGCTTGAAGCCGAGCTCAGGGAGAGTTCAAAGGAAGCGTCCAGCCTGAAACGTCGGCTCGAGCGCGCCCTCGGTGAGGCGGAGGAATGGCGCTCGCGACACAAGGCCGCGGTGACGGAGATGCTCGACCTCAAGACCAGGCTCCGCAGCAGCGGGTGACCAGGCCCGTGCCTGGGCGGTGCCACGACCGGCTGCGAAGGCGCGGGCTCGAGATCCATCGCCGGGTTCACTTCGGGCAGCAGGAGAACGCCGCGGTAGCCATCCACAAATCCACGAAGTCCACAGGTCGCCGGAGCGTAGCGCCCCGCTTAATTTGGGGCGCGCAGCGGAGACGGCCTGTGGGCCCTCGTGGAGTTGTGGATGGCGTCACGCGCCACGTTGATGACATGCAATCGACATAGAAACCGTTTCTGGTCAAAGGCTTATTCTGGCTCCCCCTAGGTAAATGTAGCTTCAAGGAATTTATCGCGTTAAATCAGCAAGTTGATAATCGGTACACCGAACGGAATGCCGCCCAACGTCAGGATTGGATCACGGGGACGCGAACGCGGTGAGCGGCTACCGGACTGGCTACTGCCAAGCCGGTAGCCAGACTAGGACAACATTAGGGCAGCCGAACGACATGGAACGCCCGGTCGCCATCAACTCTCCATGGTCAACTCACGACTGCTGCAATGCCTTCACGTCAGTTGCCTCTGCACCTTCATACCGCCAGCGAACGTCTCATCGAATTTCCTCAACCTTGCCCTGAGACATATCAAGATACGGGCGATAGACAAAGGGCACCCAATAAGTGACTTCGCTTTTAGACGCACGCTCCTCAAACATCCCTATATCACGGAGTTGCTTGGCTATGGACTTGGTAGTATCCGGGTCAAGAGACCATAAGCGCCCAAGCGACTCGGCATTCTGCTCTGTTTTTTGTTCTCGTAGCGCCTCGATATATTTCCTTAGATGAGGATATTCAGCAAACAGGACCCGCGAAACTCGGTATTCCGACAGCGCCGGCAACGCCTCCTTAAACGCCGAGCGATCAAAAAGAAAGCTCCCTGTCGGCTCGGGATCCCCCCGTTCAAGTCGTTTGTTTTGTACATCACAAAGCTTGTTGAAGAAAAGAATTATATCCCGGGGCTGACTGCTATTGGTTGAGTCCGACGTGCGCTTTAGAATCCAGTCGAGAGTCGTAGACTGCTTCTCCCCTACCTCGACCTGGTCCGGAAACAGACGTTCAAATAGTTCGTCTTGCCTTTGCGAGGACGTTAAGACGGACTCCCTGTCAAACGCATAAAGATCGACTACCTTGGAGTTGTTGATCAAGCGGCGCAGGATTAGGTTCTGTAATCCTGGCTTGTTCCATTCTAAATGGATATCTCGAAGACAAGTGGGTCGCCTCTCGGAACCCCTCCTCCGTAATCCGACGCCAGATGTCAGTGCGCAGAAATATCTTGACCTCAACGCTATCCAGATTACGGGTATCTCGATATGTCCGGAATAGGGCTCGAAGCGCGTTTTTTTCTAGCTCAGACGACTCGTCGAATGCGACATCGAGGCGGTCTATCATCATCCAGACTTTATATCCTGCAACGCTAAGTGCAGCAGACGCGATTTCTAATAGATTATCAACCGAGACATACCCTTTGTCCTTTTGACTTATCTCAGGCTCTTCGAAGGTAATCCTGCCGGTGTATCCTTGAAAGTCCCCCGTAGGCGTAACATGCATTGTACCTTCAACAGTCTTTGGGCTTAGGATTCTTAGCGCGAGCTTTCGGACGGAATTTAGTATACTTGAAAGATTACTGGCGACTGGTCGCATTAAGCCGTTTTGCCTTAGAACACTAAGCAGCTCCGTCGCGGGTGCATTTGATATCTCGTAGTCCTGCAGAGTCCTAGCTATTAGTGACGTGAAATAAAGCTTCCATATTGCGACGAATTCTCGTTCAGTTGTCGGGGGCTGGTTAACAAGATCCTTAAATGCCGGAGCGCCCCTTGGGTTCTCCGCCGTAATCAGAAGTATACCCCTGTCGAAAAGTAGGTCCGTTGAATCACTAATCAGAACGTAGATAGCACTCTTGCCAGAGCCCTCTTAGCCATAAACAATATCGATGTCACCGTTAAATATACGCTCCCAAGCTTGAGTTCGCACGAAATAGGATCCAAGAAGCTCACGCTCCTCCTCAGCAACCTGGTTACCGAAAGTCAGGTCGCGCAACGCCTCCGTTTTGGTCACAGCGGACATTTAGCCAATCCGATCTCTTAAGCTAATTGATGTAAAACGCCGCGCACAATTGTGTGCCCCGGGTCACTCTTGTACGGTAGCAGCCTAACACGCAACCGTCGTGCCGTCCACGTGCTAGGCGGCTTGACGAACGGGACGCAAGTGGGCGTGTAGCCGCGAGCCCGGTTCCGTTTCGTGCGGATGCCCATTGGCCGTGGCTCGAGGCGGTAACCTGCGAATTCCAACGCAAGGCGACCAGGTAATACGGTTTGCTCGCAGCCACCCTGCCGACCGGACACCAGCCACCATCCCGTAGAGAAGGTTGCTCGTGGCGCAGCCAAGTTGGTGTTGATCGGCGCTGAAGCCCAAGCGGCTGAACGCTTGGTCTGCCATGACCTGATCGACTGCGCACGGCTCTGCCAGGAGGCCTTCGACCGGTCGGCGGCGTTATGCTGTCGCCCCGGTGCCTGTTGCAGAATCCGCCCCCGCAACGGACTTGTATCGGCCGCGCAGCATTTTTCCGTTGACCTCGGCGACTCGGCAGGATTCACTCCGTGGCACCCACCGACACGGACCGACCGATGGCCCACCACTTCCGCGAACCCGAGCGACGCCAGAAGGCGCTGCTGCCAGCCGACATGATGGAATGGCTGCCGGAAAACGACATCGTCCATCTGATCGTGGAAGCGGTGGGGATGATGGACCTCGCAAAGTTCGAAGCGGGCTACAAGCTCGGCCACGCCGGGAAGGCGCCGTTCGCGCCGCAGGTGCTGCTGGCGTTGCTGATCTACGCCTACGCGCAAGGCGTGCGCTCCAGTCGGGCGATCGAGCGACTCTGCCACCGTGATGTTGGCTATCGCTTCATTGTCGGCGACAGCATCCCTGACCACACGGTGATCGCGCGGTTCCGCCGACGCCATAGCGCGGACATGAAGACCGTGTTCCTGGCCGTGCTGCGCTTGTGTCGGGAGGCGGGGCTGGTGAAGCTGGGCCTGGTGGCGTTGGACGGCACCAAAGTACAAGGCAACGTCTCGCTGGAAGCCAACCGCACGGCGGCCAGCATCGAGGCAGAGATCGAGAAGATGCTGGCCGAGGCCGAGGCAACCGACGCCAAAGAAGACAGCCAGTCTGCCGCGCAACAGGGCGCTGCCTTGCCGAAAGCGCTGGCGCGACGGGCGGAGCGTCTGGCGCGTCTGCGCAAGTGCAAGGAGAAGCTGGAATGCCGGGCGGCCGCGGTGGCCGCGCGCCAGCAGGCGAAGATCGATGCCCGCGAAGCCGAGGAACAGGCTACCGGCAAGCGCAAGCGCGGCCGCAAGCCGAAGGCCGCCGATCCCAGCATCGATCCCGACACCAACGCCAACGTCACGGACCCAGACAGCGGCATCATGAAGACGCGCCGCGGCTGGCTGCAGGGCTACAACGCCCAGATCGTAGTCACCACCGGCCAGATCATCATCGCCAACGACGTCACCACCGACGCCAATGACGTGCAGCAGTTGACCCCGATGCTGACGCAGGCGCAGGCCAATGTCCTCGCGGTGGCCGATGCGGACGAAAAGGACGATGTCACGCTTGGGGCCGCGGTGGCGGATGCCGGCTACTGGTCGGAGGCCAACGCGGCGACCGAGACCACGGACTGCGAGCTGATCATCGCTACGCAGAAGGACCACAAGCAGCGGGCCGCCTTGCGCGATGCGCCGCCGCCGCGGGGCCGCAAGCCGAAGAACATGACGGCGCGCGAGCAGATGGACCGCAAGCTGCGCACCGGGCACGGGCGCGAACGCTATCGCCGCCGCGGCGCCTCCGTCGAGCCGGTGTTCGGGCAGATGAAGGATCGCCAGGATGCCCGCTGCTTCAGCATGCGCGGGCTTGAGCGCTGCCGTGGCGAGTGGAACTTGCAAGCAGCCGTGCACAACATCAGGAAGCTACACTCTGAATCTGCCCGGCGTGCCGAAAAGACCAGAAAACAGGCGGCAGGAAGGGCGACGAAGGCCGCCTGAGGCGGCTGACTTGCCCCTCTGCTTCACCCCCGTCGTCAGCCGGCGCTGGGGTTGTTGCGTTACCAACTGCCGAATCGGTGCTGCCAGACGCTTTCACCCTTCCGACGCCCCTTTCATCTGCCAAACCCGGTGCTCGCGCCGATTTCGCAACAGGCTCCCCGACGCCGGCTGTCCGGCGGTCCGGCAGCGCCGATATCTGTACAGCAGAGTGGTCAGATGGAAAAGCGGATCCGCTTTGGTGAGCGTTGAAGGCGTGGACGTCCTGGTCGGAGTCCCGGCGTGAAATCCTGCAACGGCATATCGAACTCAAGCGCCGGACTGGGGGTTCGGCTCGCAACAGCAGGTCCAGTCACCGTGCAGCCACGAATCCACACTCGCCGGTCCGCTGCGTCTATCTGGCTAGTTCCGATGCAACTGGTCGGCTCCGGGCGCAATCCAAACCGCCGCGGCCCAGCCGAATACGGATGCAAGAAAGTCGGAGTAATCCTCGGTCCATGGCCCTAAGGCCGGAACGCTGACAAATATAATTGTGTCGATTGCCGCCCCTCCGAGTAAAGACAGCGCAACCACGCTTCCGTATCTTGGGCCTTTCGCAAAGTCAATTGCGAGGCCCCCAATGAGACCGATCATACCTGCGCGGCAGCCCTGCAACCCAAGCCCTAGCAAAAGGCCCAGCAGTGGCTCTGGGTAACTTAGAACATGCACCCCGTATGTCAATATCATGATAAGGAAGACCGGTATCATCTCAAGCAGCGCGGCAGCAACGAACCCGTACAACGCAGCGCGACGCCGAGGATGACGAGCGCCTCTTACCCAAGCCAATGTGACGCCACCAACAAGAAATATAGCCGTAACAAACTCGACCGTTGCTTGGGCCGGATGTTCCTCGGCCCACTTTTCGATACCGCCGTGCACAACAACAAAAAAGAGAACCACCAATCCTCCAACGAGCGACACGACCGCTCCGCGGGAGACTCGAGACTCTGAGTGACTCCCATGTTGCATCTGTCCACGGATCCGTTCATTTAGTGGTTCCAGAAGGAACAGCGAGACCACGAAGACGATAGCAAGGCTTTCCCATTGAGTTTCGGCAATCCCTCTGAGAGCGAGAGCGCCAGTCTCAAATCCAAGCGCACTGTACACCATGAGGCCAAAGGTTTTCATCCACCCCTCCGATATTCGTTGTTTGATTACAGTCCACCGCCCTGGTTGAAAAAACCTTCTCCTGCATGCTATCGTAGCCGTGAGGCTAGGGCTTTGCTGTCCATGGTCAGGTCGCCGCGAAGTCCGCGGCAGTTGTTTGCATTTTCTGACAGAGAGGACACCGACCGCTTTTTCAGCTTCTCCCGCTCTGCCCGCATTGCCGCGGACCGTGCACGGACTACGGCCAGAACGGTTGGCGGTGCCTCACCCGGCGTGTCTACGCTGAATGGCGGGGCGGGTGCATACTCGAGGGATAGCTTGATAGCCTCGGCCGCTGCCTGGCCCGGAAGCTCCGCCACGATCGTCAGCTCGAAGTCGATTCCGGCCGTGACACCGCCGCCGGTGAACAGGATGTCGTCGCGCCCCGCACCGGAATCGCGCCGTGGGCGGCCAACAGGTCGTGCGCGTTCCAGTGTGTGGTAGCGCGCCTGTCCCGAAGCAGGCCCGCCGCACCGAGCACGAGCGCACCGGAGCATACCGAGGTTATGTATCGGACCTCCAGCGCCTGCCGGCGCACGAAGGCCAATGTCTCCTCATCACGCAGAAGCATGTTCACCCCGGCGCCGCCGGGCACACAAGATGGCCGTGACGCTGACCGAGCGGTTCGGCGGCCGTTCAACGCCCACGCCGCCAACCGACTGAAGCGGAGTTTTCCCCACCGAGGCGGTGAGCGGCACCCTTGCCCGGTAGACGATCGTTCGGAAGTGGACCTTGATAGGTCGTCAAGACTTTCGATTTGTTCCTCGAATTTCGGCTTGTATGCGTGCCGTCCATTGCTGGAGTTCCTTGATCTCGTCTTTGATGGTAGTGAACCCGCGGTTCTGGCTTTCACTCAGGTCATCCACAGACTCCCTCAGTAATTGGACTTCCTGCCAAGTGTTGGGAGGCGGCGTCTCGGGAACTGCATCTCTAGGCGGGTAGCCCAATCGGTAAGCGGCGCTCTGGATTACTTCTGCGAGCGTATCTACTCGTTGTACCGAGGAAAGCTTTTTCACCATCGGGTATTCGCTGTGAGAGTCACAGAATCTGGCAATCATACTCAATAAGCCATCAATCCCGGCGCTCGGCTCCTCTTCGAATTCGGCTCGGAATGTTTCCCGCAAAGCCTCGAACGTGGTGTTCGGCGCGTCGCTCACGGTGCCCTCCTATGCGATGCAGAGTATCTCCCACAAACCGGCCCAAGGTAGAGCGGCGAGCTTACCATATCAAGCGGCGCACTGGGCGCGCATCGGTCAATCTCGGCATGGCAGAGGAACGCGCCGAATGCTCCGGTAATGGTCATCGGGCAAAATGGTTGCGCCAGATCCCTCGATATAGAAACGGGTAGCGATGAGGTGGACGAACCCCAGTCTGTGAAGCTGCCGGTCGGCACGGATGACGAAGCGCTGCGAGGAGCCATCATAGAGCACGCGACCGCGGGGCCATTCCTCGTATTCGGACCAGACCGGCGCGGTCGGCAGTCCATCCGCGCGCAACGCGGGTGCACCACGACGAGCCAGTCGGGACCGGTGCTCGAGATGGCCGGTATCGACGGTCAGCATATCGCCATAGGTGTCGGCGCGCTCCAGCGGGACGGCGAGCGCGATGACGGACGATTTCCCTCCATCTTCGACAACCCAGAACGGACCGACCATCCCGCCCTCTGCTGATCGTTCAACCATTCGCTTCCCGCGCCAGCTCGGCCAGCGCCCGGTGCGCCTCGACCATGGCCAGCGTATCGCGCTGGCAGTAGGCGAGGAGTGCGGCCCGGAGCTGAGCGGCTTCCTCGGGACACGCAACACAGCCGGAGGCCAACTGCAGGAACGCCCCTGACGCCGCCATGCCGTCGGCGACAGCCCCGAGATCGTCGTAGCCGAAACCGGGGCACAGCGCCGGCGCCACCGACTTGATAGAGTTGCTGAATTCCAGGTCAGCGGAAACTCCGCCGGTATCGCGGAGATCGCCTCGATGCCGAGCGCCTTGAGTTCGCTCGCGCGGGCCTGCGACAGGTACGGAAGGTGGATGATCCAGTCGGCCGGCTTGTCCACCGTGCACTGATCCCAGAACTCGCACTCATACGGCGCGCTGCACTGGCCGCCTGGCTCGGCAACCGGTGCCGTGGCACTGGCCAGGCAGTCGCGCATCGCGGGCAACCGGTCGGGTAGAGTGACCAGCGCGTCGGCCACGGCCTCGCCCAGGTCGAGACGGGCGAACAGCTCGGACCAGCAGATGCCGTCGGCGCCACGCACATAGGCGGTGTTGACGTGCACCAGCTCGATCGACGCGACGCTGACGCCGGCGCCCCTGAGCACGAACGCCTGCAGGGCGATGTCGTCGATGTAGTGGTCCTTCAGGCCGGCGCTGCTCTTCACCTCGCGCAGCCCCCAGGCGCCTCGACCAAGGCGTTCGATCACGTCCACCCGAATGCGAATGCCGTCGTATTCGAAGGCGGCTTCGAAGATGGCCGGCACCCGCCCATCGGCCATCAGCGCCGCCGTGCGAGCCGCGGCCTCCGCATGTTGCCAGGGCTCTTCATCGACCAGCACGCCGCCGGGAAACAGCAGATGCGCCTTGCGGCCGATCTCCTGGCCCATCGCGACCACCGACCCCGGAGGCGGATCGTCATAGGGCGGCGGCTCGTGGACCAGCAGCCACAGCCGGCGCAGGCACTGCAGGCCTGCCATATAGCGCGACTTGGTAAGATGAACTGACACTGATGTGGTCCGGATTGAATGGCCGCATCGTCTGCGCCCGGCCGGTCGATAGCAACGGGAAACGGCTGCCCGTGCCAGTGATCACGTCCGCTTCTGTCGTAGCGGCGGCGCATTTATCCGATGACGCCGTGCAACCGACTTGCTATGGATTGGGCCGCCCCATGAACACCTGACCGCATTCCTCTTCGAGAGATTGGTTCAGCCCGCACCCGGAGTCTGTCCGGACGGTCTGGCCAACCGTTTTCATCGAGGAGGTTTCCCGTGTTTCAGGTCCAGGCTCCCGTCGTCATCGTTCCGTCCACCGAAGCCCGCGCGGCACTCGGCGCCCAGCTTCGCCCGGCCGCGCTGGCGGCCTGGCGCGAACTCGCCCGCCGTGGCGAGGGACTCGAGATGGCGCATTTCCAGATCCTCCATGAGGGGGTGACGCTGGCCGTCTGCTCGCGGCTGCGGCCGAACGGCTTCATCGAGATCGGCCTCGGTCTCGGCGACCCGAGGCTGGCGGCGCGCGTCATTCCCGCGGTGCAACTGCGCCGTGCGGAGGCCCGGGTCCGCGCCCGTTACGGCCAACCGCGGCGATAGCCGGGAGAATGCGGCGGAGCAGTCCCCCCTGCCCCGCCGCGAAACCCTCACCGGCCCGGCAGCGCGACGCTTCGCGGTGTTGGCGCTGCCGGAACGCAATCGACACCTGCCGCGGTCTGCGTCCGGTTCTGACGCGCCCGCGGCGCATTCCTGTCTATCTGCACTGGAGACTCACATGAGCACCCCTGTCGCGCGGCACCGCGCGCACCCGCGCCGCACCGCCACCAGCGGCACGCTGCTGGCGCTGGACCTCGCCCGCGGCCTGCATGAAACGGTCGATCGCCGCATGCCGGAAGCCGCTGCGCTGGCGGCATGGTTGGCGCAGCACGCCGCGGCCTTCGGCCTGTCCGATGAGGCTGTTCCCGAGGGGTACAGCAAATACTCCGACTCCGCCCGGCGCGGTGTGGTCGCACAGGACTGGCGCAAGATCGGCGAAGCATTGGCCGACGCCGGCGCGTGTGGGCCAGCCGGCGCGGACATGCCGGCCGATCGCTGGATCGCAGCGGTCGCCACCCGGCTTGCGCTCGATCCGCTGGACGCCCGCATCCTGACACTCGCGCTGCACTACCGGCTGGACAAGCGGGTCGAGCGGTTGTTCGACGCGCTCAGCGAGTGCCGCGGCGGCAACACACGGCTCCATCGCAACGATGACCTGATCGCGCTGCTGCTGCAGGTGGCGCCGGCCGAGATCGCAACGCGGCTGACCGGGGAGGCCCGGCTGCTGGCGAGCGGTCTGTTGCGTCTTGGCGGCTGCGGCGAGGTCTCGGTGCTAGAGCGGCTGGTGTCGCTGATCCGCCGCGACGCGAAGCTGGGGCCGGACATCTACGACCAGCTCCTCGGCACGACCGCCGCCGAGCCGCTGGCTTGGGAAAGTTTCTCGCATCTTGGGCAGGAGGCAGAGGTCGCGGCCACAGTGCTCGCCGCCGCTCTCGCCGGCCGCGAGACCGGGATCAACATCCTGCTCTACGGGCCGGCCGGCACGGGCAAGACCTCGTTCGCGGCCACGCTCGCCGCGCGGATCGGCGTGCGGCTGCGCCCGGTCGCCGAGACGGACGAAGATGGCGACGAGCCCAGTCGCGGGGAGCGGTTGGCCGGGTTGCGCCTGGCCCAGCGCCTTGCCCTGCCCGGCGAGACCTTGCTGCTGTTCGACGAGGCGGAGGACCTGTTCACCGGCCGCCGCACCACGTTCGACGAGTTCGACGACCCGGTGTCGGCGGCCAGCTCGCGCGTGTTCATCCACCGGCTGCTGGAGCGGGTGGCGGTCCCGGTGATCTGGACCGCGAACGACATCGGCGCGCTCGGCCCGGCGGTCCTGCGCCGCATGACCATGTGCCTGGAACTCAAGGTGCCGAACCTCGCCACGCGCACCCGCCTGTGGCGGCGGATGGGCGAGACGGAAGGCGTGGCGCTGACCGATGCCGACGCCGCCCGCTTGGCCCGGCTGGTGCCGGCCGCGCCGGCGGTCGCTTCCGCGGCGCTGCGGGCGACGCGGCTCGCCGGCGGCGGGGCGGAGACGGCACGGCTGATCGTCGCAGGGGTCGCCCGTGCCGTAAGCGGTGGCGGCCTGCCGGCGCCCGAGCTGGAGCACGACGCCAGCTACGACCCGGCATTGGTCAACGCCGACTGCGACCTCGCGGCGCTGACTACGGACCTGCTGCGTGCTGGCGCGCCGCAGGCGGTTTCGTTCCTGCTGGCCGGACCGCCGGGCGCGGGCAAGAGCGCCTGGGTCCGCCACCTCGCCGGCCGGATGGGACTGCCGGTGCTGCACAAGCGCGCGTCCGACCTGCTGGACCCGTTCGTCGGCGGCACCGAGCAGAACATCGCCGGCGCCTTCGCCGAGGCGCGCGACACCCACGCCTTCCTGGTGTTCGACGAGGCGGACAGCCTGTTGCTGGAGCGGGCCGACGCGGTGCGGAGCTGGGAGGTCAGCCAGGTGAACGAGATGCTGACCTGGATGGAGAGCCACGCCCTGCCCTTTGCCTGCACCACCAACCTGGCGGACCGGCTGGACCGTGCGAGTTTCCGCCGGTTCCTGGTCAAGGTGCGGTTCGACTGGCTGACGCAAAGCCAGGCGCGGCTCGCGTTCCGGCGGTTCTTCGGCCTGGCCGCGCCGGCGGGTCTGGACGGGCTGCGCACGCTGACCCCGGCGGATTTTGCCCTCGTGCGCCGTCGGGCGGCGGTACGCGGCGGCGAGACAGATCCGGCCGCGCTGCTGCGTCTGCTGGCGGCCGAGTGCGAGGGCCGGGTCGGCGGGCGGCTGCAAGTTGGCTTCGCCGCCAGGGCGGAGGAATAACGGCAATGGCACAGACAAGCAGGCAGCATGGCGACATGAGGTACGCTCCGGCAGAACGCCTGTTTCGCCTCGCCCGCGCGTTGGCGGCGACGCGCACGGGCCTGACGCTCGATGAAATGGCCACCGAGCTTGAAATCGGTCGGCGGACGGCCGAGCGGTTGCGCGACGCGCTGGTGGCGATGTTCCCGCAGATGGACTGCTCGGATGATGACGAGCGGGTGCGGCGCTGGCGGCTGCCGGGCAGCGCCTTGATCGGCGTCGTCGAGCCACGGCCCGAGGCCGTCGCCGCGATCGAGACCGCCGCACGGGACTGTGATGTCCGCGGCGAAGCCGACCGTGCGCGGTTGCTGCGCGAGGTATCGACCACTCTGCGGGCGGTGATGCGGCCCGACGCCTTGCGTCGCGCCGAAGTCGATATTGCCGCGCTGATGGAGGCCGAGGGCATCGCGATGCGGCCAGGACGATCTTCACTCTCACTGATGCCTCCGCTCCAGCCTCCCTTCACTCGGTGCACTCGGTGACCAACTTGGCGCTGCTCTCGGGCGGCGACAACACCGCACTTGGAAATGCGGTATTCGAGGTGAAGCGACGGAGGATCCTGGAACTCGACAGGAAGGGCGCATACATCCCAGTCTGTACGCGCCAAGTGTTCCTCAAGTACTACACCGAAGCGGAGTCCCAGCAGGTCCACTTTTGGGGACCACAGGACCGCGAGAGCTATCTCCAAGCAATGATCTCTTCGGAGCAAGGAGTCGTCTTCCCTTACCTAAAGCCCGAGGACCGGCTCTCATGAGAAGCTACGTAACTTCCTACAACGGCTTGTTCACGGCCCGTGCGCCGGACGCCCCTGCCATCGATCGCATCGAGATCCCGCTCTTCCAGCGAGATTACGCGCAAGGCCGCATCGACGGCACTGCTGAGCTCATCCGAACGAACTTCCTCGACGTTCTGCAAAGCGCAGTCACCGGGGGCGAGGCCGTGAGTCTCGACTTCGTATACGGCGACGTGGTTCACGGAACGCTTCGGCCACTGGATGGGCAGCAGCGGCTCACGACGTTGTTCCTACTTCACTGGTACCTGGCGTTTCGCACGGAGAGCATCAGTCAGGGGCTTGGATGGAAGAAATTCTCTTACGCCACCCGGGCGAGCGCGCGTCTGTTTTGCGAGCGGCTCGCGGACTGTCAGCCCCCACCAGCGGAAACGAACGTATCCGCGTGGATCAAGGATCAGTCGTGGTACCTGCACACGTGGCATCATGATCCGACAATACAGTCGATGCTCGTGATGTTGGACGCGATGCACGAGCGGTTCCGAGACGAAGCCTGCCTCGCGGCGTGGGAAAAGCTGATCGATGCGGAGAAGCCTGCGATCTCATTCCATCTGCTGCCAATCGAGCAGATGGGCCAGCAGAGCGCGGACCTCTACATCAAGATGAACTCCCGTGGAAAACCACTGACGGCCTTTGAAAACTTCAAAGCGCGGTTTGAGCAGCTACTCGAGGTGTCATGTCCCGAGCGAGTCGTGGAATTCTCCGTCAAGGTCGACGGCGCGTGGTCGGATCTCCTGTGGCCGTACCGAGGCAGCGACTCCATCGTGGATGATGAGTTCATGAAATACTTCCGGTTCGTCACCGAGGTGTGCGAGTTGAACGAGGGAAGGCTCGCAGAGGGAAACATCGCGGGGCTCGCCGGGCGCGTCTACGGTCACAGCAACCCGAATTCCAAGACCAATCTCGACTTCTTGTTCCGCGCCATCGACACGTGGGTGGGTTCTGATATCCCAGCGATCTTCTCCGGCCATTTCGCTGGGACTCTAGCACCACTCGACTCGGACGACACAAGCAAGGCCGTGCTCTTCGGTCAGCAAGATGGCGCAGACGTCGACCTCCTCTCTGCGTGCTGTCACAAATACGGACAAATTCGCGGCCGAAACCGGGTATTCAGTTGGCCGCACACAATCTTCCTCTACGCCGTTCTCGTCCACCGAATTCACCGGACGGAGAACTTCGCCCGCCGCCTACGCGTCCTTCGGAACCTTGTCGAAGCCTCGGGCAATGAGCTTCGCTTAGAGAGCATGCCTGCACTCTTGGCTGATGTGCGGCGCATCGTTGTGGAGGGAACGCTCGAAGACGTATCCGCCTTCAACCAGGCGCAGGTCGCGGACGAGCGACTTAAGGCGGAACTGCTGGCGAGACGGCCGGATATTGAGCGATCACTATTCCACCTTGAGGACCATCCAGAACTTCGTGGCTGCCTCGCGGCTTTCGAGCTCGACGAGGCGGTGTTCCAGCGGCGGGCGGGCGCTTTCCACCAGCTGTTTGTCCCAGCGCATTTGCCCTGTCTAACGGGTGCGCTGCTCGCGATCGGCGATTACTCGCGCCGGCTAAACAATCGGATGACTCTGCTCGGCTCTAGTTCGAACCTCGCTCCGTGGCGTGAGCTGCTAACCGGAGCAGGACGCCCGCACCTTGCCAGGACGCGCGACGTCCTCGGGAGCTTGCTCGACGCAGTCGCGCAAGCCGAGGGCAGCCTGCAAAGCACCCTCGCCGCAATCCAGAAGAACTGGCTCGACAGCACCGTCAACGGGGACGGTCTGGACTGGCGCTGGTACTTCGTGAAATACCCGGCCATGCGCGAGGGCACCTCTGGAATCTACGTCGGCGCCAACGGAGTGCTCGGCTACAGCGTCTGCATGCTCAACAAGTCCCAGATGAACAGCTGGTACCGCGACCCATACCTGCTTGCTATTTACCGCGATAGCGGTGCCACGAACGCTGTAGAGGATCCCTGGTTTACCGGCTACGAGACCGAGCCACGGTCTATTCGCTTAAAGAAGAGTGGCACCGAACTCCTGTGCGTAAAAGACGGGCTCCTTCTCCGTCCCCCGTCGCCGCCCGCTTACGCCGACGCATTCTCGAAAGTCTGCGGGGACCACAAAATTGGCGCTGACCACCTGCTAGCCGTACCTCAGGCGGAGCGTGATGGGTGCACGCTCGACACCCACGACAGGGTTCAACTCGGAGTGGATCTGTTGCGGGACCTCGTGGCGGCTGGACTGTAGGTGGCGGTGGTCGACTCTGGCTCGCGCTGGCGTACGCGGTTGAGCACCATCGATTCCGCGAACGCGTTGGCCGGAAGCGCCTTGGGAAACCGGCGATGGATGCACCGTGCACGTACCACATTGATGCCGCGCGATCAAAACTCTGCTGGTCGCGCCACTTCTAATACCAATCGCCCTAAACATTGACCTGTGCCCAAGCGCGGGTCCCGATCGAGCGGATGCGATCGGGATCGTTGATCAGGAACTCCCATGCCTTCCGGCATGCCTCGACAATGGCCTCGTAGCTGTCC
>Ga0302320_10017714_pt1 | contig 14433 bp, 7 predicted proteins | sample Bog_T0_3_FD_202130 | JGI IMG/M metagenome (GOLD analysis project Ga0302320, IMG submission 202130) | Peat permafrost microbial communities from Stordalen Mire near Abisko, Sweden - Bog_T0_3 | ecosystem: Environmental > Terrestrial > Soil > Wetlands > Peat | place: Sweden: Abisko, Stordalen Mire...
GGGAGGCATAGGCGGCCCTCGGCCGCCGTCTAACGCCGATGTTTCGCATCGGCTACGGCGAATGAAATGAGCGGCGGGGTGGGGTGACGGTCTCTCGTCTTGAACAGTGCCCGAGTTGAGCGACCGTCACCCCACCCCGTCTCACATTTCGCGATGCTCAATGTGAGCCGACCCTCCCCCTCCAGGGGAGGGTGAGCATTTACACCGCTATGACACCTTCACCGGAGACCACGACATGACAAAATTCACGGACATCGGCGTCGAGAAACATGGCCATGTCGGCCTCATCGAAATTCAGAAACCGCCGCTGAACTTCTTTGATGTCTCGCTGATCAACCAGATCGCGGACGCGCTGGAGGAATTCGACAATGATATCGAAATCCGCGCGGTGGTGCTGGCGGCCCAAGGCAAGGCGTTCTGCGCCGGCGCCAATTTCGGCGATCCGGCGCGGCAGGCCGCCGAGGAACGCGCAAAAACCGATCCGTCGTCGAACCTTCCGATCAACCATCTCTATGTCCAGGCGGTGCGAATCTTCCGCACCAGGAAACCGATCGTCGCCGCCGTCCATGGCGCCGCGATCGGCGGCGGACTGGGCCTTGCGGTGGCCGCGGACTTTCGCGTCACCTGCCCGGAGGCGCGCTTTGCCGCGAATTTTACCAAGCTTGGTTTCCATCCCGGCTTCGGGCTGACGACGACGCTGCCCGAACTGGTCGGCAAGAACAATGCAGAGCTGATTTTCTACACCAGCCGCCGGGTCACCGGCGAGGAGGCGTACCGGATGGGCCTTGCCAATGAGTTGGTACCGCAGGATCAGGTTCGCACGGCGGCCATGAAGCTGGCGCAGGAGATTGCCGAATGCTCGCCGCTCGGCCTGCTCGCAACCCGCGCCACCATGCGCGCCGGCCTCGCCGACCGCGTGCTGGCCGCCACCAACCACGAACTGGTCGAACAAAACCGGCTGCGCGTGACGGAAGATTTCAAGGAAGGCGTCAAGGCCACCGCGGAACGGCGCGTGGCGAATTTCAAGGGTCGGTGAGTTTTTCTATTTCGTCGTTCCTGCGAAAGCAGGGACGACTGGTTGAGAGAGCGCGCCGTGATGGCTTTAGTCACGCCGCGAGCTGAAACGTCACCCCGCCGAGCAGGAACGAATCGCCCGCCACCGCGTGACCCTTCTTCCTGGCGGCATCAAGCACAGCGGCGATGTCGCTGACCCCAAACGTCAGGCCGCGCATGATCTCGCTGGCGCCGGCAACGAAGCGGAAGCTGCAATTGGGAAGTTTCAGCTCGGGGCCGCCGCTCTCGCCTTGGCTGACGGGAATCCCGATGATCCTGCCCCAATGCTCGGCCAGTGCCTCAGGCTCCGGGCTCTCCATCTCCACCGCGGTCAGCGCCTGCGTCACATCCTTGCGGATCGATTGTTGCCAGTCGGGACCGGCCGGCGGATAAGGTCCCAAAATGTCGTCGCTGCCGTCGGTGTGATTGAATTCGATGAAGGCGGCGCGGCAGTCGCGCGGATGCAGTTGCACGCCGCGATAGGGCGCATGACCGATGACGTTGGCGACGCGCACGCCGATGCTCTCGGCATGACGGCCGCGCGCGTCGGGATCGTCGCAACAGAAGATCGCCATGTAGCCGCCATGGCCGCCGGTCTTGTCGAGAAAGCGCCCGGCCGCGGTGCCCGGCTGGAACGGCGCAACCACTTCCAGAAAGATGGTGTCGACCGGCAGCAGCGCATTCTCGAGGCCGTATTTGGCGACGTTGCCATCGCGGTAACAGACGCCAAGACCCATGATCTCGGCGATGTCGCTAACCACGGGCTCCAGATGCGGCGCCACGAGGCAGATTTGCCGCAGCCTGAGATAGCCGGCCATTTGACTGGCCTCGGTCATTTCATTGGCCCTGGAACACAGGCTTGCGCTTTTCGACGAAGGCCTTGGCGGCTTCCTTGTGATCGGCGGTCTCGCCGGCGCGGGAGTGATGGATGGCCTCGCCGTCGAAGCAGGCCTCCAGCGAAAGATGCTCGGCGTTGTTGAGGTTGCGCTTGATGTAGCCCAGCGTCACCGACGGGCCCTGCGCCAGCGACATCGCCAGCTCGTGCGCCGCCGCTTCGACCTCGGCGTCGGGAACGACGCGGGTGACCATGCCGAGCGCGAAGGCTTCCTGCGCCGAAAGCACCGGCGACAGCAGATAGAGCTCGCGCGCCTTGGCGCTGCCGAGCATTTGCGTCAGGAAATAAGTGCCGCCGTAATCGCCCGACAATCCGACCTTGGCAAAGGCGGTGGTGATCTTGACCGACGCCGAGGCGACCCGGAGATCGCAGGCCAGCGCGATCGAAAGCCCGGCGCCGGCGGCGGCGCCATCGAGCTGCGCCACCACCGGCTTTGGCATCTGGTGCAGGAGGCGCGAAACTTCCATGCCGCGGCGAAGGTTTGTCGTCTTGGCCTCGAACGGCAACGGCGCCCGTCCCGCCGCCATCGACTTGACGTCGCCGCCGACACAGAAGGTGCCGCCGGCGCCCTTGAGCAGCACGGCGCGGACCTCGTGGTCCTCGGCGGCGCGCCGCGCCGCCTCGACCAGGCCAAGCGTCATGTCCGGATTGAGCGCGTTGCGCCGATCCGGGCGGTTCATGGTGATGGTGAGCAGGCCGTGGTCGAGATTTTGCAGAACGATGTCGTTCATGGGGTTTGCCTTTGGTGTTGTTCGTTGTCTTTCAGCGTCATTGCGAGCGCAAGCGAAGCAATCCATCGCGCGGCATAACGGAAACATGGATTGCTTCGTCGCAAGTGCTCCTCGCAATGACGGAACAAATTAACATTGTCATTCCGGGGCGCGCAAAGCGCGAATCCGGAATCTCGAGATTCCGGGTCTGGTCCTTCGGACCATCCCGGAATGACTTCGTGACTTCGTCACGAAATCACTTCTTCACCAGCGGACAGCGCGACAGCTCCAGCGACTGGAACGCCTCGTTGCCGGGGATCGTCGCCAGCAGCTTGTAGTCGTCCCAGCGCCCCTTGGATTCCGAGGGCTTCTTGACCTCGAACAGATACATATCGTGCACCATGCGGCCGTCCTCGCGGATCCGCCCGTTTTTGGCGAACACGTCGTTGATGAGAGTGTCCTTCATGATCTTCATGACCGCGGCCGAGTCGGTGGTGCCGGCGGCCTTCACCGCTTTCAAATAATGCATCACCGAGGAATAGACACCGACCTGTGCCGCGGTCGGCACCCGCTTGGTGCGCTCCATGAAGCGTTTGGAAAACGCCCTCGTCTCGTCGTTGAGGTCCCAGTAAAAGGCTTCGGCGAGCAACAGCCCCTGCGCGGTCTCCAGCCCGACGCTGTCGATATCGGTGACGAAGGCGAGCAGCGGCGACAGCTTCTGGCCGCTCTTCATGATTCCGAACTCGGCCGCCTGCTTGATCGCGTTGATGGTGTCACCGCCGGCATTGGCGAGCCCGATCACCTTGGCTTTCGAGCTTTGCGCCTGCAGCAGATAGGACGAAAAGTCCGAGGTGTTGAGCGGATGCCGCACGCTGCCCACTACCTTGCCGCCGTTCTTCAGCACCACATTGGTGGTGTCCTTTTCCAGGTCCTGGCCGAAGGCGTAGTCGGCGGTGAGGAAGAACCAGCTGTCGAGGCCCTGCTTGACCGCGGCAAGCCCGGTGACGTTGGCCTGCGCGAAGGTATCGAACACGTAATGCACGGTATAGGGGCCGCAGGCCTCGTTAGAGAGCCGGATCGATCCGGGGCCGCTGAACATGATGATCTTGTTGCGCGCTTTCGCGATCTCGCCGGCGGCGAGCGCGGTGGCGGACGCCGCGACGTCGTAGATCATCTCGACGCCCTGGTTGTCGAGCATGTCGCGGGCGATGTTGGCGGCGAGATCGGCCTTGTTGAGATGATCGGCGGCGATGATCTCGATCTTGCGGCCGAGCACCTCGCCGCCGAAATCCTCCGCCGCCATTTTGGCCGCGGTCTCGCTGCCGGGGCCGGTAATGTCGGCATAGAGGCCGGACATGTCGAGGATGCCGCCGAGTTTCAAAGGCGGCTTGCTCTGGGCGCAGGCCGCACCGGCGGCGATCAGCAACACCGAGGCGAGAGCGCCGGAAAGCGCGCGTTTCATGGAAACCTCCCTGTCGGCAGGCCGCATTGCGTTTGCGGGCTTTAGCTCCGTTGCCGCGATCATGCCGTAACCGCCGCGCAGCGGCAAGGCGCGGAGACAAGGCGCATGCTGCGTTTTTCCGCTAAGCGGAATGGATGCCGGCGCTTCCCGTTGTCAGTTTTTCGGATAGGCCGGGGGCTGGCGACCGGGTTCTCTGGCGGCGACCGCGGACGCGGTGCCGCGCGCGACTTCCGCGCTCAGTATTTGGCGACGACAGGGCCGCCCCAGCCGAAGTGATAATTCACGCCGACCCGGGCAATCTGCTCGTGAAAGGCGGTCGAGGTACTGAATGCAAGGCCAGGGACAGTGAATATCGGAACGTTGAGCGAGCGCGTACCGAGATCGACATAGAGATATTCGGCCTTGACGCTCCAGTTCGGTGCCACCATGAATTCCGCGCCGGCTCCGGCGGTCCAACCGGTGCGAACGCCGGAAGACGCGCCGGTCGCGCAGACAGTTGCCGCGGCGATGCAGCCAAAGGGCAGATCAACGTTGCTAAAACTGGTTTTGGCCTGGCCATAGGCAAAGCCGCCGGTTCCATACAGCAGCACTTGAGGTGCCGGCAGAAATCCGATCCGGCCACGCACCGTGCCGAACCAGTCGAGCGATTTGGTAACGGTGGTCGAGGTCGCGTCGAAGAACGCTGGCGACAGCGTCTGGCTGGCGGATCCCTTGATGCCAGAGGCCTGCAGGTCGGTTTCGAAGCCGACCAGCCATTGCGACGGAACTTGCCAGTTGTAACCGAATTGGCCTCCGCCGATCACGCCTTTGGCCGAAGTCGACAGCGAAGCGGGAAAAGACCCGGCGGCAACAAGCGGCGCCAATAACGGCGCCAGCGTTGGGTCCGCCGCGTACGGCAGAATCGCGGTGGAACCGTGATCCCAGCCATATCCGACGTTGCCGCCGACGTAGAATCCGGTCCAGCTCGGGGCCGGCGCCACGGCCTTGACCGGCGCCTTGTAGGCCGGCGTCAGGTCGGCCGCGCCGGCTGCGCCGAGGCAAGCGGCCGCAATCCAGGCGATGCCAGCTAGCCCGAATTTCCTGGAAATGTTCGACATGAGCAGGGTCCTTATCCGATTCAGTCCGCGCCGGCGGTCCCTATCACGATCTTTGTACCGGACAACTCGGCCTGCGGCTGTGACTCTTTGGCCACGCTTGCACAAGATTCAATCGAGTGGAACTTGCTGTGCATCGTTACACCAGATGGAAGTCCGCCGCCGTGAGGCTGGTGTGCTGGATATTGGCGATGGTGATGACGTGGCTGGCGTCGAGCGTGAGGACACTGTCGGGACCTGCCTGCTGGATATCGGCCAGGACGTTGGCGATACTTCCGAACTGCGACTGCTGCAGCTGGATGACATCCAGCGCTGGGTGGAAGTTGTTGATGGTCTCGTGGCCGAAATTATTGGCAAAGACAAAGGTATCCTGGCCGAAGCTGGCGGCGTTGAGGACGTCACCCGGGCCACCGATCAGGGTTTGATGGGCGTTGAGGGTGGCGGCGGCGTTGAGCGTGGCATTGCCGGCGCTGCCGTCGAGCACGGTATTGCCGGGTCCGGCGGTCAGGGTTCCGCCGGAAGGCACCTGGTTATAGGTCTGGCTGGCGCCGGCCACGGTGATGGACAGCGTGGTCGTGGAATCCGGGCCGTGGCCATCGCTTGCCGTATAGGTGAAATTGTCGACGTCCGCGCCGAGCGCCATGCCGTTCGCCACATAGGAGTAGCTGCCGTCGGCGTGCATGGTCAGCGTGCCGAAGCTGCCGGCGATCGCCTGATTGACATCGCCCGCCAGCCCATCGACCGCATCGACAACGACATGGGCGTTCGGATCGGTTTCGGTGTCGTTGGCGAGCACGCCATGCGCGGCATCGACCGTGAGCGTCTGGCCCCCGGCGACATGGTTGGTGTCGGGATTGGCGGTGACTAGCGAACTGATGATCTGCAGCCCGCTGAACGTCGCGGCGACGTTGGCGGGATTACCGGCGAGATCGGTGATGGTGCCATGCGCGAGACCGGTGATGGCCAGCGACGATATATTGGAATCGCTGGATCCGACGGTGTAGTCGAACACCAGTTTGTCCGGATTGTTCAGCGCAGCGGTCGCCGCCGCGTCGTAGGTCGCGGTGCCCCCGTCATTGAGCGCCAGCGCCGGCGTAGAGCCGGCAAGGGTGATGGCCTCGGCAAAGGTCAGCGTGATCTGCACCATGTTGTCGTAGAATTCGGTGCCGCTGGAGGGCTGCGCTACAGCCGTCGCCGTCGGCGCCAGGGTGTCGCCGGTGAAGCCGAGGGCGTTGCTGCCCGCGCCGTTGTTGCCGGCGAGATCGGTATAGCTCGCGGCATTGACCTGCACCGAACCTGTCTCGGTGTTGGTGGCGTTAGGCGTAAACGTCGCGGTGTAGACATCGGCGTTGTGAATGTCCTGGACCAGATTGGACAGCGTGCCGCCGCTAAACGTGGTGTCAGAAAGTGCGAAGCTCGAGACCGCCTCGGAGAATGTGAATGTCACCAGGGCGGTCTGCCCGGCCAAAAACGCAGTGCGGTCGGCGGTGACTGAAACCGTCGGCGGCCGGGTGTCTTCGCTGAAGCCCGCGGTACCGCCGGAGCCGGGATTGCCGGCGGGGTCGCTATAGGAGTTTGCGGTGACCGATACCGATCCGGCCCCGGTGAAGCCGGCGCTCGGGGTAAAGGTCGCGGTATAAACGTCGGGGTTGGCGGTGACGGCAAGCCCGCTGATGGTGCCGCCGGTCGCGGTGATGTCGCCGGCGACAAAGCCGCTGACGGCCTCGCTGAAGGTAAAGGTGATCGTGGCGGGCGCCGACGATGCGTTGATCGCAGCCTCGTTGGTCGTGACCGTGACGCTCGGCGACTGGGTGTCCTCGCCGAAAGCGATTGTGCCGGCGGAACCGGGATTGCCGGCGAGGTCGCTATAGGAGCTCGCGGTGACCGATACCGATCCGCCCCCGGTGAAGCCGGCGCTCGGGGTAAAGGTCGCGGTATAAACGTCGGGGTTGGCGGTGACGGCAAGCCCGCTGATGGTGCCGCCAATTGCGCTGATGTCGCCGGCGACAAAGCCGCTGACGGCCTCGCTGAAGGTGAAGGTGATCGTGGCGGGCGCCGAGGCGGCGTTGATCGAAGCCTCGTTGGTCGTGACCGTGACGATCGGCGGCTGGGTGTCCTCGCTGAAAGCGATCGTGCCGGCCGAACCCAAATTGCCCGCGAGGTCGCTATAGGAGTTTGCGGTGACCGAGACTGATGCGCCCGCGGTAAAGCCGGCGCTCGGGGTAAAGGTCGCGGTATAGACGTCGGGGTTGGCGGTGGCAGTGAGGCCGCTGATGGTGCCGCCAGTTGCGGTGACGTCGCCGGCGACAAAGCCGCTGACGGCCTCGCTGAAGGTGAAGGTGATGGTGGCGGGCGCCGAGGCAGCGTTGATCGAGGCCTCACTGGTGGTGACCGTGACGATCGGCGGCGTGTGCTCGATCGTATAGACGTCCCCGCCGGTGAAAGCTGCGGTCGCGCCATTGCCCGCCAAATCGGTGATGCCGGTGTCGTTGGGTTTCAGATCCAGCCGCAGCGTACCGTCGCCGGCAACGCCGTTCACCGTCACTGTCCAGGTGGTGCCGCTGCCGGTGACGCTGATCCCGCTGTCGGTCAGCGCGGTGCCGCCGGGCGTGTTGGTCGTGGTCAGCGCAAAATCGCCGGCGACGACGTTTTGGACGCTCTCCGAAAATACCACCTGGAACTGATCGGAATTGGCATTGTTCGGATCGGTGCCAAGTGCGGTAATCGTCGACACCGTCGGCGCGGTGTGATCGACCGTGTAAGCCTGGCCGGTGAAGCCACCGGAAATCGCATTGCCGGCGAGGTCGGTAATTCCGGTGCCGGAGCTATGTAGATTCAGCCCCAGCGTGCCGTCGCCGGTCACGCCGTTGACGGTGACGGTCCAGGTGGTGCCGGACCCGGTAACGGAGATGCCGGTGTCGGCGACCGTGTTGCCGGCAATTACGGTAAAGTCGGTATTATCGACCCCGGTCACGCTTTCCGAGAAGGTGACGGTGAACTGCTCGCTGCTGGCGTTGTTCGGGTTGGTGCCTGCCGGAACGATGGTCGATACGGTCGGCACCGTGGTATCGACCTGCAGATGCAGGTCGGTGGCGGCATTGGTCAGCACCGCGTCGTGTCCGGCGCCGTCCTGGAGAGTGCCATTATTGAGCAGCAGACTCTGCACCTGGAGATCGGCGGTATTGTCGTTCGGCTGCACCGTGTAGCTGAAGGTCAGCGCGTTGGAGCCGCTGCCGCCGGTATAGGTCGCGACTTCGCTGTCGTTGAGCTGCAGTTCGGGCGTGCCGGTGACATCGACCGAATTAGTGAAATGGACCGTGATGGTCACGACCTTGGTGGCATCGAGATCGGTCGCCCCACCCGTCGTCGTCGCCGTCACCGAACTGATGGACGGCGCGAGCTCGATGTTGACGCTCTCCGGTCCGGCCGCGGCGCTGAGGGCGCCGCCGGCGTCGGTTACCTGGAAGCTCGCCGACCGGGCCGCATTGACGCCTGCATTGGTCGGATCGGTCGCGGTCGAGGAAAACACCACGCCATCGATCAACTCGATGTAATCCGCTTGCGTGCCGGTGCCGCTGGCGGTGGTGATGGTCAGCGTTTCGGTGGTGCCGGCGCCGCCATAGACCACGTTGTACGTGCTGCCGTCGCCGAGCGTCACCGTGCCGACATTGCCGTTGTAGGACAACAGATCGCCGTCGCCTGCGTAGCCGCCGGTCAACGTAACCTTGGCGCTGGCGATGGCGTCGCTGCCGTCGGGATCGCTGATGGTGACGGCGGTCTGCAACGATTCCGCCGGGCTCAGCGAGGTGTAGGTCTCGGAAGGCGCATTGAGCGTGAGCGTCGGTGCGCGATCGACATTGAAGGCGAGCGTCTCGGTTGCGATCGCACCGCCGCCATTGTCGCCGATCGTCAGCGTGAAGGTATCGACCGGATGACTGCCGGTGGGCGAAGCGATGTTGGCGTTGGCGGTGTAGCTGTAAGTACCGTTGTCGGCGATCGAGAGCGTGCCGTAATTGCCGACGAAGCTGTGCTGGCTGCCGTCCTGGGTCAGCGCTGCAGCACTTCCCGAATTGGCCTGCACCTGGGTGATGACGGGCGTGTCGCCGTCCGGATCGATGTCGCCGTGCAGCGCGCCGGTACCCGCGGTGCCGCTGGTGAACGTGGTGGTGGTCGTCCCCGCCACGACCGCATCGGAAATATTGTTGGTCGCCGGCGCGCGGTCGAGCGTAATGGTCAGCGTCGAGGCCGCCGTGCCGCCATGGCCATCGGATATCGTGTAGGTGATGACCTCCTTCGGATGGCTGTTGGTCGCAGCGCTCGCAATCGCCGACAGTTCGCCCGCGCTCGCACCGGCCGCATAGCTGTAATCGCCGCTGCTGTCGGTGAACTTGATATCGCCGTAAGTACCGTGGAAGGTGGTGCCAATGGTGCCACTGCCGCCATCGGTGAAGCCGGTCACGGTCAGCGTGTATGCATTCGGATCGGTATCGTTGGCGAGCACGTTGCCGGTGACGATATGGCCTTCGAAATCCGCGTTGGTGTCGGGATTGGCGACCGGCGGGGTCAGGATGTCGACGTGGTCCGTCGACGCGTCGGCGCTCGTCACCACGCTGTCGGTGACGGTAAAGGTAACGCTGCGTTGCGCAGTACTGGTGCTGGTGGTGCTGAAGGTCACGGAGTCCAGCGCCTGCTGATAGTCCGTCGCGCTGGCGATGCCCTGCAGCGTCAGCACGCCGCCGCTGTTGCTCTCAATCGTGATGCCGTTCTGGTCGGTGAAACCCAGCACGTCGTGAGCGGAGTCCAGGCCGCCGGTGATCGTGATCGTCGCGCCGGTGAGGTTCTCGCCGGGCTCGGACAGCGTGGTGATGGTAAGCCCGCTATCGATCGCAATCCCGCTCTGGCCTTCCGGATAGTTCACAGTCCCGCCGCTGGTGGTCAGGATCGGCGCGGGATCGAGCGCGATGCCGAATATGTCGCTCGGGGGACTGGTCTGCGCCGGCGTAATGATGGTGCTCAGCGCCGCGCCAGTGACGGAACCCACCACGATAGACCCAACCGACAGGTTGGAGTCTCCCTCGATATGCTGATCGGTGTTCTCGAGGATGAACAATTGCCCAGTGCCGGCATCAACCTTGATATCCTGGGGTTTGATGACGCTCGCACTCGTGTACAGGGCCGTCGGCAACGTCGTGGTGCCTGGCGCCGGCGGCGCCTCCGCGTAGACATTGTTGACACTGGTATTGGTGTCCCCGCTCTGGTTGTCATCCCAGGTCGTGAAGTACAGCTTTCCGTTGACGGGATCGTAGGCGATGCCGTTCAGGAAACCGTCGGTGTAGCCGCTGAGCGACTCCGACGCGTGCAATTGCAGGATCGAGGTCGCAAGGGCGGGCGAGCTGCCAATGGTCACCACATCGATGTTGTTGGTCGGCGTTGCATTGGCATAGAACGGAAATAGGCTGTCATTAGCGGTGCTGTCGTCGACGAAATAGAGCTTGTGGTTGGCGGTATCGAGCGCGATGCCCGCCGGCTGGCCGAGATTGGGGCCGTAGGCCACCAGGGTTTCCGAAAGCGTTCCGGGTCCGGCCGGATTGCTGAGATTGAGACCGCTCAGGTTGAGGCTGAAAATGCCGGTGATGTTTGCGAGCGGCGTCGCATTGGGGTGAGACGGATCGTATTCGGCGTTTCCCTGCTGGCCGAAGTATAATGTGTCGGTGCCGGGATCGAACGCTACGCCGGTCACGAGCGAGTTTGCAGCGGCGGGAATCGTGAATATCTTGTCGAGCTTGTTGCCATCGGCCAAAGTGCCGGTGATCGCCCCGACATAGATCGCCTGCTCGACACCGGTATTTTGTTCGTTTTCGGTGTCGGACACGTAGTAGACGTTGTGGGCCGGATCCACCGCGATCCAGCTCGGCGAAATCAGCGGGCCAGTACCCGTGTTCACGTTAGCGCTGTTATTCGGCACCGAGGTATCGAACCCGACGACGCCCTGCGGGTCGGTCGTGTTGAAATGCGACAGGGTGAAAATCTCGTCGCCCTGCGGCGCCGCCAGCACGCCATCGAAGCTCGACAGCGCCGCCGCGGTGAACGGCGCGCCGGTCTCGGCCGGACTGACCGGGCCGGTCGACGCATCGAGCGTCCAGCTGCCGCCGAGATCGGCGCTGCCGACGTCATGGGTTGCCGCCGCGACGGTGGCGCCTGTGAGGTGCGACAGGTCGGCGATGAATTGCTGGCCGGTGGCGCCTTGCGCGGTGTCGCAGGCGTAGAGCGAGAGATCGCCGCCGCTGGCGAGCGCGCTGCCAATCGTTGCCAGCGCGCCGGCATGACCGGCGAGGGCCGAATCGGTGAGCATGGTCGAGCCGAGCTCAAGCTCGCCGGCCGCGCCATGCGCCACGATCTGGATGCCGGTGAGATTGCCCAGATGTTCTGAATTGAGAATCGTCGCGATCTGGTCGAGGCCATCGCTGTTGCCGTTGATGACGAAGGCCTGCTCGCCGGGCTTCAACCCGTTCAGCAGGTCCTGGATATCGGGAACGCGGGAGTCGATGAAGACAACATCGTGAATCGCAGACGTGCCGCTGTCGTGCTGCCCCTGCGCCACGGAATCGACGGTGGCGACATCGCCATCGGACGGAGGCGGCGACGGAACAGTGCGATCGATCCCGGGCAATTGAAGCAGCGAAAGATCGGTGGCGAAGGAAGAGTCCGTGTTTTCGGCGAAAAGGCCATTCGGTCGATCCGAACGATCGCCGATAACGTTTCCCGGACGCCGGGTCGGACTCATGACGCACCCTGATCTGCAGAAACCGGATCAAGCCCGGAGCTTGGTACTCTCCCGCGCATTTCGAATCGACGCGGGTAGAGCAGCTTTGACTTCTCTGCGAAGGCGCGCACGCTAACAGTCGAGGTTGACACCGACAAGAAAATATCAGGAAGTGTTAACCTTAATTGCGAATTTGGATCGCGGGTTTCAACGCGGGAACTCCTGCACGCGATGCGTGAAGTTCAGCGCAGACGATTGCAACGATTGAAAAGCTCCGTACGTTCATGCGCAGCTTTCTGCACTGATTACCGCAGATCCAGCCTGGCAGGGTTGGGATCGTGAACGGCTTCATGAAACCGATGCGGACGACGACGAGACGCTGCGGCCGGTCTGCGATGATTGCATCGACAAGCAGTCTCATGCTCGTCGCCGCCGTCGCATCTCCCGCCGTTGCGGCAGGCTGCGCCTTCGAACCGCAGGGCGAGGGTCGCGTCGCCGCCGTGATTGATGCGCGCAGCTTTCGACTCGACGATGGCCGCGAGGTTCGCCTTGCCGGCATCGAGACGGTGACGGGCGACAGCACAGACGACAAGACAAAGCCGAACCGCACCGCGGCGCTGGCGGCAATCGTCGCAGGGCGCGCAGTGAGCTTGTCCGGCGAAGACGACGCGCCCGATCGCTATGGCCGTCAGACCGCGTTTGTGTTTCTCGATGGCTCCGACATCTCTGTGCAGGCGCTGCTGCTGGCGCGAGGCGACGCGCTGGTGTCGGGCAGCGTCAACGACAAGGACTGCGCGGCGGCCCTGTTTGCCGCCGAGGCAGAGGCCCGCCAGGCCCGCCGGGGAACCTGGGCCGATTCGGCGGCCATAAAAAACGCGGAAAGTACCGGCGATATTTCGGCCGGGATCGGGCGTTTTATGGTGGTCGAGGGCAAGGTCTTGTCCGTGCGGCAGGCCGGGGCAACGACTTACCTGAATTTCGGGCGGAACTGGACACGGGACTTCGCTGTGACTATTTCAAGGCGCGTGCTACCTGTTTTCGGGGCCGCGGGAATCGTCCTCAAGTCGTTCGAAAATCAGCGGATTCGTGTCCGCGGCTTTGTCGAGGCGCGAGGTGGACCGCGGATTGAAGTGCTCCGGGTGGGGCAGATTGAAGTAATTGGCGGGAATTAGCTCGCCGGACCCAGGGATTCGGGTGTCCGAAGTGGCTGAGGGTGCGGGACGGCGCGAGAGAAGGATGGGCCGCCGCCTTTGGGCCGGGCCTGCGCTTCTGTGTGCGGCTGTTGCGTTGGCCGCCTGCGGCGACATCAGCCGGTTCCAGACCGCCCAGCCCGCGGCAACGTCGGCAAAGCCCAACCGGACGATCGCGCAGACCCCCTCGGCCGAGCGCGAGCACGAGCGAATTCTCTCCACTTACGGCGGCGCCTATGACGACCCAAAGCTGGAAGCGCTGATCAGCAAGACCGTCGACCGGCTGGTTGCGGCGTCGGACCGGCCCGATCAGGCCTACAAGGTGACGATCCTCAATTCGGGCGCGGTGAATGCGTTTGCGCTGCCGACCGGCCAGCTCTACGTCACGCGCGGCCTGATCGCGCTGGCGAGCGACACCTCGGAACTGTCCTCGGTGCTGAGCCACGAGATGGCGCATGTGCTGGCCAAGCACGCCTCGATCCGCGACGAGCAAGCGCGCCAGGCCGCCATCGTCACCCGCGTCGTCACCGACATGAGCAGCGATCCCGATCTCACCGCGCTGGCGCTGGCGAAGACCAAGCTGACGATGGCGAGCTTTTCGCGTCAGCAGGAATTCGAGGCCGACGGCATCGGCGTGGCCATCGCGGCGCGCGCCCATTTCGATCCCTATGGCGCGGCGCGCTTCCTGACCGCGATGGAGCGCAATGCCGAGATGAAGGCGGGCAAGTCCTCGCTCGACCCGCGCACCCAGGACTTCCTGTCGTCGCACCCGGCCACGCCCGAGCGGGTGCAGAACGCGCAGAACACCGCGCGGCAATACACGTCGCCCGAGGGCGGCGACCGCGATCGCGAAACCTATCTCGCCGCGGTCGACAACATCGTCTATGGCGAGGATCCGAGCGAGGGTTTCGTTCGCGGCCGGCGTTTCCTGCATCCGAAGCTCGGCTTCACGTTCACCGCGCCGGAAAACTTCACGCTCGACAATACCGCGCAGGCGGTGATCGGCGTGCGCGAGGGCGGCACCCAGGCGATGCGCTTCGACGTCGTGCGGGTGCCGGCGGAGCAGTCGCTCGGCGAGTATCTCAATTCCGGCTGGATGGAGAATGTCGACAAGGCTTCCACCGAGGACATCACCATCAACGGTTTTCCGGCGGCGTCCGCCAGCGCGCATGGCGACCAATGGCAGTTCAAGGTCTATGCGCTGCGCTTCGGCACCGACGTCTATCGCTTCATTTTCGCGGCCAAACAGAAGACCACCGAGAGCGA
>Ga0302320_10017715_pt1 | contig 14432 bp, 14 predicted proteins | sample Bog_T0_3_FD_202130 | JGI IMG/M metagenome (GOLD analysis project Ga0302320, IMG submission 202130) | Peat permafrost microbial communities from Stordalen Mire near Abisko, Sweden - Bog_T0_3 | ecosystem: Environmental > Terrestrial > Soil > Wetlands > Peat | place: Sweden: Abisko, Stordalen Mire...
GACGATGCGCTGCAGCTCATCGCGGCCGGAATCGGAGAAAATGACGCCGCGCTTGGCCATCTTCGTCGCCATGGCGAGCAGGCCACGGTCGACGATGTCGCCGGCCTGCTCGAGATTGGTCGAGAAGGTGAGGATGTCGCGCAGGCGGCGGTGATCGGCTTCGTTCAGCGCTTCGGGATCGAGGCCGGTCAGATAGGCCTTGATCGCGCCGTTGAGCTTGTCGAGCACGTCGTCGAGCCGCTTCGTCTCGCCGATCTGGCGACGGTCGGGTTGGGCGAGCGCGTCGCGCATGCCCGCGAGCATCGCTTCGAGCGCGTCGGCGAGCCGCAGCGCTTCGCGCGCCGCGCCGCCGAGCGCGATCGCCGGCGCCGCCGCCGCGGCGGGATCGAGATAGAGCGGCCGCGACGGGTCGGCGGGATCGACGCGGGCCGGCAGCAGTCGCTTGAGCAGCGCGGCGAACGGAGTCAACAGCGGCATGAAGATCAGCGCCAGCACGAGATTGAACGCGGTGTGGAAGTCAGCGACCAGCCGCGCCTTGTCCGGCTCGATCGTCACCAGAAAGCGCGAGATCATCGGCAGAAACGCCAGCGCGACGGCGACGCCGACGGCGCGGTTGAGGAGATTGCCAAGCGGCACGCGCTTGGCCGCCGGATCGGCGTCGGCGGCGCCTTCGAACCACGGATTGAGCGCCGCGCCAAGATTTGCGCCGAGCGCCATGGCGAGCGCGGCGAGCGGCGGCGCGGTCCCCTTGGCGGCGAGCGACATGACGATCAGCACGACCGCGGCGCTCGAATGCGTCGCCCAAGTCAGCGCGGCGGCCAGAATGACGTCGAGGACCGGTTCGGTATTGATGGCGCCGAGCAGCAACCTCAGGCTCGGCACGTCCTCATAGGGCGTGAACAGGCCGAGGAGCTGATGCAAGGCCATCAGCATCAAGCCGACGCCGATCGCCGCTCGGCCGAGGTCGCGCGTCGCCGCCGTTGCACGACGGAACAGGATCACGCCGATCAGGACCAGCGCCGGCGCGATCTCGGCGACGTCGAACGACAAAGCCTGGACGATCAGCGTCGTGCCGACATTGGCGCCGAGCATCACCGAAAGCGCCGCGGTCAGATCGACGAGACCGGCGGCGGCGAAACCCGTGACCATCAGGCCGGTCGCCGTGCTGCTCTGCATTACTGCGGTCACACCGAGGCCGGCGGCGAAAGCGGCGAGACGGTTGCGCAGAGCCGCGCCGAGCGCGTTGCGCAGCTTGGCGCCGAAGGCGCGCTGCACGCCTGTGCGCGCCATATGCACGCCCCACAGCAGCAGCGCGACGCTGCCGGCGAGATTGAGAAACGTCACAGAGAGGTCCATCGCCAGCGCCTCCGATGATCGTCAAGCCCACTGACCACCGGCCGCGCGCCAAGGCGCCGACCGCGACTCCGGCGATGATCTCGCAAGTCGGAGCGAGCGGCAAGCGCCGGTCCGCCAGGTCTAGCGCGCCGTCTTCAACCGCTTCGGCAGATCGCGGATGATCGCGCTCATGCCCGGTTCGTCGACGAGGTCGGCCGCTTCGTCGGGGTCGAACCATGCGACTTGCCTTTGGTCGCGCTCCTTCCAATCGGCGAGCTGGCGCTCGACTTCGAGCAGAAACACCTTGACCCGGCAAAGCTCGAAATGGTCGCTCAGCCGCTTCCAGTATTCGTAGAAGCCGATCGGCTTCTTGTGGATGCGGCCGACGACGCCCGCCTCCTGCAGCGCCTCGATCTGCGCCGCGTCGTGGTCCTGCCGGCCCTTCATCCGCCAGCCCTTCGGCGCAACGTAGCGCTTGGTGCCGCGCGAAGTGACGAGCATGACCCTCAGCCCCTCGGCCGGGTCGCGACGGATGGCGAGCGCCGCCACTTGTTTGCGAGGTTTGAATTTCGGCTTCGCCATGGCGGACCTTATGACAAGTTGACGCGCCCGCCTCAACCCCCCGCCTTACCGCCATAAACCCATTTCAGCTCACCCGGCAGTCCAAGCGGCGGCGGCGGAAAGGGGGCGGCCTCGCGCACCGCCTCAAGCGCCGCCGCGTCTACGCCATTCGAGCCGCTCGGATGCGTCACGCTCCGCTGCATAAGATTGCCGTGCGCGTCGACTTGGAAAGTGATCTCCCCGACGACTCGCCCGTATTCCGCTCGCACGGCGTCGGTCATGCGCAAGTGCTTCATCAACATCCCGTCGACTACCGACGGGTACGTCGTATCCGCAGTGCCGCCGCCGACGGCGCTCGCCGCGTCGCCTCGGAACTCGGCGTCGGGCACCGGCTCGAAGGTCGAGAATTGTTTGCCCTTCGACCAGGTCGGCAGCGGCTGACCGATCATCGTCGCGACCTTGACTTGCGAATCCGGCGCCGTGGCGGCCGTCGCCGGCGGCTCGGCGACCGAGAACGCTTCGTCGCTCGCCTTCTGTGGGCCGCCGTCGTCCTTTGCTTCCGCCTGATGGTCCGAAGTCGGCTCGACGGGTTTGGCGCCATTTTCGGACGCCGCCTTGTCGCCGGTCTGCGGCTGGTCGGGCGTGGCCTGCTTCTCGGCGTTCTTCGCCGCGACGGCGCCGTAGCGCGGCGTCTTGACGTCGCTGGCTTCGCCCCGCGGCGCGTCATGGGCGGGTTCGAAGTCGATCGGCGGCTTCGGCGGCGCCGGCTCGGGCGACGGCTGCGGCGGCGGCTGAGGCGGCGGTTTGGGCGGTTCGACGACAATCTCGACCGGAATTTCCTCGCTCGGCGGCGCCGCGCGCGGCGCCCAGTCGAATTGCAGCCAAATCGGGGCAAGAATCGCCAGGTGCAACGCCAGCGCGGCGCCGATCGCGATCCAGCGGTTGACGCCGACAAGCGAGGACGGGGTGCGCGTCTCAGCCACCCGCTCTGCCGGCTCAGCGCTCAGCGTCGTTGCGGGGGGCGCCGCCGCGCTGGGGTCCGTCGCGACCGCCGTCATGCGCTCCATCGTCGTCGTGTCGACCAAGACCATCATATTGGCGACCGCGCGGCCCTCACAAGCGCCGGCGCCTCAGCGCCCGCCGCGCCGCTCGCGCCAGGCGAGGAAAACGCCGCAACCGATGACGATGCCGGCCCCGATCAGCGTCGCGCCGGGCGGCGTGTCGCCGAACACCAGCCAGCCGATGACGATCATCCATAGCAGCTGCGTATAGCCGAAAGGCGCCATCGCTGAGGCCGGCGCACGCTGATGGGCGAGAATCATCAGCCAGTGGCCGAAGGCGCCGCTGGCGCCCATCAGCGCCATGATCGCCCATACCTTCGGACCCTGCGGCGTCACCCAGAACCACGGCAGGAACGGCGTCGCCGCGACCACGCCGGCAATTGAAGTCCACACCAGCGTCGTCTCGGCCGAGTCTCGCCCGGCGAGCATGCGGGTGGTGAGCCCGTAGAATGCGTTGCAGACGACGCCGGCGATCGCCACGAAGACGATCGGCTGGAAGGCCGACGTGCCCGGACGCGTGGCGATCACCACGCCGAGAAAGCCGACTGCGATCGCCGCCATGCGGGGGCCGCCGACCCGCTCGCCGAGCCACGGCCCGGCCAGCAGCGCGACAAACAACGGCGACAGGAACGAAATCGTCGAGGTTTCCGCGAGCTGCAGCTTGGTCAGCGCGAGGAAATTGAAGTAGGTCGAGCCAAGCAGCAGCGCCGAACGGACGAGCTGTAGCCACGGGCGCCTGGCGCGAAAGACTTGGGGCCGCGACAGCGGCCGCACGACCAGGAGGCTAAAGAACGCCGCGCCGACGTAACGCGCCCACACGACCTCGGCTTCCGGCAGGCGCATGCCGAGCCATTTGGCCGAAGAATCGATTCCGGAAAAGCACACCGTCGCCGCGCACATCAGCAAGACGGCGAGCAGCCGCATGTCGCGCTGCGCATGGCCGGTTTTGGCCGGTCGCGCCGCCTGAAGAGGCTGCGATCTTAAATTCACGCTTTGCGTTTGCGGCGCGCCGCTTCGTCGGCGACGTAGCCCGCGCGTGCCCCCAGTTCGAGTTATGACGCCCCAGCCATAGACGCGCCGGGCCGAGCGCGCAAATCCGTCTGGGCCCGATCGAAGCCAATTGACAGGCGCCGCGAAGGCGCCGCTAATTCGTCGCATGGGCGTGGTCGCGGCCACGCCCCGAGGATAACGAGTGGCGAAAACGGGCGAACGAAAAACGAAAGGGCGTAGCGCGCGGCCAGCGCGGGCGCTGCCGCGCTTCGTCACGCTGCTCGCCGCCCTTGCGGTCTTCGCCCAGCTCGTCGCCCTGCCCTATCATCATCCGCAGGAGCGCCACGACCTTTCGGTCGTCGCCGCGGAGCTCAAGGCGACCTTCGGCCCCACCGCCGTCCTCTGCACGCAAGGCGACGACGGGTCTTCGCCGGCAACGCGCGATCGCCAGCCAGGCGGCTGCGACGCCGGCTGCCCGCTGTGCCAGTTCGCTTCGCACGCGGCGCTGCTCGAAGCCCCGCCGCCCGCCTTGCCCGAGCGACTGGCGAACGCCGACGGTCCGCCGCCGACCCATGCCGACTTCTTGCGGCCGCGCGCGCGCGCGATCCGTTTCGCCCAGCCCAGAGCCCCGCCTTTCTTCGCCTGACGTGAAATCCGCTCGCGCGCCGTCACCAGCGGCGCGCGAACCCATCTCTCACGACTTCAAGGCGAATCCTCATGCTTTCCACGACCTGGCGAAGCATCGCGGGCGCCGCAATTGGCGTTGCGGCGCCCCTCTGGCTATGTCCTGCGTTCGCGCACGCTGTGTGCGGCGACCGCATCTTTCCCGCCACCCTCGGCATCGACGACCCCGGCGTCGGCGACGAACTGGCGCTGCCGACGTTGACCTATCTGCCGCATAATTCAGACGGATCGCAGGAGTTCGACGCGAGCTTCAGCTACACCAAGACGATCTTTCCCGGTTTCGGACTGTCGGTCTCGGACGGCCCCACTTGGCTCAGGCCCGGCGGATATGGCTGGGGCGACGTCGATACCGAGGCCAAATACAATTTCCTCTGCGTTCCGGGGTGGGAGTTCATGGCGTCGGCGGGTCTCGACATGACCTGGGCCCATACCGGCACGCCAAACATGACCAAACCCTACAACACCTACACGCCGGTTCTCGACATGGGCCTCGGGTTCGGCAGCCTGCCGAAGAGCCTGAATATCCTGCGCCCGTTCGCCGTGACGGCCGAACTCAGCGAAACCATTCCCGGCGAGGCCTGGAGCGATGGGAACCAGAACCCCACCAGCCTCAATTGGGGCTTCGCCGTCCAATACAGCCTGCCCTACTACAATTCGCATGTGGCCGAGATCGACAACGACTTCTTCAAGCATCTGATCTCCGTCACCGAATTCACCTTCTCGAAGCCGATCTCAAACTTCCAGCCGGGAACCAACCAGACGACCGGCACAATCCAGCCGGGCGCGATCTATATGGCCGACACTTGGCAATTCGCGCTCGAAGCGATCGTTCCGATGAACAGCGCGAGCGGCCGCGGGGTCGGCGTCGTCGGCGAGCTGCACTTCTTCCTCGACGACATCTTTCCCAACTCGCTCGGCAAACCAATCTCGCAATGGGGGCAGCCATGAATCGTCGCTCGATCGTCAGAATCGCCGCCGCGCTGGCTTTCGCCTTCGCCGCCCCCGCGGCGCTCGCGCACGCCCAGCTCGAAAAGGCCACGCCAGCGGTCGGCGGCGCGGTTACGTCTCCAGCCGAAATTCGGCTGAAGTTCAGCGAGGGCGTTGAGCCGCACTTTTCGGGCGTCACGCTGACTGCGGAGGGCGGCGCGGCCGTGCCGCTCGGCAAGCCCAGCGTCGATCCCGCCGACAAGAGCGTGTTGATCGTCAAGGTCGGCAAGACGCTGCCGCCCGGCGTCTACACCGTGAATTGGCGCGCCGTGTCGGTCGACACCCATCACACCCAAGGCGACTTTCAGTTCACCGTGACGCCGTGAGCGCGGCGTCGCCAGTCCTCGACAGAGAAAGGATGCAGCCATGACTCGTTTTCACGTTCTCGCCGCGGCGCTCGCGCTGTCGCTCGTCGCCGTCCCCGCGCTCGCTGAAGGAATCAAAGCGGGCGACCTGACGATCGAGAAGCCGTGGGCGCGCGCGACGCCAAAAGGGGCTGATGTCGGCGCCGCCTATCTCGAAATCCGCAACGGCGGAGGCGAGGCCGACAAGCTGACCGGCGGCTCGGCTGATTTCGCCAATGTCGAGATTCATCAGATGTCGATGCAGGGCAACGTGATGAAGATGCAAGAGCTGAAGGACGGCCTGGCGATCCCCGCCCATGGCGACGTCAAGCTCGCGCCCGGCGGCTACCACATCATGCTGACCGGCCTGAAGCATCCCTTGGTCAAGGGCGAGACCGCCAAGCTGACGCTGACCTTCGAACACGCCGGCGCAGTCACGGTCGATTTCCCGGTCGTCGGCGTCGGCGCCGCCAGCGGCGACATGAAGGGCATGGACATGAAGGGGATGAAGGGGATGTAGCCGCCAGCGGCGGCGACGCCGTCAGATCGCGCGGCGTGGAGACCGCCCTCGCCCTCTGCCGCTTCGCCCATTTCGCCGCGGCGATGACGCTGTTCGGCGCGATGGCCTTCGTCGTGGCGCTGACGCCGCCCGATCTCGCGCATGCGCTTCGACCGGCGACGCGCGCAATCGCGGCGGCGGCGATTCCTGCCGCAGCGCTCAGCGCGGTCGTTTGGCTTGCGCTCGAATCTGCGTCGATGGTTGGCGACTGGAGCGCGTTCTTCGATCTCGGGTCGATCAGCGCGGTCCTAACCGATACGGACTTTGGCGCCGTGTGGCTGTGGCGGCTTGTTCTCGCCGCCGCGCTCGTCGTGGCGCTGGCGCTCGGCCGCGGCGGTCCGACGCTCGCGCTCCTCCTCGGCGCGGCGCTGCTGCTGGCGAGCCTCGGTCTCGTCGACCATGCGGCAATGCAGGCCGGCGCCGTCGGAGTGCTCCATCGCGCCAACGACGCGACGCATCTGCTGGCGACGGCGGCGTGGCTGGGCGGCCTGCCGATGTTCGCGCTCTGCCTCAAGGCCTATTGCGACCCGAATCTAAGCGCGGGCGCGGTGACGGCGATGAGGCGGTTCTCGTTCTGGGGCCAGTTCGACGTCGCGATTGTCGTGCTCACCGGCGTCGCCAATGTCGCGCTGACCAGCGGCCTCGGCGCGCTTGCGCCGGCGACGCCCTATCGCCTGCTGCTCGCCGCCAAGCTCGTTCTGGTCGCGACGATGATTGCGTTGGCGCTGTTCAACCGCTACGTCCTCTCGCCGCGACTGGCGCTTGACGGCGCGGCGGGGCGTGCGTTGACGCGCAGCTGCGTCGCCGAGGTCGTCCTCGGCGCGGCGGTCGTCGCGCTGGTGAGCCTGTTCGGCCTGCTCGACCCGCGCTAGGCGCGCTCGATGCGGATCACCTGTGGCTTTTCGCGCACGACGCCGTCGGCGACCGCCAGATCCAGCGCTTCGCGGATCGAGGCTTCGGTGGTGGCTTTGGTGATCAGCACCACCGGCACGAACTCGCTCGCCGGCGCGCCCACGTCCGAGCGCTTTTGCATGATCGCTTCGAGCGAGATGCTGCGCTCGCCCATTCGCTTGGCGATCACCGCCACTGAGCCGGGCCGGTCGACGACCGACATGCGCACGTAATAGCCGCCCTCGTGGCGCTGCATCGGCACGCGCTCGGCCTCGACCAGCGCGGCGACCGGCCGGCCGAACGCCAGCCCGACGTGACCGCGGGCGATGTCGCAGATGTCGGCGGCGACCGCCGAAGCGGTGGCGTCGCCGCCCGCCCCCGGTCCGACCAGCGTCAGCGCGCCGATCGCGTCGCCGTCGATCGACACCGCGTTAAGCACGCCCATGGTCTGCGCCAACGGCTCGGACTTGGCGACCATGGTCGGATGGACGCGCTGCTCGACGCCCTTGGCGGTGCGCTCGGCGACGCCGAGCAGCTTGATGCGGTAGCCGAGTTCGTCGGCGGCGGCGAGGTCGGCGAGCGTGATCGACTCGATGCCCTCAATCGAAACGGCGTCGGCGTCGATCCTGGTGCCGAAGGCGAGCGAAGCGAGAATGGCGATCTTGTGGGCGGTGTCGAAGCCGCCGATGTCGAAGGTCGGATTGGCTTCGGCGTAGCCGAGCTTCTGCGCCGCGGCGAGGCAGGCGTCGAACGACAGGCCGTCGCTTTCCATGCGCGACAGGATGTAATTGCAGGTGCCGTTGAGAATGCCCGACACGCGGCGCACCTCGTTGCCCGCCAGGCCTTCGCGCAGGGTCTTGATGACCGGAATGCCGCCGCCGACCGCCGCCTCGAAGGCGAGCGCCGCGCCGTTCGATTCGGCGAGCGCAGCCAGTTCGAGGCCGTGGGCGGCGATCATCGCCTTGTTGGACGTCACCATCGGCAGACCGCGCGACAGCGCCGCGCGCGCCGCGGCATAGGCCGGCCCATCCGCGCCGCCGATCGCTTCGACGAACACGTCGATATCGGCGGTTGCGGCGAGCGCTGTCGCATCGTTGTAGAACGCGGCCTGCTCCAGGCCGGGGCCGCATTCGCTCCGGCTGAGCGCGCTGACCGCGACGATGGCGATGTCGCGTCCGGCGCGCGCAGTCAGGTCTTCGCGCCGCCGCTGCAGAAGGCGGGCCAAGGCCCCGCCGACCGTGCCCACGCCCGCGAGGCCGACCCGGAAAGGTTTCGCCATTCGACCGCTGTCCCAATGAAAAAAGCCGCATTCGCCGACTCGGGGCCCTATTTGCCCCAGTCGCGACCGGCGATCAACAAAGGACTCAGCGGTAGCGCTCGAAGGGGCTCTTGGCCTTCTTCTTGCGCTCCTTGCGGGCGGCGTAGCGCGCGTCGCGATCGAGCTTGCGCTCGTATTCGAGCCGCTCCTCTTCCGCGCGACGGGCGTTTTCGGCCGCGTCGCGCGCAAGCGCCTCCTGGCGCACAGCCTCGATACGAGCGGCCTCCTCCGCGGCGAGCCTCGCCGCTTCGGCCGCGGCGGCCTCGGCGCGGCGGCGCTCACGCTCCACCTCGCGCGCCGCGCGCGCTTCAAGAACAGCGCGGCGCTTGGCCTCGCGTTCCTTCACTGCCGGATCGTTGGGGTCGTATTTCGGGCGGGAAAGAAACTTTTCCGCCATCGCTTTGCGCGCCTCGGCGGCGGCGGCCTGACGGTCCTGAAATCGGTTGCTGGTGAAAAACGACATTCCGCCTCGTGAGATTCGTTGAGCGAGCGGGCTCTTGCCACAAACGGCGTCGGTCCGCAATCGCGCCGTTCGCATTGCAGCATTGCGCCCAGCAGGGGCGCCCCTGCGACCCCCAAGCAAAGCCAAATCTTTGCGCTCACAATGATTTTACCGGCTTGCGCAGGCCGCGCGCGCCCGCGCGCGCCCACGTCGGCGCGCCGCTTTGCCGCGGGTTCCAGCGTCGCAGGGACCCTCGTCAGTCTGAGGCAAGCTCCGCCCGCTAGCGATCGCTGTCGCTCGCCCAGACGTCGCGCAAGCGGCCAGGCGGCGTCCAAGAGGGAGCGGACAGCGGCGAGACGATCGCGTCGCGGCCGGTCGCCGGGGTCTCGCAGCGTCGTTGCGTTCCAGCGGTCGGGCTCAGCGAGGACTCCGGGCATGGTTCTTTCCCGCTTCAGGCAGGCGATCGCCGCGATCCGCAGGCCCCGCAAGGGTAAGGCCGGCGGCGATAGGCCCGACCTCAGCCGGCACGCGGCGCGGATCATCGACGAAATGGCGGTGGCGACCTTCGTCCTCGATCGCGACGGCCGCGTTGCAGTGTGGAACGACGCCTGCGCCCGCTTGACCGGCCTCGAGGCGGCCAAGGTCATCGGCACCAAGGACCATTGGAAGGGCTTCTACCTCGCCGCGCGTCCGTGCTTGGCCGATCTCGCGCTCGAGGGCGGCGCGGCGAAAGTCAGCTCGCTCTACGCCGCGCAGGGCGATGGCGGCCGCAGCGACCGCCTGGAAGCCAAGAACTGGTGCGACCTGCCGCGCGGCGCGCGCGTCTATCTGGCGATCGACGCCGACCTGGTGCGCGATTCGACCGGCGCCCTCGTCGGCGTCGTCGAGACGCTGCAGGACCTGACTGCGGTCAAGGAAGCCGAGGCGGCGATCGCCGCCGAGCGCGCGCGCGCCGCCGAGCGACTGGAGACGGTCGTCGCCGCGCTCGGCGCCGGCCTCGCCGAACTCGCCACAGGCGACCTCGTCGCGCGGGTCGAAACCGAGCTGCACGAGGAGGCCGACCGGCTGCGCCTCGACTTCAACGCCGCCGCCGAGGCGTTGCATTCGGCGATGGGCGCCATCGTCGAGGTCGTGGCGACGATCCGCGGCGGCGCCGATCAGATTTCCGGCGCGATCGACGAATTGTCGACCCGCACCGAGGGCCAGGCGACGAACTTGGAGCAAACCGCGGCGGCGGTCGACCAGATCACCGGCACAGTGAAGAAGACGGCCCAAGTCGTCGGCGCCGCCCACAAGGTCGTGTCGGCGGCCAAGGGCGACGCCGAGCGCAGCGGTGAGATCGTCCGGCAGGCGATCGCGGCGATGGGCGGCATCGAGCAATCGTCGAAGCACATCGTGCGCATCATCGGCGTCATCGACGAGATTGCGTTCCAGACCAATTTGCTGGCGCTCAACGCCGGCGTCGAGGCGGCGCGCGCTGGCGACGCGGGGCGAGGCTTTGCGGTCGTCGCCTCGGAAGTGCGCGCGCTGGCGCAACGCTCGGCCGAAGCGGCCAAGGAGATCAAAGGCCTCATTTCGTCTTCGGCGACCCAGGTCGGTCTCGGCGTCGACCTCGTCGGGCAGACTGGCAAGGCGCTGGAACGGATCGTCGCTCAGGTCGTCGAGATCGACAACGTCGTCTCCGCCATCGCCGCCAGCGCCGAGGAGCAGGCGAACGCGCTGCAACAGGTCGATCGCGCCGTATCGCAGATGGATCAGACGACCCAGCACAACGCTGAAATGGCGCAGCAGACGACCGCCGCCGCGCGCGCGCTCGCCGCGCAGGCGAACGAACTCGACCGGCTGACCGGCCGATTCAGCATCGCCCGCGCCGGCGCACGTCGCGAATCGCCGCGCGCGCGCGCTGCGCGCGTCGCCGCCGAATGAGCGCGAACGTAGAGAGACGGCGATGATCGCTGTCGCGACCCTGTGGCTGCTGTGTCTCGGCCTGTTCCTCGATCTCGCCGACAGGGCGCCGACGCTCGACGACAATTAGCGGCCGCGGCGAGCGCGCGCGCTTAGATCGACAGGCAGACATATTTGAGCGTCAGATATTCGTCGATGCCGTATTTCGATCCTTCGCGACCGATTCCCGACGCCTTGACGCCGCCGAACGGCGCCTCGGCGGTCGAGATCAGGCCGGTGTTGACGCCGACCATGCCGTATTCGAGCGCCTCCGCCACTTTCCACACCCGAGAGAGGTCGCGCGCATAGAAATAGGAGGCGAGGCCGAATTCGGTGTCGTTGGCCATCGCGATCACGTCCTCGACCGTGTCGAAGGCGAACAGCGGCGCGACGGGGCCGAAGGTCTCCTCGCGCGCGAGCCTCATCGTTGCGTCGGCGCCGACGAGCACGGTCGGTTCATAGAACAACGCGCCGGCGGGATGACGCTTGCCGCCGACCGCCGCCTTGGCCCCGTGCGCGAGCGCGTCGGCGATATGGGCTTCGACCTTGGCGAGCGCAGCGGGGGAGATCAGCGGACCGATTTGCACCCCGGGCTCGGCCCCGTCGCCGACCTTCAGCTTGGCGACCGCGGTGGCGAGTTTGTCGGCGAACGCCTCGAACACGCCGCGCTGCGCATAGATGCGGTTGGCGCAGACGCAGGTCTGGCCGGCGTTGCGGAACTTGGCGATCAGCGCGCCCTCGACCGCCTGGTCGAGATCGGCGTCGTCGAAGACGATGAACGGCGCGTTGCCGCCGAGCTCGAGGCTGAGCTTCTTGATCCCGTCGGCGGCCTGGCGCATCAGGATCGAGCCGACGCGCGTCGAGCCGGTGAACGAGAGCTTGCGCACTTTCGGATTGGCGCAGAATTCCTGGCCGACGCCGGAAGAGTCGGCGCTGGTGACGACGTTGAAGACGCCGGCGGGAATGCCGGCGCGCTCGCCGAGCGCCGCCATCGCCAGAGCCGACAGCGGCGTCAGCTCCGCCGGGCGCGAGACGAACGTGCAGCCGGCGGCCAATGCGGGCCCGACCTTGCGCGCGATCATCGCGTTGGGGAAGTTCCACGGCGTGATCGCCGCCGCGACGCCGATCGGCTGCTTGAGGACGAGGATGCGCTTGTCGGCGAGGTGGCCGGGAATCACGTCGCCGTAGACCCGCCGCGCCTCCTGGGCGAACCATTCGACGAAGCTCGCGCCATAGAGGATCTCGCCCCGCGCCTCGGCGAACGGCTTGCCCATCTCGGCGGTCAGGATGCGCGCGAGATCGTCGGCGTTGGCGAGCATTAGGCGGTTCCATTCGAGCAAAATCGCCGAGCGCTCGCGCGCGGTCTTGGCCGACCAGGCGGGAAACGCCGCCGCGGCGGCGTCGATCGCCGCCCGCGCGCCGGCGACGCCGACGTCGGCGACCTCGGTAATCAGCGCGCCGTTGGCCGGATTATGGACCGGCTTGCGATTCGCCGCCTCGGTCCAGACGCCGCCGATGTAGGCGCGGTCGCGCAACAGCGACGGGTCGTTGAGCTTCAGCATCGTTTCGCCTTTCGTCTGGGGGATTGCGGGACCTCGCCGGCCCACGCGCGCCCGCCCGCCCCGGCGCGCCGCGGCAAGCGGCGAGCGGCGGGGCGGCGCGTCGAAGCCTGGGCCGAGCAGCCGGACAAAGCCGTGAACGCGCAATGGGGCGCAGTGCGCGACGGCTGTCAATCCCGCCCGCCGCGCAACTCGGCGTCAGCTTGGCGGGGAATGACTCTGCGATGCGCAGAAAGCTCGCCGCTCAGCGCCGACATCCACAACAACGTCCAGACGGTGACGGCGCGCGTCGGCTGGACGTTCCGAACCCGAGTCCCTATCGGGCGCCGCCGTCCGACGCGACCTCGCCTCAGCGGCGCGCGCCTTGCGGCAGACGGCCGGTCGCGCGCGACAGCTCGTCGTCGCTCCAGCCCAATTGATCGTAGCCGCCGCGCCAGTAGACGAGCGCGCCGCCGCCGGCGCTCGTCGCGGCGCGCTTGACGCGGCCGATGACGATCGCGTGGGTGTGGCGTTCGACGACGGCTTCGACGTCGCATTCGAACGTGGCCAGCGCATCCGACAACAGCGGCGCGCCGCTCGGCGGGATCAGCCAGCGGCCCTCGCGAAAGCGCTCGACGCCCTCTTCGCCGGTCCGGCCGGCGAAACGCTCGGCGAGCTCGCGATGATCGGCGCCGAGCACGCTGACGCCGAGAGCAACGCCGGGCGCGAGGCCCGCGTAAGTCGACGAAGCGCGATTGAGACAGACGATCAGCGTCGGCGGAACAAGCGACAGCGACGCGATCGCGGTCGCGGTCATGCCGGCAGGCGCGCCGCCGACGCTGTGGGCGACGAGGCAAACGCCGCTCGCGAACTGACGCATGGCGGCGCGAAACGCGTCGACGTCAGTCTCGGCTGGCGCCGAACCGCTTGGAGAAGGTCGGCGAAAAGCGTCGATGGCCGCCATCACCGTCATGCAAAGCTCCTCGTCGTTCGTCTGCGGGCCTGGCGCGCTTGGCGACGTCACGCCTGCGGCGGATGGAAGACGCGCTCGCGCAATTCGCGCTCGTAGTCTTCCGGCGACTGAGGCTCGGGATCTCGCAGCGCGGCGACGATTTTCCCGCCCCAGGCGCCGAATCGCCGCCATGCCGCGGCGCGCGCGCGGGAGATTCGCCCGATCGTCAGCGAGACGGCTCCGAAGCTTCGTGTCATGTGCGCCTCGAATTTGCTAGTTGACAATTTTTATAGATATACTGCATTAATGGTCACGAGGCAAGCGCCGAATGGCCGGGCCACTTGAAATACAAGGGGTTTACGATGAATCGGCGAGAGTTTCTGATCGCGTCCGCCTCGCTGGCGGTCGCAGGCGCGACGCCGGCCCGCGCCGACGCGCCGCGCGAACTCAGGATCGGCTACCAGAAGACCGCCATCCCGCTGGTGGTGAAAGCGCAAAAACGCCTCGAGCAGCGCTTCGAGCCGCAGGGCGTGACGGTCAAATGGGTCGAATTCGCCTTCGGCCCGCCGCTGCTGGAAGCGGTCAACGCCGGCGCCGTCGATTACGGCTACACCGGCGACGCGCCGCCGATCTTCGCCCAGGCCGCGCGCGCCGCCATTGTCTATGTCGCCGTCATTCCGGCGCGCGGCTACGGCCAGGCGATCGTCGTCCCCGCCGATTCCCCGGCCCAGACTCTCGCCGATCTCAAGGGCAAGAAGATCGGCGTCGCCAAGGGCTCGAGCGCGCACAATCTGCTCGTCTCGGCGCTCGAAAGCGCGAACATACC
>Ga0302320_10017716_pt1 | contig 14432 bp, 16 predicted proteins | sample Bog_T0_3_FD_202130 | JGI IMG/M metagenome (GOLD analysis project Ga0302320, IMG submission 202130) | Peat permafrost microbial communities from Stordalen Mire near Abisko, Sweden - Bog_T0_3 | ecosystem: Environmental > Terrestrial > Soil > Wetlands > Peat | place: Sweden: Abisko, Stordalen Mire...
TACACCGGGAGCTCGCCGATCAGATTGAAGGCCTGGAAAATGAAGCCGATCTCGCGGTTGCGGATGCGCGCACGCTCCGCCGTGTTCAAGCCGCTGGCCGCTTTACCATTCAGCACATAGTCGCCCTGCGTGGGTGTATCCAGCAATCCGAGGATCGCCAGCAGCGTGGACTTTCCGCAGCCGGAAGGTCCGGAGATCGCCACGTACTCGCCCTTCCCGATCTCCAGTTGGATATCCTCCAACGCATGGGTCTCGAGTTCATCGGTGACGAAGACTTTGCTGACGCTCTTAAGATGAATCAAGCTTTCCCCTGCCGTGCTCATGTATGATTGCTCCTCAATTCAACCGAATGCGGTCGTGGCCATCTTGCGCGGTCATGTCGGACAGGATGACCTGATCGCCCGGCCGCAATCCGCTCAGGACTTCAATGGTGTTAACCGAAGCCTTGCCCAGTTTGACCTGCACGCGCGAAGCATACTGCCCGTCCGGCGTGATTCTAAAAATGCCGATGACGCCGTTCGGCTGGCCGTTGGCCGGCCGGCCCATGTACACGACATCGTTCAACCGCTCCAGTTCAATGGTGCCGTCGACGCTCAAATCGGGCCGCGCTCCCTGCGGCAACTCGCCCATCAGCTTCACGTCGACGGTCACATTGCCATTGACTGCGGCCGGATCGATCCGGCTGACTTTACCCTGAATGATGCCGTTTCGCGTATCGATGCCGGCCGGTTGCCCCACCGCGATATCTTTGGCTTCCGTCTCGTTGATCTTCAGTTCAGCCTTCAGGTGATGCGGCTGAGCGATCTTGGCCAGGATGGCACCAGCCATGACTTTCTGGCCGACCTCCAGAGCGGCGGCGGTAGTCGGCCCGGCGGGAGCGCCCGGTCCAAGCTGCGCCATCACGCCCGTGGCGCCGGCACGGACCTTAAGCTGGTCCAGTTGTCCCTTCTTCAGCTCATAGAGCGCCTTAGCCTGCTCGATCCTGACCTGCTGCGCGGCAAGTTGCGCCCGGGACGACTCGTCGATGATCTTGAGACGCTGGTCTTCCAGGTCGTTGCGGATCTTGAGCTGGTCCGCCTTGTTAGTGGAAATCTCCGCGTCCAGCCTGGGGATCAGTCCCTCTTTTTCCAGTTTCAGATCGCGGTCGGCGTGGAGCGCGGCTTCTTTATAGTCCGAGGTCACCAGGGCGGCGGCCGACTTCTTGTCGAAAAGCTGGGTTTTGAGCTGCACGGCGAGATCGGTGTAACCCGCTTCCGCAGCCTTCAAAGTATACTCGGCATCCAGGGTTTGCTGCCTCAGCTCCGGATTATCGAGCTCCATGAGGATGGTATCGGGATGCACCATGGCGCCCGGGTAGACATTGATCTTGACCACCCGGCCGTCGGCAATCGCCGGGACCCACAACACGTCTTCCGCTACCAGCGTTCCCGGGCCATGAACCTCGCGCAACATGGGCCCGCGCTTCACCGTGTCGGGATAGATCGATCCGCGTTCCACTGTCGGGACCGCGGGCTGCAGGCGCATGACGGCCCAGCCTCCCACGCACAGTGCGGCGAGGACGACGACACCGATGACGGCCCGCTTCAGGATCCGGTTCCGGCGAACCTCTTTACCCCGCTGAATATCCATGAGGTTCCCGCGATTCCGGCCTAAATACAGGCACCGGAGTATATACTTTCATTCCCTTATAACGTAACGCCTGGAGGATGAGTTCGCAATGAATTCCTTGGTTGTACGCCGCGGAGGAGGTCCGGGTTAGCATCCGCGGTGACACGGCAACCGCGGCGGAGCGGTCTTGCGGAACGCACCCAATGGAGAGAAAACAAGCCGCGGGGAAGCACGCGGATGAATTCGAAAAACGAACTCTTTGAGTCGCGGCCGTTAGGGAGCGGGTACATTCCCCAAAACCGTTACGCACCCGCCGGCTGAGGGGTGCGCGACATGAAAGTGGAGCCGTTCTATCGGCGATGCCGAAAATCCACTGAGCCGCGACTGTCAAGGAGCGGTATGCTATGGCCGACTCATCACTACCGCTCGGTTGAAGACGCGGCGCAGAACCGACGAAAATCGCATGCCCCCGACCGCGTCTTCATCCCCTTTGGTGGCCCGCCGCGGGCCATGAGGCAACTCCTTGACAGTCGCGGCTCAGCCTAGCGTACCCCCTACGCTCAGATCTGATCGTTTGGCCGAAGGTTCCGCGAGTCCTCCACTTTCATGTCGCGCACCCGCCGGTTAAAGCCTTTCCCACAAAATGTACAATCGATGCTATGCTCTCCACACGCCGCCGGTTTCTCGGTCTCGGGGCAGCTTCGACGTTCCTGGCGCTCGCCGCTGCCGAGAAGGCCCGCCGCAAGATTCGCGACATTCGGACGATGACGCTGAAGGGACCCTCGCGAACTTACGTCCTCGTTAAAGTGATCGCGGACGATGGCGCCTACGGTATTGCCGAAGCTTATGGCACGCCCGCTGTCGGCGTCAAAGAACAGGTTCTCTCGCTCAAGCCCGCGCTCATCGGCAAAGACCCGCTGGAGATCGACACGATCTTCACCTTCCTGGGCGAACATTCGCCGGATCTCAGCGGGAACCGCACCGACGGGTCGGCCCATGAACTGATGCGCGCAGCGAGCGGCATCGAGATGGCGCTTTGGGACCTCGCCGGTAAGGTACTGGGCGTTCCTTCGTCTACACTGCTGGGCGGACGTTTTCGCGATCGCGTGCGGGTGTACGATCACGCCGCGCCGCGCAATATGCTGGACAAGGCTTCCTGCCGCGAATGGGCCGCTAAAGTGAAGGCCGATCCCGCGGGCTTTACGGCCCACAAGTTCGGCTTCCCGCACACCAGTGAGGCGGCCGACCTGGCCCGCGACCGCTCCAACCGTGTCCTCACCACGCACGAATTGATCGACATCCGCAAAGGCTACGAGAACTGCCGCGAAGCCATTGGATGGGACCACGACATCATGGTCCATTGCCACTGGGAATACGATCTGCGGACGGCGATCCAGATCGCCGAAGCGGTTGAGCCGATCCTGCCGATGTGGTTCGAAGACCCGCTGCAAGTGGAGTATTCCGAGGTCTGGCCGGCGCTGCGCGCGGCGTCGCATGTCCCGATCTGTACGGGAGAGAATCTGGCGCGGCGGCAGGGCTTCAAGGATTTCATCGTTCACCAGGGTTGCGATATCCTGCACCCGGACCTGCGTAACAGCGGCGGCTTCCTCGAAACCAAGCGCATCGCCGACATGGCGTCGGTGTACGGGTTGCCGGTGGCAACGCATAATACCGGCAGCCAGTTGCACACTTGGGCGAACTGCCAGTGGGCAGCCTCGATTCGCGACTTTCTCGCCGTCGAAACCATTACCGGCCAGGGAGGATGGATGGACCAGTTGCTGGTGCTCGACGGACCGTATATAAAGAACGGCATGGTGTCCGTGACCGGCAAGCCCGGCCTCGGCGTGGAAATCAATCCGGACGTCGCCAAGGCGCACCTGGCGCAGGGTGAAGCCTGGTGGGACTGACTTGATATAAAGAACGGAATGGTGTCCGTGACCGGCAAGCCCGGCCTCGGCGCGGAAATCAATCCGGACGTCGCCAATGCGCACCTGGCGCAGGGTGAAGTTTGGTGGGACTGACTTGGGGCCCTTGGGCGCTGTCCGGGTGCTTAACCGCTTTTTGGGATTCGTCGCAGCAACCGCTCCCTAGCGCCCGCGCTGTCCGGCCGCGCAACAGCCGTCGCGCCGATAGCATATGCTGATCTTTCGGGGAATTGGAGTAGACACACATGCGACTGACGAGAGTACTCATTACGATTCTGGTTGCCGGGGCGTTGACCACTGGGCAGCTAGTGGCGCAAACCGCGGCCCAAAAGAAGAAGCACGTTCTGGTGATCGGCCAGACCAAAGGATTTCAGCATGACTCGGTTTCGGATGCCATGGGCAGCATTTGGAAGATGGGCATGGACTCGGACCTCTGGACCACTTACATACGAACCGACACGCAGTTGCTCACCAAAGCTAAACTCGGCGGGAATGCGAAGAACCTGGATTACTTTGACTTGCTGGTGTTCGCCAGCACGACCGGCGAGATGGATCTTACCGACGACCAGAAAAAGGACATGATGTCGTTCATCCATGACGAGGGCAAGGGTTTCGTCGGAATCCATGCCGCGCTGGACACCAATTACAAGTGGCCGGAGTACGGCGAGATGATCGGAGGCTGGTTCGATCAGCATCCTTGGGGCACGTTCCAGGCGCCGATTCTGAATGAAGGCGGCAATTTCCCGGCGACCGCGCATTTCCCGCGCAGCATGGTGAAAAAGGATGAGATCTATCAGGCAAAGGCCTGGTCGCGCGACAAGGTAAATGTCTTGCTGAGGCTTGACGAAACCAAACTGGACTACAATAATCCGCGAGTGCACCGCGAGGATCATGATTTCGGGGTGGCGTGGTCGAAGATGTACGGCAAAGGCCGGGTCTTTTATTCGACGCTGGGACATACCAATGAAGCTTGGAAGGACCCGGAGATCTATAAGATGTACTTCGAGGCGTGTAAGTGGGCAATGGGCATGACCGAGGGCAGTACGGCTTCGCACGCTCGCCAGTAGTTTCCGCCGTGGGGCAGACCGTCGTTTTTCGGTGGTCTGCCCAGCACGGGCTGTAGTGAGAGTTCTGAAGGGCGTCAACGCGTGGGGCAGACCGTCGTTTCCGATGGTCTGCCCGAGCGGCAATCGTAGCAGTCCTTCCCGATTGCGTTGCACGCTTGACGTCGATAGACTACCAGGCATCAGCCTTATGTCAACCCTCGACCGGCGTTCCCTCCTCAAAATGGCCCCCAGTGCCGCCCTGTCGCTGGCGCCCGCGGTTCGCGCCGCGGGAGGACAGCCCAATGTGCTGTTCATTATGACGGACCAGCAGCGCTTCGATACCATCGCGGCGTTGGGGAATTCCGATATCTATACTCCCAACCTGGACCGCCTGGTGAATCGGGGCGTCACGTTCACCAACGCCTATTCACCTTGTCCGGTGTGTGTGCCGGCGCGCTACACCATTCGCACGGGATGCGAGCCGCCCACCACGCGGATCTTCCAGAATGGCGCGCCGCGGCTGATCGAGGGCCTGCCGCGCACCATGAACGGCCGTTGCGGCCCCTACCTAGCCCAAACTATGAAGGCCCTGGGATACCGCACGTTCGGCATCGGCAAGTTCCATACGCAGCCATGGAATGAAGAGATCGGCTACGAGACGCATTTGCATAGCGAGGAGCTTTACGGTACGCCCCAGCAGCGGCGGGGCGATGCGTTCGCCAATTGGATCGCGACGCAGCATCCGGAGTATGACTTCATCGAAGGGCTGATGGGCGAGCGCACCGAGATGTACTACATGCCGCAGATGAGCCCGATGCCGGCGGCGGTGACCGTGGAAGGTTGGGCGGCTTCGCAGGCGGTGGAACAACTCGCGGTAAATGACCGTCGGCCATATTTTGGGTTCGTTTCGTTCATTGGGCCGCATCCGCCCATCGCGCCGCCGATTCCGTTCAACCGGCTGTACGATCCGGACCGGATGAGCAATCCGGTGCGCGGCAAGCGCGAGGTCGATCATCTGGACGAACAGATCCCGTTCATGAATTACGCGATCTGGGCGGAGGACGTCAACGACTCACATGCGCGGGTCCTGAAGGCGCGGTACTTCGGCGAGATCACTTACATCGACGATTGCATCGGGCGGATTCTGGGTGCCGTGGAGAAGCGCGGCGATGCGGAGAACACGCTCATCTGTTTCTACAGCGATCATGGGGACCATCTGGGAGACCACACTGCGTGGCAGAAGGAGAGCTTCTTCGAGGTTTCCTGTCACGTCCCCTTCTTGGTGAGCTGGCCGGCGAAGCTTGCCGCCGGCAAGAAGTGCGACGCGTTGACCTCGCTGACAGATCTCTTCGGAATTGCGACCAAAGCCGCGGGTAAACCGGAGTTTCGGCAAGGCGTGGATGTGCTGGGCGCGGTGGATAGCTCTGCGCGGCCGCGGCAGGATCTATTCGGCTACTACGGCGAGCCGGGAACGCCGCGGTTCAAGATTATGGTGCGAAATGGGCCTTGGAAGTACATCTACATGGCGAACGGCGGCCGGGAGCAGTTATTCCGGCTTCATGAGGATCCGCAGGAATTGTCGAATGTCATGGCGGCTCAACCGGACGTCGCCCGCCAGTTACGCGCTACGGCTACTCGGGCGTGCGAACGCCCGGAACTACGCGAGGCGATGGACGCACATGGGCTTCGCGCGTTCGAGTTTCACGCTCGGGAGTTGAAGCGGATCTATCAGTTTGACCGGTCGCGCGGCGTTACGGGATTTCCCAAACGTCCGGAAGACGCGCTGCGGCGCGCATAACCCTAGATCCGGCAGTTACCGCACTAGTTCCAGTGGCGCAGACCATCGTTTTTTGTGGTCTGCGCGGCAGCCAGTTGCCAGTAAACCACGCTCGCCCGAAAGGTGAACCGGCAGAGCGTTTGGAAGCCCCTATGAACAAGAGCCGAATGGTGCGCAGCGAGGCTCCCAACTGCCGTTCTTGCCTCGAAGACTACGTCCCAAGTACAACCCGACACTGGCGCACGGATCGCCCGGATGTATTTTCTTGTCTCGTGGGGGAAGGGGCACCTCGCGCCGGCTTCCTCCATCTGGTTAGCCTGGAAGATAGCGCGCGATTCGCAGCGTTTAGGATAACCGCCGCCGCGCTGGCGCCACTTGACGGTCACGCGCACTTTTTAGGCTTCGTGTTAGTGGAATCAGTGATTTAGCAGGAATGGCGAACGGTCTTCGGTCTTTCAACCGCTATGTTGAGAACAGAAGATGATGCAACCCGGAAATTTACGAATTATTCTCGCTTATAAGAACTTTGCGGCAAATCGAGCCGTGAGCCATATCGGACTGGGTGTTACGGCCTTGAACTCGGCCAAAACATTGCGGGACGCCGGCGCCACGACCGACGTTTGGGCGGTTACGACCAGCCAAAACCTCGGGGAACGGTTGAAAGCGGCCCATGCGGAATCGCCAGTCAGCCACGTCGTGGTGTCTGCGCCATGGATTCCGACGGCCGAGATGCAACGGTTGACCGCCGACCATCCGGAAACGAAGTTCGCGGTGACTTGTCACTCCAACCTGGGGTTCCTGCAAGCGGATCCCGGTGCGATGCGCCTGGTGCGCGAGGGACTCGAACTGCAAAGGTGCACCTGGAATTTCCAGGTGGCGGCCAACAGTGAGCGGCTAGCCAACTGGGTTGGGGATACCTATGGGACCTCGTGCGCCTACTTGCCCAATCTCTATCACCTGGACCAAACGTCAGGGCCTAACCGTACGCTCTTTTCCGGAGGGACTCTGCGAATCGGCGCATTTGGCGCGACGCGTCCGCTGAAGAACTTCATGACCGCGGCAGGGGCGGCGCTGGAGATCGCCAGCCGAATGCGCGTCGACCTGGAACTCTGGATGTCGTCGGGCCGCAATGAAGGCGGCGGGGCATTGACCCAGGCGATCCAGCAGATGACGATGGGGTTGCCGCATGTTCGCGTGGTCGAGAACGGGTGGCAGACCTGGCCGCAGTTCCGTCAAACTGTCCGGCACATGCATTTGCTCCTGCAACCGAGTTATACCGAGACATTTAACGTAGTGACGGCCGATGGAGTGGCGGAAGGCGTGCCGTCGGTGGTTTCACACGCTATCGAATGGGCGCCGGAAGGCTGGAAAGCTAAAGTCGACGATGTCCACCAGATTGCCACCGTCGGACAGAAGTTATTACGGGAGAAAGGGGCGGCCAAGCGCGGCATCAAGGCCTTGCGAAGTTACAATCAACGCGCGATGCGGGCCTGGGAGGAGTTTCTGGGGTAGTCCGTTGTCCGTCGTCCGTTGTGCAGCGCACATCGAGAATGACACGGTGCTGGTCTCTGAACCAATGTGGCTGAAAGGTGAAGCCGCGCGCCTACCTCAGTCGTCGTGGACTTCAGGACAACCGTGTCGTCCGTTATCCGTTATCCGCTATCCGCTATCCGTTGTGCGTCTAATCGCGGACGATCAGCCGCAGGTTAGAGATCCAGAATCGGTTTGGCCCGCTATCCCCGTTCGCGGCAGCGGAAATGTCGGCGATAGCGAGAGATTTGGCTTTCACGATACTCAGCGCGCCGCCGGGATCAGCCGGGCCGTTCTGGTCGAGGTTGAAGGCGCTCAGCGCCAGATCCCGATGATCGGGTTTGCCCTTACCTTTTACCTCGACCACGGTATTGTAACGGGGTCCCTCCCCGTGGCCGGAGCCTTTTTCCTGCAGCGTGAACGCGAATTGGGCCGGCTTTTCCGACGCGATGTCGAAGCTGATGTGAGTAATATTGGGTGGAATCCCCGGCGGCAAATTACGCGCAAAGTAGACTATGGCGTGCTCGGCCAGCGTGTAATCCACCTCCATGGCCGGTCCTGGAGCGTGCTCGCGCGAGTTATCGATACGGAAAGCCGCCCCGCCAGGACTAAACCATGAGAGTTGCGGCGCATCAAACTGGTCGATACTCAAGTTGTCGCTTCGCGCCGGGATTCCGCCCAGTACCTCGAATCCGGCGATCAGAAGGGTGTGCTTGCCAGAACGATCAGGGACTGCAAACGGCATGGCTGGGTTTCGCGGGGCGCCACCGAGAATCTGTGCCAGATCGGCCACACCGATTCCATGCACCTGGTCGGCGTCCAGTCTTCCGTCGGGATCGGGAGGATCGTTGGGCCGATCGCTCAAAGCAAAATCCCGAGGTGCGATCCGGACTTCCTGCCAGACGCTTCCCGGTGACCACGCCATAGCCGCGTAATTACCGCCGCCCTTTTCGCTGAGCGTCACTACAACCGAAGTCGGGAAATCGGTTTTAACCCAGAAGTGGATCTGTTCCATGGCTGCCATCGCCGCCGGTTCGACGGGAAGCACGGCCGCGGCGAATTTTCGCTGACCGACTTCGTAATCCAAGGCTAGAGACGGCACACCTTCGCGTACGTCCGCAGTCTCGCGAGTCACGCGAAGTGACCCGCTCTCACCCATCTTCACCCAGCCACCCAACCCGCTATCGAAATTCGAATGGAGGATCGGCGTGGCAGCGGTAGCAGCGGTAGCCGTTAAGAAGGCCAAGCCTAAGAGAATCCAGCGCATGATGAGTCCATTGTATGCGAGAGAAGGCCGAAGCGGACGTTCTTGAAATCAGATCAGGCCAGTCAGTTTCTCCTTTATTTGCTCCGCGGTGAAGGGCTTGCGTACGTATCCGGCAGCGCCCAATTGCACCGCTTCGAGCACCTTTCCCTGGCCACCTTCCGTCGTTACCATCACAATGGGAACGGATTTCCATTTGTCACTCCTTTTCAACTGGGCGAGCAACTGGAGCCCGTCCATATTGGGCATGTTGATATCGGACAGAATCAGGTGAACGTGACGGTTGCTCAATGCTTTTAGGGCTTCTACACCATCCCCTGCCTCAAGGACTTCGCCGATGGGGATATCGGTCTGGCGCAGGACTCGCTGAAGAATCTTCCGGATAGCGGCGGAGTCATCTACGATCAATACGTCGACTGGCATCTTCGAGTTATCTTCCCTTCCTACTGCTTCTATCGGACAGGTGCCGCAAATAGTTTAGGGTCGCCGGGAAGTTTGAGCCGCTCCAATATCGAGCGAATGTAATTGATGGTTTCGGGAAACGGCGGCGTACCACCCGCCTGATCTACGGCACCGGGCCCGGCATTGTAAGCCCCCAGCACGCGGTTCAGATCGCCCTTATAGCGCTGCATCAGCTCAGCTAACAGGCGAGTCCCCGCGTCCACGTTCTGATTGACATCGAATGGCTCGATCGCGCCCATCTCCAGGGCGGTATCAGGCATCAACTGCATCAGGCCCATGGCGCCCTTGTCGGATACGGCGCACGGATATCCACCTGATTCCTGGCGGATTACCGCATGGATCAGATTCGCCGCTACATCGTAGGTCTTGGCGGCATCGTGGACCACGCTCTGTAGCACCATCGACGGAACGGGCGCACAGCCCGGCGAGAAAGAAACCTGTTCCTGACCGGCCATGGCCAAGGACGAAGGTGACGGCGGCGTGATCGTGTGTGGTTGGGCCGTCTCGCGCTGGCGTTCGATGGACTGCTGCTGGACCGCGATGGCCTGCTGTTGCCGGGCTATAGCCTTTTGCTGTTGTTGTCCGGGTGATTCCGGCTGCGGAGCCAGCGGCGGCGCGGGTTTGCTTTGCCCGTCCGCAGAAAAACTAAAGCTCAGGCAAGCGAGTGCCGATAAGACTAGTGAGTATGGATTCGGCTTACGGAAGTTCAACATTCGGCAATTCCAACCTGGCAAGTTATCTCGCCCAGAAGACTTTGGCGGCTGAGCCACTGGAACTGGTGGCCATGTTGTATTTGAAAGCGATCAGTGAAGTCAGGGAAGCGCGCCGGCACCTGGCGGAGGGCCGTATCGCGTTGCGCTCGAAAGCTATCTCCAAAGCCTTCGAGGTGATCAGCGAACTCGATGGGTCGCTGAACCTGGAAGCCGGTGGCGAGTTGTCTACGCGGCTCCGCGCGCTCTATGGCTACTGCCTCGTGCGCTTGCTGGATGCCAATCTCCAACAGTCGGATGGACCCCTTGCCGAGGTTTTGGGACTGCTGTCGACCTTGTCGGAAGGCTGGCACGCAATTGCGAAGAGTGATCCGGCGCCCGAGAGGTCGCCGCCGGCCGGTTGGGCTGGATCGGCAGAAACCGCGCCGGTAGAAACCGTGCCGGCAGAAATGGCATCGGCAGGAATGGCATCGGCAGGAATTAACGCTCAGTCGCATTCGTGGACTTTGTGAGGCCTTGCTCGATCAACCCGCTTAGCCCGAGTCCTCCCCTTGTGCTTAACGCTTGCGCGAGTTGTTCCTCGGCGATTCCCATAGCGGAACTGGCGGTCTGGTCGTCGCCGGTGCCCAGCCAGCCTTCGTCGTCGCCGTGAGCGGTTCTGAGGATTTGCGTGATGAGAAGCGACTCGAACTGCTGAGCCGCCTGATGGATCCTCTCCGGGCTGTCCATCTTGCCGCCCAGGTGGATCCCAGTAGACGACAGGCCAGGCGACAGCGGCAGCGTCGAGCCCGGAGAAAGGATGGTGTCAGGCATCAGATCACTTCCAGTTCGGCTTCGAGAGCACCCGCGGCGCGCAGATTCTGCAGGATGGCGATAATGTCGCGAGCCGTCGATCCGATGGCGGTCAAGGCCCGGACCAGTTCTTCCACGGTCGCGCCTTGTTTGAGAACCACGTTGCGCGCTGGTTCCTCTTTCGCGGACATCTTGGTTTGAGGAACCACCTCAGTCTTCCCGCCGCTCGACAGAGGCGTCGGCTGGGAAACCGCGAAAGTAGTCTCAACCTGGACCGTCAGGTTGCCGTGGAGGATCGCCGTTGGTTTGATGTGAACGTCCTTGCCCATCACGATGGTGCCGGTGCGCTCGTTAATGACGACTTTGGCGGACTGGTCGGCGTCCACCGGTATCTTCTCCAGTTCCGCAATGAATTCAATCGTGCGATGCGAATAGTCGTCCGGGATCAGGACAGTAACCAGCGCCGAGTTCTCGGCATTAGCCTGGTTCGGGAATATCTTATTGACAGCCTGGGCGATTCGGGCGGCGGTGGTGAAGTCGGACTGGCGAAGCTGGAGGTTGACCTTCTGCAAGGGCGGTAGTGAGGGCGCCGCGCGCTCGACGGTTGCGCCATTGGGCACCCGGCCGACCGTCGGGTGGTTGACCGTCTGGCTATTAGCGGCGCGTCCGGCGGCAAATCCGCCTGTGACGACCGATCCTTGCGCGGTGGCGTACACCTGTCCGTTGGCCCCTCGCAAGCTGGTCAGAATCAGAGTGCCGCCCTGCAGGTTGAGGGCGTCGCCAATCGCCGAAGCGGTCACATCGATATGCGTGCCAGGTTGTGCGAACGCCGGGAGCGTCGCGGTGATCATGACTGCAGCGGTGTTCTTGACGGTGATGGCCGTCGGGTTCACCGTCACACCCATCTGCTGGAGCATATTGGCGAGACTTTGAGTCGAGAAAACGGTAGTCTGTTTATCGCCGGTTCCCGCGAGACCGACCACCAGCCCGTAGCCGACAAGTTGGTTGTCGCGCATTCCCTCCAGCGTGATCAGATCTTTCAGGCGGGTCTCTCCGGTGGCGCCCGAAGCTGCCGGTAAAGCGAGGAACGCGGCCAGGCTCAGGACAGGCCAAAAGCTTCTCGCGAATCGCCGCGAGCCACAATGGGCCGCTCCGCAGCCAATCCGGAAAGAGTCCCGGACTACACTGACGACGGAGCAGGCCAATGGCCCGATGCCACTTACTTTGCGCAATTCCCGCCGATTTGTAGGGCGGACCACCTGGTCCGCGCGGGTCCCCCTGGACCCGCTGCCGACCAAAGGAATCAGCTTCTTACCGCCAACGACCAGGCCGACGGGGGCGTCGGCCGCGGACCAGGGGGTCCGCCCAATAAGCGTTAACTTAAAACATTTCCGGCACAACATGTTGGCAACTCGACTTTTGCTGCCACAAGCGCTTGCGCCGTCTGGTGATAGGCTGGCCCTAAAGTTAACGCCTATTGGGGTCGGCCCTGGTGGCCGCCCTGGGGCCCGCCCTACGCCGCGAAGTAAGTGGCATTGGGTCCATGGCCTACTCCACAGAATCCTTCGCGGACTGCGAGGCTGCAGAGTTTTGGCAGTGCGGGGTTTGCAATGAAGAGTGGTGGGCATGGCATTAGAAAGGAAGCAGGCCGAGCAGCAGACGATAGAGGAAGAATGGCCGGTGAATCGCGTCATTGACGACTCCCTTGCCGTCGATATTGACTTCCATCTGGGCCAGACGATTGGATTGAATGCTATTGTCGGCAGCCAGATCCGCCGAACGAATTACGCCGCGGACCGTCACCATCTGTTTCTCGCCGTTGACTTGCACTACCTTCGTTCCTTCGAGCAAAAGGTAGCCGTTGGGAAGTTGGCGGGCGACGCGCGCGGTCAACGTAGCACTCAAGGTGGTTGTGCGCGAGGTGGTGCCCTCGCCATCCAGAGTTGTCGAGCCAGTGGCATTGGCCAGATTAGCCAATGCGCCATTGGCGCTCTTCTTTCCCAGCAGGGAAGTGATGGAATTACTGGTGCTGGAATTGCGCGAGGTTTTGGTCTGGCCGGTCGATACGGCGGACGCGTTCTCCGCGACCACGATGGTCACTAGGTCGTCCACCTTACTAGCGCGAACGTCGCGGCCCAGGTCGGCCAGGCGGGAGGACGGCGACCAGAGCGACCCGGGAAAATCTCCCTCCGGCACCGCATCGCGCTTCATGGAGTCCTTTACATAAGCGTCCAGCGCGGAGTTAGTGGCATCCTTCGGCTTCTTTTTCGCTTGTACTGCAGGAATCGCCAGCATCGCGCACAAGAGCGCTGGAGCGATCCGTTTCTTTATCGGGGACAACACGAGCTTGGTCCTTTCCTGAAACTTCCGCCTCGAAGCTGTTGTTGCTTTGCAAATTGCGCAGGCGAATGCGATCTCCATAGCGCCCGTCCATCTCCGCAACCGCGTCAAAACGCAGATGCATGCCGGGGGAGATGAAGTCGACATAGACCTTGTCTCCGCGATGGATCGTGAGCGCGGTCGAAATATCGTCGAGCGACACGGTTGCGCCCCGGCGAACTGGTCGAAGCAGATGCTTCCCTACCACCTCGCCAAGCGATTGGGCGGGAGCGTATCCGGAACGCCATCGAGAAACTCGATGCGAACTTGATCGGATCTCACCGGCGCGCCGGTCACCAGGTTGTCGGTGGCGACCACACGATTGAGCGTAGCGTGGAGTTCCACCCGGGCCCAGATGGAAAAATGACGTCCGCCGCCGTAGACGACGTAGCCCTTCCAGAGCAGGGGAGCAGCGCCGGGAGAAAGCGGCAGCGCCAATCCGGAGCGCGGGAAAACGAGATCTCCTGCCGGCGCCGGGTAGCGGCTGAAATCAACCACATCGATCCGGGCGGCGGGGATACCCAGCGCGCGATCGAGAACTTCGTGGAGTTCCCGCTGGTTGAGTTCACGCATAGCTCTCTCGAAACAGACCGCGCGATAGCCGTCCTCATCGAGTCCGTTGGTTTTAGCGAGACGTGTAATCTGCGACGCCGTCAGGGTGTGGACGGCGCCTGGTAACGGAGAGTAACCCACCATCAAGTCGGGGTCGACTTTCGCAAAGGCCGGTTCAACAGCCGCGAGGTCGCGCATACGGATGACGTCGGCCGTGACTACATGACAGTCCATCACGGCGGCGGCAACCAGATAGAGAGAGGCGATCATCATTGTGTCAGGTTATTGACCTGTTGATACATCTCGTCGGCCGCCTTCACCACCTTGGAGTTGGCCTCGTAGGCGCGCTGGGCGGAAATCAGGTTGATGAATTCTTCCACGATGCTG
>Ga0302320_10017717_pt1 | contig 14431 bp, 22 predicted proteins | sample Bog_T0_3_FD_202130 | JGI IMG/M metagenome (GOLD analysis project Ga0302320, IMG submission 202130) | Peat permafrost microbial communities from Stordalen Mire near Abisko, Sweden - Bog_T0_3 | ecosystem: Environmental > Terrestrial > Soil > Wetlands > Peat | place: Sweden: Abisko, Stordalen Mire...
CGCCGCTCGCCGGCCGGAGATAGTCGGCATGCCGCGCGAAGGCAGCACGCAGCGTCTCCTCGCGACGCACCACGATGCAGCCAGCGTCATACGGAACCTGTCCCCATTTGTGGAAGTCGAAGGCAACGGAATCCGCCTGCTCGATGCCGCTGAACAGCGGCCGAAGCCGCTCGGACCACATCGCAAGCGCTCCGAACGCCCCATCGACGTGGAACCAGACGCCGTGCTCGCGGCAGAGCGCTGCCACTCTGGCCAGGTCGTCAACCGCGCCTATGTCGACACTGCCCGCCGTGCCCACCACCAGAAACGGCGTCATCCCGGCAGCCCGGTCGGACGAGATCGCCGCGGCGAGATCCTGGACCCGCATGCGACCTTCATCGTCGCATGGGATCAGGCGCAAAGCCGCCGACCCCAGGCCAGCCATGTCCATCGCACGAGCAATGCACATATGCGCGCCCGCTGACGCATAGGCCGTGAGCCTGCTGGCCCCGGCCCCGGTCTCTCGCACAACGGCACCACAGGCCGCGCGGCGGGCGGCGAGCACCGCCACCAGGTTCGCCATCGATGTGCCGCTCAGCAGCAGCCCACCCGCCCCCGGAGGGAAGCCCAACATCTCGGCAGCCCAGCGGATCACCTGACGCTCGACCTCGATCGGCGCATGGTCGCGGCCGCCGCAATTCGCGTTCAAGCCCGCCGTCAGCATGTCGGCCAACATGCCGATCGCCGTGCCGCCGCCATGCACCCACCCGAAAAAGCGCGGGTGTCGGTTGCCAACCCCGTAAGGCGCCACGAGCCGTCGGAACTCGGCGTAAACGTCCTCCGGCCGCGCCCCGCTGCGCGGCGCCGCCGCCTGCCAGGCGGCACGCACGTTGTCCGGCATGGGCCGCCAGACCGGTCCTTCCGCGATGGACTGGAGGTCATCGAACAGATCGTCCAGCATCCGATGGCCGAGCGCGCGCAGCGACGTCCATTCGCCAGGGTCCAGCGAGCTGCCGGACCCCTGGCCGGCAGCCTCGCGGATGGGCAGCGGCCCGTCCATCAGGCGGCCTCGGCGCGTGCCGCGCCCTTTCCCAACGAGAGGGGCCACGCCTCGGCGAGACGCCGTAGGCTCGGCTCGATCGAACCACTCGCGACATCGCGCATGCCGACCGCCACCCTCAGGCCTGCAAACGGTCCAAGATCGACCGGTTGCCCCACCAGGACCTTCTGGTCGGCCAACCCGCGATAGATCACCCGCAAATCGGTTATCCCCAGCCACGACCCCGGCCGCCCCGCCGCTTCCACGGCAAAAGTCACGATGCCAGGGCACCCAATTGGCCGCTCGATGACACGCGCGCCCGGAAGCGCCCCGACCGTGGCCAAAGCGTCCGTCTCGAGGCGCTTGACGCCCTCTTCGATATCAACCTCCTGTAACGCCGGCTTTTCGAGTATCGACAGAGCGGCCGACCAGCGGAGCAGGGGCCCAATGGTATCCGCAGAGTAGCCGCCTCCGAACCGCGCGCAGACCGCGTACGCCTCACTGCGGAGGCTCTCGGAAAATCGGGACGACGGCACGAGCACGGCTCCAGAGAAGGCCGGGCCGCCCAGGAATTTCGAGCCGGTTATCACGACCGGCCAGCCAAGCCTCAGATACTCGCGGATCTTGTGAGCCGGCAACCGAAGCTGGCAAGCATCTACGATCACATCGACCCCAGCCGTCACCTCGACCGGAGCCACCAGCCCGGTCTTGGTGCCGTATGTAAAAATGACGACGGGCCGGCCGCGAGCCGACCGGATGGCGCCGTCAAAATCTTCTGCAACCGCGCCCGCCTCCCTCGGCATCCCGTCCGGGCCGCGAAGCGCGACATGCTCTGTATTCACGGAAACGCCGACCAAGGAGCGCCCGGCATTGGGCCCGTCATACACGCAGCACGAGGCGGCCAGAGGCACGCCCGTGCCGGTCTCAGACAGCGACGGCAGGATGGCCGTCATGGGGCGGCCACCTCCCTCCAGCGCCAGCAAACAAGCCGCCAACAACATTCCGTCGGTTCCGGATGCTGTGAGCATGACATGGTCGCACTGGTTCAGGCCGAGATAGTCGCGGATGGCTAGCACTGTAGCTGTCTCACAGGCCTCGATGCGATCCAGTTCCAGAGCCTTCGGCGCCAGAGCAATGTGCTCGAACGCCGCCGCGGCCCATCGAAAGCCAACTTCAGAGATCGGCGACGCCGTACAGGAGCTGAGGCACGCTATCGCCGGAGCTGGCAAAGGCCGGCACAGGTATTTGTTCACCCCATAAAGATCGACAGACAAACGGCTATCACCGCCTGCCAGCAGTGCAGCCACGAGCCGGTATCTCTCTCGTGCAGCAATCCCGCGGCCGAGCGTCCCGGCAGGCAAATGGCGCATGGTGTGGTCCCTTCTCCCGATCGCCCGAAACTACGAAGCCTCGATGCGAATGACGGGGGAGGGATGAATGAATGGATGACGCGCTGCGTCCTGGCACCGCCGGGCGTCCCGGCCTCTCTCGGATGACTGCGGTCTAAACCGGGTCGCGTCCCGCTTCCGCATCCCCGCCGCTGACACCCATCGCGCAGGCGCGACGGGGCCCGTCATCACGGCGCCTTCGGCTCACGGCGCTGCCGTGTCGCTCGCTGTGCTCGCTCCCGCACCAAGACCGCGCCGTTCGGGGGCGAGCGGTCCGCCCCTCCGGTTTTCTCAGACCGCATCCGAGAGGACGACGCCCGGCGTGGTGCCGGACGAGTTCGATGGGAATTATGAAGGAATGAGAGAATGTCTGGTTATCTGAACAAGGTGCAGCTGATCGGCAACCTCGGCCAGGACCCGGAAGTGCGCAGCACGCAGGGCGGAAAGAAGGTGGTGACGCTCAGCATCGCGACCGGCGAGAGCTGGAAGGACGCAAGCGGCAACAAGGTCGAGCGGACCGAGTGGCATCGCGTCGTGATCTGGAACGAGGGCCTGGGCGACATCGCCGAGAAGTATCTGGTCAAGGGTGCCAAGGTCTACGTCGAGGGCAAGCTGACCACCCGCAAGTGGCAGGACCAGGACGGCAACGACCGCTTCAGCACCGAGATCCATCTGACGCCGTACAACGGGACGATGACGTTCCTGGATAGCAAGAGGCCCGAGGGCCGGACTCAGAGTAGCGCGACCACGGAGCGCGCCCGGGAGCCGGCGATGGCTGGCGGGAGCACGGGTGCTGGCTTCCCGAGCGGCGGCGATCTGGACGACGAGATCCCGTTCGGCCCCTGCTGGCAATAGCCGCCAGACCGCGGGGATGCCGCCCACGGCATCCCCGCCCTCCTTTCCCACTTGGCATCCAGGGAGGCGGCCTTGACCGCGATCTTCGGCGCGCCGGCGCGCGCGCACCTCTACGCAACCCTCGCGCAGTTGCTTCAATTGCCCGGCAAGCCGGGCAAGGCCTCGGACAATGCGCGGTCGTCGTTCGACGCACAGGCCGAAGGCTGGGACGTGTTCGACTGCGGTCTGCGCGACGACGGCGCGCCGCGCGTCGAGCTGCAGCGGCTGGATAGTTCGCCCTGCGGCAAGCCGCTGTTCCGCAGCGACGAGGACGCCTGGCAGCACGTTGTTCGCCAGGCACGCGCGGGATCGATCCCGCATCAGCGCGCGCTGCAGATGGTCGATCCGGTCGAGCGGCTCGCCATCGAAGCGAAATGCGGCTGGTGCCCAGGGCTTTAGCCCGCGTGGCCCGCCGACAACCCAATATCTCCGGAGGGATCAGATGACCGTTTGTTTCGCGCCGTATGCCCGCGATGCGGATCGCGATGCCTGGGCATTGCCGCATCTTGGGCGGCCCGATCAGGAAGACTTCGAAGTCGACGTCTGCAACGCCAATGCGGTCGACCTCCTGCTGACGCTCGGCCTTGAACCCGCGTCCTACGGCGACGTCATCGCGATCGACGTCTTCTCCAACCTCGTGACGGCCGCGCTGCGCCGCCACCTCGGCAAGCGCTCGCCCGAGCTGCCGACTGTCGAAGACGTACAACCCGGCCGGATGACGATCATCCATATCGGCCGCAACGAAGGCTACATCGAGCGCAAACTTGGCGCGCTCATAACAGCCATCCAGCGCGGGCGCGAAATCGGCGCCACACATTTCAGCTGGGGCTGAGCCTGGTCGCCCCGGCCTCCAACGGGCGACCTACACCCCGAACCAGCGATGAACGCACCCGGCGACGGGCAGTCCGTCGCCGCCCTGATCGATCCATCCCTCCAGACCACAGGATAGACCATGTCCCACCACGAGCCGGAGGCGGTCGCCGCCCCCGATCTTCTCACCGCGAGCAGCGCCGCGATCGGGGCGCTCGCAGGCGCCATCGACGACCTCCACCGTGCCGGGCTCATCCTTCGCCAAATGGCAAGCGGGGCCTCGCAGCAAATCCGTGGCCCTGAGGACTATTGCCGCATCGCTGGCCAGTTCTCCGACCGCGCCCGGCTCTGCAGGGCGGCCGAGGACGCCCTGCTGGCCGCCTGCCGCCCGGCCCAAGCCAGCACGACAGCTTGAGCCACGCAATGCGGCTTGCGCCGCACACCTCTTCACAACTCCCATGAGGCAGTCATGAAAATCCACCCATCGATCACGCCTGAGCGCGTCGAAGAAGCCGTCGAGCGCGAGCAGCGCTCGCTCGACAACCCCGGCTTCTGCGTCATCTGCGGCGCCGACGCGGACGGCGTCGAGCCGGACGCGCGCCGATACGAATGCGAGTCCTGCGGCGAGCCGGGCGTCTATGGCGCCAGCGAGCTGCTGATTATGCTTGTCCTGCGTTGATAAGCCGACCTTCCACGCCGCCTGCATGAGATCGACGTTCCGAACGCCCGATCAGCCCGCCGCGCGATGCGCGGCCAGAAGGAAGTCCATCTCGGCGGCTATGTCGCGCGGCGCCCAGGGCTCGCGCCGCCGCGCCAAGGCGACGGCGCGAGCAACCCCCTCCGCCTGCTCGGCGTGCGCATGGGCGGCGAGCAACAGGACCGCAGCCCGCTCGGTTCGCGCTTCGGCCTTCTCCTGCAGCGGCTCGATCCAAGACGTACCACCCGTCTGCGCGGCGAGCAGCAGCTGCTGCGCATCCACGGCTTCCAACGCGGCATCGTGCGCCTCACGGCACGCCCTGATCGCCCGATTCACGGCGATGGCCTCCAGATCGTTCAGAAATGCCACCAGCTTCGACGGAGCCGCCGGCGCGTTGGCGGCGATGTGCTCGGCAGTCGCTGCATCCGTCCGCGCGCGCAAGTCAGGCGCCGGCGTCTCCATCGCGAACGCGTCCGAAAGGTTCAGCACCTCACGCACATCCGGTGCGATCTCGCGCAGCAGCCCCAGCGTTGGCCGCGCCCGCCGCTCGACCGGAAACCGCACCACATTTGTCATCCCGGGCAGCTGCTCGATGCGCATGATCCCGCTCCTCCTCAGCCTGGATCTCCCATTACGCTGTTTCGGCGGCTGAAAGCAAGTAAATAGTTGATCTAAAACGCTTTTATGCGTCTCGGGCTATCTCTCCCGCGTCAGGTCGGCGAGCGGTCCGGGTGAGGGCAGGGGCTTCATACTCTCCCCTTCCGCGACGGTTGCTCACGTTGGCGGAGCCTACGTCACGGCGTCGGTTCAGCAACCGCTGCGCGGTGCTCCACATCCGTTGCGCCCCCTGCGGGGTGCTTACACCGCCGCCGCGCCGTCGATCGTCTCCGCAATCGCAACCGACATTGCAGAAGGAGACATTATGAACCCACTCATCTCAGCCATCACCCGGACCGCCCGCAGCCTTCGCCGCTCGGTCCACCGGATCGCCCAGCGTCTGACGCGAAAAGCGAAGATCAAACTCGGCCTTACCTTCAGCCTTCCGCCGTTCGTCAAATTGGTCTTCGATTACCAGGCTGACCTCGGAGAGCCGGCCAACGACAACCGCACGGGCCGCAAGCCCCGGCACACCGCATAGACGGTGCGGCCCGCCGCCGGTCCCGGACGGCGACGGGTCAATGCAACGTTTGCCCATCCGCTTCCTGCGTTGCATCGATCTCTTCAGGCTGAGCATACGTTCTTTGGAGCTCGACGGTGACCATGTGCTCGATCTCCTCCGCGGTGAATGCCTGCATTTCGCGCCGCGTGAGGAGGTGAAATTTCGGACGCCGTCGCTCCGCATGATGTGCCTCGAACCGCGCCAGCAGCGCCGCATCGCCCGCTTTCAGATCCTCTGAGAATTGTGGGTCAGCGAGCCACTTCCGCATCGCCCGCCGGCCGTCCGCGAACAGCGCAGGCGCCACGCTCCACCAATCTGCGATCATGCCAACCCGCCGCAGCTTCAGGATACGCTTTGGAACGCCATCACGCGGCATCTCACACCTCCGGGCTCTGTTAGCAAAGCGTCGGCGACTCTTGTGCGAACGACAGGTCAGCGCGGGCCTTATAAAAACCGAAAACGGAAGCGAGCGGGAACGATGAGCCCGCCGCGCTGGTCAGTCTCTCGGCGCCGCTCGTTCTCCCCGCCGGCGGCTGCTACGGCCCGTGGTCGCGTGCCCGCATTCATCTCTGGGGTCACGAACAGTACGAAGGCGAGGGCCTTGCGACCCCCGCCCTGGTGTTCCCTTCCGGGAGCCCTCCACTGGCACGGCCGCGCCGTGCGCTTCTGAAGCCGGCAGTCCCTCAGGCTCTGGTCTGCATTGTGAATGCGGCGGGCTAGACGGCCTATGCGCGGCCCGGGCAACGGCTTTTGCCCCCCGGCACGATGGCAGGCCAAGGGCCTTGCACTCCCGGCTTCTCCCGTGGCTCGTGTGGTCATCGTCTCAGGTCTCGCCAAAGTCGGCGCTGTAGTGATCTTGCTTCGAAAGCGGCAACGCTTGCCGGCCAACGGGCTCGGTCATGCGCGGGTGTCGTCATCGCCATCTCATGTTGTCGCAGCGATGGTTGGCTCACGGACCGAAGGTTCTCCCGTCCGCTCGGACGCGGCGATCAACCGGGTGCCCTCAGGTTGCGGGTTTGCAGTCGGGCCGCCAGTGCGCGCGCAGACCAGGTCCAGGGTGACGCGGACAGGGCTACGCGACGAGGGCGGGCCCGCGCTCATGGCAGCGCACAAGGGAGGCCAGAAGATCATCTATCGCAGGCCGAAATGTCGCCGGCACAGTGCCTGCGTCACCCCCTCGGTCGCGTGCGGTTTGGGACGGGCGTCAGCCGCTACAACCCCCGCTTCGCCGCCCAGGCGCGATGCGCCTGTCATGGCGGGCGAAGCGCCTCCGGTTCGGACGGCACCGTGTCGCTGCGCTCCCGCACCACTGCCGTCCTCAGGAGTTTCCGCGGCCTCCTTGCCCGTCCCCAGAAAACCGCACCCGAGGGGGAGGACGCCGGCATGGGGCCAGCGACAACCCTCGGCAGCGAGAGAGATTGATCATGGCCTCCAAGTCCGCTCCGAAGACCACGCAGAAGTCCGCCCCCGCCCGCAAGCCGCAGGTCCGCCAGGCAGTCACCCTGGAGATGGTCCAGGCCGCCGCCCCCCACAACGGCCTCGCCGAAAACCTCTCCCGCACCTTCGGGATCGACCCGGTCGATTACGCCGCCATCCGCGAGAACACCGAGGAGCACATGGTCCGCTGCGCCAACGAGCTGACCGACAACCTCAACGAGAAGGCGATGGAGATCCACCTGCAGCGCATCGCCGGAGCCTTCGTCGGCTCGGCCTACGGCGCCGCCACCTTCTACCAGAGCAAGGTCACCACGGCGCGCGACCTCACCGTGGCGTCCCAGAACGATGACCGCGACGAAGACCGCACCGGGGTCGCCGGGTTCGAGAGCAAGGCCGAACGCGCCCGCCAGTTCGCCGCCGAGATGGGCCTGCAAGCCTACGCCCTGATGGCCGCCGCCGAGGGTGCCGTCCACGCCTACGCCCACATCACCGGCGGGACCTGGAAGCCCTACGAGGCCCCCGTCGCCGCCAGCAGCAGCACCGCCCGCAAGTCCGCCGCCGAGGAGCTGGCCGCCTTCGGGTGAGGCACCGGAGCGGGGGTCGCAAGGCCCCCGCCTTCCGCTTTGTTCCACTACCCCTCCCATCCGCCGACGCCCTCCCCAGGGGGGAGGGCTGGCGGGTCCGACATCTGGAGAACAAACATGGACCGGACGCCACATCCCCCGTTCCCCGACACCGCCTGCACCGGCCGCGCCTTCATCAGCCCATGCTGCACTGCCAGCGTCACCGAGTTCCTGGTCGACGGCCAACTCTGGCTCGCCGGCTCCGTCGCCGGGCACGGCTGGAGCCAACCCTGGCTGGGCTCCGTGGATGACATCAACGATACCGGCACGCTGATCGATGCGGACGGCACCGAACGCCGCATCTACTGGCGCCCGACCGCCCGCGGGCCTGATTGATGCCGAGCATCGAGACTGGTGAGACAACCCGCGCTGCGCGCGCCCTCCGGGCCTACGGGCCGCGACCGGCATTGCCGGTCTGCACAGCGGCCCTCCGGGGTGGTGGAAGGTGAGACAAGATGGATGGGTCAAACAAAACCGAAACAGATCGTCGGCGTCTCGTGGCCAACGAACGTGTCAAGGCGACCGTCAACCTCATCAACAGCGTCGCCAACACGATGATCGCCACCGGCGTCATCGGCCCGCTGGTTGCCGATATCTATGGTCTTGCCGTGCCCATATCACCATATTGGTGGCAGTTCAGCGCTCTCTGGCTCTTTGGAGGCGTGATAGCCCACGCACTGGCGCGGCTGTTCCTCGGAGACCTCAAAGCATGACTGGTCTGCAGCTTTACGGATTAATCGCTCCCGTCATCCTTCTCGCGGTCTGCGGAGCCCTCGGCTGGTGGTCCCATAACCAAGCAAACCGCAGTAACTGGCCAGCTCAGGACCACTCCGCACACCCTGCGGAGTAGTCCTGGAATCGGTTGCCAGTTAGGCAGCTGAGATCATTCACCTGTGACAAACCGCCGATAGGCCGCAATCCAGTCCGTAGCGATGGCGCGCTGCGCCTCCCGCAGCGACACCTGGCGAGCGCACACCAGCCGCGCCAAGACCGCCTCCAGCTCGTCCTTACGATCGGCGTTCCAGCCATCCGCCGTCTCGCGCGGTTCAGGCCACAAATTCCGGGGATCTTCGGGCGATCCGCCGATGCCGATCGGGATGAGGTGGTCTTCCTCGTAAGACCTCAGGCGGCGATCAGCATACCCATACTCCCGTATCTGACGGCGCTTGAGCGCCTCGGTATACTCCGCCGGCGGACGAACGGACCGGGACCACCCGCGGACACAGATCGTCGTGTCGATCGTCGCCTCCGTGACCGCCGAGTTCATCGCTCCCGGAGTCAGTCCTGGATCGGGTAGGGAGCGCGCGTCCCCGGCTACCACCATCCAGACAGCAACCCCTAAGCCAACAGCAAAATTCGGCACCACAATCCTCCATCCGATCGCCCCGTCTTGCAGCATTCCGGCGCGAATGAGCCCGCGCCCGCCCGATGCCGCGACGCGGGTAAGACACAACGTGATGAAGAACCCGGACAGTGCTAAACTGCCATCCTACGGAGAGACTCATGACCAGTCCCTTGCAGACTGAGCCGCACACGGCATCCTCTGCCGAACTGGACCTGAACCGGGTCGGCGATGCCGCAGCCGCGATCAGCACCATGGCCTGGACTCACGGCATCACCGCCGCGCCCGCGCCGATCGACGGCTTCGCCGACGCTGCCGCGCGGCTGTCCGACGCCGAAGTCACCTTCGACCACATCGAACGCCTGCTGCTCGGACTCGCACGGGCGAACCTCGTCACTGACGAGCAGCGTTTCGCGCTCCACGCCGCCTACTTGCACCAGAAGGCCAATGGCGTTCGATCCGTTCGGTGACCGCGAAACACGCGGTTATCTCCGCAATCGTCTCGCCACGAACGACACGGCGCTCATCACCCGGCTCGAGACCCACGCCTTCGCGGCCAACGTCTTGCCAACCCTCGATGCGCTCGCGGCATCTCGTTCCGTTGGCTACGACCAGGTGCTCGACACCCACCGCCGTCTGTTCAGCTCCGTCTACCCCTGGGCGGGCCAGGACCGCGCCACCCTCGCACCGGACATCGCCATAGCTAAGGGCGGGATCCGACCTGTTCGCCCATCCCGCCGACGTCCGCCGCGCGGCTGAATACGGCCTGGCGATGGGCCTGGACGCCGCAAAGATGCGCGTCAATCCCGGCGAGGTTTTCGGTGCTCTCGCGTACGCGCACCCCTTCCTCGAGGGCAACGGCCGAACAATCATGACCGTCCACGCCGATCTTGCCCGGCGAGCCGGCTTTCACATCGACTGGGCGCCGATCAGCAAGACCGAGTTTCTGACGGCTCTTACTGCTGAGCTGCGAGCCCCCGGTAGCGCGCTCGACGCGCTGATTGTGCCGCATATGCGGCCCGGATCAATGCCGACTGAACGCAGCGCAGGCAACCTCGCCACCAATCCTGGCCTCAACCGCCCAAGCCCGTCACCATCGCCCTGATAGGGCCTCCGGCGTTCACCTCGGCCGCGTGGCCGGATGACTGCGTCATGAGCGCAGCTTGGCAGGCATCAATACTGCGCTGGTGCATCAGCCGCGACGTCCCGCTTCTCCCGTTTTCCCCTCTAAAAGTAATCTAACCGCCGGCTTTTCTCAACGCCGCTGACGCAGCGGAGAGGGGGCCGAAAGGCATCGCCTCTTCTCTCCCCCAAAGGGAGCTTCCACCCAGCTCTCTTCGCCGACGCTGCGCTGCGGCGTCTCCCTCTTGGCCTGTCGCCGAACGGCTCAGCCCCGGACGGGCGGCAACCCCTCACCTGAAAAAGCTCGCCTGCTGATCTTCAAGTCTAAGGCCAGGCAAGGTCGTGCCGCTATACCGACAACGGGACTATGCCGATCATTGGGGAATCGGACAGCCAGGCTGATAGATTTAGGCGCTCAGACTCGGCATAGCCCTGCTCCTTCCAATATTGGAAGGAGAGCCGGAATGACACAAATTAGGCACCGACTGTGGACGTTGGCGCGGGAGCCAGAAGGTCCGTTGGCTTGCTATCTCGATTCCTTCGCTGAGTCGCTCGACGCGGCGGGATTCAAACCGCTTCTTATCAGTCGACAAATTCGGATTGCCGCTGACTTCAGCGCCTGGCTTGAATCCCAGGCGATTCACGCTGAGTCGGTGTCCGATGACTATGTCAGACAGTTTCTTGGCAGCCTCACGCACCGATTGGCTGTGCGGCAAGGAGGCGCTGCTGCACTCCGGCGGCTCGTGGACTTCCTTCGCCGCCGGGGTATTTGCTCTGCCCCCAAAGACCCTGGAAAAGCCACGGCGATTCAAGGGGTTGTTGCAGAATATGCCAACCACTTGCGAGACGACCAGGGCCTGGCAACGGGTACTCGCACCCACTACTGCTCGTTCGCTGAATCTTTCCTGTCAGAGCGATTCGGCGTCGGGCCTTTGGCCCTCGACGTTCTGCGCGGACTGGACGTTATTGAGTTCGTGCGGCGAAAAGCAGCTCTCTTCAGTCCGGCAAGAGCGAAGACAGCTACAACCGCCCTACGGTCCTTTCTGCGCTACATTCGCTATTGTGGGGGGACGCAGTATGACTTGGCCGGTGCAGTGCCGGCCGTGCCCAACTGGTCAATGACGGGCATTCCGAGAGCGATGGCCCCCGATCACATCAGAGCTGTCCTTGATAGTTGCCGGCGCAACACCGCTATTGGGCGCCGAGACTACGCGATCTTGATACTTCTTGCGCGCCTGGGTCTGCGCGCTTCTGAGATTGTGGCCCTTGCGTTGGACGACATCGATTGGGACGGTGGATCCATTGCTGTGGTTGGAAAGGGGAATCAGCCTGCTGTCCTTCCTCTTCCGTCCGATGTCGGCGAGGCGATCGCCCAGTACCTGCAATGGGGACGCCCAGACTGCGCAAGCCGGTCATTGTTTCTGCGCGCAAACGCGCCGATACGTGGGCTTGGACGCCAGACGACGATCGCCAAGATCGTCGGTGCGGCGATTCGTCGCGCCGGGGTAAAAACACCGCGCGGCGGCTCGCATCAATTACGCCACGCATTTGCGGTGGACATGCTGCGGCATGGAGCGACACTCACCGAGATTGGCAGCCTTCTTCGCCATCGACATCCCAAGACTACCGGGATCTACGCCAAAGTCGACTTCGATGCTCTGCGGCCATTGTGCCAGCCTTGGGCGGGTGGTGCACTATGACCGCAATTCGACAGATGTTGGACGATTATCTCGCCCTGCGCCGAGATCTGGGATACAAGTTGCTGTCCGCTGGCACAGCGCTGCTGTCGTTCGTTGGCTTCTTGGAGGAGGCCGGGGCCGAATATATTTCCAGTGAGCACGCCGTCACCTGGGCCCTTTTGCCGACCTCGGTTCAAGCAGTGCGATGGTGGCGACGATTATCCTTCGTACGCGGCTTTGCTCGTTACTGTGTGGCGCGTGATCCGCGCACTGAGGTGCCACCCGCGGATCTCCTGCCTTATCGCTACCAGCGGCGGGCTCCTTTCCTTTTTTCCAGCGATGAAGTCCGCATTCTGCTGCAAGCTGCCGTGGCGTTACCGGCAAAGGACGGTCTCGCAAACCATACACAATATTGCCTGATCGGATTGCTCAGTGTCACCGGCATCCGTATCTCCGAAGCGCTCAACCTAACAATGAACGACGTCGATCTAGAAAATGCTACTCTAGCGATTCACGCAACTAAATTTGGAAAATCTCGCTGGGTTCCGCTGGACAAATCCACCGTCAAGGCACTCGCCGACTATAGGGAAAGACGTGCTCGCTTCCTGAAGGGACGACACGTGCCGCATTGGTTTGTCAACGGGCAAGGCAAACAAGTCCGCGGCACTACTTTCGATCGGCAGTTCCGCCGACTGACCGACAAGCTCGGTATAAGGGCAAGAAATGGTCAGCGCCCTCCGCGGCTGCATGATCTCCGGCACCGATTCGCCATATCGACCCTGTTGCTCTGGTATAGGGATGGTCAAGATATTGACCGTCGAATGCCGATCCTTTCGGCCTATCTCGGTCATGTCGATATTCATTCTACGTACTGGTATCTGTCCGCGTGTCCGGAGCTTTTGGCTGCTGCACTGGATAAGGTGGAAAGGCGCTGGGAGGTCGCAACATGAGGTCCTCCACAAATCTCTCCATATTGCTGACGCGATTCTTTACACAACGGCTGGTACAGCAAAAGAATGCAAGCCCGCACACGATTAGATCATACCGCGACACATTCCACCTATTGCTTCTGTTCGCAAAGTCGAAGCTAGGCAAGGAACCTTCGCAGCTCACCGTCGAACAGATCGACGCCCCATTGGTCAGTTCATTCTTGGACGAGCTCCAGAGTCAACGCGGCATTGGAGCCCGCACCCGTAATCTTCGATTGACGGCGATTCGGTCATTCTTCGGCTTCGCGGCATATGAATTGCCCGAACACTCGGAGGCGATCCAACGGGTCTTGGCCATTCCCTGTAAGCGATACGTGCATGAACAGATCCACTACCTGACACGGGCGGAAGTCGACGCACTGCTCAAGGCGCCTGATCAAACCACATGGTCTGGTCGCCGGGATCAGGCCTGGTTGCTCCTAGCTGTCCAGACCGGCCTGCGCCTATCAGAACTGACAGGCCTGACACGAGCCGACGTTCAATTTGGGGTAGGCGCCCATGTTCATGTGATTGGCAAAGGTCGCAAGGAACGCTGCACGCCGATGACGAAACAAACGGCAGCGGTAATGCATGCATGGCTGAAGGAGCCGACGCATGGCGACGGACAGATCGCATTCCCTAACCGCCAGGGAGGGAGAATGAGCAGCGACGGAATTCAATACTTGCTGGCGAAGCACGTCAGGACAGCCACAAAGCATTGTCCGTCAATGCAAAGAAAGAAAGTGTCGCCCCATGTTCTGCGCCACACCTGCGCTATGGACCTCTTGCAGTCTGGCGTCGATGTCACAGTCATCGCCCTGTGGCTTGGACATGAGTCCATCGAGACCACGCACGTCTATCTGGAAGCGGATCTCGAGATGAAAAGGAACATGCTGGCAAAGACGACCGCTCATGACGGAACGCCAGGCCTCTACAAGCCACCAGACAACTTGCTGGCCTTCCTGAAGGGTCTCTGACGGCCGCCGGGACTATGCCGAGAAAGCAGGCTGGATTGGTTCGAAGCCACCCGGTTCGGCAACAAAGAGTCGGCATAGTCCCGTTGTCGGTATAGTGGCGCGACCTTGCCCGGCATCATCCTGGAAGGACAGTAGCAAGTGCTTTTGTTGAAGGAAGCACTGCGAGTTCGTGTTGGGGACGGATCGGGATGTTATCCATAACCCGGAGGCGCGCGCCTGGAAGCGGAGCGAAGCGACGCGCGCGCGCCGCAGCCCGGAGGGCGCGCCGAAGGCGCGGGGTGGTGTTGTCGTGCCGTCGGCGGTTGAAGGCGTACGCA
>Ga0302320_10017718_pt1 | contig 14431 bp, 15 predicted proteins | sample Bog_T0_3_FD_202130 | JGI IMG/M metagenome (GOLD analysis project Ga0302320, IMG submission 202130) | Peat permafrost microbial communities from Stordalen Mire near Abisko, Sweden - Bog_T0_3 | ecosystem: Environmental > Terrestrial > Soil > Wetlands > Peat | place: Sweden: Abisko, Stordalen Mire...
TACCGGCCATGTAAGGCCGGACGAGCCGCCGTCACCGCGCTGGCCCGACCGCCCTCCGCGTCCAGAACCGACTATTTCAACACAATCGACCCAGCGCGGACATCCGGGATTGCCTCATTCTAGATTTTCCGGCTGTCATAGGCCCAATGCAGAAGGGCCTGGCGCTGTCGCGGACGGCAATGAGGATCGCCGCGCTCGCAGTGTTTCTTCACCTGCGCAATATGGCGGCGGATCGCCTTCCAGCGCTTGATTTGACGGGCATCGTCGGCCGTGCGCCGGCCCATATAATAGCGGCAATACCATTGGAACCAGCCGCGCGGATCCTGGGGATGGATCCAGCCCTTCTTCTTCCACACCATGAGTGGCTGGCTGGCATCCACGCCAAAATAATTGAGCTTTGGATTTCGTCCCTCGGCGGAAAGCTTTGCCTTGATAAACCAGCTCTTGGGAAATTCCCGCGTGCAATCTGTCATGTACTTGCCGCCAAAAACGCCAAGTGCCAGCATTTGCATGGGCGTCAGCTCCGGCTTGAATTCAAGATCGAAGTTACGGCCGATCGGCGCGACAAGTTCGTAGCGGTAATTCCGCTGCATCCGGTCGTGGACAATAACGAATTTCTTCGGCACAGTTTTTTCCACCGCTTCGCCAACATTTGGCTAGGCGCAGTCCGCATGGACTGTCAAGAATGCGTTTGGGCCATAATGGCGGAATTTGTGACGCTTAACGGGACCAAATTCCACATTGGCAAGCTGCGATGGCCATCTGAGCTCCGCTTCGGGACGGCCGCGGCGGGCGATTGCGCCTGACCTGCCAAACGCATTGCCCGGCTCAATAGCCGTATCGATAGCCGCCATAATATCCGGGCGGCGGACCATAGGCCCGGGAATAGCGCGGCGGTGGCGGTGGGCCGTATCCGGGCCCATAACCAGCAGCGTCCGGCAACGGCGCATAGCCATATCGATCGCCATACGCGCCTTGGGGCGGCCCATATTCCGCTTGTTCGGAATAGCCTCGACGCGGACCAGGGTCCACGGCGTCCGCTATGATTGCGAAGGGCAGGGTGGCGATGGTGGCCGCGCCGACAATGATACCGCCCAGCAAGCCCAAGACCGGGCCGGGGCCGCGATGATGGTACCAGCGAGCGTCGGCGGTCGAAACAGAGGCCGCAAGCAGTGCAGACACCGCTATTGTGGCGACGAGGATTTTGTTCCCGCGCATGAAGTCACCCGCTTTGGTTTCGTCTCACAATAGAACAGGTGCCGTTTAAAGCCAAAGTTCCATGGCGTTCCGGGCGATACCCCTGCTGTCGGGTACTTTATGGTTCCGTCTTTCCCGTCAGAGTTGGTTCCCCAGACGAACAGGAGACCCCAGATGTCCGACTACAAACTCTATTATTGGTCCCTACCGTTCCGCGGTCAGTTCGTGCGCGCCGTTCTTGCCTTTGCAGGCAAGAGCTGGACCGAGGGCGGCGATGGCGCGATCGCAAAATTCATGGAAGGGCCAGTGAAGAAAATGCCGGTCCCGTTCATGGGCCCGCCATTGTTGGTCGACAAGAAAGCGGATTTTGCTATCGCGCAAATGCCAGCCATCATTCTGTACCTGGGCGATACGCTGAACCTGTTGCCCGCCGTACCTGCCCTGCGCGCGCTCACCATCAAAATCGTCAACGACGCCAATGACGTGATTGATGAGGTCACCCTGGACGGTGGTCGCGAGATGTGGACGAAAAGGAAGTGGAAAGAGTTCACTCCACGCCTCAAGGAGTGGATGTCGTTATGGGAAGAAATCGGGCGGCGTCACGGCCTGAAGCCTGACAGCGGCTTCCTGCTGGGTGGGGATGCACCGGGTATAGGCGATATTGTAACAGCGACTTTGTGGTCGACGATGGCAGACCGTTTCCCTGAAATCGGGATAATTCTTGATGAAACCGCGCCGGGGGTAGCCGGGCTGGCGCGCCGGGTCGCGGGTCGGCCGGAACTGGTCAAGCTCGCCGCGAAAGCGCGCCGGGATTATGGAAAGGCCTATTGTGGCGGCCAGATCGAAGCCTCGCTACGCAAGGTAACCGGCGGCAGAAAGGCTTCCTGACACAGCAGGGGCCCGAGAGCGCAGCTGCTCCTGTGTCATTGGAGCGGCAGATTTGCTCCGATGTCGCGCAGCGACCAACTGCGTGGCGTGTGACCGCTGAACTCGATGCCGGCGCCAGGCGCAAAGCGCCTGTTCCAGATTGTGGCAAAAAGCGAGATCGTAGTGACCAGGAAAAAGGCAAAGGAAAAATCCTGAAGCGCCGGTACCGTATGGCCATGCAGCAACATGGCGCCCTGCAAGCCGGCGGCGGCCGTGCAAATTCCCAGAGAGAGCATTAATTGCTGGAACGTGGTGTAGAAACTCGTCGCCGAACTAAGCTGCGCCGGCGTGATTTCGTCGTAGGCGATGGTGTTATAGGCCGTGAACTGAAACGACATGAAGAAACCGCACAGCACAAGCACGGCAAAGATTGCGGGAAATGGCCAGCCCGGGCGAAAGAGGGCGCATGTCGCATAACCCAGACTTGCAATCAACCCGTTGACGATCAGGCTGTCGCGAAAGCCGAAGCGCCGCAGGATGCGAGGCGCTATTGCTTTCATGGCAAACGCGCCCAGCCCGGTTCCCAAGGTCATCAAACCGCTTTGCAAAGCGGTAAAGCCGAAGCCCAGTTGCAGCATCAGCGGCAGCAAAAATGGTTGAGCGCCCTGCGTAATGCGCGTCAAAGAACCTGCGATCATGGAGATGCCGAAGGACGGCACCTTCATCAACCGCAAATCCAGGATGGGATCGGTGACCCGCCGCGCATAGGCGAGATAAGCCACGCCACTGGTCACGCCCAGCGCCAGCAGGCACAGCGCCAGGATGAAATTGCCGGGATGGCTGGTCAGCTCGAACCCGAACAACAGCGAGCCGAGCGAAATCCCCGACAGAATCAGGCCAAGGATATCAAACGGCCGGCGGGGCTGGATATGGATATCCGGGACAAACAGGCTGACCAGCACGACACCCAACAGGCCGATGGGAACGTTGATATAGAAAATCCAGCGCCAGTTGAGATAGGTGACGATAAAGCCGCCGAAAGGTGGCCCGATGATCGGACCCAACAGCGCCGGTATCAGCACCCAGGACATGGCAGAGACCATTTGCCGTTTTTCGATGGTGCGGAACAGCACCAACCGGCCGACCGGCATCATCATCGCCCCGCCCATGCCTTGCAGGAATCGCGCGATGACCAGGAATGGCAGGTTGGGCGCCTGGGCGCAGAAGATGGAGCCGATGGTGAAGGCCAGAATCGCGGACCGGAATACGCCGCGGGCGCCATAGCGATCGGCGATCCTGCCGCTGGCGGGTATGAAGATCGCGAGACTGATCAGATATGAGGTCAGCGCAATGCTCATGGCGGTGGGGCTTACGCCAAGATCGCGCGCCATGCCGGGCAGGCCGGTCGCCAGCACCGTGCCGTCCAGGCCTTCCATAAACATGGCGGTGCCGACTATCATCGCGATGGTACGAAAATCGCAGCGTGCGCCGTCAGTGTCGGACATTCGATTGCTATACAGACAGTGCCTGCCGGCAACAAGCGATTCAGAACGCTTGGCCGATATGCTGACCAAATCGGGTGTTCATGCTCGGTACCCTGCATTCCCGGGCCGCGCGGCCCTTTCGGCCCATAAGTTCAGCAAGATCGAATCCGCGCCTCGCGATTCTTGATGGGTACGTCAATGCGGCGCTGCGCCTGGGCAGAGGGGCCTGTCTTCAGAAGCGATCTCGGTTCGATATTGCAACGCAAAATTGCCAGCCGTCGCCGGGAGAGCTATGGTGATGCGATGCAGATTTTGTGGCGTTGGCGCGACTGTCCGGCGATTTCATGAGAATGTGCAAAGCTCGAGCCTGCCAGATGGCATGCCAATATTCACGGCGTGATGGGAAGCCCAATATCATCCCTGGCGTCCGTGCAACAACCGGGGGGTGCTTACATGCGACGTAGAGATATTCTGAAAGCCTTGCCGGCCGCAGCACTGACAGCTTTGCCGGCATTTGCGCAGGTTCCGCGTTTGCCGGGTGTCCGCATCAAGATCACCGACATCCGGATTCTGCGGCTGCGCGTGATCAAGGAGCTGGGTTCCTTCGCTGGTTTCATGGGGCCCTGGGACATCGCCAGGGTTCGCACCGGCGGCGGCTCGGTGGTCGAGGTCCAAACCGACCAGGGGTTGGTTGGGATCGGACCGGCAATTGATCCAGTGCAGTTGCCCGCCCTAAAGGCCCAGTTGATCGGCCAGGACCCTTTCAACTTGCAGTTTCTGGTGGCGAATATGCGCGAAGTGACCGGTATGGGCGGGGCGCGGCGCACGGCCTCGCTGCAGCCGCCCCTGCCGCCAGATCCCACCGAAATGACGCTCGCAGCGGCCGCGGGCCGCGGCGGTGATGCCAGCGCGGATCGCGCCTATGCCGCCATCGAGATCGCGCTGTGGGACATCATCGGCAAGGCTTGCAACCAGCCCCTCTATCGATTGTGGGGTCCGGTGACGGATCGTGTTGTCCCCTATGCCAGCCAGTCGCGTCTGGGCACCCCGGAAACGCGTGCGGCCTTCGCCGCGAAATGCAAAAGCGAGGGTTGGCACGGAATCAAATACCGCTCGCATTTCGAGACCATGAAAGACGATGTCAGGCTGGTGGAAGAAACACGAAAACTGGTGGGCGGCAGCTTTGCAAATGGCGGAATGGACATCATGTGCGACGCCAACCAGGCCACCAACGGTTACCTGACACCAACCGTCCATTGGGATTTCACCCGCGCCGTGGAAACGGCCCGCGCCTACCAGCAATTGGATGTTTACTGGCTGGAGGAGCCGCTGGGGCGTTATGATTTCGATCACCAGGCCGAACTGAACCGCCTGGTCGAGATTCCGATCGCGGGCGGCGAGGGCAATCGTGGCCTTCACGAATTTCGCCTGCTGCTGGAAAGAGGCTGCTTCGATATCGTGCAGCCGGAAATCCTGCTGGAAGGACCGATGGAGATACGCAAGATCGCTGTCCTGGCCGAGTCCATGTATAAACTGATGTGCCCGCATCTCGCCGATGGCGTTGTCGGAACCGTCTGCAATATGCATCTGATCGCGTCACTGCCCAATGCACCCTATCTTGAGATCACCCACGATCTGCCATTGGCCGACTATTCAAACGGCTTTGCCATTTTCGAGGAACCGCCTGTGCTGGACAAGGCGGGCTATTTCAACCTGCCGCAGACTCCTGGACTGGGTGTGACGATCAAAAAGGATTTGATCCTGTCATAGGCACAATGGGCTTGTTACCAGTTTGGTTGAAGGAACCCGGCGGAGTTCGCAGCACGCCCCAGCCAGAGTCAATAATTTGCTCTCAGACTGGTGGTAATGTGGCCGCCGAGCGCCTCAACTAATGGCCCTTCGCATTAAACTCGACGGATGCCATGACCCGCACGTTACGGTCAGCGATCATGCTGTCGGTCTCATCTTTAAACTTCTTGAAACGGTCGGTGGAACGGTGTGCGTTGAGCGCAGCCTCATTGTCATAAACCTCGTAGAAGATGATGCGGTTCGAGTTTGATGTGAACTGCGTGATGTTGAACTCGCGCACGCCAGGCTCCTTGATGAAGGCCGCTGCATTTTCCTTGGCGAGTTCGAGAAACTTTGGCAGCTCGGAAGGGATAATCACGAGTTCGATGAGATTGATATAGGGTGCAGGCGATAGTGACTGCGCCAATGTTGGCTGACTTGACAGCGAGATGAAGAGCGCGGCAACAGCGGTAGCGAACAAGAAAGGTTTACGCATCGAATTTACTCCTTGTGGATGAGAGAATTCATTTCTTGACGGGGCCAGACAAAAGCGACCAGTAAATAATCCCAATTCTTGTCTGGTTCATATTTCCTCCAGTGGCGACAAGCCTAACGCAGCCGATCGACCTTGTATGCGCCGTTGCCGTCATCGGTGGTGAAGTTATAGTCACCGAGCAGGCCACGGCGAATGGTGATGACATAGCTGCCAGCCGGTTTTTTCCAGTTTGCCTTCGGTCCGTCAGCGCGATTTTGATGCCACACCTGGCCATTGGACAATGTGGCTGTGAATCGGCCACTTGAATCGAAACTATAAGAAACCATGCGCGCCTCGATGCGGCTTGGGGTGTCTACCGCCCGCGCGGGCGTAGCGGTGCCGCTGGGCTGCTGCTTAGAGACGCTGTCGGCGCCAAATTGCTCCTCGGGCGTAGGTTGAAAAGGCGGAGATGGGACATAAGCCTGGGTCGCAGGCCGCGTCGGTGTCCCAGAGACCGGCATGGAAAGCCGGATCTGGGACTCGGGCGCTGGCGTCAGGCCCAACCGGGCCCGCAGGGGCTGCGCTGCGCCATAGAAACAATCGAGCCAGGTGCGGTCGTCAACGATGGTGGCACAGCGCGAAACACCCGTCAGCACATCGTCGCGCGCACCCGCAACTGCGGGAGCAGCAGGCGCCACGACCGCTACGGCCAATCCAGCCAATACAACAAATAACGGCTTTATCTGATTCATCTACTGCCCCTGCTCCCAATTCAGATGGTGCTCAAGTCTCCCCGCCGACTTGAATAAAGATTTGGCCCCGTATCAGCTTCCATATCACCAAAGCTTCCTCTGCTGGTCAGGCGGAAGGAAGCTCTGGTCCACGATCTTGGACCAGTCCACCGGCTTGTTGATAAGGCCGACCAGCTGCATGCCCTTGGACATCGCTTCAAGCCCGTCCTTGGAGAATTCGCCATGCGACCACTGGCCCCCGGCGTAATAATTTTTAAGCAATTTTTTGGCGTCGTCCGGATTGACGCCGAAGACCTGGGAATAGATCTGCGCCGTCTCTTCGTGTTGCTGTTCCATATATTTAATGGCGTGCCGGTAGGCCGTTACCAAGGCGCGAATCTTATCGGGGTGCTGCTGGCTGTATTGACGGGTCGCGACGACCACCGCGTAGGTGAATTTCGGAACAACGTCGCGGCCCTTGAACAGGACATGATATTTTTCCGGGTGCAGCGTGAGCGTGGGGTCCACCAGCGGGGTTGCCGCGATCGCGCCCCCCGCCAGAGCCGTAAGACCCGGTCCCAGACCGCCGATCGGCAGGATCTGGACCTTGCCCGTCAGGCCGGCATTGGCGATAGCGATCCGCAGGATCATCTCTGTGGTCGAGCGGGGCGAAGTAAAGGCGACCTTCTGGCCAACCAGATCCTTGAGGGACCGGGCCTTGCTGTCTTTCAGCGTGGCCCAGGTCAAATCGCCCATCTCGTCGGCGTTGCACATGACAATGCGAAGGTCCATGCCCTGGTTGATGGCGGCAATGGCGGTCGTGGACGCCACCAACGCAACGCCCATGCCGCTTGCCATCATATTTCTCAGGCCGGTGCCGCCGCCCGATGAGGAAGCAAGGTCTGTGACATTGAGACCATCCTGATGCAGAAAGCCTTTTTTGAAAGCTACCGCCCAAGGCAGCGTCGAGGCGATCTTGCCATATTGCGATATGGAAAACGTATCGGCGCGCGCCGCCGGCGCCGCAACTGCCATCGCCGCCAGGCACAAGGCCAGCAATGATCTTGCAGAGAGCCTCATTCTAATTCTCCTTGTTGCCTGTTGTCGCCCTTGGCAATCGCGGTGAGGTGAATAGTGCCGTCGGCAGAACCCCCAATCGCCCGCATCACGACTTGCGCGTTGCGAAACAAGGATGCGGTTAGAATTTCACTGGGACGGATACGCTCGGCATGCGGTGCGGGAATGGTCGCGCCCATCGGCAAGGACAGGCCCATCGCCTCTGTCATGCAGGCGATGGTGCTCGCCGTTCCAATTACCATGCAGGTTCCGACCGAGGGCGCGAGCATTAAAACATCCGCTTGGGACCTTCGTATTTGGTCCTAGCGGGGTTGAGGTGCCCGGACGCACTTCGCTGTGACGGAAAACCAACCTGGAGCTTATTCCCCGCGGGCCCAGGCTTTGACGTCGAAACCCGGCTCCACGCGCATGGAGATACTGCCTCCTTCCACTTTGGCCGTGTGCCCCTTGCCAGTGGTGTCATCCAGATATGCAATATCACCGGCCGCCAAATGCGCTTTGGACCCGTCCGAGGCTTGCAGATCAATCGTGCCCGAAACGGTTACCGCGAATTCATGATCCGGCGCCGCGTGCAGCTTCGTTGCGGCTTCCGGCGGCACAGCGCCAAGATGGAAGTCCACCAGTGCGCCGGGAATTTTTGCGCGTTTCTTGTCGGACAGCTTGATCTCTTCAATGTGCGTGTCGCCCGCTGCGTCGGACCAGATCCGGAACAGATGCGGCAATGGCGGAGGCGTTCCGCCTGCCGTCTGGCCGAACGCTACGCCAGACGCCAAGGCCAACACGCAACCCAATCCACCTATCCAAACTTTATTCGCATGTAATTTCATCTTCTTCTTTCCTCCTTGAGGGATTCATTGCAGATCCGATTCTGGAGCTTGCCAAGGAATCCGGGTCTAAGACTACGAACGTCCACTCCTATGCAATCCATATTATACAGCAGAGTTTTTCAATGAAGCAAGACTGCGAGGCCAATCAGCGCGTGAATCTCGAAAGCGTCAAAAGATATGAGGCCGTTTTCATCGTTGCCGCTACGATCTCACCGATATTCGGTGACGCCCCGGAGCGGCGGTCGCGGTCAAGCTCAGGCCCCGAGCAATGAATACAGGATCCCGAACGTGGCGCCGCCAATTTCGGTCGTGAAGTCCCCTGCAGTCTCGGCGGCGAAGGTGATCGCTGAGGTTGTCGCGCCGCCGGCGGCCACAATGCGCCGAAACGCGGCGTCCTCGGTGCGGGGGTCCACGCCGCCACAGGCGTCTACGGCGACGAACGCGGTGTAGCCGGCGGCGAGCGCGTCGAGCGCGGTTCGCTGCACAACAATTTCACTGGCGACGCCCGACAGGATCAGCGCCTTGCGTCCCGAGGCCTTGAGCGCCTCGACGAGACCAGCGTCCGCGAAAGCCGAGGTTTGCGTCCGCATTCTTGGCGCATTGCCGGGAAGGACGGAGGTTACAGCCGAAGAGAATGCGCCACCTGGAGGAACCGCGGACAGAAAGGCAGGGATCTGGTGCAGCGCTGCGAGCTTGGCGAGACCGCTGGCTGCAAGTTCCAGCTTCGGGACCGCGCGCGTATGGCTGCTTTTGATAATCTCCTTCTGCAAATCGAGGAAAAGGATCGCGGCATTGTCTTTTGTTGGAATCAGCATGTTCTGTCCTCTTTCGGTTAAAATTCTCTTCTGCAAAACCTATGGCCCAAGCTCAGGTGTGGCCCGATTAAATCAAATGTCCGCTATCGATGCTGTGGACGGCTTTCCACCAACCCGCCAGCCTGTACCACCGGTCAGCACTTTTTGACATCTACCGGACTTGCCCGATCAAATGCAGGTAATGCGCGTGCGCGCTTCGCGGCGGCGCATAAGCGCGGATAGGGCGTCAGATCTATGTGAAACCTTTCCGCTGAATACATCTGCGGAACGAGATGGCAATCTGCCAGTGTTGGCGTATCGCCGAATGCAAAACCTTTGCCAAAGACTTTCGTCATCGTCTCGAGCGCGCCGAAGCCCGACATGGTCCATCGGGCCATCCATTGCTGAATTTGCTCGTCCGTTGCGGCAAATTCCGAGCGCAAGGCATTTAAAACGCGCAGATTGTTCAAGGGATGAATATCGCAGGCTATCAGAGCCGCCATCGCCCGAACGACGGCGCGTGCGTCGGGATCCGCTGGCAACAGCCGCGGTTCAGGATAGCGCTCCTCAAGCCATTCCAGAATTGCTGGGCTTTGCGTCAGTATCTTCCCCTCTAGTTCAAGCGCCGGAACCAATTCTTGCGGATTGAGCATGCGGTACTCTGCACCGTTTTGCTCCCTTGACCGCAGATCAACCGGAACGCTCTCATAAGGAATGCCCTTCAGATTGAGTGCGATACGGACACGGTAAGAGGCACCTGACCGCCAGTAATCGTATAGCCGGATCATATATTCGCGACTTCCAATGCCGGCATGACGGTGCCGCGACATTCGCCAAAGCCAATCGTTGCAAAGCCTTGCTTTTGTGCATGTGCAGTGAAGAAAATCTCGTCTCCGTCTTCCAGGAATGTGCGCTTATCCCCGTTCTGAAGGACCAACGGCATCTTACCGCCTGCACTGATTTCTATAAGGCTGCCAAAGCTGGAAGGCTCCGGTCCCGACAAAGTCCCCGAGCCCAACAGGTCGCCCGGGCGCATATTGCAGCCATTGGATGTGTGATGCGCCACCAACTGCGCCGCCGTCCAGTACATCGCATTGGCGTTTCCGCGGCTGATATTCTGTGGCGCAAGCCCTTGTCTACGCATCTGTTCCGTCAGCAGAGCCACCTCCATTGTGATGGCGTAAGCGCCGTCGCGAATGGCCTTCTCGCCGCCCAAATATGCCAATGGCTGCGGGTCGCCGGGCGGCCGAGTTGGCTGGTCGATGCGAAATGGCGCCAGAGCCTCAGCCGTGACAATCCATGGTGAAACCGTCGTCATGAAGCTCTTGGCCAGAAATGGACCCAGCGGCTGGTATTCCCAGGCCTGGATGTCGCGAGCGGACCAATCGTTGAGAAGACACAGTCCCCCGATATGATCTTCTGCTTCGGCAAAGGGAATGGCGTGGCCGAGGGTATTGCCGCGCCCGATCCATATCCCGAGCTCCAGTTCATAATCCAGGCGCCGCGTCGGACCAAAGCTTGGGTCGGCGGCATCCGCGACCTTGGTCTGCCCCAGGGGGCGAACGACCGGGGCGCCGGAAGGGCGGACGGACGATGCCCGGCCGTGGTAGCCGATGGGTACATGCTTGTAGTTTGGAAGTAACGGGGCGTCGGGACGAAACAACCGTCCGACATTCTGGGCATGATGGATGCCGGTATAGAAATCCGTATAATCGCCAATGGTCACCGGCAAGTGAAGGGTGCATTCCTCCATGGGATGCAGCATCGGCGCAATGGCCGGCTGCAAACCCGAACCCTGGCGCAGTGCCTCAAACAGCCATCGCCGCAAGGCTCGCCGTGGTCCGCTGTCCGTTGCAAGCAGCGCATTGAGCGTGGTCAGCGCGGACCAATCCGCTGCGATGGCAGCAACACCCGTAACAAGTTGTGATGCCGCCAAGGCTGCCATATCCAGGACAAAGCCGCCGATCGCAACACCGCCGCGTGGCAAATCACCTTTGCGGCTAAAGATACAAAGCGGCAGGTTCTGGATCGGAAACTCCCCGTGGCCATTGGCGCTTTCAACCCAGCTGACCGCAGAAGGATCATGTGTCTCGTCGAGGGCTGTCATTTTGGCAGATCTGCCTTGGCAAAATTCGCCCAGCAAGCGTCATAGTCCGTCTGACGCAAGGCACTCTGGAGCGCGAACCTGGTGGTGCGAAAATCCCAACGGCTTTCGAACATGAAGGCCATTGCGCCCTCTATCTTATGGGGTCCGGGCTTTGCTGCGATTGCCGCTTCGTAGCTGATCCTGTCAGGGCCGTGACTGTTCATGCAGTTGTGGAGGCTGGCTCCGCCGGGCAGAAAGCCGCCCGCCTTGGCGTCATACTGGCCCTCAATCAGGCCCATGAATTCGCTCATCACATTGCGATGAAACCAGGGTGGCCGAAACGTATCTTCCGCCACCATCCAGCGGGGCGGGAAAATCACAAAGTCACAATTGGCTGTACCTGGCGTATCGCCGGGTGAGGTCAGCAGCGTGAAGATGGAGGGGTCAGGGTGGTCGAAGCTGACGGTATTAATCGTATTGAAGCGTCGCAAGTCATATTTGTAGGGCACGAGATTGCCGTGCCAGGCCACGACATCCAGCGGACTGTGATCCAAGGTCGTGCACCACAACGCCCCCCGAAACTTCTGGATCTCGACGATGGGAGAATCGACATCCTCATACCAGGCCGTCGGTGTCTGGAAGTCCCTTGTGTTGGCAAGGCCGTTTGATCCGATGGGGCCCAGTTCCGGCAGGCGAAACAGTGCACCATAATTCTCGCAGACATAGCCGCGTGCCGCAGCGTCCGGCAGTTCCACCCGAAACCGCACACCCCTGGGAATGACGGCGATCTCCAGCGGCGTGACCAGCAGTACGCCAAACTCTGTTACCAGTCGCAAACGCCCTTCCTGGGGAACAATCAGAAGCTCGCCATCGGCGCTGAAGAAGACGCGGTGTTTCATGGAGCAGTTTGCGGCATACAGATGGACCCCCAGGCCCACACCCTGACTTGCGTCTCCATTGCCGCAATACGTCACCAAGCCATCGATAAAGTCCCTGGTATCGTCGGGCAAAGGCAACGGGTTCCAGCGAAAGCGATTGGGATTGGAGGTTGCATCGGCAAAGGGAGCCGTGCCGAGCAGCGGCGCGCCCTGCCAGGGCATAAAGGGCTCATGACCGGCGCTGGGACGCATACGATAAAGCCAGCTGCGCCGGTTCTCGGCCCTGGGGGCTGTGAAGGCCGTGCCGGATAATTGCTCGGCGTAGAGTCCAAAAGGGACTTTCTGTGGAGAATTGCGGCTGACTGGCAGCGCGCCCGGCACGGCTTCGCTCTCGCAATGGTTGCCGAAACCGGTGAGATAGCGTAGCTCGCTCATTGGCCCTCAGGTCTTGCCGGGAATGACACCGCGGCGGATCTGGTCAAGCTCCAGACTCTCGAACAGGGCCTTGAAGTTGCCCTCCCCGAACCCGTTATTGCCCTTGCGCTGGATGATTTCAAAGAAAATCGGGCCCACCAAGTTCTCGGTGAATATCTGCAGCAACACCCCACCGCCAGTTTCTGGCGCGCCATCAATCAGGATGCGGCGTTTGCGCATCTGCTCGATGTCATGGCCGTGGCCCGGGAGGCGCTTGTCGATCAGGTCGAAATAGGTGTCAGGGCTGTCCTGGAACCTGACGCCATTGGCCCGCAGCGCATCCACCGTGGTGAAAATATCGTCCGTGGCCAGCGCGATATGTTGGATGCCCTCCCCGTTATAGGCCTTCAGGAATTCCTCAATCTGCGAATGCTCGTCCTGCGATTCATTGAGCGGGATGCGAATCTTGTCATCGGGGGCCGTCATCGCTTTCGAAAAGAGTCCCGTCGCCTGGCCCACAATGTCGAAGTAGCGGATCTGGCGAAAGTTGAAGATGCGCTCGTAGAAATCCGCCCAATGGCTCATCCGTCCGCGATTGACGTTATGGGTCAAGTGGTCGAGCGTATGCAGCCCGACGGATTTATCATCGCGCCCTGCGCCAGCTACCGGCTTGAAATCCACATCATAGATCTCCTGGGCGCCGTAGCGATCGACGAGATACAGGTTGGAACCACCGATCCCCTCAATCGCGGGGATGTTGAGCTCCATGGGGCCGATACGTCCCTGGACAGGGACCGCGCCACGCTTTACGGCCTCTTCAAATGCCAGCTTCGCGTCTTGCACGCGAAACGCCATCGCGTTTACGGAGGGGCCATGGGCCTTCCTGAAACTTGCCGCCTGTCCAGCAGCATCCATGTTCAGCAGAAAATTGATGTCGCCCTGAACATAGCGACGGACATTCTTGGAGCGGTGATCGCCAATATGGCTGAAGCCCATTGCCGAAAACAGCCGCGCAAGGCATTCGGGATCGGGCCCGGTAAATTCGACGAACTCAAATCCGTCCAAGCCCAGCGTGTTGTCATGCGCAGTCAAAATGGCCCCCAATTCATAGACAAGTCAGAATGGCTGGGCTGAAGCGACTGCGTTGATCCAATCGCAGCGTGTTTGCAGCCTGTGATGTTGATGCGGCCGCCACCGACGCCGATCTTTCTGGTCTGGTATCGGCAGCGTAAGCGGCAATCTGTCCAGTCAACGGGTCTGGTTGTGGGAGTGCCAATCCGGCGAAGATCGGGGCGGCCATCCTAGCCCCTGATCTGGATGGTTCGGTTGACCGGACCAACAGCAGGGCTTGTCCGGCCGCAAATCCCGCGCAACAACCGGAAATGGCCGATTTTCCCATGCCCCATTATTGCGCAAAAAAACGATGCAATCCATTCAAGTTTCACAGTATTGGGTGTTTTCTGATCGAAAAATTCGATATAAAAGCGTAATATGAAACAGACAGTTCAGTTCGATGACATTGATCGCCGGATACTGGCTCTGGTCCAGCGCGATGCGACCTTGTCGAACGCCACACTCGCCGAACAGGTCGGCGCATCGGCGGCATCCTGCTGGCGGCGCATGCGCGCCATGGAAGAAGCTGGACTCCTGAAAGATACCGTGCGCTTGGTCGACCCCGAAAAGCTAGGCTTGGGTGTCACGGTGCTATGCCAAGTACGCCTTAAGTCCCACAACCAAGAACAAGGAAAGAAGTTTGAAGCATTTGTCGTCAATCAGGGCGAAATATTGGAGTGTCATTCCATTTCGGGAGAAT
>Ga0302320_10017721_pt1 | contig 14430 bp, 14 predicted proteins | sample Bog_T0_3_FD_202130 | JGI IMG/M metagenome (GOLD analysis project Ga0302320, IMG submission 202130) | Peat permafrost microbial communities from Stordalen Mire near Abisko, Sweden - Bog_T0_3 | ecosystem: Environmental > Terrestrial > Soil > Wetlands > Peat | place: Sweden: Abisko, Stordalen Mire...
TCGATCGAAGAACTGGTCCACCATCTGGGTCAGCACCAATTCTCCAAAGATCTGCGGCGTATTCTCATGATGCTCGTTGTTTCTCAAGTATTCCCAGAGATTTTCCTTCACCAGCATGATGCACCACAATAATTGGCTCACCGGAACGTTCTCTTCGGCGCGCCGCGTTCCGATCATTGCATAGCGGTCCTCGATGTCTTCCTCTGTCTTGGTGATCAGCCATTGCCCCAGTTGGCCGTAAATGCCCGCGACCAGCTTTTTCAACTCGACCGAGGAAACACGGCGGTAATCCTCGCACCTTTCCGAGCGTGCAATTCTTGCCTCCAGCGATTCTACAAGTGAGTCGGCGTGGGTCTCGATCAGCCGTGTCAGTCTATGAGCTAACATTGTCACTATGAGTGCCTCCAGTTGTTGCATGTTGATCAAAGTATTTTGCTATTGGTATGAGATATGATTCCGCGATTCAACAACAGAACTCATTCTGTTTGTTTTCAAGAAATCCCTGCGGTGACTCGAGTCACTCTCAGCCGTGACTCGAACACCTCGGGTTATGACCAAAGTCACCACCATGTCCCGGACATGTGCAATAGAGTAAGAAACGCGTAGAGAATCTGCGGGCCCAGGTAAGAAGTTCGATGGCACCTCCGGAAACAGAATGATCGATGCTTGCGATTGCGGACTCCAACGGCAAGGAATTGCTGTCAACTGTTCGACAGTGCTTGACAACGAACTGAAGTTGTGTGAAGTTATGTCCCGTCACTCGCAAATGGATCGCAACCGGGCAGGCCTCCACAGGCAGGCCTTGAGTTGCGCGAGGCCACGTTGCCTCAGCAGGGGAGGACGCGAACTTGAGCATGCTTTTGGTGGCTGAACCGCTCGTAACCGCAAACATCTCCCTCACGGACCTGTTTGACGTTGCAGAACTGCAGAAGATACAGGACGCATTTGCACAAGCCACTAAAGTAGCTTCGATCATCACCCTCCCCGATGGCACCCCAGTTACCAAGCCAAGCAATTTCTGCGCTTTGTGCAGCGAAGTCATCCGGAAGACAGCGAAGGGATGCGCCAATTGTCTGAGTTCGGACTCGGTCATCGGAAGGCAGAACGACGAGGGGCCAACCATCCGAATCTGCCTGAGCGGCGGCCTCTGGGACGCTGGAGCCAGCATAACGGTCAATGGTCAGCACATCGGCAACTGGCTTGTCGGCCAGGTCAAGAACGAACTGAACGACGAAGATCAGGTCATCCGCTACGCGCGCGAAATCGGAGCTGAGGAGGACGAGTTCCGAAAGGCACTGCAGGATGTGCCGGTCATGTCCATGGAGCAGTTCAAGAGCATAGCGGGGCTCGTCTTTCTGCTGGCAAACGAGCTCTCGCTCAAGGCGTATCAGAATCTCCAGAAATCGCTGCACATCGCGGAGCGGAAGCAGGCCGAGATAGCCCTCCGGGAGAGCGGTGAGCGGCTCAAGCTTCTGCTCGACGTGAACAACGCAGTGGTCTCAAAGCTGGAGCTCGCAGAGCTCTTTCACCTGATCCCCAGCAGCGTGCGCCATGCGATGCAATGCGATGCGGTCTGCCTGTCGATGCCGGATGCGGATGCCAAGAGGTTCAAGATCAGTGGTCTTGACTTTCCGGACAGCAAAGGCTTTCTTCGCGAAGGTGTTGTGCTGGAAATTGAAGGTTCTGGTTCAGGTATCGCCTTCACCACCGGCAAGGCTTACCGCTACGGGCGCCCCCCGGCAGGGCTCAATGCACAGGTGCGGAGCATCAATGAGGGAGAGGGATTTCAGTCGGGATGCTTCATTCCGGTGACTGCGGCAGGGCGAACTTTGGCGGTCCTGCATATGAGTGATCGACGGGCAGAGTTCTACTCCGAACAGGATTTGCAGTTTCTGACGCAAGTCGCCAACCAGGTGGCGATCGCGATGGAGAATTCGCTGCAATATCAGCAGTTAAGTCAAGCCCACGAACGGCTGGCGGAAGAAAATCTGTACCTGGCGAGTGAGATTCAGGCGAACCAGCACGCGGAACATATTCTTGGTAAGAGCCCGGCCATTCGCCGGGTCTTGGACCACGTAGCAACCGTCGCCCGAACGGACTCGACGGTGCTGATCCGAGGCGAGACTGGTACCGGCAAAGAACTCGTCGCACGAGCGATCCACAATCGCAGCCTGCGCCACGAACGCATGTTCGTCAAGCTGAGTTGCGCGGCGATTCCCGCCGGTCTCCTCGAAAGTGAACTTTTCGGACACGAAAAGGGCGCATTTACGGGCGCGACCGAAAGGAAGATCGGACGCTTCGAGGTTGCCAATGGGGGAACCCTTTTCCTGGACGAAGTGGGGGACATCCCGATTGAGCTGCAACCTAAGTTGCTCAGGGTATTGCAGGAACAGGAATTTGAGAGGCTGGGGAGCACGCGCTCAATCAAGGTTGACGTTCGCCTGGTGGCTGCGACCAATCGGGGTCTTGAGAGCATGATGCTGGGGAACCAGTTCCGCCCCGATCTGTTCTATCGGTTGAACGTGTTTCCCATCAGTCTGCCGCCCTTGCGTGAGCGACCAGAGGACATTCCGGCGCTGGTGCGGCACTTCGTCATGAAATACGCGCAGAAGATGAATCGGAAGATCGAGGAAATCCCCATCAGCGTGATGGATGCGCTTCTGCAGTATCAGTGGCCGGGAAACATTCGCGAGTTGCAGAACCTCATTCAGAGATCGGTCATTCTTTCTCCGGGAACTGCGCTGATCTCTCCTTTCACGGAGCTAAGTCACGTAACACCAGTGATTACGGAGCGGCGGGCGAGGCAATCGCAGGGTACATTGCTGGACCTCGAGCGCAAGCACATTCGGCAAGTGCTGCAGGAAACTTGTTGGGTCCTGGGCGGAAGCGAAGGAGCAGCCTCGCGCCTGGGGATACCTCGCACGACGCTGCTTTACCGGATGCGGAGGCTGGGAATTCCCCGCCAGCAGGACTGAGTAACCGTCCGCGAATTCTTCCAACCGTTATTTTGATTGTTCGACTCTTCACTCCCGGCTCTGGTCGGGATTTTTTTCGTCTCGCCACCTCCCGCGGCACATTCCCATCACCGTTTACTGACGAACTTCGGTGTCAACTGGTGTCCAACCTTCGACATGGACACATCCTCCCGTTGACACTCGGCACCCTCGTTGTCAGCTAAGTATCGGAAATAGCGCTAATTTCCTCGCCCAGACGAGGGGTATCGATATGGAACTCTGCATGCATAGAACCAATCGGATGCCTGTGGCAAAACGTGAGTTGAGCCTCAGGAAAAAGGCAAATGGGAGTTTCCGCTGTTTGCCTCCGCTCTGGGAAGTAGACGCACCATCATTAAGGAGAATGTCAGATGGCGAAGGATGCGAAAGAAGCGTTGGGATTGATCGAGACGCGCGGCCTGGTTGCGAGTATTGAAGCAGCCGATGCAATGGTCAAGGCCGCAAATGTGGTTCTGGTCGGGCAAGTAAAGATCGGTGCCGGCCTGGTCACGGTTTTTGTTCGCGGTGATGTCGGTGCGGTGAAAGCTGCCACCGATGCTGGATCCGCTGCTGCCGCCAAAGTCGGCGAAGTGGTTTCGGTACATGTGATTCCCCGGCCCCACGCGGATGTGGAAAAGATTTTGCCGGCCACCCCTGATGTTGTATAGCGCACCGCTCCGGATTACCCGCGTAATCGGATATCACGTGGAGGAATAATCGATGTCAGAATCAGAAGATCTGATCAAGAAAGTCTTGCAGGAAGTAATGAAGCGGGCGGGTGCGGCCCCTGCAGCCGCCACAAGCGCCCCCCCGGAAGCCAAGAGCATTCCCGCGATTGCTTCCGACCTGACGCATCTTACGGAGTACATCGGCGTCGCCGACGGCGACACCCAAGGTATCGTGATTGCTAATCTCGATCCAGCCATTCACGCACTGTTTGGATTCGATCCGAAGTATCGTTCGATCGGCATCATCGGTGGCAGGACTGGAGCAGGGCCGCAATTGATGGCAGCAGATGAAGCGATCAAGGCGACCAACACGGAAGTCATCCTGATTGAAATGCCGAGAGATACCAAGGGCGGAGCCGGTCACGGCAACTTGATCATCTTCGGCGCCGAGGATGTTTCCGATGCCCGCCGTGCGGTGGAAGTTACCCTGGAATCCGTACACAAGTATTTCGGCGATGTGTATGCGAACAGCCAGGGCTACACCGAAAACCAGTACAGCGCACGCGCCAGCAAGGTCCTGAGCAAGGCATTCGGCGTTCCCGAAGGCAAGGCGTTCGGACTGATTCTCGGCGCTCCGGCCGTGATCGGCATGTTGATGATCGACACCGCAGTGAAGGCTGCCGATGTCGAAGTGCTGGGTCTCGGAACACCAAAGAAGAACACCAGCTTCAGTAACGAAGTGTTTATCTGGGTTACTGGCGATTCCGGTGCGGTGCGTCAGGCCGTGATTTCGGGTCGCGAAGTTGGCAACAAGCTTCTTTGCGCATGGGGCGAAAAGCCGCAATCAGCTGGAACACCATACATCTAAGGGGGTCTGCAATGGCTAAAAGACAAAAGCGCTTCTTAGTGCTGGCCGACCGCCCGGTAAACAAGGACGGCTTCATTAAGGAATGGATCGACGTGGGACTGGTCGCCATGGACAGTCCGAATGACCCGAAGCCCAGCATCAAGATCGAAAACGGCTGCGTGGTCGAGCTGGATGGAAAGAAACGCGATGATTTCGACATGATCGATTTCTTCATCGCGGATCACAGCATTGACAAGACCGTGACCGAAGAAGCGATGGCCATCGACAGCGTGAAGTTTGCACGCATGCTGGTGGATATCAATATCACGCGCGCGGAACTGGTTCGCTTGTCGGCTGGCTTAACCCCGGCGAAGGTGGTTTCGATTCTCCGGGAAATGAATGTCGTTGAACTGATGATGACGATGCAGAAACTGCGCGCCCGCAAGACGCCGATGAATCAGGCTCACGTTACGAACCTGAAGGACTCGGCCCCCATGCTGGCAGCAGACGCTGCCGAAGCCGCCTATCGCGGCTTCGCGGAAATTGAAACTACGGTCGGCATTGGACGTTACGCTCCGATGAACGCTCTGGCTCTGTTGGTTGGTGGACAGACCGGGCGCCCGGGAATTCTCTCCCAGTGCGCGGTGGAAGAAGCACTGGAACTGAGCATGGGTATGCGCGGCCTCACCCACTACGCCGAGACGATTTCCGTTTACGGAACCGAGCAGGTGTTTGTGGACGGCGACGACACCCCGTGGTCGAAGGGCTTCCTGGCGTCGGCATACGCTTCACGCGGCCTCAAGATGCGCATGACCTCCGGCACCGGCTCTGAAGTACAGATGGGCTATGCAGAAGGCAAGTCGATGCTGTACCTCGAAATCCGCTGCATCATGATCGTCAGGGGTGCGGGAGTTCAGGGTATTCAGAACGGCTCGATTAGCTGCATCGGTGTTCCGGGATCAGTCCCGTCGGGCATCAGGGCTGTGGTGGCAGAGAACGTCGCTGCTGCGTTGATGAACCTGGAAGTGGCTTCCGGCTCCGACCAGACGTTTACGCACTCGATTGAACGCAACACGGCGCGTATGCTGCCACTGTTCTTCGCTGGCACCGACTACATCTTCTCCGGATATGCGGCGGAACCGAACTACGACAACATGTTCGCTGGCTCCACTCACGATACGGACGATTACGACGACTACCTCGTTCTGCAACGCGACTTCCAGGTGGATGGCGGCTTGATTCCGGTAACGGAAGAAGGCGTGATCGCCGTTCGCAACAAGGCGGCACGGGCTCTGCAGGCAGTCTTCGAGGAGGTCGGTCTTCCCACGATCACCGACGAGGAAGTCGAACTGGTTACCTATGCCCACGGCACCAAGGACATCGGCGACCGCAACGTCTCAGAGGATCTGCGCGCGATTGATGAATTCATGAAGCGTGGCAGCACCGGCCTGGACATTGTACGCGCCCTGGCAAAACGCGGCTTCAAGGATATCGCCGACGCCGTCCTGCGCATGCAGATCGGCAAGGTTGCTGGCGATTATCTCCAGACTTCGGCCGCTTACACCGACAAGTTCGAGGTGGTCAGCGCCGTCAACAACGCGAATGACTACGAAGGACCAGGCAGCGGATACCGACTTGAGGGCGAGCGCTGGGAGAAACTGAAGAATATCCCGCAGGCAATCGACCCCAAGGACATCTAGGGTGGGAGGTTTGAATCAATGCAAATCACAGAAGATCTGGTAAGACAAATCATCCTGGATGTGCTGCAGCAGTCGCCGACGGAAGGACAACCTCCCGCGCGCCAGGACGTAAAAGTTCCACCCCTTTCCTTCAAAGAACTCGGCACGGCGAAAGCCGGCACCGACAGAAATGAAGTGGTCATTGGCGTACCACCTGCATTTGGCACGGTCATGACCAAAACGATTATCGATATCTCGCATCACGACGTTCTAAAAGAGTTGTTTGCGGGAATCGAGGAAGAAGGACTCAAGGCTCGCCTTGTCCGTGTCAATCGGACTGCAGATGTGGGTGCGATTGCCCATGATGCTGCCCTGCTGAGCGGTTCGGGTATCGGCATCGGAATTCTTTGCAGAGGAACCACCGTGATTCACCAGCGGGATCTCGAAATTCTCCAGAACTTGGAGCTTTTCCCGCAGTGTCCGTTGGTTGACCGGGAAGTTCTCCGCGCAATTGGACGCAATGCGGCCAAGTACGCGAAGGGCGAAAAGCCCACTCCCGTGCCTTCACGCAATGATCCGATGGCTCGGCCCAAGTACCAGGGTTTGGCCGCATTGCTTCATAACAAAGAGACCCAGTATGTGAAACCCGGCGCTCCGCCCACGGAATTATCCGTCGAGCTCTAGGCGGATCAAGGAGGTATGATTCATGGCTCAACAGGGGAACGAAATTTCTCCAGAACAGATTGCGTTAGCCGTCAAACGCGTTCTCGCCTCGCTCAATGACCCGACAGGGAAGAGCGCCAGCCCGGGAAGTCCGACGAGCGCCGGAAAACTCGACGCGAAAAAGGATTACCCACTTGCCATCAAGCGCCCCGACCTGGTGAAGTCTGCAACCGGCCTGGGACTCAATGACATCACCTTGGACAAAGTCGTCGAAGGAAAGCTGACCTTTGACGACATCAAGATTCACCCTGACACCTTGGAGTATCAGGCGCAGATCGCCATCAGCGTTGGGCGTCCTCAGATTGCAGGTAACCTGCGCCGTGCCGCGGAATTGACCAAGATTCCGGATGCACGCGTGCTGGAAATTTACAATGCTCTGCGGCCCTATCGTTCCACCAAACAAGAACTGCTGGATATCGCCGGCGAGCTGGAGTCGAAGTACCAAGCCAAACTCTGTGCGGCTTTCGTTCGTGAAGCGACAGCAGTGTACGAAAAACGCGGAAGAATCAAGAAGTAATAAGGGTTGCCTGGGCATGACTTATATTGCAGGTGTGGATGTTGGGAATAACACGACGGAGGTTGCGATCGGGCAACTGTCCGGCAAGCAGCAGGTCCGATTTCTATCCAGCGCGATGGTGCGAACCGTTGGCATCAAGGGGACACTCAGCAATGTGATGGGAATTATCGACGCTCTGGACCAGGCGTTAAAGCCGCTGAACATTCGGCGGAAGGATCTGGACGTGGTACTGCTGAACGAAGCCACACCGGTCATCGGCGATATTGCCATGGAGACCATTACGGAAACGATCATCACCGAATCGGCGATGATCGGCCACAATCCTTCCACTCCAGGCGGGCAGGGATTGGGGCTGGGCCAGACGATCGGTCTCGGCCAACTGGAGACTGTTCCAGTGGACGAGACGCAGTGGATCGTTATCATTCCCGGGACGACTGAGTTTGAGAGCGCGGCTGCGCAACTGAACCGGGCATTGTCTCGAGGAGTGAAAATTACGGGAGCCATCGTACAGAAAGACGACGGTGTGCTCATCAACAATCGCTTACCCCATCCGATACCCATTGTCGATGAAGTCAAATTCATCGACAGGGTACCGGTGGGGATGCCCGCTGCAATCGAAGTAGCCCGGCCCGGACGGACCATAGAAAAGCTTTCCAACCCGTTCGATATTGCGACGCTGTTCAAACTGGATCCAGACGAGACGCGCAAGGTGGTTCCGATTGCACGCGCTCTGATGGGAACTCGCAGCGCAGTGGTGATTAAGACTCCCAAGGGAGATATTGAAGAGCGGCGCATCCCGGCTGGAAAGATCATCCTGATCGGACACAAGTTGAGGGTCGAAGTTCCCGTGGATCAAGGGGCTGAAGCCATCATGGCAAAGGTGGCCGATGTTTATCCCATGGAAGAGGTTCAGGCGGAGACCGGAACGAACGTAGGGGGCATGTTCGAGCAGGTTCGCAAGGTCATGGCGGACCTGACCGACCAGCCCGTGAGCACGATCCGGGTGCAGGACATTTTGGCGGTCGATACGTTCAAGCCGCAACAGATTCTGGGAAGTCTGGCTGGAGAGTATGCGCTGGGAAATGCCGTGGGACTTGCCGCGATGGTGCATACCCAGAAACTCCCCATGCAAAGGTTGGCAAGAAAGCTGGAAGAGGAAATCGGGGTTCCGGCTATTGTGGGCGGAGTTGAGGCGGAGATGGCGATTCGTGGGGCTCTTACCACCCCAGGAACTGAGGCTCCCCTGGCCATTGTCGATGTTGGAGGCGGTTCCACGGACGCGAGCGTGATCAGCACGAGCTGCGAGATCCGCAGTACGCACCAGGCCGGCGCCGGAGACATGGTGACCTTGCTCATCAATACCGAGCTGGGGTTGGACGATTTCGACCTCGCGGAGAACATCAAGAAGTATCCGCTGGCGAAGGTTGAGAGTCTGTTTCACATGAGGCATGAAGATGGCTCGGTGGAGTTCTTCCACCATCCACTGGACCCCAGGCTGTTCGGGCGAGTGGTGGTACTTACTGATAGCGGCCCGGTGCCGCTGGATAGCAAAGAACTGCTGTCCAAGATCGTGGAAGTACGCCGTCAGGCGAAAAAGAAAGTATTTGTGGCGAATGCCCTGCGTGCGCTGAAGAGAGTGGCCCCGGCGGGCAATATACGCCTGATCAGTTTTGTGGCGCTGGTGGGGGGATCGGGACTGGATTTTGAGATTCCCAACATGATCTCCGACGCTTTGATGGAGTACGGCGTGGTAACGGGCCGGGCAAATGTCCGCGGGACCGAGGGCCCGCGCAACGCAGTGGCCACCGGGTTGGTGCTGGCTTACGCGCAAGAGTCCAAGGATTAGTAGAAATGGCTGAGATCTCTCTAGTTTCGGAAGACAGGCGACCGACGGTGAGAATCCTCGCGTGCCAGGTGGGCGAGCGCGAACTTCAGCCCATACTTTGGGGGTTGGAGGAAGAAGGGATTCCGGCCGAAGTTGAAAACGTCGCCAGCGGAGACGCCGTGGCGTTAGCCAAGCAAGCGTCGCATATGTCTTCGTTGAACGTTGGAATTGCACTGAATGGGATACAGGGCCAAATCGTACTGCATCATCGCGACCTAGGAGGCGAGTGCCCGTTATTCACTTTGGCGATGCCAGATGCAGGAAGTGCGCAGTTACGGGTGCTGGGTGCCAACGCCGCGCGCCTCGTAAAGGGAGATCCACTGATCTTCCAAGAGGATGTAGTTGCGGAGGATGTGCCCGCGAATGTCAGGATTGATAGCCCGCGCGCCGGCGTTGAGATGAACTCGAACGAAGCAGAAGTATTGGATGTGATTGTTCGCACCGTTCTCGAACTATTGGCGAAAGAATAGGAAAGCCCCATGGATGCAGCAAGCCTCGGACTGATTGAAACCTTTGGGTACGTGGCGGCCATTGAAGCCGCAGATGCCGGAAGCAAAGCGGCCAACGTCAAGGTGCTCGGCTATGAGCGCGGGACTGGCGGCTTGGTGACGGTCAAGTTTACAGGAGACGTGGCGGCGGTTCGCGCCGCTGTCAGCGCCGCATCCGTAGCCGCCGGCCGAGTGGGCAAAGTGGTGGCAGTGCTCGTGATCGCGCGTCCGGACCGCCAGTTGCGCGTTCGTTCCGACGGTGAGAAGGCCCGCCCGGTGAGTGCCGCCAAGCCTACCGATGTTCCCGCGGTAGCGGAGCCTGAAGTTCAGGAAGAGTTGCCGGTACCGGTCATTGAACCTGTCGAGGTCATCACCGAAGAGCCAGTTGCGGAGGCAGCGGCGGCTGAAGAGCAACCGCTGGAGCGGTTGCCCGAGGAACAAGCCGTAGAGATGCCGGCTGCGGCAGAACCGCCGGAGGAGTTCCCACCGGTTGAGCCGACCGCCGAGACGCTGACTGCGGAGGAACCGCCAGAGGAATTGGTGCCGGATGAGCCAGCGGCGGAGGAGTTGGTCGTTGAGGAAACGGTAGTGGAGTTGACGATTGCCCCCGATGAGAAACCGGAGATTGTAGTGCCGCCGGAGCCTCCGAGCGCAACCGAGAGCGACAAAAAGAAACCGGTTGAGCGTGTGAAGCACGTTGCGCCCGCACCGGAGCCTGAGCCGCCTGCAAAGAGTGCTGGCGCGATAAAAAGCCGGCGTAAAGAGAAAGCACAAAAAGGCAAAGGCAAAAAGAGATTTTAGCTGAGGAGTTTCTACTCCGGGGAGCGGATCACCCCGGTTCTTGTGGATTGATTTTATAAACGAACCCCTCGAAGATTTTGACCCAAATGGTTCGAGGGAATTGAGTTTCAAAGGAGTGTGGCATGGCAGAACTTCGCGCGTTTGTTTATTTGGATCGTATACAGCCTCAATTCACCGCCTACCTTGGGGCAAACATGAGGGGCTGTCTCCCGGTGGTCGGCATGGCCGCCACGATTGTCGAGATTGCGCCAGGAATTGCGATCAACCAGGTGGCCGATGCGGCATTGAAATCAGCCTTCGTACAGCCCGGGCTGATGGTAGTCGAGCGCAGCTTCGGCGTTCTGGAGTTTCACTCGAAGACTCAGGCGGATGTTAAGCACGCGGGCGAAGCCGCTCTGCAGAGCCTTGGGGCGACGATGGAACAGAGAGTCAAGCCCAAGATCCTGAGCTCGACGATCATCCATAAGGTGAATGATTACCACACCCAGGTGGTCAACGTTTCGCGTTTGGCCTCGGTGCTGATCGCCGGGCAGGACATGTACATCATGGAAGTGGTGCCGGCCGCCTATATCGCGCTGGCCGCCAATGAAGCAGAGAAGAACGCGCAGATCACCCTGGTCGATTGCCGGTTGTTCGGAGCGGTCGGACGGCTCTACCTCGGTGGCAAGGAATCCGATATCGAGCGTGCGGCCAAGGCGGCGGAGACGGCGATTCTAAACGTGATCGGCATCGACGGTAAGGCCTAGGAGTTTGTCCGGATGCGGCGTTCCGTGCGGAACGCCGCGAGTTGGCGGCGCCTCCGAGAGTCGGTCGGAGCGCGCCTTTCACAGGTAAGTAGAAGTGGAGAAAATGCAGTGAGAATCAACCCATCAGCCAATCAGCTCCTGAATACCTTTGCGGCGACTCTGGAGCTCAATGGCAACGGAAAACGCGGAGGCGAGTACTACGCGGGGGTGGACCTCGGAACTGCCTACATCGTCACGGCGGTGGTGGACAGCGAAGGGGTTCCGGTCGCCGGTGCGATCACCCGCAGCCTCTCGAGTATCCGGGACGGCGTGGTTCTGGACTATATGGGTGCGATCAGGTTCGTACGTGAGCAGGTGACGGCGATTCGTAACGCAGGCTTTGCGATCCGGGTGGCGGAGGCTGCCTATCCTCCCGGAACCGAGGGCGCAAACACCAGGGCTGTAGCAAACGTGCTGGAGGCGGCGGATCTGGATGTAACCGGCCTCATCGATGAACCGAGCGCGGCAGCGCTTGTACTCGGCATCCGCGACGGAGCGGTGGTCGACATCGGAGGGGGAACCACCGGAATTTCGATTCTGCACGACGGTAAAGTGGTTTACACCGCCGACGAAGCCACCGGAGGAACGCACCTGGACCTGGTTCTCGCAGGCCATTTCAAAATCGACGCTCAAGAGGCCGAGAAAATCAAGACGGATGCATCGCGGCAGCGCGATATCTTTCCGGTAGTCCGGCCGGTATTCGAAAAGATGGCCAGCATCGTGAATCATCATCTGAAAGGCCATCAGGTGCAGGCACTGTACCTAGTGGGCGGGACCAGTTGCTTCCCTGGGATCGTGCAGGTGATGGAAGACGAGACGGGACTTCCCGTCGCCCTTCCTGATAATCCGCTGCTGGTGACTCCGCTTGGCATCGCTCTGAGCTGCGCCAGGCGGCACCGCAAAGCAGTTGCAGAGGAATCGCAGTCCAAGGATCAGAGCGGTGGCAAGCTGAAAGCGCGGCAGAAAACCAGATGACGAACGAGCGGATCGAAAAGATTATCACCGAAGTGTTGTGGAGGCTGTTGCCGAAGCTGGGAGCCAATGGTTCCCGGGGAACCATCATCGTCGTATTCACGGGTGCGACGGTCGGCTCCGGCGAGACACTCCGACAGCTACGCGGGCTCATCTTGGAAGGCTTCGAACTTCGGTTGGTATTTTCTGAAATGGCTGACCACCTCTATGGTTCATGGTTTCGGGAGCAACTGGCGGGATTCCCGCAATGGAGCCAGTTGCCGGCCTTCAACTGGCTTCGGGCCCTGCGGGAAGCTCGGGCGGTGGTAGTTCCGTTACTGAGTGTGAATACGCTTTCCAAACTCTCGCTGCTGATTGCCGACAGCCAGACCGGAAACTTGATATTGCACGGCTTGTTCACTGGGAAGCCGGTGATCGTAGCCAGCAATGGCGTGGAAGCGGATCAGCCAGGGCGCGCGGAATTAGGTTTTGACAAAGGACTCCCGACGTTGAAGCGGGTGGTGGCTGAGCGTCTGCTGACCATCTCTAGCTATGGATGCAAAGTGGTAGACATCAGTCAACTGGGCGCTGCGACTGGAGTTGCTCTGCCCAGAACAGAGGCACAGGAAACCCACCGCTCCGCGGATGCCGTGGCGCACGCAGCAGCGGTACGCAAGGTAGTGAAGCACGAGGCAGTCCTGATCACGGCGGGCGACGTGTTGGCGGCACACAGCCAGGGAGCCGATCTGCAATGCGCGGCCCGGACGCTGGTAACTCCGCTGGCGCGCGATCTGGCTGCGAAACACGGAGTTGGCATCGTGCGGGATGAGGGCTAAGGCAGGGCGAAGCAGGAGGACGGCGAAATGCTGATGGCACTGGTGATTGGAACTGTGGTTGCTTCCCGGAAGCACGAGCGGCTGGTGGGAAGCAAGATTCAGATTGTGCAGCCCCTGGAGCCGGATGCGAAAACGGCGCGAGGCGACACCTTGGTAGCCGTGGATGCGGTCGGCGCCGGGGTTGGCGAACTGGTGCTCGTCGTGCAAGGCAGCAGCGCACGCAAGGCATTGGACAACGAGTCGTGTCCCGTGGATGCGACCATCGTCGGCATCATCGATGAAGTCGATGTCGAAGAGTAACTGGGTACTCATACCGATCATAGATAGACGGCGAAAGCAATGAGCATATACACACGCAAGGGTGACACGGGTAACACCAGGTTGTTCAGCGGGGAACAGGTATCGAAGGACGACCTGCGAGTGCAGACCTATGGGACGCTGGACGAATTTCAGGCGCAACTTGGAATGGCTCGTTCTCTCATGCACGATCAGGAGCTTGCTTCGATCGTGTATGGGATTCAGCAGGATATCTCCTCGGCTTGTGCCGAGTTGGCTTCTAATCCGGAGACGTACTCCCGGCTGGCGCGGCGAATCGGCCATGAGGAAGCGGCGAAGCTCGAGAAGCACATTGACGCGCTGATCGCGGTTTACGGATTACCGAAGGGATTCATTATTCCGGGAAGATCATGCGACAGCGCCGCGGTTCATGTTGCGCGGACGGTATGCAGACGCGGCGAACGCCTGATTGTGATGCTGAACAGGGAAGTGAAAGAGTTCGACGAGTTACTCGTCTATTTCAATCGCCTTTCAGATTTCCTGTTTGTGCTGGCATGGTCGCTGGAAGTGATCTTCGTTGTAAGTAACGTCACCAGTGACGTCATCAAGGAAGGTTCGAAATGAGCGGACGAAAGGCACATGTTCCGCACGTCGTGGCACAGATGCTGGCCTGTGCTGCCCAGGCCGAGGCCTTGAAACTGGGCAAGCCGATGGCGATTGCAGTGGTTGACGCCGAGGGCGGAGCTCAACTGTTTACGCGTATGGATGGCACCCTGCCGGTGAGCAGCGAGTTGGCCGTCTCCAAGGCGTACACGGCAGCGATTTTGCGTATGACCTCGACGGAGTTGGGCAAGTTGGCTCAGCCCGGCGCGCCGCTATACGGAATCGAGAGCACTCACAACGGAAGAATCGTACTCTTCGGCGGTGGCCTCCCCCTCTATCTGAACGGGGAAGTCGTGGGAGCGATTGGCGTGAGCGGTG
>Ga0302320_10017723_pt1 | contig 14428 bp, 13 predicted proteins | sample Bog_T0_3_FD_202130 | JGI IMG/M metagenome (GOLD analysis project Ga0302320, IMG submission 202130) | Peat permafrost microbial communities from Stordalen Mire near Abisko, Sweden - Bog_T0_3 | ecosystem: Environmental > Terrestrial > Soil > Wetlands > Peat | place: Sweden: Abisko, Stordalen Mire...
GCAATCCATCGCGAGCCATGGCGACGATGTTCCAGTTGGCCTTGCCGGCAGCCGGTTCCAAGTATTTGCCAGTGTGGCCGCTGATGTAGACGATATCGCCCTTCGCGTTGACCAGCACCGCGGGAGGTATGTACCGTGAACGTAGCACCTGATCCGCCAGTGTTTGGAGGCTTACTGCAGGCCGCTGTGACTCGGCGGCAGATTCTGAATGGCCTCGCTTTGGCGCAGTGAACACAGCCGGAAAATCCGCTTCCTCGTCTTGCTGTATTGATTCGCATCGCCGAAAAATTCGTTCCTTTGCAGCGACCGGAGTGAACAGGGTGGAGAAGCTGCCGATGCTCTCCGAGCTGCCAAGAAACAGCAGGCCTCCCGGGTTCAGGATGTAATGGAACAGTGGGATGAGTTTTTTCTGCAATTCCTGCGTAAGGTAAATCAGCAGGTTCCGGCAGCAGAAAATATCCAGTTTTGTGAACGGTGGATCCATGATCATGTTTTGCGGCGCAAAGACCACCATCGCCCGGATCTCCTTGCATACCCGGAATCCGTTCTCCTCTTTTACGAAAAATCGGCGGAGTCGGACTGGGGAAACCTCTGCGACTATGTTCTTCGGATAGAGACCCTGGCGTGCCTTGTCGATTGCGTCCCGGTCAATGTCAGTGGCGTAGATTTGCAGGGATATGTCCCTTCTGGACTTTACGCGGCGCAGCGTCTCCTTGAACGCTATTGCGAGGGAATAGGCTTCCTCACCCGTGGAGCAGCCGGCGATCCAAGCGCGCAGCACGAGGCCAGATGGGCGGTCGGCGAGAAGAGCCGGAAGCACCTTCTTCTCAAGGCGATCCCAAGCGGCCGCATCGCGGAAAAAACTTGTGACGCCGATCAGCAGTTCCTTAAAGAGGATGTCCAACTCCTGGGGATTTTCCTGCAGGAACCGGACGTAGATGGCGATCTGGATAATCTGGTGGATGCCCATTCGGCGCTCGACCCTCCGGTAGAGCGTGCTCCGCCGGTAAAGCGTGAAATCGTGCCCGGTTTTCGAGCGCAGCAGGATTATCACCTTGTCGAGCGCGCTTAAGGTCTTCTCCTCCATAGGAATCTCGGACCTGCCGATTCTAGGCATATGCCGCATGTAATCGACGAGCTTGCCGGGCAATTCTTCGGCGGGTGCCACGAAATCCGCCAGCCCGGCTTCGATGGCGCTGCGTGGCATGCCGTCAAATTTCGCCGAGGCCGGTTCTTGGACCAGAACCAAGCCCGCATGTTCCTTGATGGCCTTGAGGCCCAACGTCCCGTCGCTGCCCATTCCCGACAGGATGACACCGATGCCGAGCTCATGTTGGTCCTCGGCGAGAGAGCGGAAAAAGTAGTCAATCGGCAGACGGAGCCCGCGGGGAGCCACAGGTTCAAGCAGATGCAGCCTACCGTGGAGTATGGACATGTCCTTGTTCGGAGGAATCACATACACGATACCCGGCTGAACCGTTGAACTGTCCTTCACTTGCACCACCTTCATTGTGGTGACCCGCTGCAGCAGCTCGGGCATCATGCCCTTGAGCGTGGGATCGAGATGCTGAATGACAACATAGGCCATATCTCCGTCTGCATGTGCGTTCGAGAGAAACTGGGTCAATGCTTCCAATCCCCCTGCGGAGGCTCCAATGCCCACGATGGCAAAGGGGCGACGCGTCTCTCGCGAAGACAACTGGCGAGCCGAATCCGAATTCGCCAATCGTCGTTTCGGTCGTTTCGCTTGTTTCAATTTGGCTCGGTCTGTCATAATCCGAAGGCCGATCCGTTACGCCTTACCTGCGCCAGTGGGGACCCAAGGAAACCCCAAAAACCAACGATCTGTCGAGAAAGACAACATAAAATACCTCGGCATAAGGTATTCACCCTATGCCCCCGCGCGTGGGTAAACGCAAAACAATAGCCGATGCCAAACTTAAGCTCATCCAGCCCAATCAAAATGATCGGCACCATAACTACTGGTTGTTCTGCGCAGATGCAATTGTCCGCATCGCCCGTTCGAACATCCATTGGGGCATCTTCATTGCAATGGTGCGCCACCTGAATGCTACCATTGTTATCGGGCGCGATGCCAGAGGGCCCGATATGCGGCCAGCCATTCGCCGAGGCTGTCTCCGCGGGAATTGAGTTCCATCTGGACACGCTTTTGAAGAGCCGGATCGTCGGTCGCTTCAGTTTCCCAAAGAAGCAGTGACAGTGAGTGAAATAATCGCTGGCGCGGATGCCTCCATGGACAAGGCTTTGCCCGCGTCCGGAAACCATCGATCCTCAGGTTGAGCAAGATGTTGAACATTGGGGAGGAGCCTGGGCATTTGTCGCACGCATCCTCAGCGTATGCGCGGGCCGAGCGGAATGTCCGACCAAGGCGGCGCGCTTCGAGCCAGAGCCAGCATTTCAAGGCGAACGCTGTGACTTCGCCATGCCTTGCTAACATCAAGTCACGAGAGATTTCTTCCATCTCAGGGTGGAGCTTGAATTCAACACCCACAGTGTGATGCCGGAGCACGGCGTCGAACCAAGCCGAACGCTTGCTTTGGGCGAGAGCCTCCAGACGGCGGTGGCGCTCGATGCAGCTCCAATGGTACAGCCCGTGCGCAGCCAGAAGCGCATCGCCGAACGCGAGCTGCGCCTTCGCCACATTGCGTCTGACGAAATCAGCGGTGGACCGAGTGAAGGGCTCTTGCTCGAGCTTGAAGCGGGAGAAAAGCAGGCCGGAGCAGCGGTTCATGAGCAGGCGCGTCGCCTCCGCCTGTGGAATGTTCTCAGGGCGGCTATGGAGTTCCCAACCAGGAGTTAGATCCGCGAACGCCGCGCCCCAGAGGAGCCGATGACCGGCGGATAGATCATAAGAAAACATGCTGACCGGTTGGAACGCCAATTCCGCGAGCGAGGTCACTCTGAATTCGACTTCCACGTCGGCGAGATGAGTAAGGATTTCTCCGAGGACATCCAGACGTCGGCGATATAGAAACTCGCTGACGTGGCGGCAGCCCTTTAAGACGACATAAAATTCCATGTCATTGTAGGGACGGTCACCGGCTATACCGTGCAGGACGCCCCCCTCGCCCCGTCCGTAACCGCCGCCGAGCAGCACAGCCTTGATCTTGTGTGATGGAATAAGGCCGCGGATTCCGCTTACGATGCTGGCGCAGGTGCGCTCGAGGTGCTGCTCCAGCCCGTTGTCGCCGTCGAGGGTGAATCGCTGGCGTCCGGTGACCTCAATGCCTATTGGCGGAGGCTCGATTGCGGCACGCTCGGCCAGTATGGCAATTTCCCTGTTGGTGATTATCATGGCGCGCGGTCAACCCGGTGCATTTGCCAACCCGCATGGAACCCGTGCAAGCGGCCGAGCCGCTGCTCCCAGCGGATTCGGAGCGCGTGAGGGAACTGACGCAGTCGTCCGGCCCCAAGGCAGTAGCGCAGATCGCCAGCGGCGTCGCGTAGCCATCCAAGGAACAGAGACCGGCGCATATTGAAGTCCCTTTCGGAATCGGGCCATACAGCGGCGAGCGCCCACGCCTCGCCAAAGCTGCGTTTATAGGCCTGACGCGGAGTGTAATTGTGCGAATGCATGACGACCGAATTTGGGCAGTAGCAGACGCGGTAGCCCTCGGCGCGGCACCAGCGGGTGTATTCGTCGTCCTCTGAATATTGCATGGTCTCACGGAAGCCGCGGAGGGTCCAGACATCCCGCCGCAGGCCGCTGCTCACCATGCTGAAAAAGTGTTCCCAGTGCGCCGACTCACGGTCGGCGGCGAAGCACCGCTCGTAATCATGGGCAAAGACCGCCTCACAATCCGGCCGAGGGATCTGGCGGCCGAACGCGGCCGCGACCCTGGAGTCGCCGAGCGCCTGCACGAGCGGTTCCAGCCAGTCGTGTCCCTGGGGCGTGGCGTCCGCGTTGAGAAAGATCACGCGGTCGTGCCGGGCGAGTTCCATGCCCTGATTCAAGACGCGGCCTGGCCGGTACTCGTGCGGGAGCATCTGCACGAAGTGAGCGGGTTCTGCCTGGCGAATAATATCAACGGATCCATCGATGGAGCCTGAATCGAATGCGATAAGCTCCCAATTCCGATAGGTCTGCGCCTTCAGTGCAGCCAATGTTGAACGGAGCGCCCATGCTTCGTTGAAGGAGCGAAGGACGATGCTGACATGAGGCTCTTCCATTCTCTCCAGTCTAATCGAGGGGCAAAGCTTCTGAAATGGGGTGGTTACCGCCCATGATAGGGGTGCACACCCACTGGTCGCGCTGCATCTCGGTAGGTCAGAATGATTGCAACACGCATCTAGCTGTATGACCATTCCCAAGAACGATTTGCCAATCACGCTCTCGATTGGAATCATAGCCTGGAACGAAGAGGCTTCCATCGGGCCGATGTTGGCTTCGCTCCTAGAGCAATCCGTGATTGCGCGCCTTGCTGCGCAAAACGCGGGTTGTGAAATTGTCTGTGTCACCAACGGTTGTACGGACAGGACTGCGGAGGTCGCCGAGGAGGCCTTCGCCCAGATGGAGCGCAAGCATCCCAATCGCCGCGCACTGAGCGGTTGGGTAAAGAGCATTTCAGAGAAGGGCAAAAACAACGCCTGGAACAGATTTGTCCACGAATTCTCCGCCCGCGAGGCGCGTTACCTATGCCTCATGGATGCGGATATCATACTCAACCAGCCGGACACCCTCGAACTCGTGCTCGGAGAGCTTGAGCGGAATCCGCACCTCGGCTGCGCTTCGGATTGCCCATGCAAGGACATTGCCGGCAAGGAGAGCCTCTCGCTCCGTGAGCGCCTCTCCCTTGCAGGATCGGATCTGACGGAAACGACGGAAGGTCGATTGAACGGAATGCTTTACTGCCTGCGCTCAGGGATTGCGCGCAACCTATACCTGCCACGCGATCTTATCGCCAATGATGATGGGTTCTTGAAGGCCGCCATCTGTACGGATTTTTTCCGTGCGCCGATCGACCCCTCCAAAGTGGTCTCGGTGCGAGGTGCCACCCACCTTTACAAGCCCTATCTGTCGCTGAGCGATTTCCTGAACAACCAGAAACGCCAGATGATCGGCCAGACGTCAGTTCATGTGGCAATCGAGTATCTGAAGACCCTGCCTGAAGCCGACCTCGCGAATCTGGGCGCAACGCTGCGGCGCGAAGAGACGCGCGATCCCGCGTGGCTCAAGAGACTGGTTGAGGCCCACGTTGCCCGAGTACACGTCTTTTGGCAGCTGTTTCCCGGGATCCTAAGCTTTCGGTGGCGCCGCCTCAGCCAAATGCGCGGAATTCGGCGGCTGACCCATTTCCCCGCGGCTGCGGTGGGATTTGTTGTGACGCTTGTCGCGTGCTGGCGCGCTTCTCGTTTTCTCCGCCGTGGAGTCTCGGCCTATTGGCCGAAGACTATGAGGAAGCCAATTCTTCCCGTAGTGCGTTTGGGCGCTAAGTGATTAAATATAAATTAATTATGAGCGCCCTTATCCCATGTATCAAAGGCAACCATCTTGCCCGCCAATCTCCACCGATACATATGACCATTCTCCCGCGAGCGACGAACGCCTCATCTGCCGCAATCACATGAAACCGGAGCATATGATCGCTTTGGCTTCGATCCCGTTCTTCACCGTCACCGGTGCGATTGCGGCGACGTGGTTTCAGCGAATTCGCGATATTTTCTTCTTTGCAATGGTGAGCCTTGCTGTGTTTGCGGAAAGGATGGACGTCAATTTCTTCAGCGAAGCGTGGTATAGGGGCACGACGCGTGGAATTGAGGTGACGCTGATTGAAATGCTCGCATTTGGTCTACTCTTTGGCTGCTGGCTTGGGCGCCGCGGTCCCGACCGCCGACTTTTCTGGCCGGGCAGTCTGGGACTGATGCTGCTCTATTTTGTCTATGCCGGTGTTTCGGTCGTGGCGTCGGAACCGAGGCTGTTCGGGGCGTTTGAACTATCGAAGATTTTTGCAAGCATCTTGGTCTTTCTCGCCGCGGCCGCCTATGTGCGCTCGAAGCGCGAGTGGACGCTGCTGGTAGTGGCACTGGGCTGCGCGGTCAGCTTCGAGGGTATCTGGGCCGTGAGGCAGCATTTCATCATGCGCCTCGACCGGGCGGCGGGAACGCTTGACCACGCTAACAGCCTCTCAATGTATTTCTGTATGACGGCGCCGCTTCTCGTTGCCGTCGCCTTTTCCGGCTGGTTGCGGTGGCTCAAATGGTTCTGTGGTTTGTGCGCGGTGCTCGCCTCTGTGGGTTTGGTCCTCACTTATTCCCGCGCGGGCATCCCGATCTTCGCCGTGGTGGTCTTAAGCACGGTATTCGCTTGCGCCTCATGGCGGCTGAGCCCTGGCAGGATCGTCTTCCGCTCAATACTAGTCCTGGCAGCGGCCGCATTGGTGGCGGCTGGTTGGGGCGAGATGGAGCGACGCTACGCCGAGGCCTCACTTGAGGATGAATACTTTGACCAAACAGTCGACGGCCGGGGCGTCTACCTTCGTCTTTCGGAGGCGATCGCCAAGGATCATTTCTTCGGCATTGGCCTGAACAACTGGTCCTACGACGTGAGCCAAACCTATGGGCCGCGCCTAGGATTTCGCTTCGTCGATTACGATCATCTGGTCTCAATCTACGGCACTTCCGACGACAAGCAATTTGGCAACTCGTACCTCGCGGCGCCCGCCCACAATCTTGCCGCGTTGACACTTGGGGAACTGGGCGTGCCGGGACTATTGATCTTTGGGTTGCTTTGGCTGCGATGGCTGTCGATGGGGGTGCCCTTCCTGTTGCTGCCCAAGGGCGAGCCCATGCGTGCGATGGGGGTAGGATTGCTCTTCGGCATCTGCGGCATATTTGGCCAGAGTCTCACCGAATGGGTCTACAGGCAGACGCCGATTCTATTCACGTTTTACATCCTTCTTGGCGCCCTTGCCAGCTTGGCTCAGGCCCGGCGCCGGGCACTGATTGAAGAACGCCCGATAGGAGCCGCGTCTGTTGGGCCAGGCGCAACTTCGCGGGGAAGCCCTGGCTTAGAAGGGGCGTAGCCGATGCGCATCGCCCATCTGCTGCGCAAATTTGACCCGTCGGAATGGGGCGGCACGGAGTCAGCAATCCTTCAGCTCACGAAGGATATGGCGCAGCATGGAGTAGGCTCCGTCGTCTATGCGCCAAGGCTGGCGCCCGGAGCGGAGCAAGCGGATCCATTTGCAGCGGCCGGCTGTACCCTACGGCGCTTCCGCGCATGTGTGCCGATCTGGGGTATTTCTCCCGAACAGAAAAGGCAGATGATAGCGGTTGGCGGTAACCTGATCTCATTCGACCTGGCCGCGTCTCTATGGAGCGAGAGAGACATCGAAGTGATCCATTCGCACGCTCTGGGCAGGCTCGGTGCCATTGGGCGTGTCATGGCACGCGCCAAGCGTCTTCCATTTGTGATCAGCGTGCACGGCGGCGCCTATGATCTGCCGGAGGCAGTTCGCATGGGGCTTCGCCAGTCCGCCGCCGGCGGCTGGGACTGGGGAAGAGCGCTGGGTCTCGTGCTTAGCGCGAGGCATCTCATCGATCAGGCGGACGCTATCATCACTTTGAATCCGCGCGAAGCTGCCCTGATCGGCGAACGCCATCCCGGACGGCGAGTCTTGGTTGAGCCGCATGGAATCCCAACGGCTCTTTTCGCCAGTGAATGCAGGCCTGCGGCGTCGGAGGCCTTTCCAGAGTTAAACGGCAGGTCAGTTTTGCTCATTTTGGGCCGGATCGACCCGATAAAGAATCAAAAGTGGCTCATCGCGGAGGCATCGGAGCTTGCCCGGCGTCATCCGAGAGTCCTTTTGGTGTTTGTCGGGCCGTTCGTTGACCGTGAATATGCCACCGCGATGAGGGAGCGCATCGCGCGCGAGGGCCTGCAGGATTTTGTGATGCTGGTGGGGAGCCTGCCCTTTGGAGACCACCGTCTGATCGGGCTCCTGCAGGAGGCCCGGGCCGTGATACTGCCCTCATTGTCCGAGACATTTGGTATCGTGATTCTCGAGGCTTGGGCGGCGGGGACACCGGTGATCTCGAGCCGAACCTCGGGTGCCGCGGCGCTCGTGGATGAGGGCGTGAACGGATTGCTTTTCGATCTCAATCGGCCGGCGACTTTCCATTCGGCTGTAGACCAGATCCTCACACAGCGGGAGCTGGCTGCGCAGTGGGGGGCGGCTGGCAGAGCCAAAGCGATCGCCAGGTTCGACACTTCTGTACGCGCGGATCAAATGAAATGTCTCTACGGGGAACTGATCGAGGAGAAAAATGCACTACGTCATTCTTCGGGACGATGACACCTGCGCGTTCACGCCGCCCGCTTGCCTGGAGCGGATATACCGCCCCTTCCTCGACCGCGGCATGCCGGTCAACCTGGCAACAATTCCCGAGGTGCGCACCGACGTGAGGACGCCGGACGGCCAGCTTGAGGGGTACCTAACTGCTGGCCGAGGACCGGATGTTCCCCTTGCCCCAATCGGAGGAGGGCGCGAGCTCGTGGAATATATAAGGGGTGAGCCTGGCTACCATATTGCGCAGCACGGCTGCCATCACGACATCTTCGAGTTCGGCGGCTCGGATCGAATTGAGCTCGCGCGGCGCCTTGACCGGGGCGCGCACTGCCTCCGGGAGGCGGGCTTCGAGCAGCCGGAAGCCTTTGTTGCGCCTTACGACCGGCTCTCGCGCTTGGCGTTCGTCGAAGTTGCCACTCGGTTCAATGTCATTTCAACCGGCTGGTTCGAAGCCGGCAGGGTGCCCCTGCGATGGTACGCGGCCTACGCGTTGAAAAAGCTGCTGCGGCGGTCGCACTGGCGTGCGGGAGGGGAATTCCTTCTGAGCCATCCCGGCTGTCTGCTCTCATTTCACCGGCCGCGTGAGAATATGCTGGCGTCGGTCCGCCATGCAGTTGAGGGCGCTTCGCTTACCGTCCTCGTTTCGCATTGGTGGGAATTTTTCCGAAACGGCGTTTCCGATGACAAACTGATCGACATCCAGCATGAGGTCGCCGCCTGGCTTGCAAGCCGCCCGGATGTCAGGGTTGTCTCGTTTTGCGACGTGGCCAACGGCTCTGTCCCGGTCAATTGACGGACAGCGCCGGTGCGCGATTGAGCTCCTTGGCGCGCTTGGCCTGCGAGGTCATGAGCTGGTAGACGTGGGGTATTGCTGTAATGTCACTAGGCACGTCAGGGTAGTTTGTCAGCAGGCTTGCATGGCTGTGACGCGCGTCGGGATGATAGCCGTGCATGGCGCGGATGGCGCGCTCTCCCATGTGGCTTGGAAGGATCAGCACACCCTCCTCGACAAGGAAGATCAGTTCGCCAAAATAACGGTCCGGGAACAGGGCGCCAAGGTCCTCCAATTCTGCATCGGGTAGGATGCGACCCTGTGGGATGCTCTGCAGACATTCGGTGACAAGGCGCCGGGCCCGTTCGTTGAAGAACCAGAATCTGGCCATGGTAGAGTCATAGACCACCGCATAATCCTGCCCCATTATCAGCCCGAGCGGCTTCAGACGGGCCCGTAGGTCGAGGAATTGATCGCAATTTGCCATGCCGTGATCGCTGAAGATCGTCAGCTGCACTTCTTCGTAGTGTTCGCGAGCGCATGCCATGAGCTCGTCGAGCCATGGCTCATAAGCGTTCAGTTTGGCCGGTACCTCTGGCGAGGAGTTGCCGACCCGGTGAAGGAGCCCGTCTAGGTCGGGCCAGTAGAGAAACCCGAAATCGATCCGTTCGCACTTGATGTCGGCGATCAGTCCGTCGAGATTCTGCCTTTCTCCGAGCTTGGGGTCGCTCACATGCCATGCGATGCCGCGCTCCTCCATGTAATCGAATATATTTGGCCCGTGGTTCAATCCATTGGGCTGTAGCGGGTTCTTTTTTTCCGAGAAATCGAACATGGAAATGTGTTCGAAGGGGATGTTGTACAGATCGAAGTAGCCGCGGAACTTTAGGTGGACTTTGAGGAGGCTCGAGAGCCGATGACGGAAGAATCGCCTGCTGGTCAGCGCCCGCGGCAGCCAACGGAGGTGGCGCAGGCTTCGAAACGGCGAATGAGGAGGGTCATAGACGAAGTAGCACCAGTTGCGGTGCTCCGCCGGCCATCGGCCGGACAGTATGGATGGTATGCAGGCCGAGCTGTAGCCAAACACCGACCTGAGTTTGCGACGCTCCGGTGCATGGGTCCGCGCGAACGGATGGTCTTTGATGATTTCCCAGCCGCAGGCGTCAACAAATACGAATAGCGGGAGAAGGGCTTTCATGGCTCGGGTTTAGGCGCTGATTGGAAACAGGAAGGAACCCCGCTGCAGTCGGATTTGTCGGCCGCCGGTGGGCGATGGGGGCCTAACGCCGGCATGTTCCTCGGTAAGAATCAGAAAGGCCTGGTCGTCGACCATCGGCACATCGCCTCGAAACCGGTTCAGTTCCGTTGCCAGCCGATCGCGCAGTTCCGTGGCGTTGCGGCCGGGGATCGCGTTGACTCGCAGCCAAGTCCTCAATCGCCGCTGGCCATAGGCATGGCCAGCCGCATTGCGGGTATCTGTGAGGCCGTCGGTGTAGAGCAGCAGTCTGGCGGGCGATCCGATGCGTGCGGTCATGTGGGGGTAGTCAGTTTCTGGCAGCACGCCGAGCGGAAGGCCCTGGATCGGCATGATCGAGACCGAACGACTTCTAGGCGGGACAAAAAGGAGCGGGCAGTGCCCTGCGCTTGCCGCTGTCAGTCGATGGTTCTTCAAGTCGACGAACACGATCTGCGCGGTGATGAACATGGCAACCGAGGAAAGCTCCGTATAGAGCAGGCGGTTCAGGCTGCTGAGAAGCTGGGACGGATCCGAGCTGCGCGCAGCGAGGCCCCGCAGCAACCCGCGCATCGTCGTGGCAAACAGCGCGGCAGGCACCCCCTTGCCCATCACGTCTGCGATCATCAGTAGGAGCGATTGGTTGCCTAGGGCGATGGCGTCATAGAAATCACCTCCGACTTCGCGGGCGCTCTGCCATCCGCCCGCCAGGCCAAATCCGGGAAGCTGGGGAAGTGTGCGCGGCAGGAGAAGGTGTTGAATGTTCTGCGCGATTTCGAGCTCGCGCTCTATCACGAGGTCTCGAACCTCCATCTTCTGCCGATTGAGGTTGAGCGTCTGAATCGCCAGAAATTCGGCGAAAGTGCGGATCACCTCGTCCTGAAGTCTTCCGAGGGGAAAGTCTCCGCCACGTCGTCCAACCGCGATCGTTCCAACCAACTTTCCGCCAAAGCAAAGCGGACAGACGAGGCCTGCGCCCGCGGGTCCGACAGCACGCAGCGGTTCGGATAGGTCGGAGCATTCGCGAATGTCGAATCTCGCGGGCTTTTGGCTTTCGGCAACCTTTACCTCTATGCTTGTGGACTTGTCTCCGGCAGCCGGAAGCTCAATGGGAGTGGAGGGCAGATCGGATTCGGAGGCCGCGGCAACCAGCAATTTCCGGCCATCGGGGGAGAGCATGCGCAGGACATACCAATCCGCCGATGTGAGATGGAGGAGATCAATGAGAAGCCGGGGTTCGAAACCTTCGGAGGTCTTGTCGATGCGTCCCAGTTCCGCGCAGCACCGGAAGACCGAGGAAAGCGTCTCCGAACGAAGCAGGAGCTCGCCTTTCATTCCCTCCACCTGGGCCCTGGACTCCGCCAGCTGCCTTTGGCAATCGCCGAGAGAAAGCGCAGTGACGGGAAGCTGATCGTAAGCGACTGTCTGCGTCCGGACTGAGCTGCGCTTCTTGCGCATGACCAAAGTGTTTTCCGTCGTTCCCCGAAGGTATCGGACCTCGTCCATGACCGATTGAATGAGAAACAGCCCGCGGCCGCGATCGGTCATGGGCGAGGGCGAAGCGATGCATTCAGGCAGGACAAAGCCAGCGGTATGGTCGGTCACCCGCAATTCGATTTGGGATGGGGTGAAGAGAACCTCCGCGATCGGCTTAAGGTGCCGGCAGTCGCCGTCCGCATATTCCACCGCATTGTTGCTGGCCTCCGCAATGCACAGTTCATAGGAGAAAAGCTCCTTTTCCGGCACTCCCTGTTCGGCGAGAAAACTCCGAATCTTAACCGAAACCGCGCGGGCGGAAGCCCGATCGGGAGCAAAGGCGAGCCTAAGCGCCACGGGCCGGGCCGGCTCGAGCGAAAGAGGGGCCATGGGATTAACGCCTGACGATTTCGAAAAGCTGCTGCATTTGGGTCAATTCAAGCAACTGTTGGATCTCTGACGTCGGATTGAGCAGGCGGAGGACCACACCGTGACGCTTGGCGGTGGCCCGGTAGAGTGCAAATAACGCCCCAAGCCCGCTGCTGTCCATGAAGCGCGTCTGTGACAGGTTGATCTCGACCACCGAGGGTGATCCGCTTAGTGCGAACTGGACCTCGTCACGGAATCTGGCCGAATTCGCAGCCGTCAGCTCCTGGATTTCAGAGATGCTCAGGCATTCTCCTTTGCTTTCGATCTTCATAAGGATGTCTTCGGCAATCAGCCCGGCAGCTTCTGGTTGGACCCGCGGTCCAGGCGGGCGCGCAACGTGGTGATCAACTCGGAATTTGTTTCTGCGCGCGCTTGCGTGCCGAGTGAGCGGCCATACCTGTCAGTAGTGGCTACGGACTGGAGCCTAGCGAGGGAGCTAAGGAGGAACTGGTCGGGTACGCGGAGCGAAGAATCCGTTCGCCAGTCGATAAGGGAGCTTCCCCAGGCCAACGAGTTCTCCACAGATGTCATCGGACCCACGAATGTGTCGGGCCCGACCCAGCTTTGGGTAACGCGGGCCCCGCTTTCGACGACGGTGCGGTCCTCGAGAATCGCGCACGGACCGACAACGGTATCTTTTGCGACGGACACCTGGTCTCCGACCCAGCAAGGCGCGATCAACTTCGCCGTCGGAGCGACGCGGGAGCGACTTCCGACCCAGACACCGGGGCGGGCTTCCGTCACTCGAACGCGGGCGGGTGTCATTGCTTTCGGCATCCAGGCCAGCAGTGCCGCAAACCAGCTTGCATAGCTTTCAAACAACGGCAGGTCAGGGCAGCCGGGAAGATGGGACATGGGAACAATGTCGTGGGGCGCCGGAAGCCACCCCGGCTCGCCTTCCGGATTATGCCGGCTGGCGGCCTCCTCCTTGGTTGGCTCGACGTTGCATGCGATGACGGTAATGCGCACCCCCCAGCGGGCGCCGTCACCAACTGCCGCTCGTACTCGGTCCGCGCCGTCAGAGGCGACAATTTGGATTTGGCTAGCGCCTAGCCCGGTCAGATTTTCAATCCAATGGCTAACGAAACAGTCGCCGAGAATCGGCGTCGTGGCGAGCGGGCCATCCGCGGCAAGGTGCGGAACAGCCGGCCTGATGGCAGGGCAGATGAGGAGTGCCTTCATCAGTAGGCTCCAGAGCCGAAGACAACGGCCTTCGGGGTTCGGGCAAGAATGTGGATGTCCTGACGCAGGCTCTGACTCTCGATATAGTTGACGTCGAGGCGAACCTGACCCGGAAAGTCTATTTCCGCCCTGCCACTGATTTGCCAGATGCACGTTATGCCTGGCTTGACAGAAAGACGCCGACGGTCAGCGAGCGTGTAAAGCGCGACCTCGCGCGGGACGGGAGGGCGCGGCCCCACAAGCGACATGCTGCCCTGGAGGACGTTGTAGAACTGCGGCATTTCATCGAGCGAGAACCGCCTCAGCCAGTGGCCGACCCAGGTCACACGCGGATCGTCTTTGATCTTGAAGGTGACGCCCTCCGCGTGCTGATTGGCGGCGAGGAGCTCCGCAAGGTGCTTTTCCGAGTCCGAGCGCATCGAACGAAACTTGAACATCTTGAACTCGCGGCCGCGGCGGCCCACGCGGACCTGGGCAAAAATGATCGGGCCGCCGTCAATGCGGACAAGCGTGCCGACGAGAATCAGCAGCGGGCTCAGGACCATGAGGGCTGCAAGGCTCCCGAGGACATCCAGCGCTCGTTTTGCGACGTCGGCTCCACTCAGGAGCCACTTCCACGTGAAGCGGCGCAGGGAGCAGCGGAGATTCAGGCGAAGCAGGCCTCTGCGGCTCGAAAAGGAGGCGAAATGCCCCATGAGGTCGGGGCCGATGCAGTTGGGATGGCATATTTTCATACCTTTATGTCCATGAATTCTGCGTGAGCACTGGCCGTCTTTTCGACGGCTCGGGAAAAGAGGCTTTCCAGACTGTCGATATAGGTATCGAAATTGAATCGCTCGTCGGCCAGCTCGCGACCCTTCAAGCCGAGGCGAAGGGCGAGCGTCTTGTCCTGAAGAAGAGCGTCCACCCCCTTTGCGAATTCGTCGCGATCCATCCAGGGCACCAAAATTCCGTTCACGCCGTCCAGGAGCCATTCGCGGATGCCGCCCGCATCGAAGGCAATGACGGGCAGACCATACCGCATGG